>Ga0308156_1002006_pt1 | contig 20047 bp, 21 predicted proteins | sample PhyAR2_FD_201041 | JGI IMG/M metagenome (GOLD analysis project Ga0308156, IMG submission 201041) | Phyllosphere microbial communities from UC Gill Tract Community Farm, Albany, California, United States - DLSL A.R2 | ecosystem: Host-associated > Plants > Phyllosphere > Unclassified | place: USA... | reverse complement strand
GCGCGAACGCGGCTTCCGCGCGGTGGTGTCGATCGAGGACGCCCCTCTCGACGCACAGGAGCTGGGCGATGCGGATGCCGTCGTCGTGGCGCTGAAGACCCGCACCGCCCCGGTGGCAGACGCCGTCGCGCAGAGCGTCGCCGCCGTGCAGGCTCTCGAGGCCGTCGGCTCGCAGCGGTTCTACGTGAAGTACTGCTCGACCTTCGACTCCACCCCCCGGGGCAACATCGGCCCCGTGCTCGACGCCGTGCTGGACGAGCTCGGCGAGCAGCGCACGATCGTCGTCCCCTCGTTCCCCGACAACGGCCGCACCGTCTACCGGGGCCACCTCTTCGTGGGCGAGGAGCTGCTCGAGCACTCCCCCATGCGGCATCACCCGCTCACCCCCATGACGCAGTCCCGGTTGCGCGACATCCTCGCCCCGCAGACCACCCGTGAGATCCACGAGGTCTCCGCGCCGACCGTCTGGGAGGGTCCGAGCGCCCTCCGCACCGCCCTCGCAGCCGAGTCCGCCGGCTACACCGTCGTCGACGCGATCACCGACGCCGATCTCGAGACCATCGCGACGGCGGTCTCGGACTGGCGCGTCGTGAGCGGCGGTGCCGGTCTCGCCCTCGGCATGACCGGCCCGCGCCCCGGCACCCTCTCGCAGATCGACGCCGTGCCCGGTCGACGCCTGATCGTGTGCGGCAGCGCCTCGGCGAAGACCCGTGCGCAGATCGCCCATGCCGCCGCGACCCTGCCCGCCCGCAAGCTCGACATCGAGGCCGTCGCGAACGACCCCGAGCGGGTCATCTCCGACACCCTCTCGTGGCTCGGTCAGCTCGATGCCGCCGAGATCCCCCTCGTGTACACGGTCGGGTCGCTCGACGACATCCGCCGCGGACCCGACGGCAACACCGTCGCCGGCGGCATCGAGACCGTGCTCTCCGAGATCGTCTCGCGCGCGGCGCACGACCTGGGGGTCGCCCAGGTGATCGTCGCCGGTGGCGAGACCTCGGGCGCGGTCGTGCAGCACCTCGGCATCCAGCGGCTGCACGTCGGCCCGCGGATCGCGCCGGGCGTCTGCTGGAGTGCCGCCGACTCCCTGCACGGCCCGCTCACCATCGCACTCAAGTCCGGGAACTTCGGTTCCGAGGACATGTTCACCACCGCCTGGAGGGCGCTCGATGACCTCACCGATTGACGCCCTGATCGCCGCGGGCGCCCGCGTCGCCGCCGCCGGGATCAGTCCCGGCAGCAGCGGCAACGTGAGCACGCTCGCCGACGACCTCGTCTACATGACGGGCACGGGGACCGACCTCGGTCGCCTGTCGGAGCGCGACATCGCCGTCGTCACCCGCGACGGGGAGTTCGTGCGCGGCGCGAAGCCCTCGAAGGAGCTCGCGCTGCATCTGGCCTTCTACGCCAAGAACCCCGACCACACGGCGGTCGTGCACCTGCACTCCCCGTTCGCGGTGGCGGCGAGCTGCCTCGAGCCCTGGTCCGACGCGAGCGCGATCCCCCCGCTGACGCCCTACTTCGTCATGCGGGTCGGCCAGAGCCCGCTCGTGCCGTTCCGCGTGCCCGGCGACCCGGACCTCGCCGGTCAGCTGCTCGCGCTCCCACATCCCTTCCACGGCGCGCTGCTCGCCAACCACGGTCAGATCGTCTCCGCGCCGACGCTGGATGCGGCGATCGAAGCCGCGATCGAGCTCGAAGAGGCCTGCCGCATCACGCTGCTGACCGATGGCCGGCCCCGACGCCTGCTGCCCGCCGAGGACGTCGCCGCGCTGGCCGCCCGCTGGGGCACTCCCTGGACCGAGAGCGCCACCCTCGTTCGCTAGGCTGACCACGACATGACGAAGCCCGCCTCTGCCGCATCGACGCCGCTCATCCCCGAGCAGCGCCGCGAGCTGATCGTCAAGCACCTGCGTCGCGAGGGCGTGCTGAGCTATCGCCAGCTGACCGACCTGCTGGGCGTCAGCCACATGACGATCCGCCGCGACATCTCGGTGCTCGAAGAGGCGGGGCGCGTGCTGGCGACCCCGGGCGGCGCGAAGATCGCGTCGCGTCTGGTCGCGGAGCCCTCGCGCTTCGAGAAGGCCCGTCAGGACGTCGCCGAGAAAGACGGGATGGCCCGCCACGCGGCCTCCCTCGTCACCGAGTCGATGACCATCTACCTCGACGCGGGCACGACGATCCAGGCGATGCGTCCGCACCTCGAGAGCATCCGCGATCTGACCGTCGTGACCAACGACCTCGCGATCATCGCCGCGTTCCTCGACCACCCCACGGCCGACATCATCGCGATCGGCGGCCGCGTCGAGAAGGCGAACCAGTCGACGACCGGCCGACTCGCCGCCCTCACCCTGCACGAGCTGTCGATCGACATCGCCTTCCTCTCGTCGTCGTCATGGGATCTCCGCCGCGGCGTCACGACACCGACGGAATCGAAGATCGCACCCAAGACGGCCGCTCTCGAGAGCGCGAGCGAGACGGTTCTCGTCGCCGGCAGCTCGAAGTACGGCACGTTCGGCCGCTACCGCGTGCTCGACCTCACCGATCTCGACATGATCGTGACGGATGCCGGCCTCAGCGACGCCACCGCCGCGGGCATCGAGGAGCTCGGCGTCTCGGTCGTGCGGACCTAGCCGAGCCCGCTGTCGAGGAACACCCCGACGCGGTCGCCGTCGAGCACGAACTGCAGCGCCTCGGCCGAGGGGTAGCGGGCGGTCAGCTCCTCGGGAGTGCCGCTGCCGACGGGCACCTGCACGGTCGCCGGGAAGACGCCGATCCCGCATCCGGAGTAGAAATCTCCGCCATAGGTCCAGTCGTTCTGGTCGAAGCCGTCGACCGGAGGGATCTCGGCGGTCTTGACGACGGCGATGCAGCGATCGCGCTCGTCATCCGGGTCGCGGGGCTCGGTCCATCCGGGGTAGCTGAACACCGTGAACCCGAAGAAGTCGGCGCCGAGCGTGTCGTCGTCGGCTCCGAACCAGCCTTCCGGGATGCGGTCCGACGCGTCCGTCAGACGCAGCGTCTCGACCTGCGGCGCTCCCGACGACGCCGACACGGCCGGGGTCGACGAGAGGGTGAATGTGACGACCGCAGCCACAGCCGCCGCTCCCACGACGGACGCCGCCCACCAGGTGGCGCGGCGTCGCGCGGCCTGCTCCGTGCGACGAGCGGCGGCGGCTTCGGCCTCGGCATCCGTCGGGTCCGCCTCGTCGTTCACGGCCCGCTCGAGCGCCCGCAGGACGTCGGCGTCGTCGGTCGTCGCGGGCACGGAGCCGGCGACGGCAGCCGACCCGCGCGTCTGTCCGGGTGCCGCCCTCGCTGCCCGCGCGGGTGCCGACTCCGATGCCGCCGACGATTCACGTGCCGGTGACGACGCCGCCGCGCTCCGTGCCGACTCGAGCTCCTGCAGTCGCCGGGCGGCGTCAGCATCCAGCGCGATGTCGGCGTCGCGTCCGTAGGCGCGAGCCCGAAGCTCGCGCAGTTCTCTCTCGGCAGCAGCGTCCATCTGAGGCATCGTCTCATGTCGGGGTCGGCATATACGACAACGGGCGGGTGGGGCGTGACACCGCCCCACCCGCCCGTGCCGGGGGTCTTACTTCTTGAACGCGTCCTTGACGTTCTCGCCGGCCTTCTTGGCGTCGGCCTTGACCTGGTCGGCCTTACCTTCTGCAGCGAGCTTGTCGTTGTCGGTCGCGTTGCCGATCGCTTCCTTCGCCTTGCCGGCGATGTCCTGAGCGGCGTTCTTGATCTTGTCGTCGAGTCCCATGAGGAGCTCCTTTCGTGAGGGTGATCGTTGACTGCGGGAGGATTCCCGCCGTCTTATCGCCGTTGCTCTGCGCGACCGACGATAAGTCTGTGAGTGCGTGTCAGCCACGCACCTTGTCGAGTGCCTTCTTCGCGGCCTTGGCCGCCTTGTCGGCCTTCTTCTGCCGTTCCTTCTTGGCCTTCGGGTCGTTCCACATCCGCACGAGCTGATGCCGGACCGACTCGCCCTTGTTCACCTGCACGGTCGCCGACCGGCTGCCCAGGATGTAGGCGACGAAGGCGATGGCGCCGATGAGGAGGATCTTGTTTCGCATGGTGCTGATTCCTGCTTCCTGATTCCTGGGTGACCCGACCGGCGGAGCGGTCAGGACAGCCGACGCTGATCGTGGGCGAGCCGTGCTCGCAGTCCGGTGTGGATCGAGACGAAGGTCTCGGTCTCGCGGCCGGTGAGCGTGGCGAGGTTCGTGAGGAGCCGGTCGACATGGTCGACGAGCTCACGCGGGTCGGTGTTCTGGCGCGGCGTGACCGCCACGTGCAGCACGGGCTGGCGACGGATGTCGTTCGCGGTGACCTGCGCCGAGAGGATCTCGTCGCGGGTGGCCAGCGAGTTCTTCACGGCATCCGACACGAACGACTCGGTGACCGTGACGCGTCCGAGCGGGTTCTGCGCTCCCGTCGAACGGAACACCGTCTTGGAGCGGCGGCCGGCGATGCTGATGAGGGCCACGACGAGCAGCACGATCACGACGACGATCGCCGCCACGGCGCCGATGCCGATCCACGAGAGGGCACCGCCCGCGATCGCCGTCGAGGCGATCGCCTGGTCGAGCCACGAGCGGGCTCCGTCGCCCGCCGACTTCCAGATGTCGGCGGCCGTCGGCCAGCTCATGATGGCGATGCCGAGCGCTCCGAGGGCGAGGAAGAGCAGCCCGATGATGAGCAGCAGCGTGCGGTTCAGCGCACGATTGGTGTTGTTCACAGCTCGTCCTCCGTCTCGGTGGGGCGCTCGACGCGCACGCGGGTGCGCACGCTCCGGCCCAGTCGGTAGTTCTGCAGCTGCGCCTCGGCGGCGGACTGCACCGCACCGCGGTCGAGCGGGATCCCGGCGCCGGGGCGCACGGTCACGTCGACGCTGCGGTGGCCGACACCCACGGTGATGTTCTCGCGGGCGAGCCCCGTCTCCTCGGAGAGGTGCTGGGCGAGCGCGCTCGCGATCACGCCGTTGTCGACGACGACCGCTCGGTCACCGGCTTCGAGGGTGTGCTTCGACAGTCGGCCGGGGGTGATGGCCAGCACGATGAAGACGAGGCCGATCAGAGCCAGCACGACGCTGCCTGCGATCACGAGGCCTGCGGGCTGTGCGGTGGGAAGCCCCACCAGCCATCCGCCGGCCGCCGCGGGTCCGAGCAGGAGCGCCGGCTGCGCCGCGAGGCTCAGCACGATCTCCAGCCCGATGTAGGCGAGGGCGAGGATGAGGAGGACGACCGCGACGAACATCGCGACGGTGCGCGGTGAATGCGTCTCGCGACGCACGACGCGACGCAGAACCGGGGTGGTCATCGCACTCGTCTCCTTTCGGGAATGGTGGCACCGGTGATGGTGAGGGTGATCCGTGTGACGTCGCGTCCGAGGACGCCCGAGAGATCCTGCTGCAGCTGCTCCTGCAGCTGTCGGGCTCGTTCGAGGACGGGAACGCTCTGGGAGATCGCGACGGTGTCGTCGAGATCGGGAACGGGCAGCGGGGTCGCGATGCGGACGGCGATCCCGCCGGGGTGTTCGGCGACATCGACCTTCACGTCACCGCGCGGCACACCGATCAGGGTCGCGGACGCCTGCTCGGTGACCGTGCGGTACACGCGCTCCTTGACGTCGACGCGACCCGGGACGGTGGCCTGTCCGGTGGCGACCCCCGCGGGGCCGCCACCGGTGGCGATGTGCTGGTCGACTCGCATCAGGAGGTGCGCCGCCCTGTGAAGGCGTCCGCGAGTCCGCGGACGTCGATCTTGCCGGACATGATGCGTCCGATGATCGCGCCGACACCGGCGAACAGAGCCATGAGGAGGAAGCCCCAGAATCCGAACATCAGTGCCGCGAGGGCGAGGAGCGCGCCGATCAGCGCGCCGGTCGTGGTCGGTGTCATGAGACTCGCGACTCCTCGTTCTCAGCGGTGTCGTCACCGGGCACGTGCACGTCGTTGACCTCGACGTTGACCTCGACGACCTCGAGGCCGACCAGTCGGGTGATGGCTCCGGCGACGGCGGCGCGCACGTTGTTCGCGACCTCCTGGATCGGCGCCGGGTACTCGACGACGATCGTGATGTCGGCCGCGGCCTGGGTCTCGCCGACCTCGACCTTGACGCCCTGCGCCAGGTCGGTCGCGTTGATCACGTCGCGGATCGCACCGAAGGCGCGTGCTCCGCCACCACCGAGCGCGAAGACACCGGCGACCTCACGGGCGGCGATGCCGGCGACCTTGGCGACCACGCCGTCGGCGATGACCGTCTTGCCCGCGGCATCCGCGTCGGCGGGGATCCGCGACGACGAGAACGACGACGAGCGGTCCACGCGGGAGGGGGAGCCCTGCGCCTTGGGCGCGGCGGGCGTCGGGGCCAGCTCCTTCTCGGCGGGAGTGGCGGCGGTGTTCTGATCCTGAGTTGCCATGACAAGTCCTTCGTCTCACGTATTGCCGGCTGCGAGACCTGGTGGCCTCACCGGGAGCGTTGTGGGTCGCTCACAGATAGGACGCACGGGGGTGGGGATTCGTCACACATTCGTCGGAACTTTTTTCTGACGGGTGCCGAGATGGCGGAGAACGTGCGCATCCTGACCGCCCGAGACCTGTCGCCCTGCCCCGATCGACGCGAGGATGAACGGATGAACAGTGCTTCCGCCACCGCCCTCCTCGTCATCGATGCGCAGGAGTCGTTCCGTCAGCGACCCGACGAATGGGCCGCCACCGCGAACCCCGCCGTCATCGCCCGCGTCGCGAGCCTCGTCGACCACGCGCGCCTGGTCGGCGACCCGGTCGCGTGGGTCACGCATTCCGAGCCCGGCAGCGGCGGCGTGTTCGACCCCACGCTCGGGTTCGTGCGGGTGTTCGCCGAGCTCGAGCCGCACGACGACGAGATCGCCGTGACCAAGACCACCGTGAACGCCTTCACGTCGACCGACCTGGAACACCGTCTGCGCGAGCTCGATGTGACGAAGGTCGTCATCTGCGGCATCCGCACCGAGCAGTGCTGCGAGACGACGGCCCGCATGGCGAGCGATCTCGGGTTCGAGGTCGAGTTCGTGACCGACGCCACGACGACCTCGGCGATCGAGGCGACCGGAGAGCTCTCCGCGGTCTCGGGTGAGGACATCATGCGCCGCACCGAGAGCATCCTCGCGGCTCGCGGCTTCGCGACCGTGATCCGCACGGCCGACCGGGTGGGCGTCTCGGCCTGAGGCCGAGCACCGCGGTCCAGCGCCTAGGTTGGAGGACATGTCCTCCTCCCCCGCTTCGCTCCCCCGTCTCGACGGTCGCACGATCCTCGTCACCGGGGCGAACGCGGGCATCGGCTACTGGTGCGCCGAGATCCTCGCGGCACACGGCGCCAGGGTGCTGCTCGGATGCCGGTCGGCTGAGCGCGCGGAGATCGCGGTGTCGTCGATCCGCACGCAGGTGCCCGGCGCGGATCTCGGCATCCTGCCTCTGGATCTCGGGTCGCTCGGGAGCATCGCGTCTGCCGCCGCATCGATGGACGAGAGGCTGGATGCGGTCATCTGCAACGCCGGCGTCAAGGCGGCCGATCGCGGTTCCCGCACGGCCGACGGCCTCGATCTGATGGTCGGCACGAACGCCCTGGGCCACTTCGCCCTCCTCGCGCAGCTCGCACCGGCGCTCGCCGACGATGCGCGCGTCGTGGCGGTCGGCTCGCTCGCGCACCGCTTCGCGGAGATCGACCCCGCGACGCTCGCCCAGCCCTGGACCGGAGCCTCACTGCGCCAGTACGGCCGGTCGAAGGCTGCGCTCATGGCCCTCACCTTCGAACTCCATCGTCGATGGAAGGGGTCGGCGCGCTCGGCTCTGTGCGCACATCCGGGCTATGCGGTCGACCCGCTCACCCCGCCTCGCGAGGGCCTCGCGCCCGTCTCGGCCGTGGCGCGCGCGCTCGCCTCGCTCAGCCGGCCGCTCGTGCAGGGCAAGGATGCCGGGGCCGCGCCGATCGTGCATGCGGCGGTCGCCGCCGATGCCACCGGCGGCGACTACTGGGGGCCGGGCGGGCTGCTCGAGTTCCGTGGGGCGCCGACGCGGGTGCGCGCGAGCGAGCAGGTGCGATCGGCGGCGGTCGGCGCCGAGCTGTGGAGCGTGGCCGAAGAGCTGACCGGCGTGCGCTTCGCGGTCTGAGTCCGACGTCAGGGGACCACGGTCCTCAGCGCGCGGCGTTCACGGCTCAGCACGCGGTGATCACGGGTTCAGTCCGCCTCGATGACGTAGGCGCCCGAGGCGTCGGTGAAGCGCCCTGTCTGTCCGGCCCTGGCCTCGCGCACGAACCCCGCGACCCACGGGAACCGGGCGACGAACGAGTCGACCGACCACACCTCGTGATTCGCCGCATCGTTCATGTAGGCGTCCGACTCGAGCCCCGTCACCGACCGCAGGTCGCTGCCTGTGAAGGTGACCCACCGCGGCGGATGCTCGGCGTGCAGCTTCGACAGGAAGACCGGCGCGTTGCCTGCGAGCCCCGGAGACGCGACGGTGTCGTCGCGGGTGACGTCGAGCAGAGCATCCGCGGAGCCGGCAGCGGCGACCAGCGCCTCCCAGCCCTGCGCCGACGCGAAACCGGCCTCGGCATCCGTGAGCAGGCGGAGCGTGCGCACGTGGCCGATCACCGTGCCGTCGTCGGAGCGCACCTCGTCGAACGACGCTCCCCAGCGTGACGGAGTGACCATGATCGCCGAGATCCGGGTGCCGGTGAGGAACGGCTCGGTGTTGCGCCAGGGCCTGCCGACCGGCGGAACCCGGCGGTTCTCGGCCACGTCGTCGCACACGATCCCGAGCGCGACCCGCGCCGCGCCCTGCTGGCCGTCGAGCACCTCGACGGCCAACTCGACGCGCTCGCCCGAATCCGTCGGCATCAGCGACACCCCTGAAGTCATCACCGTGATCGGGCCGCCGGCCGGGCGCTTCTCGACCACGCGGATCGCCCCGCCGATGCGGTCCTCCCACGCGATCGGGTCGGCGCCGAGCGCATCGAAGACGTGGCGGGGGAACTCGAGGCCGTCGGTCATCGGCCCAGTCTCACAGGGTGTCGACGGCCAGGACAACCGCTCTCAGCACTCGGCGACCCAGCGCGAGGAGACGACGACGTCGACACGGGTCACCGACCCCAGCCATCCCTCGCTCTCGACCCGCGCCCGCACCGCCGCGTCGAGGTCGATCACGCTGTGGGCGGCGATCGGCGCGATGTGCAGGGTGAGATCGGCGTCGACGGGGAGTTCCGTGACATCGATGCGCCAGGTCGATCCGTCCCAGAACCGGTCGTTGATGACGACGCCGTCCGCCCGGAGCTGCGCGACATCGCCCTCCCAGTCGATCACGAGCTCGACGAGGTCGCCGGCCTTCCGCTCCGCCCGGGGGATCGGGGTGATCCGCCAGACGCCCGCCACCTCGTCGAACTGCGCGCTGTCGGGAGCCGCAGATCGTCCCATCGACTCCCCGTACCGGGCGGGCGGCTCTCCGGCGGGACGCAGCTCGGCCACGAGAGGGGTCGTCGATCCGGGTTCCGCGTCGGTGCGCGTGGCCAGCGGCACGAACTCCCCGCCGCGCCAGACGAGGGGCGACGGTTCGCGCTCCGCGCGCATGACCACCCTGCCGGATTCGCGCCAGACGGCATCGGTCGAGTCGATCAGGTCGCCGCCGAGGTACCAGAGCCGCTCGGCCCCCTTGTCGTCCACGACGAGGATGCGCAGGGCGTCGTCGACGACGATCACGTCGCCGGGGCTCAGATCGAGCGGCGCCTCGGCATTCCGCTCCTGACCCCGCAGCAGCACACGCGAACCCGCGCCGAGCTGCACCCGCGCGGGGATGCCGTCGTGAGCGCGCAGCACGAGCGTCGGCGGCTCATCGCCCGAGCCCGTCGCGATGCCGGAGGCAGATGCGGTGGCCCATTCGAGACGGACTCCGGCGACGTCGATCCGCAGCGGCCAGCGGGCGATCACGCCGCTCGGGATGTCGATCGGACGGTCGGGGACGAGGAGGTCGCCGTCGGCGAGCGGGATGCGGAACTGCACCCCGGTCGATCCGGAGAGCGGTTCGTGCGGCTGATGCGTGTTCACGAAGAGGAACGCGCGGGACCCGTCGCTGCGCACGGCCCAGCGCAGCGAGTCGAGGTCGTGCACCTCGACGGGTGCGCCGTCGGGAAGCGAGCTGAAGGTGTCGGCGAGGAACGGACCGAAAGCCGCGAGGAAGGCATTGTGATCGCGGAGCACGCCCAGGCTCGGACCCGGCCGCCCCGTCGCGCCGACGGCGGCCTGGAAGTCGTAGTCGAAGCGCGGGAGGTCGTTGGGGTATCCCGTCGCGAGGCTCTCCTGCAGCCCGTCCTCCGGGTTCACGCCTCCCGCGTACATGTAGAAGCCCTGCCACGCCGAGCCGTTGCCGATCTTCACGTTCGCGAGGGCCGCGATGTCCCGACCGCGTGCGATCGGACGCCGGTGATACGCCGTCGCCATGCCGCCGCCCAGCTCGCAGGTCGACGGCGGGAACTCCGGATCGATCGGCCGGATCACGATCTCCGCGCCCTCGTCGCGGAAGTCGCCGCCCACTCCCGGGTCGTCCCAGACGTGCGTGAACCGGAAGTGATCGCGGAAGCTGTCGTCCCAGGTCGAGCCCTGCCCGGCCCAGAAGCCGTCGGCGTACCCGCTGTAGAGCGGGAAGACCTCGTGCGCCGGGAGCACGGCACCGCCCCAGGCGGTCGCGGTCCACAGCGGCGCCGAGAGACCGGCCTCCTGCGCGAGGACCTTCAGGGTGGCGATGTGGTCGGGCTGGTCGTGCAGTTCGTTCTCGAGCTGCACGCCCACGATCGGCCGATCCGGCCCGCAGAACCGTCGCACCTCGTCGGCGATGCGGCGGTACCACTCGCGCACGAGGTCGAGGTACTCCGCGTCGTTCGTCCGCGCGCGGTCGCCCAGCGCCGCGACCACCCAGTCCGGGTGGCCGCCGTGACGCGCCTCGCCGTGGCACCACGGCCCGATGCGCAGGATCACATCGATCCCCACCCGCTCCGCCGTCTCGAGGAACGCCGCGACGTCGAGGTCGCCGTCGAAGCGCACGCGTCCCCGTTCGCGCTCGTGGTGGATCCAGAACACGTACGTCGAGACCGAGGTCAGGCCGGATGCGACGAGAAGCCGCAGCTCCTCCTCCCAGCGCCGACGCGGGACCCGGCTGAAGTGCAGCTCTCCGGTGACGGGGACGGTCGGAGTGCCGTCCACCTCGATCCAGCGGCTGGTGACCCGGAGGCGCTCGTGGGCGTCGTCGCTGTTGCTCATGGCCGGTTCGATCAGCGGCGGGCGGTCATCCGTGAGCGTGATCGTCCGCAGGGTCGACGTCGCGGGCATGGTTCTCCTTCGAAGGCCGTGGCGAGCTCTCCCCCGAGCCTACGGGCGTCGGCGGCCCGGCTTCAGCGCGCCGGGATCTCGTCGATCGACCGATAGACCGGCAGCCCGCGCTCGAGCGCGATCTCGACGTCCTTGTCCGCACCCGCGGAATCCCCGGGCAGCCGCAGCACGGCGTCGCAGTGCTGCAGCAGCCGGTGCGCGGTCTCGTACATGACATCGGCGTCGCCGGCGCCGGCATCCGAACCGCCGGCCTCCGAACCGAGGGAATCCTTCGCTCCGGCATCCGCCCCCTCCATGCCGCGGAGGATCGGCAGCGCGACCCATTCCCCGATCATCGGCACGTGGCCGAGCCGGTGGATCGGTGCAGCGGCCTCTTCGAGGCGCGCGAGATTGCGGGCGATGAGGTCAGGGTCGCCGCCGGTGCCCGAGCGGTAGGGGCCGGCGATCAGGATCAGGAGTGGAGTTGTCATGCGGAAGACTGTAGCGTTAACCGTGCAAGAACGTGCAACTTCACGAAAAAGCAAGATCTGAGGAGTCGGATGCTGGGCGCACAGCGCAAGGACCTGCTGCGGGAGACCCTCCGCAGAGACGGCCGGATCGTCGCGAAAGACGTGGCGCGCGACCTCGGACTGTCCGAGGATTCGATCCGCCGCGACCTGCGCGAGCTCGCCGAGGCGGGAGAGCTGGTACGCGTCTACGGAGGCGCGCTGCCGATCGCCGCGGCCGACCGGCCCGTCGAGCAGCGCCTCGCCCTGTCGACCGACAGCAAGCAGCGCGTGGCCCGCCGCGCGGTCGAGCTGATCTCCCCCACGTGCACGATCGTGCTCGACGCCGGCACGACCACGCTCGCGATGGCGCGGATGCTGCCGCGGGGCGCCGATCTGACCGTCATCACACCGAGCCCGGCGGTCGCGATCGCGGTCGCCGAGCACTCCGACGCACGCATCGTGCTGATCGGCGGCGAACTCGCCCGGTTCTCGATGGTCGCGAGTGGTCCGCTGGCGATGGAGGCCGTGCAGCATCTCGCCGCCGACGTGTTCTTCCTCGGCGCCACCGGCATCGACCCGTCGCACGGGCTCACCACCGGTCACCTCGACGACGCCGCGACGAAACGGGCGATCGCCGGGCGCTGCGTGCAGACGTTCGTGCTCGGCAGCGAGGAGAAGATCGGCGCGGCCTCGCACTTCCCCGTTCTCGACCTCGCCGCGGTCGCCGGCGTCGTGGTCGACCCGCACGACCGCAACCCCGTGATCGACGCGCTCGCCGAGCGCGTGCCCGTGCTGCGCTGATCGACCTCAGGTGATGGTGGCGGCCACGATCACCGGGGTCATGGTCGCCACCAGCGCCGCGGTGATCGCGTCGTTCACCGCCTTGGCGACGGCATCACCCGCGGCGGACCCGGCGGTGAGGTCTTCGATCCGTCGCTTGAGGTCCCGCGACGAGACTCCACCGCACTCCTCGCGAAGGATCGCGTGGGCGGCATTGAGGTTCTGCAGGATCGACAGCAGCGCCAGATCGGCCTGCGACGGCGCGGTCGTCCCCGCGAGCACGGCAGCCAGGCGCGACCGGAGAACCTGCTCGGGCGCGGGGTCGGACTCGGGTGTGCGCGCCGAGCCCCAGCCGAAGAAGCCGCGCTCACCCCGCACCAGCACGCCCTGCACGACGAGCGACTCGACGACGACCTCGAGCGGGTCGAGCTTGGGCCGGGTCACGAGCGACTGCAGGCGCTTGCCCCGCAGCGGCACCAGTCGCTCGAGCGTCGTGTCGAGGATCGGATTGCCGGTCGGCGCGGTCGACACGATGTCGACCACCGGGCACTTCTCCGCCGACACGGTGACGCGCCCGTGCAGTGCCAGGTCGACGATGACGGCGGCGACCTCGCCGTAGAGGCGGTTGACGCTCACCGCGCTCTCGATCCGTCCGTCAGGCCGGAGAAGCAGCATGTGGAGTTCTTCGACGATCAGCATGCATCCACGCTATGACGTGCTCTCGCGGCCCGGCATCCCCCGAACGGATGACTTCCGGATGCACGGACGCCGCGCCCTCCGAGGAGGACGCGGCGTCCGCGGAGAGGCCTCAGGCGCCGATCTTCTTGGCGTCGTCGGTGTTGAGCAGGCGGAAGAGCACGGCGGCGATGACGCCACCGACCACCGGGGCGACGATGTAGAGCCACAGCGAGGCCCAGTCGAAGTAGCCGCCGACCGAGAGCCCGAGAGCCACGGCCGGGTTGAAGCCGCCACCCGAGATCGAGCCGACGGTCGCCGCACCGACGAACACCGTGCCACCGATCGCGAGGCCGTAGAACGAGTTGCCCTCGGTGTCCTTCGACGTCGCGGTGTTGAGCACGACCCATACGAGGATCAGCGTGAACAGCGCCTCGACGAAGAACGCCGGGCCGACCTCGATCACCACGGCCTCACCCCCGGAGGGCCAGACGGCGAGGCTCGCCAGCGCCGCGAGCGCGCCACCGACGAACTGCGCCACGAGGTACGAGACGAAGTCGACGACGCTGAGGCCGCCCCGCAGGAAGACACCGACCGAGACGGCCGGATTGAGGTGAGCACCCGAGATGTGGCCCGTCGAGTACACGAGCACGGCGAGCGTGAAGCCGATCGCGAGCGGAGTCAGCGGACTCTCGCTGTTCACCGCCGCGATGATGGCGAGGACGAAGAGGAAGGTCGCGATCGCCTCGGCGACCGCCTTGCGAAGTGTTCCGGTCATGCGTGTGCCCCTTTTTGTGGATGTCGGTGGAGAGCGACGACCCCGTCGACCGCACACCCCGGCCGACACACCCTCCGTTTCGAGCCCGAATCTAGTGGTGGGCCGCGCTGCCCGTGCAGCGCCGCGCTGCATTCCTGAGTAAATGCTGAGTATGTGTCTCAGCATTCCGGTGTATGACGCGATGCGCGCCCGGCCCGACCTCCAGCCCTCCCTCTCAGAGACTCGCTCTGTCAACCCCGTCGTGCCCCGATCCCGCGGTTCGTAGGGTCGTCTCATGAGCCACGACGAGAGCCACGACGAGATGACGAGCGAGCAGAAGCGCCACGACCAGCTGACGTCCGCACCCGACGCCACGGAGGCCGATGCGGCGCCGCGTATCGACGTCTCCGAACACGACGGCACCACCCGCATCGACATCCGTCCGGATGCCGCGGTGCGTCCGGGGCCGGGCCCCGGCGTCGACACCGACGACACCGACGCCTGAGCGCCGGAGACGCCGAAGGCGGGACCGGTCCTGCCCCGGGGCAGGACCGGACGCAGCCAGGCGGAACTAGTTGCGCGTCCGCGACGGGCACGCCGCGAGTCCGGGGTAGATTGCCCTTGTGACCACCGCTCTCGACGACGACATCCCCGCGCGCCGGGGAACCTCGCCCGGTCCGGAGCGCGGCGGGGGCGCGACCCTCGCCGACGTCGCGCGACGGGCGGAGGTCTCACGCGCCACCGCTTCGCGCGTCCTCGCGGGACGGGCCGCCGGCAAGTCGGCCAGCCATGCCCGGGTGCTGGCCGCCGCCGAAGAGCTCGGCTACGTCGTCAACGGGCTCGCCCGGTCGATGATGGGCGTCGGCCGCCGCAGCATCGCGTTCGTGTCGAGCATCATGGTCGGCCCCACCTTCGCCACGATGGCCGGCGGCGCCGAAGACGTCGCGACCGCGAACGGTCATCTGTTCACGATGTGCACGACCGGCGGAGACGTCGATCGCGAGGCCGCGCTGATCGAGACGCTCAGCGAGCAGCGGGTCGCGGCCGTCCTACTGGTCGGATCGACCCCCGCGACGGAGGAGTTCGAGCAGCGCGCGCAGCGGTATGCGACCACGCTCGCACGCGTGGGCGCCCGGCTGATCCTGTGCGGTCGCGCCGCGCTCCCGCACCACCCGCAGATCGCGTCGATCGACTACGACCACCGCGGCGGAGTGCGCAGCGGGGTGGAGCACCTCGTCGCGCTCGGGCATCGTCGCATCGCCTTCGTCGGCTCGCTCGACGAGATGACGACCCCTCACCAGCGCTTCCTCGGCTACCAGGACGGGCTCGCCGACGCCGGCATCGAGTTCGACGCCGCCCTGGCGGTGCAGAGCGGCAACTCCTCGGATGAGGCGGCCGCCGCCACGGTCGCGTTCGTCGAGAGCCACCCCGAGGTGACGGCGATCGTGTGCCAGACCGACGTCATGGCGGTGGGCGTGTGTCGCGCGCTGCACGAGGCGGACATCGCGATCCCCGCGCACATCTCGGTCGTCGGCTTCGACGACATGCAGCTCGTCGCCGATCTGACGCCCTCGCTCACGACGGTGCGGGCGCCGTTCCACGACGTCGGCGAGCTCGCCGGGCGCATCGCCGTCGGCGAGGCCTACGACGGCGCCGTGGTGCTGCCGAGCGAGCTCATCGTCCGCGGATCGACCGGCCCCGTGCGGGCCTGAGCAGCCCGCAGCGCTGCTGCAGCGCTCCCACGGCACACACGCGGCGCACACAATACGGCGGGCGGTGCGACCGGAGAGTTCCGATCGCACCACCAGCCTCCGTCGTCAGTACGCGCCGAGATCCTGCCACGGGCCGTTCGGGTCGCCGGGCTCCTGGTTCCTCGTCCACCACGTCGCTCGGAACGAATGCCCGTCGTGCGCGACGACCTCGCCGCCGCTGTAGACCAACGAGGGCGTCCACGCGCGCACGCCCTCGCCCGCGGCGGCCACCGCGGCGCCCTGCTGCATCCACGAGCCGGTCGCGGTGCTGCCGGGCCTCTCGTTGCTCGTCCACCACTGCGCGGTGTAGACGGAACCGTCGTGCGACACCTCGTCACCCGTGTCGTAGACCGCCGCCGGGTCCCAGGCGGGCACCGCCGGGGCGGTCTCCACCTCGCCGAACACGATGAGCTCGGCCACGTTGAGGATCTGGCCGTTCACGAGCCGGATGTACCGGAACGACGCGTCGTCGGTCACCGCCCACTGCTGCCAGGCGAGCGTCTTCGCGGGAGCCGCCGGCGTCAGTCGCGTCCACGTCTGCAGGTCGTTCGATCCCTCCAGGCGCATGTCCGCGATGCGCGAGGTGCCGTAGCCGTCCTGACGCACGAGCAGCTCCGCGCCGCGGAGCGACACGGTCGTGTCGGGTCCGAAGTCCCACACGTTGCCGTAGGTGCCCGCGTTGAGCCGGGTGTCGGAGTGCGTCGCCGGGTCGCCGTCGAGCATCCTGGCCGTGTACTGCGTCCAGGCGGCATCGGCGACGCCGTCGGGACGCAGCACCGTCGCCTCCCGGAATGCGGAGTCGATGCGGCCGTCGTCGCTCGACAGGAACAGCGTCGATCCGTCGGTCGTGGCGTACACCGTGTCGGCCTGCCGCCCGTCCGGCGTCGTGAAGTCGAGCGCGAACCCGACGCCCGCCCCGGCCGGCGCGCTGCCGGGCAGAGCGGCACGCGCGACCCACCGCCCCGGCTCGGTCGAGGTGACCGAGGCGGGCACGCCGAGCACCGTCACCGTGACGTCCGTCGCGCCGGGGTCGCCGCCGATCGACAGCGTGACCTCGTCACCGGCGACCACGCGCCCGGCGACCGCGTCTGCCGACGACATCGACACCGTCTCCATCGAGCCGACGGCCTCGGTGCGGGCGCCGTCGATGCGGATCTCGGCGATGCTCCAGATTCCCGGATACGCCGGATCCGAGGGCACGCCCGGCTCGTCGACCTGGAACTTCACGAAGCGGAACGCCTGGCCACGCGCCTCGGCGCGCACGTCGACCCACTCCATGGCAGAGTCCTGGCCCGCGTTCGGATGCTCGGTGAGCAGCGTCCACGTGGATCCGTCGTTCGAGCCGTAGACGTTCGTGCCCTCGGCGCGGTTCGGGAACGTGTCCCTCGCCTGGAAGCCGAACCGGTCGGCCTCGACGCGGAACGCCGAGCCGAAGTCGAACACGATGCTCGGCACGCGCTGGTCTCCCCAGCTCGTCTGGTTGTCGCCGTCGGTGACGGCCGTCAGCTGGGCGGCGGTGAGTGGCGCGGCGTTCACGAGCGAGCGGTAGTCGAGCGTGCCGTCCGCCAGCACCGGGTTCAGCGCCACGAGCCCCGACACGGCCTCGCCGAGACTCTCGAGCAGTGCGGCGAAGGCCGCGGCATCCGCACCCTGCACTCCCTCCTCGGCATCCGCGCGCGCCTCGAGGAACCGCGTCCAGCTGGCCGAGGTGTGGTCCCCGCTCTCGCCGACGCGGCCGACCAGCTCGGCGATCGCCGCCTCGCGGCTCTCGGCGACCGTGATCGTCACGGGCAGGGCGGTCACCGTCGTGCCGTCGGATGCCACGAGGGTCATCTCCGCGGCGCTCGGCTGCGACGGCGTCCAGCGCAGCTCGTCGCCCTGCAGCGTCACCCCTGACGGGGCGTCCTGCAGCGAGAGCGTGACGGTCTCGCCGACGGCATCCGTCGTCTCCACGGTGCGCGCCCAGGGCTCACCCGCGACGAGCACCGCGTCGAGCGCGGGAGCATCCGCGAACACCGGCGGCGTGAGCACGCCGTTGGCCTGCGCTCGCAGCCCTGCGACGTCGACCTGCGCGTCCGATCCGGTCGCACGCAGGAACAGGATGTTGTCGCCCACCGCCCCGGGAGTCTTCGTGAGCGCCAGATCGAGCCAGACGTAGCGCCACTCGCCACCCGTGTCCGGCACGACGATCTCGGCGAACGGCGTCTCCTCCGCGGTGCGCGATGCCTGCAGCCGCGCGGTGCCGTCACTGCGCACCTGCACGCCGACCAGCGACTGCGCGGCGGCCCGGTCGCCCCAGACCGCACGTCTGATCGCAAGGCTCGCGTCGTCGGCACCGGCGTCGAGCCGGATGAACGCGGCACCGTCGGCGTCCTCGTCGCGGGCGGCACCCGCACCGAGCGGGGTGCCGAAGGTGCGCACCGACAGCTCGGCGCTGGGCGCGAGCGGTGCGACCGACCCGTCGACCTCGGCGAGCTCCTCGGGGAAGGCGACCCAGTACTCGGCGCCGGTGTAGTCGGAGCCGCGGTCGTTCCAGAAGTTCTGCACGCCCGTGCCGTAGTAGTACAGCGGGCCGTCGCGCTGCTCGTAGAGCTCGGCGACGTGGGGCGCCTCGGCGGCGACATCGACGTCGGCCACGTAGCGATACTGCAGGTATGCCTCGCTGAGGGGGTCCTGCAGCCGGCCGCGGTAGGCCTGTGAGATCGCGCCGCCCTCGGTCGCCGGGATGTACGGCACCTCCTCGCCCATCATGAAGGCGTAGAACGTGTCCGCGCCGTCGAGGATGCGGTGGTCGAGGAAGTCGTAGGCCGAGACGGCATCCGCTGCCTGCGACACCGTGCCCGAGCTCGGATCGACCGTCGTCCCCTGCGCGTCGACGATGCGGGCGAGGGCCACGAAGAGGTCGACGTCGCCCTGACCGTGCGCCTGGTCGCGCAGCATCTCCCTGTGCTGCACGAACGCCGCACCGGTGGTGTTGCCTGCGGCGTCGGCGGGGACCTCGCGGAACAGCTGCTTCAGCGAGCCGTTGACGTCGCCGCCGTAGAGGTCGTGCTCGCTCTCGTACCCGGCGTTGACGGTGAACCACTCCACCCGCTCGGCGTAGAGGTCGGCGTCGTCGAGGAAGATCGCCGCCGAGATCATGCCGATCACGCCGTAGAGGTGCTGGTTCCACAGCCGGTTCTTCGAGAAGAGGAACGTGTCGAGCACCGGACGGATCAGGTTGTCCTCGATGCGCTGCTGGTCGGCATCCGTCCACCGCAGGTCGTACCCGTCGAGGTCGGCGTTCGCCGGCTCCGTGCTGCGGATCAGCTCGGCGGCGATCAGCATGTAGTACAGCGGCACGCCGGTGTGGATGTGCGCGTCGGCGAAGTACTCGTACTTGGCCGGGTCGAGGCTGCTCCACGTCCGCAGCCCGTGCAGGGCGTTCGCCCGGTACCGCTCGTCACCCGTGACGACGTATTCGAGCGCCTGGGTCATCACGCCGATGCTGTCGCGCTGCGCCATCGAGCGCATCCCGACGCTCGCGTAGGCGTCGTTCTTCGGGATGTCGGCGCCGGGCTGCGCGTTCTCGACGCGGTAGTCGATCGCGGCGTAGCGGGTGTCGACCATCGCGTCGTAGTAGCTCGCCCACGGATCGACCCCGGCGAGCACCTGCGTGCGCATGTTCTCGAGGTTGTCGGCCGTGAAGCCGATGCCCGGGTGCGCGAAGCCGGCATCGCTGACGGTCTCGACGATCTCGGGCACGGAGGCGGCCGAGACGGCTGCGGGTGCGGTCGGGGAGGCGCCGGCCGGGGATGCGGTGGCGGGCGGCGCCGCGAGGAGCGCCCCGCTGAGCGCGATCACTGTGGCGGTCAGCGCACCGACGGTCTTTCGGATACTGCGTCGTTCGATCTTCATCGATCTCTCTTCCGTGACGGCGCCGTCGATCGACGGCGCGAGGGCATGCACAAGCAGGGACTTCGCGACGGTCAGGGTGGTGGGAGTGGCAGGGTGGTGGGAGTGGCGGGGTCAGTCCTCCCCCGCAGAAGCGGCGTCGTCCGCGAACCGCAGCGAGACGTCGCTGACATCCGCCGACCAGCCGCGACCGTCGAGGTCGTCGACGCGGATGCCGAAGAACAGGCCCGTGAAGCGCAGCCGGTCGCCATGATCGTCCGACAGCGTCCAGGCGGGATGGACGCCGGGCACATCGACCCAGCCGACGTCACCGACCCCGGCGACCGCGAAGCGCAGTG
>Ga0308156_1002004_pt1 | contig 20072 bp, 12 predicted proteins | sample PhyAR2_FD_201041 | JGI IMG/M metagenome (GOLD analysis project Ga0308156, IMG submission 201041) | Phyllosphere microbial communities from UC Gill Tract Community Farm, Albany, California, United States - DLSL A.R2 | ecosystem: Host-associated > Plants > Phyllosphere > Unclassified | place: USA... | reverse complement strand
CTTCTGTTTTTTTCAGGAAAACGCTGACAATGGGGGGCAAAACCGATAAGTAACTTCACGTATCAATCCTTGTTATCGCTCTACTACCCGTCCACGACCTGTAAGTGAATTTAATGCAATTTATTGTAAAATAAGCTTTTATTTTTATTTTTGATTGTGTTTGAGATCTTGTCACCGTCTTTTGCTTTGCGTTGCTAAGTCGGTTGCTCGACTCATTTCTACCCATCAGTAACTCTTAAGTCAGGGGTTGTTTTTTTGTGGTTCGGCATGAATAATGCGCGCATTTGTTACATCTAATTACGATTTATATAATGAAAGTTAACTTTAAAGGGACTTTTCTCATTGCCTGGGGTTTTCCGGGCGGTGTGCTTGCATCGTTTTTTTTGACGGTAGCACTTTTACTACCTCTGCATGTTTGCGCCGCGGATGGCGACGCCTTAAATGCGTCCACTGGCATTGACGCAAATGAGCAACAGCGCCAGCAGGAACGTGAGCGTGTCTTGCGTGAACAAAATGCACCACGCGCAGATGTTCGCCTTGAACGTCCTGACATGGCTCTGCCGGATTACCCATCTGATGAAAAACCCTGTTTTGTCATTAACACCATTGCGCTACAAGGTGAGGCGTCACAACAATTTCAGTGGGCGCTGAATGCCGTAGCCGACGCCCAAGGGCGTTGCCTGGGTGGGCAAGGCATTATGCTGGTCATCAAAAAAGTCCAAAATGCAATCCTGGCTAAAGGCTATGTCACTACACGCGTCATGGCTCAGGAGCAGGATCTGACTAAAGGTACACTGACACTCACGATTCAACCCGGCAGAGTGGCACACGTTCGTTTCGACAAGGACGTGTCCTGGCGCGGCCGGTTGTGGAATGCAGTGCCTGCCTCTCGCGGTGACATCCTCAATCTGCGTGATGTTGAGCAGGGCCTCGAAAATTTCAAACGGATTCCCAGTGCTACAGCGGATATAAAAATTGTCCCCGGCGAGCAGGAATCCACCAGCGATCTCGTGGTGAACTGGCAGGAATCACGTCCTGTCCGATTAAACATCGGGCTTGATGACAGCGGATCTGAAAGCACCGGACGTTATCTGGGGACGGCTACCCTGGCCGTAGATTCGCCTTTGGCCCAGAACGACCTGTTCTATGCCAGTATCGGAAAAAATATGTTTGAGCAGGGGCCGTTTGGTAACCGTTCCCATGCGGTGAATTACTTTTTCCCTGTCGGTTACTGGGCGTTCTCTGCAAATTACAACGATTACACCTATCACCAGAATATCCCTAATGCGAACGAAGTCCTGAGCTATGACGGTAAAAGCGAAAACGTCGTACTAACGGTCTCAAGACTGCTTTATCGCGATCAGTCCAACAAAACCACGCTCAATGTGCGCACCTATCGCCGTCGGTCTTCAAACGCCGTGAATGATATTGACATTGACCAACAGCGGCGGCGAACAGCAGGGTGGGAACTGGGATTAAACCAGCGCAGTTATCTGGGCAGCGCCACGCTGGATGGCAATATCAACTGGCGGCACGGCACCGGTGCCTGGGGGGCGACACCCGCACCGGAAGAGTCTACCCAAAGCGGTAGCGCGCGTGCGGGAATGTTATTCGGTGATATTGGCCTTAACCAACCCTTCTCGGTGCTAGATCAGCCGTTACGCTATTACACCACGGTGCGTGGTCAATGGAGTAGCAGTGCACTGACGCCGCAGGAGAGACTGGCGATCGCCGGACGTTATTCGGTTCGGGGCTTTGACGGCGAGCAAATGCTGTCGGGGGAAAAAGGCTTTATCTGGCGAAATGAGATGGGATGGAACGTTTTTGCCAGTGGTCATGAATTTTATCTTGCGGCGGATTACGGTCGCGTCGATGGGCCGGGCACACGTTACCTGGTTGGGCATCAACTGGCAGGTGCTGCAGTGGGCATCAGAGGCGCTGTTATTAAGCGTGTCAGCTATGACCTTTTTGCCGGCGTTCCGCTAATGAAACCTGATAATTTCCATACCTCCGGCGCGACGGCAGGATTCAGCATCAACGTCGAAATATGATGCCTTGCACTGTAATGACCCCGATCCAAACCTCATGGATTTGAGAAGCCAAATAATATGAACAAACATTGTTATCGCCTTGTTTTCAGTCGTACTCACGGCGAGTTGCGCGTTGTGTCTGAACTGGCCCGAAGTTGCAGTAATGAACCGGGCCAGACGTGTGGAACGGGAGCCGCGCGCGTCTGGGTAACAATGCGTCGTTTAGGATGGTTAATGAGCCTGGTGCTGTTTAACGGCCAGGCGCTCGCTGAAGGCATTGTCGCGGACGGCAGTGCCGCAGCAGGCTTGCGCCCTGAGGTGATTAATACGCAAAATGGCCTGCCGCAGGTTAATATCACCGCGCCAAATCAGGCGGGGGTTTCTCATAACCAGTACAGCCAGTTCGACGTTGATCAAAAAGGCGCCATTCTCAATAACTCTGCAGTAATGACCTCTACGCAAATGGCGGGCATGATTCAGGGCAATCCCAATATCAATCCTAATGGTGCGCCCGCCCGGGTCATTCTCAACGAAGTAAACAGCACCAACCCCAGCCAGCTTCGGGGCTATATGGAGGTGGCTGGTGGTCGTGCGCAGGTTATTGTCGCCAACCCATCAGGGATTGTTTGTGATGGCTGTGGAACCATTAACGCAGGCAGGATGACGCTCACCACAGGTAAACCGCAGCTGAATGCCGATGGCAGTATCGCGGGTTATCAGGTTGAGCGCGGCGTCGTGCGCATTGAAGGCGGTGGCCTGAATGGCGACTCGCGGCATGACACCGAATATGTTGATGTGCTTGCGCGTGCCGTGGAGGTGAATGCGGGCGTTTGGGCGAAAGAGAAGATCAACGTCGTTGCGGGAAAAAATACTGTCAGTGCGGATGGCAACACCGTGACGCCTTCCTCCAGTCAGGAGGGGGGAAAGCCTGAGCTAGCAATAGACATGGGCGATATGGGGGGAATGTACAGCGGCCAGATTCGTATGATCGGCACCGAAGCCGGGGTCGGTGTGCGTAATCAGGGTGGGCAGTTACAGGCCGGAAAAACCCTTACTGTCAGTAGCGAAGGCCGTCTGGTGTGGCAGCCGGGCAAGCAAGAGTCTGTGACCCAGGCGGGTGAGTCCGTCACCCTGACCGCCAAAGACAATATCGAACATGCGGGCAAACTTTACAGCGGTGGCACACTTAACGTGCAGAGCCGCACAGGTGAGATTAAGCAGTCTGGGACGATGGCTGCTGCTGGCGATGTTCAGCTAACCGCAGCTGGCGGAATTGAAAACAGCGGTCATCTGCTGGCGGGCAGTGATGTGAACAGCACGCTCAACCGTGAAGCCGATCTCACCCTGAGCAGCCAGGGAACCGTTCGTTCAACAGGCAGCCTGCTGAGCAAAAAAAATGTCGCCCTGTCAGGGAAACGCGTTGATCTCAGTGAAGGACAGCTTGCTGCGAAACAGGCAACAGTCACCGCCCAGAAAGAAGGGGTTGGCTTAACGAAAACTAAGATCGACAGCCAGAAACTGCACATTAGCAGTACGGGCGATATTGATGCCCGACAAGCAGAGATCAAGGCTGGCAACTGGGATGTTAATGCCGATAACCTGTTTAATCAGCAGGCAGTCTGGTCGCAGACTGGCTCTGGAGATAACCGTTTTACGCTGCAAAATCAGCTTGATAATACCGGTGGTTCAATAGAGGCGCAGCGCCTTAGCCTGGAGGCCGGGGCGCTAACTAACCAGAACGGCAGACTGGTCGCTCTTGATGGAAGCGATCAACAGTGGCATGTGACAGGGCTGACCGATAACCGGTCGGGCGAACTGGGCGCTAACGGGAATCTGTCGTTAAGCACCGGAAGCCTGACAAACCTGGGCGGTTCGGTAAAAAGCATGCTCTCTCTGCAGGTCGATGCTAAACACGAGCTCGATAATACCGAAGGCAAGCTCCTGGCGGGCAATAACGTCACGCTGCAGGCGGAGACGCTGGTTAACCATGCCGGTGTACTCAATGGTGAGGCAGTAAAAATTACCGCCCAACAGCTTGATAACGTGCAAGGTAAGATCGTGAGTCAGCAAGGCCTGGCGCTTGACGCACAGCAGAGTCTGGACAATCACCAGGGCCTTATCGCCGCCGGGCAGAATGCAGACGTTCATACTGAGGGGAACTGGAACAACCAGGGCGGCACGGTACAGAGCGAAACACAGTTAAGGCTTTCAGCGGGTAACCTCAATAACACGCAAGGCAAGCTGCTGTCTGGCGATCTGCTCATGCTTAAAGCGAGCGGTGACGTGAATAACGGTGCAGGTGAAATCAGCGGCAGCGCGCTGGAGATAGGTGTACAGAACCTCGCTAACAATAAAGGTAAAGTCATCGGCGGGCAGTCGGTGGTACTTGATGCCAAAAACGGACTCGATAACGCCCAGGGACTGCTGGCAGCCGGCCAGACGTTGAACCTGTCCACCGAGGGCGTGCTAAACAATCTCAACGGCGGCGTCAGCGCGGCCAACATCGATCTCACCGTCAGTCAACTCGATAATACGCAAGGGAAAATCATTGCGGATAACGGCCTGAACGTGCGGGCACAGCAGGCTCTTGATAATACGCTCGGTTTGCTTGAAGCGGGTGAGACACTTAATGCCAGTACCCAGGGCAACTGGAAAAATCAGCAGGGCACAGCACAAGGCGGTAATGCTGTTATCGCCGCTGCGCATGATTTTGATAACACAGGCGGCAGGCTTCAGTCTGGTGGGCTGCTGCAGTTTGACAGTGCCGGCGATGTCATCAACCAGGGCGGTAAGCTGACAGCACAGAAAGACCTGACGTGGCGTGGCACAACCAACAGCGTATTCAATAACGATAACGGTTCGCTGCAGAGTGGGAACAGCCTGTCCGTAACGGGAGGCCGGCTGACTAACCGCCAGCAGGGCATTGTGCTGGGACAGGATGCCCTTTCATTCGATTTGGCGGCCGATCTTGATAATCAGGACGGTCAGCTGACAGGCGGTGGTCAAACGGTGCTGCACGCAGGCAGTCTCACCAATGCACACGGCAAGATCAATTCTCTTGGCAGTCTGGAGATGCAGCTCAGTGGTCAGTTGGACAACAGCAACGGCCGTATTTTCAGCCAGCTATCCCAGAAGCTGACGGCTGGTAATATTGCCAACGAGCAAGGCTGGATGGGAAGCCAGGGAGAATGGCGCGCCACCACAGGTCATTTCGCTAATACGCTAGGCAGTGTAGAAAGCGAACAATCGGCATGGCTTAACGCGGCTGCGTTGAATAACCAGCAGGGGCTGATGCAGTCTGCTTCCGCGTTAACGATGAGAGTCACGCAGGGGATCAACAACCGTACCGGTAAAATCAGCGCTCAAACGCAGCTGGACGCACGCGGGGATGATAACGGCGCAACGACGGGCGCCATTGATAATACGGGTGGTCAGTGGCTGGCGGGAGAGGTGCTAAACCTGGCGGCACAGATGCTGGACAATACCCAGAATGGCCTGCTGTATAGCCAGAAACAGCTTCATCTTCTGTTCAGCGACAAGCTGAGTAATCAGCAGGGCAAAGTGCAGAGCGAAGAAAGCCTGACGCTCGCTGCACAATCGTTGCAAAACGATGCAGGGTCCATTGCCAGCCAGCAGCAGTTAACTCTCAATGTAACAGGCGAGCTAAGCAACCAGGGTGGCACGTTACGCAGCAATGGTGTCCAGCAGGTCAGCGCAAACCATATCAATAATCAACAGGGCACAATCAGTAGCCTTGACGCTCTTGGTGTCAACGCCGCGCAACTTGATAACGCTTCGGGCACCCTGATAAGCCAGGGAACCGGCATCTACCGTATTGATACGCTGAATAATCAACAAGGCAAAATTCATAGCGGCCGTGCTCTGACGCTGAACAGTAATGTGGTCAATAACCAGGCGGGGCAGTTAGTTTCGACCCAGGATCAGGTCATTAATGCGGCGCAGGTAAACAATGCCAGCCGGGGAACGATCAGCAGCCAGGGAGCACTGGATGTACAGAGCAGCAAACTGGATAACCATGATGGCGGCCTGATTCTGGGCACTTCGCGCACGGGCATCACCGCCAGCGAGGTGAATAACAGTACCGGCCGTCTGCAGAGTGCAGGAGCCATGATGCTGGCAGGGCTGTCGCTGCTGGATAATCGCCAGGGAAGCCTTGTAGCAAATGGACCACTCAATATTAATAATGGCAGTAATGCGCGTTTTGCCCGGCTCGCTTTTACTGCGCCTTCACTGGCTGTATTAAATCAGAACGGCGTGATGCAGAGCGGCGCAACGATGACCGTGAATGCCCGTACGCTGGATAACCAGAGCGGTAAACTTCAAAGCCAGCAAGACCTGACGTTGAGCGTGCAGCAGGATTACGTTCAACGTGCCGGTGATATTTTAACCAGCAATGGCACGCTGACAATGTCAGTCGCGGGCGTGTTTACTAACCTGAATGACTGGCTGCTGCCCGGTAATCTGAATCTTACCAGCACGCATTTTACTAACCCGGGTACGCTGGTCAGTAAAATCATGCAAATCACCACTGGGCAGTTTACCAACCGTGGCCGGGTCGAAGCCGACACGATGACGCTTAACGTCGACACGCTGGACAACCCTACCGCGGTGATGGGCGACACTATCACCGTCAACGCGCGCATTATTGATAACTACGGGGCGGGTGGCGTTATTGCAGCGACGCAGTCGCTCAACCTGCGTGGCAACGAGCGGCTGACTAACCGCGATGGCGCACTTCTGTTCAGCAGCGGAAATATGCAACTGGGCAGTAACGACCTGATTGAAAACCGGGCAAGCGCCATTGAGGCAAGCGGCGATCTCACGGTAAACGCACAGCGTTTAATCAATCAGCGCATCGGGTTAAATATTGCCCGTGATGCAGAGTCTGAATCGTACAAATGGCATCGTTATAACTATTACTGGCGCTCCTATGGGATGTGGGTCAACACCGATAAAAATACGCTGGCACCGACCACCCAACAACTGACCTTCGGGAATGGGGCGGAGGCGCAAAATAACCGTTATGGCACCCTCATGGCTATTGATGTGGCCGGTAAGCGCGCGCAGGTGCGGGTCAAAGATAATACCGGTCAACTGATCGACCTGTGGGTCAACTATCTGGCGCTCAGGCCGAACAGCGACGGTAGTTACGCTATGACGTTTTACGAAACTCGCGGAGAAAATCAGCTTGCGACCATTCCGACACCTTATCAAAACGGTTTTCATTGGGAGCATGACTGGACGCAGGTACTAACGTGGGACCCCAGTAAACACATTGATATCTTTACTGCACCTAACGTCAACGATTATAACAACTTACGTGAACGTACAGTGACTGGATCACTGACGCGTGACCGCCTCTTGTCTGAAGGTACAGGGGCACGCATGTTGGCCGGCGGCAATATGGCCCTGCATGTTACCGGTCAGTTGCTCAACGATGCGAGCGTCATCACGGCAAATGGCAATCTGGGTATTGACGGTGGCGGAAACGTCGATAACCGAGGGTATTCGGTTAATGAACATCGTATTGAAACCATCGTTGATCATTACGACAGAGATGAGAGCCACTGGTATCCCACGTCACATTACGATGGCACAACGGCGCTACAAACCATTGATGGCATTATCTCTGGCAATGGCAGAGTGAGCATCACAGGAACGAACATCTCAAATACCACCGTCAATCAGGCGCAAATCAGCAGTGTTGAGGCGGCGCTTAAGGCCGTGGATGCCGAGCGCGCAGAATGGGAACGTAATCCACTGGCGTTTAACGTGAGTGGTGCAAACGGACAACATGCGGATACCCAACTGTTACCTGCCGGTCAGATCACCGCAGGCCAGCCTTCCTCACTTGGACGCCCGTTGCTTCCGGCGGAACTGGCCTTCACGGCCAGACAGCATCTGGCAAGCGTGGCGACGAGCATTCCCAATAACGGCTTGTTCCGCCAGTTTCCAGCCAGCGGTAGCCCTTATCTGGTGGTGACCGACGCGCGCTTTACCAGCCGTACCCAGTTTATCAGCAGCGATTATCTTCTTTCGCGCGTGGGTTATGACCCGGCGGCCGTGCATAAGCGTCTGGGTGACGGGTTTTATGAGCAGAGACTGGTACGAGATCAGGTGTTGAGCCTGACCGGACGCCAGTCGGTGCACGGTGAAGATGCAATGGCCCAGTACCAGGCGCTGATGAATAACGGTGTGAAAGTGGCGCAGGATTTCCGTCTGGTGCCCGGCGTGGCGTTAACACCGGAACAGATCGCCTCATTACAGCAGGATATTGTCTGGCTGGTGAGCGAAACGGTTAATACCGAGAACGGCCCGCAGACCGTCTGGGTGCCGAAAGTCTATCTGGCCCAGTCCACGCTGCGCCTGACTGGCGACGGCGCACTCATCGCGGGGGGCGATCTGCAGCTCTCTGCTAACAGCGTAACCAACGCCGGTAATCTGCTGGCAGATAAGGCCCTGAGCATTGATGCCTCAGCGTTTTCTCATCAGAGTGGTGATATCAAGGCAGACAGCATCAACGTACATGCTGACAGCCTGAGCATGAGCACCAATCTGCAGGATGCTTTACGGCAGGCGAGCATGAGTGCGGGCGATATCAGCCTCAGCGGCAATGACATTCGTCTGCAGGGCGCGAAGCTGAGTGCAACGGATAACCTGGCGCTTAGCGCCCGTGACAATCTGGAGATCAGCGCTGCAAAACAGAGCTATAAAGCGAATGTTGAGGTGATCTCGGGGGCCATGGGGAATCGTAGTCGTGCCGGGATGGAAGAGGCTGGCCAGCGCATGGCACAGGTTAGCGGTGAATGGCAGCTTGCCCAGGGCAGTGAGCTGAAAGCGGGCGGCAATCTGGTGATGAAAGCCGGTAACGACATCACGCTGCAGGGCAGTCAGGCACAGGCGGGTGGGCGGACAGCGCTTCAGGCTGGCGGCAATATCCGTTTATTAGCGGATAAAACCACCAACAGCACGCATGTCGAAGCGAACAGCCGGACTTCTTCTGTCAGCAACAGCCGTGAAGAAGATCAACTGCTCTTCAGTACGCTGGGTGGTGATAAAGGCGTGACGATCATTGCTGGCAAGGACATGCTTGCTGAAGGTGCGCAGATTGACAGTAAAGCAGGGGCCATTGGCATTGGTGCTGAAAATGTCACGATAAAAGAGGCACGACGCTCAACACATGCTTTTGATAATGAGCAGTCGCGTGACAAGAATCATATCCGTATTGAGGATTCTTCTAAAGAAGAGGCCATTGGCAGTACGCTCAGTGCGCAGGACGGCATTACAACGATTGCTCGCACGGGTGATATCACAGTCACGGGCAGTACCTTGCACAGCGAGCAGGGCGCTATCGCACTTCAGGCCAAAAATGACGTTACGCTTAACAGTGCGACAGAACGGGAATCGGAATATCTGGATGAGCGCTCTCAGAAGAAAGGTTTCCTGAGTAAGAAAAGCAGCCATACCGTGCAGGACGATCGTGTCACACGTGAAAAAGGAACGCTGTTAAGCGGGAGTAGCGTTAGTGTTATTGCCGGAAACGATCTCACTGTAAGTGGATCGGCTATTGCAGCCGATCAAAATGTGGATTTGCAGGCAGGAAACAATATCGATATTTCTGCCGCCACCGAAACCGGTTATCACTATCTTCTGGAAGAAAAGAAAAAGAGCGGCCTGATGGGCAGCGGGGGAATTGGCTTTACGGTCGGCAAACAGTCAACGCGTCATGAGGTTAATGAAGACGAGATCGTTCAGAGCCAGAGCTTCAGCACCATCGGCAGCAGCCAGGGGAACGTTAATATCACCGCAGGTAATAAACTGCATATCGGCGGTGCCGATCTTATAGCCGGTAAAGATCTTAACCTGAGCGGCGACAGCGTGGATATTGACTCTGGTTTCGACCGCAATAATCGCACGGAAACATTTGAGTCTAAGCAGAGTGGCTTTACGCTGGCGCTGTCGGGTACGGTGGGTAGCGCGCTGAACACGGCCGTCAGCGTGGCACAACAGGCAAGGAAAGAGGGCGACGGTCGACTCCGTGCGCTGCAGGGAACCAAAGCCGCGCTGAACGGCGCACAGGGCGCAGCGGCTTATGAGAATGACAGTGCCCTTTCCGAGGCGGCAAACGCCAAAAATGCCGCAGCAGGCATCGATCCTAAATCCGACGAGGCGGCTCAGGGCGCGACAAACACTGTCGGCATTACGCTTTCATACGGTAGCCAGTCATCGAAAAGCGAATCTCACAGCCAGAGCAGTCAGGCGCAGGGAAGCACACTCAATGCTGGCAGAAATCTGTCCATCACGGCGACCGGTAAAAACAAAGGCGAACAGAGCGGTGACATTACGCTTGCCGGTACTCAGATGAAAGCAGGCGGGGAGATGACGCTAGATGCGGCCCGTGATATCAACCTGCTGTCGTCGCAGAATACGCAACAGACCGACAATAAAAACAGCAGCAAAGGCGGATCGGTCGGCATCGGCATCGGTGTCGGATCTGGCGGCTATGGTATTACCGTCTCTGCCAGCGTCAACAGCAGCAAGGGCCGTGAAAATGGTAACTCGCTGACGCATAACGAAACCACGCTGGATGCAGGTGGCGGGATCAATTTAATCAGTGGCCGCGATACCACTTTGAAAGGTGCTCAGGTTAACGGGGAAACCATTAAAGCGGACGTCGGACGGAACCTGACGCTTGCCAGTGAGCAGGACAGTGACCGCTATGACTCAAAACAGCAGAGCACCAGCGCGGGCGGCAGCTTTACGTTTGGCTCCATGACCGGTTCGGCGAACGTCAACGTATCCAAAGATAAAATCCACAGCAATTTCGACTCGGTGAAAGAGCAGACGGGACTGTTTGCTGGTAAAGGTGGCTATCAGATAACTGTGGGGAACCACACGCAGCTTGACGGGGCGGTCATTGCCAGCACGGCAGATAAAGACCGCAACATTCTGGATACCGGCACCCTGGGCTGGAGCGATATTCAGAATCAGGCAGACTATAAATCGGAACATCAGAGCGCGGGCTTCAACACCGGTGGCCCCATTGGTTCGAATCTGTTAAGCAATGTCGGCGCGCTGCCCATCAGCGCTGCAGGCGGAAGCGGGCACGCTGAGGGCAGCACAAAGGCGGCGGTCAGCGACGGAAATATCATTATCCGCAACCGGGATGCCCAGCAGCAGGAGCTGTCCGGCCTGAGCCGCGACACGGAGCATGCCAACGACGGCAGCATCAGCCCGATTTTCGACAAAGAGAAAGAGCAGCGTCGCCTGCAGCAGGCGCAGCTGGTCAACGAGGTTGCCACCCAGGCGCTTGACGTTTACAACACCTATGAAACTGCCCGCGCCACGCGTGCCGCCACGGCCAGCCTGGCGGATACCGATATGCGTACGGCTCTCGAAGCGCAGGCCAGAACACTACTGGATGAGGCGCATGAGAATGATCCAAAAGTCGACAACAGCAGGCAGGCGGTGGTCAGCAAGGCATGGCAGATGGCCTACGACCAGGCAATTGTCCGCCAGGGTGCGGACATGGGCGGAAGCGTGCGCACCGGGGTCAACGCGGTAGTCAACGCCCTGCAGGCGCTGGCGGGCGGTGACATAAAGGCTGCACTGGCGCAGGGCGCGGCCCCTTACCTGGCTGCAAAGGTCAAGGAAATCACCACCGGTAATGCGCCCTATGGTGAACTGACAAACGCACAGAAACTGAATAACCTGATGGCGCACGCACTACTGGGCGGCGTGGTCGCCGAGCTGAGCGGCGGCAGCGCAGCAGCAGGCGCCACCGGTGCGGTAACGGGAGAGCTGGCGGCACCGGCCATCGCACTGGCGCTTTACGGCACGGCAGACAGTGATAAACTGAGTCCCGACCAGAAGGCGAATCTGAGCGCGCTGGCGACGCTGGCGTCGGGGATAGCTGCCGGCGTGAGCAGCGGCAGCACGGCGGGTGCGGCGACGGGCGCGCTGGCGGGTAAGAATGCGGTTGAGAATAATTCGCTGAGTGGAGACAAAGCCCGCGAATCCGTTAAACAGAGTGCTGAATCGCTGAAAAATCAGGTCAGGGATAAACTCGGCAACGGTACAACATCGGCTATCGCTAACGCGATAATCAACGGACTGGCAGATACCGGCGATGCGGTATTGGGTGGCGCGGATTACGCAGCAGATGCGGCGATGGCGCTGGCATCGTGTGCAGCCGGGGACAGTTACTGTAGTACCGCCATGAATGACCTGTCCGGGAAAAATCAGGCAGTCGCGAACAACGTTAAGGCGCTGATGAACAGCGATACCTGGTCTGCGGTGAAAGACACAGTAGTGCAGGCATCGGAAGGGAATCAGCTTGCGCTGGAAGCGACGGGTGGGATGCTGGCGGGGATAATACTGCCAGGTAAAAAGGTTCCGGGAATTACTGCGGCGCAGACGATCGCTAATTCTGTAGTTGATGCGAAAAAGTTTGATTATCTTTTTGGCAGGGCAACCGGTAATAGTCATACATTGGATCGAACAAATCAGCTCGCTCTGGAAATGAAACGATTAGGTATTACTGATAATATTAATGGTCATGCAGTTCTGGCTGAACATTTTACTCAGGCGACAAAAATACCAAATAATGTTGTGAAAAAATATACGGATCAATACGGTAGCTTTGAGATTAGAGAGTCTTTCTTCATTGGCCCTTCAGGAAAGGCTACTATGTTTGAAAGTACTTTCAAAATTACGGGCGATGGTACTCGTCAATTCATTACGACCATACCGAAAAATGGGGTAACTAAGTAATGTTTATAGAAAATAAGCCCGATGAAATCGAGTTGCTCTCTTTTTTTGAAAGCGAACCAGTCTCGTTTGAGATAGAGAATGTCAGCTTTTTATATACAGCAAAAGATCAATGCGGCCTTAGTATTGATTTTTCGTTTAGCGTTATTGAAGGTTGGATTCAGTACGCAATCAAACTACATGATAAAGAAATTTCACATAGCACTATCGATGGTGTGAGTTCATTTAGCATAAAAAGTGATAACTTAGGTGATTATATTTATATTGAAGTTGTTGCAGAGGGGCTAATAAATAAAGTTGAGATACGTATAAGGCCGGATATAAAAATTAGCTCTGTTATTCGATAACGAAAAATCCGGCCATTGAGCCGGGTTTTTACTTTATCTACCAGTCAGTTACCGCTCTGCCTCTGCGGTTTACTGATCACCTTGAGTATCCTGCTCAGCCATAATTAACTCCCAATCAGTGAGTTGTGGTCTTCGGCAGGAAGATACTGGCCATCGTGTAGGGGAAGGGAAAGGTGGACCGGATAATCCCGGTGGGAGAGCGGGCGCTATGGTGGCTGCGGCACTACTTGAACGGGGTCAGGCCGGAACTGCTGGTCAGGGCGGATTGTAAGGCGTTGTTCCGGGCGCTGACGGCCAGCGGCATCACAATGGCGGTGATGCCGTATCTGAGAGAGGCTGGGACAGAGAAAGGGAGCTGTCACCTGTTCCGCCACGTGATGGCGACACAGATGCGCAAGGCGGGTACGGCGACGGGCGCGCTGGCGGGTAAGAATGCGGTTGAGAGCAACTTCCTGATTAACACTGACTCAGACAGGCTCGACAAAGCCGTTGAGAAAATTAAGCAGGGTGATAGATCGTTGGCTACTGCTAATGACATGATTAAACTGGAGAATGCTAATAAACACAGTGATGCTCTTATGGATAAGTTCCGGCGCGATCCATCTTCATTATCAGAATCTGAACGAACCGAATTGAATACCTATGTCAGAGTCTATGCGGCTGAAATGCAGTCGGTTTATGGAGCAGATAAAGCCAAGCAAATGGTTCAGAACCTTATTTCCTATCCCGGCTATGAGCGTAATCCTGACAATGCGGTATTGAATCAGGCTCAAAGCATTGTAAATACTTGGGGATACCATAAATCGAATGCCAGTATTGGTGATTCACCTCTGATATTTGGCAGTAGCGTACTGGGAACCACAATAAGAGAAGGTATGGCTGTAAATGCTGCGATGGGCACAGCTGTGAACACGGGAGTTCAGCTCAACGGAAATGAACCATTCAGCTACGTTGACGCCATTATGGCGGGGGGCATCGGCAGCAACAACAGGCAAGGGCTGGAAGGTATCAGCTGGAATGAATATGGGAGCTGCGGCGATCGGTAGTGGAATTAAAGGCGAAGATCCTACTAACGCAGTTCTCGGTGCTGGGGCTGGTTATGTTATCGGGGGTACCGGTGGTGCAATTATAAAAGGAGTCGCTTCAAAAGTTGGAAACGAAGCGGTATCTGATTTAAGCGGCGCAGTGATCGGTGGCTACATCAGTGAGAAAACAGGAAATGCTGTAAAAGATGATCTAGATAAAAGAGACGATGCCAATGCTAAAAAATAACTCTCATGGCTTGATTGTATTAATACTAAGTTGTTTAATTTTATTTTTAGTCGCTGATGTTGCATCGGAATTACTTGCATCGTTGATTATTTTTTCGAAAAGGGCTTTTTCCCATTTAGTTGGAATGATACATTTTCATCCTTCTTGAATACAGGCTATGTTGGGGGGTAGGTATTGGTCTCTGGTTAAAGGGGATGTTACAAAAGGAAAAAAAAGGAAATCATATCACTAGCCTTCTTAATTTTATGATTTTTATGGGTTTTAATCTGTGCTTTTTCTTGTGTCTGAAGAGAGAGAAATATAACGCAAATTATCGTAATTTGTCGTTGAGCACAATATGCTGAGCGTAAAAGATGCCGAAAAAAAGAAGCATAGAGCTGGTGCTGTCGAAAATAGTACAGTTACTGAAACCGAACGCGTGGGAGAGGTGGCTGAGCTGAAGTTGAGCATGCCGAAAAAATCCGGCCGACCATTGCTGAAAGGAATGGGTTAGTTCGACATCACTGAATTAACCTTATTTTTATAGGAATACCAGTTAGTTTCTTTATGTATATCATCCCAATGACCCTTTGTTCTTGGTAATCGAATACCACTCAAACCTAGCGTATCCATCCAACTCAGCGGATTCGGTGAATACTGATACAGGTTCCAGCCGCCTTCCAGCCCTGTCGGGTCCTGAACCGTGAACCGTCCCACCTGCGGGTCGTAATAGCGAAACAGATTGTAGTGTAGACCGGTTTCGCTGTCCGCATAGCGCAGCGGCTGATGGGGCAGGGCAGACTGTTTCGCCAGCCGGGTAAAGCCCTCTGTCTGTCGGCACACTTCACCAAAGCTGCCGTACTGGCCGCTCCAGCGGATGTCGCCGCGTTCATCGGTTACCTCCAGCGGCGCCCCATTGAGATCGGTATTGAACCACAATACATCGCCCCGACCGCCGTCTGCCATATGGTCGATGCGCGCCAGCGGGCTCCAGGCCTCGTTAGGATCGTACACATAGGTCTGGCACTGGCCGTTATCCTGCTGCTCCTGTAACAGACGATAGCCTTGCCAGAGGAAACGGATTTCTTTAATATTTTTGTTATTAGTTTAGCTCAGCAATGGTGTGTCAATTTTGACCGATGATTGTCTTTTAATAACGAAATGTTCGCTTGAAAAAGGAAGCCAGCAGCCTTGCTGGCTTACTTTTTAGTCCCATCGTTCATCTATATATGGTGTGATGCTTTCAATTGTTAAAAACTTTGATTTGCAATAAAAATCGAGCTCGTTATTTTTTATTTTTATTTCTGAATAATTTTCAAAGGACTTTATTTCCGGGGAGCAAAAGAAGCCGATTCCAGAACCAGTGGCATTTAAATGGATAACATCTCCAAAGTTAATCACCAGGCTAAGTGCATTGAATCCATCCTTCTTCCATTTTTCAGGATGCTTTTTCGGTATTTCCTTGCAAAAGAAATGAATTTTTAAGTCTGAAAAGCGCTCCAATGAAAAACTTGAAATTTCGATGTTTTTAATTTTCAATTCATTGCCGAAAATGAATTGAATTTTTTCTTTACCTATCGCATTTTTAAACCACATAGAAATACCTTACGGGAAATTATAGTGGCCATGAGTACCAGGAACTGAACTAGCATTCAGGTTTTTAAGAGGTCTGACCTTAAAATGAGGTTGAGCCCCATGACCAGAAGTAGCCTTGGCATGTCCTAAACTATGGTCTTGTAGAAGAACGGACTGACCTTTTTTACCAACAAATTCGTAATGCCTTTTTTAATTGGCTGGCCAGTACTGCCTAATGATTTTTTACCACTCCCATCTAATAGATCGGATTTTGTGATAGGGCCATAGTGTTGATTCATTGTTATTCCAGTCTTCCTTTTAGCTTTCCTAAGGCATCCTTGCGGCTGACCCCTTTATAAGATGTCTTCTTGTTCTAAGTATGTAGTACAATTTTGAAAAGTTAAAATATCGACGGAAAAGAATAGTTCATGATGAAGGCCAGTTTGCTGTAAGTCATATACGCTACCATTTTTATTTATTGATAAATGAGCGTATTCTATTTTACTCCATTTCTTTATGTTAACAATATCACCCTTTCCACCTAAAGCATGTATGACAATTACATTGTAATCAACACCCCACTTTCCCCATTTGGCTATTTCAAATGCAGGTTTCTGTTTGGTATGAATGTTTAATGCAAGGCGGCCTCCTAACTCGAGTGATAGTTTTCCAATAAGAACATTACTTTCAATTCCATCAGGGAATATTTTTTTTAAAAAATTATTGTAACTAATTAAATCTATTAGGTTCATGTTAATTACTCCACGGGAAATTATAGTGGCCATGCGTTCCAGGAAAGTTTCCGGCATCTGGCCTTTCAATGTTTCGGGTATTAAAGTGAGGTTCTGCACCATGTCCAGGAGTGGCTTTTTGGTGGCCTAAACTGTGCTCCTGTATCAACACAGTTTTATTGTCTTTGTTTTCAAAATGATATTCTCGCGTTCTTATCGGCAGATTATCTTTGCCGATTACTACATTGCCGTTACCATCCCTTAATTCAGGCCGCAGAATTTTAGTTGGTTGCTGATTATTTGGTATTCCAGCATCCCTTTTAGCTTGCCTAAACGCATCTCTGCGACTAATACCTTCATAAGATGTCTTTTTGTTTGGTTTACTGCAATTAATCAATACCAGCGGATATCGTCCCGCTAATGGGTTACCTCAAGCAGCGCTCCATTGAGATCGATATTGAACCACAACACATCGCCCCGTCCGCCGTCAGCCATATGGTCGATGCGCGTCAGCGGGCTCCAGGCCTCGGGTCTGGCGCTGGCCGCTATTCTGCTGTTCCTGTAACAGACGATAGCCCTGCCAGAGTAATCGGGTTTCTGTAATATTTTTCCATGAAATAAATTAATTGCTCCTGAGTGTGGTAAAGAATCTTTATATAACTTCTAAAAAATCTTTGATATTCATTTGAGATAAATATTTAAATTTCATCTTAATGATAATAATTTCAATAACTACCATTTGGCTTTTTCAATGCCATATTCGCTACTAAGCACAACAAAGCCTCTACTAAAATCCTCTTTGATAAAAATTCTATCTCTACTATTTTCCATAGTGTCAACGCCACTCAAAAAAAAGTCTGGGTTATCTTTGATAATTCTACATTTTATTTTTAAAGAAAATACATTATTTTCAGTAATGAAGTATGTGATAAGATATTCAATGCTTGGGATTGAATTGATGAATTTTAGAAAGCATTCTTTTTGCGTGTTAATGTCAAATACATCTTTTTCTAGCACTAAGAGATCGTAAACATGATCTACTACCTCTTGATAAGAGATGCTACTAACTTCGATGCTATCTTGCCTGCATCCAGTTTCTGAAGTTATAAGTTCGATCAATTTCTTTAACTGACCCTTTTTTTTTGCTTCCTTTAATTTCTCTTGTAATGTCAGGGGCATCTTTTTTTCTCGCATATTTTTGATCCCAGCTTTACTTTCATGTATATGTCCGGAGTTTTGATTGTAATAAACATGCGCACCTGATTAAGCAATTACTCAATTAATTTTAGATTTGTGGGGTTGTTAATGTCTATTTTTATTTTCAGACCAGCCGTCGACTCGACAAGTATTATGCTTTCTTGATGCTCGAATACGCTAAAAAAAGGGTTGGAACTTTCAGAATACAGAATCCAGATTGGATTTTTCGCTTCATCAAGATAAGCAACGAAACCCTCGGAACCGTAGCTTCCTTCACCTACGCAGCAGTAACATTCATTGTGTAACTTAACTTCTTTGATTATATCAATGGAAGTGACTTCTTCTTCATTGTTACGATGGTAATCTATGAAATCAAAATCTTCACCCACCTCAATTTTTGGTGTGGGGTAGGATGAAATTTTACAGGACGTCGCTCTGTCATCGAAGAAAAACACAGCATCCTTTATTGGTAATAACTCGTTTTCCCATAATTTTGATATAATGTTTTTCATTATTTTATCCACATTTCTTGGGGCGAGTATTTAATCCTTTATCAGGAACAATACCACCTGATTTAATATTCCGACGATCTTTAAAACGCTGCTGAAATTTCTGCCACCATGTTTTCCCAGTCGATGATTCAGGGTGAGGGGCTGAAGGGTTGACTTTATTGACCTTAACTTTATCTAATTCTGCTTCGAAAGCTGCATCTAGTCGTCTGTTGTCATAAGTGACCAATTGTCCTTCAACATCTATTACATTCAATGGAGACCTGTTCCAGTCCCACTGACCTTTTTTCATAATTTCAGCATAATTATTTGCCGAAATTGTTCTCTGCGAAAAATTGATATCCTTAGGATTAACCCATTCAACACTCAACCCCAACGGATCCACCCAGCTCAGCGGGTTCGGCGCATACTGATACAGGTTCCAGCCGCCTTCCAGCCCTATCGGGTCCTGAACCGTGAACCGTCCCACCTGCGGGTCGTAATAGCGGAACAGATTGTAGTGTAGACCGGTTTCGCTGTCCGCATACTGGCCCGCATAGCGCAGCGGCTGATGGGGCAGGGCAGACTGTTTCGCCAGCCGGGTAAAGCCCTCTGTCTGTCGGCGCACTTCACCAAAACTGCCGTACTGGCCGCTCCAGCGGATGTCGCCGCGTTCATCGGTTACCTCCAGCGGTGCCCCGTTGAGATCGGTATTGAACCACAATACATCGCCCCGGCCACCGTCTGCCATATGATCGATGCGCGCCAGCGGGCTCCAGGCCTCGTTGGGATCATACACATAGGTCTGGCACTGGCCGTTATCCTGCTGCTCCTGTAACAGACGATAGCCCTGCCAGAGGAAACGGGTTTCTTTGCGATCGTGCCGGCTTCTGACTACTTTGCGGGTGCGTCTGCCCAGCGCATCGTAATGATAGTGTGCGGTAAATTCGCCGTCCGGACCATTGCCTTTGGCGGTGATGAGCCGGTTTTCGGCATCATAGGTAAAATGCTGCTCATGCAGGCCGCTACGGCGACGGACCAGGTTGCCCCAGCCGTCATATTTCATAAACAGATTCTGCCAGTGATGCAGCCGGTTGTCGGTAACCGGCAACGCGTGCAGTGCATCGTCGTTTGCCGCCAGGTTGTCCGCGTTATCGTAAGCAAAATGCGATGTGCTGTGGCCCTGTCTGGCTTCATAGTGCTTCAGCAGGCGGCCTTCATCATCGTAACCATAGATAATGTCGCCGCGCAGCGTATCACTGACAGACTCCAGTTCACTGCGTGCCGAATAGCGGAAAGCGCGTTCCAGAATGGCTTTTTCCGGCAGCACCACCTCGCTATGCAATTCACTGCGCTGCATCGTGCGCCTGCCAAGGCTGTCGTACTGGCGCGCCTGCTCCCTTGCGCCCTGACTGCGGCGAATTTCCCGGTGCAGGCGGTCGCGGGTAAATTCACTGACCCGTTGCTGATTAAAGCGGATGGCGCTGACATGGCCAGAGCCATAGTGCAGCCAGGCAAGCTGCTGTTCCCCCGGCAGGGTCAGATGGGTGAGGTTGCCGAGGGCATCCCATTCGTAATCCAGTTTTCCGTTTATACCGGACTCGGATAATAACTGGCCTGCTGCGTCATAGGTGAAGGCGATTTCATCCTCTTCGATACCGA
>Ga0308156_1001995_pt1 | contig 20111 bp, 18 predicted proteins | sample PhyAR2_FD_201041 | JGI IMG/M metagenome (GOLD analysis project Ga0308156, IMG submission 201041) | Phyllosphere microbial communities from UC Gill Tract Community Farm, Albany, California, United States - DLSL A.R2 | ecosystem: Host-associated > Plants > Phyllosphere > Unclassified | place: USA... | reverse complement strand
TCGCTCACCTGCCTAGGTGGTGGAACTGGTAGACACGCAGGACTTAAAATCCTGTTCCCGTTAAGGGAGTGCGGGTTCGATTCCCGCCCTAGGTACAAAAAAAGCTCATCATACGATGAGCTTTTTTTGTTTATACTCCATAGACTGTTTCTCCGCACCATCCAACACGTCAAGCCTACCCATTGTCCCTTCGATCCAGTAGTCTATTGAGACGATTCGCTGTATACGACCTTATTTTCACCTATTACGCCTGTGCGCTATCATCACTATTACGGTCTACCGACAATAAAAAGAGAAGTTTATCGATTGCTGGCCTGTGCCATTCTTCCGGCAGATCACCGCTGAGATAAGCCAGTTGTTCATCTAAGATGAGCTGGCATCCATCCATTGTAATGCGTGCATATTCGTTTTGGCCTTCCTCCCGACCTACTTCAAAATCAAAATACTTTTCTATTCCTTCGTCGTTGGTCACAGGAATCCCGGTAAATGTAGTTCTCTCTTCCATGGTATTAGTTTTTAATTTTCATATACATTGTCATATCCTTATTGCTGTTGCCAGCCTTCTGACCTCTGCCTGCATTTCCCGATCGCTGAGCTCAAGTTATTCGCTGCTTTAAGCAACCTCCTAACATTCTTTCTGTGCGATCTGATTCCGCTTGCTTATGTCTTTTGTGTATAGAACAAGCGCATGCCCATACAGTTTGATGCTTTTACTATTTTTAACCTATAGCTAGACAGCAGTGAACGGAGCCGCTATGACATCCTTCCGTAAAAACGGAAAAATGTATTAAAAATACGTCCTGCAATCGCCGATTATTTTTTATTTTTGTACATCTTCCAGCAATATCTAATTTAGTCGGGAACAACCATTATGCAGTTTAATTTCGCCTTTGATTCCAGTCCGTTCAAAACCCTGATCGCTTTTCACAAGATTATACCCGCCTTTGAAAAAGCCGCCTTATCGCCGATCGATTTTCAGGCCGCTTACGCGCGCGCGTTACTGGACGAAATCAAGAAATATCCCCAACTGATCGAAGGTGTGGAGAAAGCTGACGATCTGTTGCGCTACGAGCCTATCATCAGGGTGCTGCTGGCAGACCTGTTCCCGAGTTCACTAACACACAATGAGATCAAGGCCGTTACGATTCCCTTTCATCTCTACACGTTCAATCACACCGCAAGGCTCGAAAAAATCTTAAACGATGCTGGCGATCACTATGAATTCAGTCTTCGCGACATCTCTGCCGACACCTATTATATTCTCAATTGCTGCGTCATCATCAGCCAGTATTATGGCTTTAAGGTAGATGCTATGGATGCGCCCCAATTTTTGGATATTCCAGATAAAAATAATATTATCCATCATTACCGCGTATTGTTCAATGCCGATTTTATGGATATTATCCCCACTGAACGCGCCGTGCATCTTTCAGAAGAAGATATTGTTGAATTGATCGACAATTTTTCGGATATTGCCTTATGGAAATCCAAATTCCCCGAACGGAGCTGGATCTTAAAAGGCTTTGCCATAATGACCCTTTTTGATGCCACCATTGAAAATGCGGTATCGAGCTTCAAGAGTAATCTACTCCGCGAGAAAAGCGCAATCCAGCTGGCAGAAATTGAAAATATTTTTAGGTCTATCTACAAAATTAGCGATCTGCGCATCGGTCTCACCTCCTTTGAAAAGGTCCGAAACGAATACAACTTACGGATTGTCGAAAAACAGCTTTACAGCCATTTGCTCTACGATTCCACGATCACCGAGTGTGAAGAGATGCTCTGCAGCGACACTCTCGAGAGCCTGCTGACAAAAGATGAATATCTTGTCGTGCCCGATATCGACAAGATGCCCATCACTGATCCGAAACAGGCCTATTTTATCAATAAGCTGAAGCAACAGCAGGTCAAGAGCTTTATTTTTGTGCCCCTTATCGAAGGCGGCAAAGTTTTGGGTCTGCTGGAGATGTCATCGTCGCGGGTACGCGAACTCAATTCTGTCAATGCCAACAAGCTCAACTTTATTCTGCCTTTTATTAAAGATAAAGTGTCCAAAGCATTTTCCGAGACAGAAAATCAGATCGAGGCAGTGATCCAAAAGGAATACACCTCCATCCACCCGAGTGTCAAATGGCGGTTTCAGGAAGAAGCTGTCCACTTTCTGAACGACCGCGCTTTCGGGAAAGACTATGCCCTGCAGGAGATTGTCTTCGATCATGTGTATCCGCTTTACGGACAGATCGACGTACAGGGGTCATCCGAATCGCGCAACCAGGCGATACGGCAGGACCTGTCCAACCAAAACAGTGATTTGATCGCCCTATTCAGGGCCATCAATCAGACACAAAAATTACCCCTGTTTGAGCAGAAGATTTTCGATCTGGAAAGAAACCTGGCGGCACTTCAGCATGCGCTGCTGACCGATACCGAACAGCAGATGCTCGATTATTTTAATGCTGACATCCATCCTATCCTGGAAAACTTCCGAAAAAACGCTCGAGATACCAACATTGTCGACGCAATCGACCGTTATTTTGAACGTATCAACCTAGCAATCGGTGGTTTTTATGAGGCGCGTCGCGATTATGACAGTTCCATCACCCTCATCAATAAAAAGCTCGTGGCCGTGTTGGACGAAAAACAGGTCGAAGCCCAAGAATATTTCCCCCATTATTACGAACGCTACAAAACGGATGGTATCGAACACAATATGTATATCGGTGCATCCATTGCGCCCGACCGCAACTTTGAGCTGTATTACCTGCGCAACTTACGCTTATGGCAGCTGCAGGTCATGTGCGCAATGGAACACGAATTTAAGTTGCTGCAGCCCTCACTGCCGCATCAACTGGAGGTGACCTCGCTAGTGCTTGTCTTTGCAACACCTATTTCCATCCGTTTCCGGATGGACGAAAAACAGTTTGATATCGACGGTTCCTACAATGTACGGTATGAAATTGCCAAGAAACGCATCGACAAAGCAAAGATTAAAGGAAAATCGGAGCGCATTACCCAAAAAGGAAAACTGGTCATAGTCTATTCCACCATTCACGAAGAAACCGAATACCTGGGCTATATAAAACTGCTTCAGCACAAAGGCCTGCTCGAGGCTGATATCGAACAGTTTGAGGTGGAAGACCTACAGGGGCTGATCGGTTTGAAAGCCATACGCGTAGGTTTCACATTTCAGGAGGTTGAGGTATTAAACCCTGTTCATTAATGAGCCAGCACAGCTAACTGACGACTCCGAACAGCTTTATTATACAAAAATTAATTTTATTGCATCGGCGTAGTATATCTGCCAAGATTGGGTTATCTTTACGTAAAGATAATCCGGTCATATGACAGAAGATGTATTCAGCGAAGCGGCTACACCACGTAGGGAAATTGAAAGGATTGCCGCACTGAAGCGTTACGAAATTATGGATAGCCCTTCCGAAAAAATTTTTGATGGCCTGTTGGAAATTGCGGCCCAGGTTTTCCAGACGCCGGTACTGCTGCTATCCTTTATTGACGCAGAACGTATCTTTGTTAAGTCAGCCATCGGCATCGATCCTATACAGATTAGCCGTACGGATAGCCTGCTATCGCACATCATCCAGCAAGGCGAAGTGCTGGTCAGACCAGAGGCTAATTTTGACGAGGTACATGGACTGCGCTTCTATGCTGCTGCCCCATTGATCACTTCCGATGGATTTCATATCGGTACATTCAGTATTGCTGATTATCAATGTCGCGAATTTAGTGCCGCCGAAGAGCGCATGCTGGCGTCCTTTGCCCGTACTGCAATGGATCAGGTCGCTTTACGTTATGCAGCCATTGAAAACGTCCAAGAAGTGGCTTCCACCAATATCAACCTAGGCAATATGCAGCAGCGGCTGCTCGACCTCAACAGCGAGCTGGAGGCTACAAACGAGCAGCTCACGCTCACCAACAGCAAGCTGTATAAATCCTATGACATCACGCTATTGCTCAATAAGAATCTGAAAAAGAGCGAGCAGCGTTTAAAATCATTTATTACCAAGGCTCCGATTGCTTTCGCCATTTTAACAGGCCGCGAATTGACGATTGAAGTGGCCAATGATATGGTGCTCAAAATCTGGGGCAAAACCACCGCTGTCATCGGGCATCCGCTGGCCACTGCATTGCCAGAGCTGCAAGATCAGCCTTATCTCGATATTCTTGATAACGTGTTTACCAGTGGGGAAACCTATATTGGTGATACCGCGCCTGTCATGCTTGAATATGACGGCGTACTATCTCAACAGTATTTTGACTTTATCTATGAACCCTTAAGTGGCGAGGATGGAAAAACGGAATCAATCATTGTAATTGCCAATAGGGTGACCGATCGTATCCTTCAGAAAGAAAATCTTGAAGCACTCAACCAGCAATTGGAAATCGCATTGAAAGCGGGAGAATTGGGAACCTACCACCTCGATATTCAAAACTGGAAAAACAATGCATCAGCCACCTGCAAAAGCCATTTCGGTCTTCCCCCAACAGGAGACTTTCAATTTAAAGACTTTATACAAGCCATTGTGCCCGAGCATCGTGAGGCGGTAGAGCAAAAAGTTCAGGAAGCTATTGCTAAGAATATAACCTATCAGGCCGAATATCTTACGTGTTGGCCCGACGGCTCACTACATTGGATCAACTCTTCGGGACTAACCCGTTATGATGCCAAAGGGAAACCCTTGGACCTCATCGGCGTCACCGTAGATGTCACCAAACGCAAAAATTACGAAGCCCAGAAAGAGGATTTTCTCAGTATCGCCAGCCATGAGCTCAAAACTCCCATTACCAGTTTACGGGGCACAATACAGATGCTGGAGATGCTCAAGGATAAATCGGCAGATGTTACCATCAGCAAACTGATTGACATGTCGGGCGTCAGTGTCAAAAAAATAACAGCACTGGTCGATGATCTGCTCAATATGCACCGCATCAGTTTGGGGCAATTAAAACTGAATAAAACACCTATTTCAGCGGCTAAATTGATCCGCTCCTGCTTCCAGGATATCAATATTATCGGCAAGCATCAGCTCAATTTGATCGGCGATCTTGACGCTGTGATCAATGCCGATGAGCAGCGTATCGAACAAGTCGTTTCCAACCTCATCAATAATGCGATCAAATATGCGCCCGAATCCTATAAAATTGATGTGCGGATCGAAAAGAAAGCCGACGATGTGAAAATCCACGTTCGGGATTATGGCGAAGGTATTGCCCCCGAACTGCAGCATCAAATTTTCGAACGCTATTACCGCGTCTATCCGGACGGAAAGAAATACTCTGGTCTTGGGCTAGGGCTGTATATTTCTGCTGAAATCGTGCGTCGGCATGGCGGTGAAATCGGAGTGGATAGCACACCGGGCGAAGGTAGTAATTTTTGGTTTACCATACCCTATGCTTTTTAATTCTGCCACTATACTGCATCGTTTTTCATGTCGGCAAATCGACCACAGCACTTTCATTACATGCTGATCAAGCTGTCGAGCGACATGTCATTTTTGTACATTTCTCAAGCTGATAGTATAGCTCATTTAAGTCCAAAGGTTTTGGTAAAAAGCTATCCGCACCCCATGCCTTTGCCGACTCACTATCCGCCAGATTGGCAGACATCATGATCACCGGAATAGTTTTGAAGGTTTTAGAAAAAAGACTTTGCAAGATTAGATTACCGTCAAACTGCCAATGCATTTCTGCGCTCATAAGCACGATATCGGGATGAATGCTTTCAACTGCACCTATCAGCTTTTTTGATTGGGAAATGGTATACACCTCATACTTATCCGTTAAAACCAATGAAAGAGCCTCCAATACCATTGAGCTCTCATCGCAAACCACTATTTTTCTTTTCATCTTTTTCCATCTTTAAATGAACAGAAAAAAGCAAGTTATTTTTCCGATCATTTAAATCAGAACTTGCATTCAACAACAATAGTTTTAAATAAATGAAAATAGATATTCCGTCTTTACACGCTACGTTAAAGTTGATTGTAAAACTTCATTACTTATCAAAAGTCAGGTGTATATATAGCGGGTGTTTTTATTGAAGAGTTTCGGCCTTAATTATTATAAGGAAGTGTAAAAGAGATATCCGTACCTGGTCCCTCCTTTTCAAGGATCTTGATCTGACCACCGTGCCGCAATATGATGTCGGCGCATAGAAAAAGTCCAATACCAAGTCCTTCAATATGCCCCTCACGATTGGCCCGATAAAACTTCTCAAATACTTTTTTCCGATCTTCTGATTTTATGCCCATCCCCAGATCACTCACCACGATGGATACTTCATCTTGAAGGACTACCATCTTGATGTTTATGGGCGATTTTCCATCGCTATACTTAATCGCATTATTGATCAGATTGGTGATGACCTGTCCGATACGGTATCCATCGGCCTCTAAAAAGACATCTTGACTAGGTACATGGACTTGTATATCACTTTCAGGGAACACCAGTCCAGCGTTTTGGCTTATTTCAAGAATGAGTTGCGAGAGATTTATTTCGGTCTTATCCAATGTAATGCCCCTGGCCATAACCATCACAGGTGCAACCATTTCATTGAGCAATCGGTTGATACGCTCGGTGGCTTTAAGCGCATTGTGAATCAGTTTATTCGATAGCGTATCTTCTTGTGCTTCCAATTTCCTTTCCAGCATCTGCAGTGTTCCTTTCACAGATGACAGCGGAGTCTTGATTTCATGCATGGCAATACTCAACATTTCGTCGCGCAAAATTTCCAGTTCTTTCTTTTCGGTAATATCAAGCGTTGTTCCCGATATGACCTGCGGATAACCGGCCTCGTCATAAGTGACCCATCCACGCGCCTCAATCCAATGTATGGTATTATCGCTATGACGTACGCGGTACTGCGCGTTATAGGGAATTTGGAGTTCAATAGACCGGGCCACGCAATCTTGCATCGCTTCTAGGTCTTCTTCTACGATACAGCCCAGCATATCACTGTAACTAAACTCCTTCGTCGTGTCCCACCCAAAATTTCTTTTGCACTGATCCGTGCAAGACATATAATTGTTTTCTACCAAGCTTACTTCCCAAAAGCCCATACGAGCTTGTTCAAGCGCCTGAGCGAGATGTTTTTGGGATACTGTAAAAGTAGAATCCGCACCATACAAGTTAATCATACAGTTGAATAAAGTTAGCGGCCCTTATGAACCGCGGTAAAGTTACAAATTTATAATATTATTAGTATTACGATTTTTATAACAGATGAATTCCTACAAAAGTTGGCACCTTTATCGGGCTTTGACGACCCTCTTAATTAGCCACTGCCACGAGCGAAGTGGGTCGTGTTCCAATGTAAAATAGCCTATACACAAAAAGCCGAACCCGGGGTTCGGCCATTATTTTAGCTAGCAAATTGCTGAGCAAATCCTTTTAGTTAGACGCCGGATATGTCGGTGCAGGGTAATCCCGGTCGACATGCATTTGATCGATTAAAATTTCACGGATCAGATGACGCATCCGGATATCATCGACAGCAATTTTAACGATCTTATTGTTGTAATAGGTATCACTTTCAAATTCAAGCTCAATCTTCTTGGCAAATGCGGGCGCTATCGATTTATAGTTAAGTACGAGCTCCGTTTCCTTGTCTGCTATTTTTTTTAGGGTCAACGTCCAGGTTACCCCGTACTCCGGAGAGAAGAAAATCTTTCTTGGCGGTGGCACTTTCAATTTTTTATCCTTTAACGTATAGGTATGCAAGATATGAATACTCGGTTTTGAAACGTCCTTTGCCGCTTCAGCGACTAGTTTATTAAACTTCTTTTCGTCGTCCACCACAGTTTCGATACTTAAACCCTGTTCTTCAATTTCAAAGGTAGCCGTCGTATCGGTTGCTGCAAGCGGTGTGACCTGTATTTTGCTATCTCCGTTCCTGCCGGATATGTCGGAAACCGCTTCCTTCACACGGTCAAACCCTGCGGGTATGCGCTGCGGGAGCAGTTTAGTCTTTACTATTTGCGCCTGTACATTTCCTACTACCGCCGCTAGAAGAAGCAGTATACAACAATATTTTCTCATCATGATTATTTAAATTATCCATTGAAGCCTATCATGCGCTCAATTTTGATGTAATTTAAGCGTTTTTATGATCGATTTGTTTAGCGATTTAATATTTACCTGCAGCCGTTTACAATTCGTCATCGCTGTGCCGACATTCGTTGCCGTACGGTCGCCTCGTTCTGCCTATCCATCAACGAGATCCCTTAGTTGCTCTGATCACCTGAGCGCGTACGAAAAGGTATACGGGCAAGTATACCTTACGATCCGTAATTCGGTTACATTATTCTGTAATTGGGGTAAGTGGCCAACGGGTCTTGCACCGTAATTTTGAGTAACAAAAAAAAGCAGCAAATGAAAACAAGAAAACTAGGCAGCCAAGGGCTCGAAATTCCAATGATAGGGCTCGGCTGTATGGGGATGAGCAGTTTTGCGTCCACCGGCGATATTTACGGCAAGGCCGACGAAAAAGAATCTATTGCGACCATCCATCGATCCTTAGCACTGGGCGGCAACTTTTTGGATACTGCCGATCTCTACGGTCCTTTTGAAAACGAAAAGCTTATCGCCAAAGCCATCAAGGGTAAGCGGAATGAGTTTATCATCGCCAGCAAATTCGGCTTTGAGATTGATGCCAGCGGCCAAGTGACCTGGCGTATCAATGGCCGGCCAGATTATATCCAAAAGTCAATCGAACGCTCCCTTAAAAACCTCGATACCGATGTAATTGATCTATACTATATGCACCGGCCTGATCCAAATGTGCCTATTGAAGAAACTGTCGGTGCCATGGCCGAACTGGTCAAAGCCGGCAAAGTCCGGTACCTGGGCATCTCAGAAGTCAGTGCCGAGCAAATAAAAAAAGCACATGCGACCTTTCCGATTACGGCGGTGCAGAATGAAATTTCCCTATTCGGACGTGAGGTAGAAACCAACGGCGTATACGAACTCACACAAGCGCAGGGCATCGGCCTCGTCGCCTACTCCCCCTTGGGCCGCGGATTTATTACCGGACAGATCAAGTCGCCGGACGATATTCCAGCAGATGATTTTCGCAGACTTATTCCACGCTTTCAGGGCGAACAGTTTTACAAAAACGTGGCGCTCGTGCGCGAGCTTGAACAAATCGGCATGGAAAAACAAGTTACTCCGTCCCAGCTGGCCCTTGCCTGGCTCATCCAAAAAGACATTGTGCCCATACCTGGCACAAAAAAGGTACGCTATCTGGAACAGAATATCGCAGCGACCGAAATCCTGTTGACTCCCGAAGAGCTACAGCGCATTGAGGCTATTCTACCCGTAGGGCTCGATACCGGATCGCGCGATGTCAGCATACCGCTGCAATCCTAGAAAATATAAATGTCATGTTTGCCCAAAGCGCATGACATTTTACTTAAATTAGCGTATCATACACTAGGCAATACGACCATGTCAACGATATTTAATAGGCCATACGAACATGTCAAAAAAAGAACCAGCATTCGTTAAGATAAATAGCATCGCGGAATATCATGAGGCATTGCAGTTGCCCAAACCGCAGCACCCGCTTTTCAGTATCACCGATTTCTCGCAGAACAAGCATACACATCCCTCGGTAGAAACCACCTTTCTACTCAATCTCTACTGTATTTCCGTCAAAGAAGATGCGCAGTGCATGTTGCGCTATGGCCCCCATCACTACGACTTTCGGGAGGGCCTAATGACCTTCTTTAAGCCCGGTCAGGCCATTACTGTAGATCCGACGAGCTCCGATGTCAAAGTCGGCTATTCGGTTGTTTTCCACCCAGATTTTATCCGTACCTATGAGCTGGTAAAAAACATCGGTAGCTATAGTTTTTTCGACTATGAGGTCAATGAAGCACTTTTCCTATCCGAAAAGGAAAAGCAGCAGATCAGAACGATCGGAAAGGGTATTTTGAGCGAATATGAAGGCACCATTGACAGCTACAGCCAAGATGCTATTGTCAGTCATATAGCGTTGTTACTGGTGTATTCACAGCGCTTTTATGACCGTCAGTTTATCACCCGTAAAGCACACAATATACCATTGGTTAGCCGGTTTGAGCAGTTGCTCGATGAATACTTTGACGCCGGCACACAACACACCGGCCTTCCGCAGGTAGGGTATTTTGCGGAACGTTTGAATATGTCAAAAAACTATTTAAGCGATCTCCTGCGGGCGCAAACCGGTGAGAGCGCACAGAACCACATCCAGCATAAGATCATCGAAAAAGCAAAAAATCTGCTTTCACGCTCTCAGCTTTCTGTCGCCGAAATCGCCTATCAGCTCGGATTTGAACAGCCACAGTCCCTCAATCGATTATTTAAAAAGAAAACATCGGTCTCCCCACTTGAATTTAGGAGAACGATAAGCTTTAACAATCTTTAACTTTATTATTATAATCAATCGAATAAATTAGCGTACCTTTATGCCAATTCAATCACTCAAGATCGGATTATAAAAAAAGAAAGAATATCTCTCCCGTAAAAAGTCAAATGTCCCAGTCAGTAAAATTCAGCAATGTAAATACATTGTTCTCTAAAACCCTAAAACAAAAAATCAATACTTATTTTCAAACTTCGCTGCAACCCAAAACGGGGAATCGTAAAATTTACCTGAAGGCCGCTATCCTGCTCGTCAGCTTTATAGTGTTATATGGGCTGCTCGTATTCGCGCCCCTGCACTGGAGCGTTGCAATCGTATTATGCCTTATTTTTGGTATCAACCTCGCTGCTATTGGCTTTAATATCATGCATGATGCGGGGCACAATTCTTTTTCAGACAACAAACGCCTCAATACATTACTATCCTACTCGCTCAATCTATTGGGCGGTAATATCTACTTTTGGAAACTCAAACATAATATCGCCCACCATACCTACACCAATATCGATGGCGAAGACCACGATATTGAGGTTAAATTTATGCGTATACATCACGACCAGAAACTGTGTAAGCACCATCGCTATCAACGGTTTTATTTTCCGTTGCTCTATGGAATTTCCTATTTGGCATGGATCTTTTACCAGGATTATGAGAAGTATTTTCGTGGCCGTATGGGCGATAAAATTGAGCGATTTCATTTTCCACTCAGCGAACGTATTATTTTCTGGGTTAGTAAGCTTGTTCACTTCAGCTTATTTGTCATTATTCCGGTGATCTTCGTAGGATGGCTGCCCACGCTTATCGGACTGCTGATCTCAGGTACGGTTTGTGGCATGAGTCTGGCCACCGTATTTCAACTGGCCCATGTAGTTGAGGAGACCGAATTCAAAACCATTGACCAGTCTAAGGTCGAAGAAGAATGGATGATCCACCAGATCCAGTCCACCGCAAATTTTGCTACCCGCAACAAGGTACTTACCTGGTTGCTTGGCGGACTCAATTTTCAGGTTGAGCATCATCTTTTTCCAAAAATCAGCCACGTGCATTATCCGGCACTCAACCGCATCGTCAAGCAGACCTGTAGCGATTATAAAATAAAATACAACGAATTCCGTAGCTTTGGCACTGCCTTTAGGTCGCATTTAAAAGTCCTGGAAGCCATGTCAAAATAGGCTCATTACGTATTGTACTGTTTTTTAGATCCGGAGGAAGTACGCTTGTGCAGCTGCATCCATTTTTTCGGTTTAGATCCGAAATGGCTTTCGAATAATCTGCCAAAATAACTTAAGTTGCTAAATCCTAAGCGGTACCCAGTTTCAGAAACAGATAATAACTCGTCCCCTAAAAGCCGTCCAGCCTCCTGCATACGCAGACGCTGATAATAAGGATACATTCCCATACCGAAAACCTGTGTAAAAAGCTTACGAAGTTTAATGACATTCATACCACTTATTTTCACTAATTCTTCCTGAAGAAAAGGCCGGTCCATGTAGTTCGCTAGCTGATCCCTCACCCGATAGATCGATTCGAGTTCATATTTTGTCAATTGCTGATGAGTGACCTGCGTTCTGGCAGACAGGTTTTTAAACAGATGAAAGAGTAACTCGAGTGATTTTAACCTATAAAAGGCATCAGAAAGCGGTTCACCACAGCTAGACTTCGCTATCTCATTGGCAATTGCCGCTATTTCTGGCGACATAAATTCTTCAATCCAGAGCGTTTTATCGTTATCAAACAGATAATCGAATGTGCGGTGTGCTTTTCCAATGAAACTTTTTAAATAATCGAGACTCACCAGAATGGTTACCTGCTGGATATTGACGGCTTTTGGAAATGTCAACTCGGTTGCCACATGTAAGGGTACGATGCGGACATGTGGTTGTACCTGCGGAGTTGAGGGCGAATGAATGATATTCTGAAACGAAATGGATACCCCATTTTCGATGATTTTGATCGGCTCCCTTCGAAAGCAAAAGGTTTGCTTGGCCACTACCGAACGAATCATAAGCAGCATTTCGGGCAACAGATCGACCATCTTAAGCTCATTCAGTTCGAGCATTTCCAATTCGGATCTGTCGGGCGATAGCGAAACGCCCAAGCGATCCACCCAGTAGCTCATTTCTTCATTTTTTAGCGACACTACTCATTTTATTGGACTAATTTTGCTTTTTATTGAACTATTTTAGCCTTAAAAGTATGCATAAATTTGCATTAATCCTTACAAATAAAAGCAATGAAAAAACATATCTTAGTTACCGGTGCCGGAATTGCCGGCTTGACCGCAGCAAATTTCTTGGCGCAACAAGGTCATTGTGTCACGCTAGTTGATCGCTCACCTTCATTCAGCAAGGCCGGATTTCTTATTTCCCTAAAGAGCTTCGGTGTTAAAATCATGGACGAGCTCGGGCTTAGCGGGGCGCTACAGGCAGCATCATCCCCTTCCGAGACAGTCGATTTTGTTGAAACCAATGACAGCGTTATCCAGCACATCGCTTATGACAAAATGAATGAAAACATCGAACGCTCCGTATTGATATCGCGGGGCGGATTGCACCAGGTATTGTACGAGGCCATCAAAAACGATGTCCATATCCTATTTGACACCACGGTGGTACAAGTCAATGAAAAGGAAGACTATGCAGAAGTCGAGCTCTCAAACGGGAGTACGCTGTGTGTCGATTTAATTATCGTGTCGGAAGGACTGCGTTCCGCTACTCGGCAGCAGTATTTTGACAACGTACAATTTGAGGATTTCAATATGCTGTACGTAGGCGGCAAATTAAGGCAACATCACCACAAGAAAGTTGGTGCTTTTAAAATCTATATTGATGTAGACAAGATGCTGTCGATCTATCCCATCGCAGAAGATGAGATAGCCATCCAGTGCTATTTACGCAGTTTTGAAGACCTCAAAACGTTGAGAAACAGCGCACCGTCCATTCTTAAAAATGCATTTGGAAGTTACAATGCTGAAGTAAACCATTTGCTGGACAGCTTATTGGATGAAGGTTTATTTTTCATCGACAAAATGGGCATGGTACATACGTCAAACCTGGTCAATGGCAGGATGGTGTTGCTGGGAGATGCAGGCTATTGTCCTACAGCGCTATCGGGCATGGGCGCTTCACTGTCTATTTACGGGGCTAAGGCTTTGGCTCATTATATCGCTCTGGAGCCCGATGACCTGCCGTCCGCCTGTCAAAAATACAACCACCTGATGCAGCCTGTTATCACAAAGTTTCAGGGCAATGCGAAGAATAATGCCTTAGCTTTCTTACCCGAAAATGCCTTTCATCTCGAGAAATTTGTTGCGAACTTTCGAAATGCCAGTTTCAGCGATGTCCAGAAAATAATGACAGATCCGATTGTACTGACGAAGGATCAGGAAAATTTTATTTTAGACTAATGCCTACGCTTTGCCCCTTCGCCAGCACATAAAACTGTTTATCAACTCATCGCTTTACGCGCAGGGTACTTCCCCTGTGCATAAAGCGATGAAACTGTTTATTATTTTTTTCCCATAGCCTTTATCGCCATTCCAGCTGCAATACCGCCAATTACGTACCATGCTACGGTCATTAATTTGGTACGATCGGTCTTTTTTATTGGCTCGGCATTCAGCCCGGCCTGCTCTGGGATAGTCAATGTAGCTACCCCCACCAAAGTACCCAGGAGTGCCCCTTTGAGCAGCAGGTTATTCTGACTACCATATCCGATAAGCGTATACAGCATCGCATTTGAAGCGACATCCGCACCAAATGTAGCTGCGACTAAAGTATTACCTTTTGGCGGTTTAAAACCCGCAAAGCGCACTGTTTTTTTCATCGCCTCCTCACCCACTTTATCCACTTCAGGAGCTTTGGAGTCAAACCTTTTGGCAGCACTATGGACTATATTAAGTACGAGCGCACCGAACAATCCGCCCAGCATATTTTTATTCAATCCATTCATATCTTGCTAGTTATGTTTTTAAATTTATCGTTACAATTTATCTACAGTTCTTTAGAGAACACGAGAAGACCACAAATAGTTCAATCGAATCACGAGATCATTTCGTTCTAGTCATTTGAGGCTATGCGCGCTTGATAGCCATAAATCGATTGCGTTCGAGTGTTAACAGAAAATAACTGGCAATGGAATCACCTCTGGAAGTCGCAACATAATAGTTGCCGGGAAATTACTTATCTTTATATCATTATCGTCTAATTTAATTGATGCAAGTGATCAAGTATCTTCTATTCCAAATTTTGCTATTTCTCTGTCTTTCGTCTTTTTCGCAAACGTTTAAAAGTGACAGCGTCAAATCATTTCTGGACAACTCCATTAACCTCATCAGATCAAACGCCGTTGATACGACCAACATCAACCTGATTGAAAGCATCTTATATAGCAAAGCAAAAAATCTGGATACAGTATCTGACCTAGCTCCACTATATACTGAGGTCTTTCGCCTGCTCAGGGATCATCACGGATCACTTAAATACAAGGATAGAACCTACGGCTGGGACAAGGCTGAGCGGCCTGAAAACACTTATGTAAAAGGGAGGTTAAAAACTGAAAAGGCGGTAGTCAGCCAGATCATTGATCGTACAACAGCGTACCTCAGGATACCCGGCAATCATGACTTTGCATTTAAGAAAGTCGACAGCATTGCCAATGATATCACAGCCCATATCAACAAAGTATCCACTGCAAAGATAAAGGCATGGATCATCGACTTAAGAACAAATACCGGTGGCAATATGTATCCTATTTTCTTGGGTTTGCAGGAGTTTATCGGTGATAACATGGTTTTCGGAGGTTTTAGAAATGCACAGGGCTTATCATCCGGGCAATGGGAAATCAGGGATGGAAACATGCGGATTGACGGCATTAAATTGCTTAGGCAGGTACAATTAAAAAAACCATTAAAAAAAGATATTCCCCTGATTATACTTACGAGTTGCTACACCGCCAGCGCTGGTGAAATGACGGCTATATCGTTAATCGGAAGAAAAAACACGTATATCGTTGGTGAACCAACGGCTGACTATACGACCGCTGTGCAGGGCTTCACGATCAGCAAGGAAGCTGGAATAAATCTTTCCACCGACTATGTCGTTGACAGAAATTCAAAGATTTACACCCGAAATATCCTGCCTGATGTTGAAGTTTTGCAAGGCGATAATTTTGAAAATCTCAAGAGAGACAAGAAAATCCTAAAAGCACTGGAACTACTCAACAAATAATCAATCCATTTCCCGAAAGCGGAGCGGTGTCATCTGCATCTTTTTTTTGAAGAAATTACTGAAATGAGTAGCCTCTTTAAAACCTAACGAATAAGCGATTTCGGAAACATTCCATTCCGTATGCCGCAGCAATATTTTGGCCTCCTGCAGCAGACGGTCGGCAATAATCGTGGAGGTAGTCTTTTCAGTGATCTCCTTGACGGCGCGGTTGAGGTGATTGACATGGACCGCAAGCTGGCCCGCAAACTCCGAGGGTGAGCGAAAGCCGATCCTTTGCCGCGCATCCTCAATCGGAAACTGACGCGCTAAGAGTTCCAAGAACATATGCGTAATCCGTTGAGATGCATTTGCTTGCTGCTTTTCCACTTTAGAAGCCGTCTGCATGCTATGCGTATAGTGCAGCAGATCAAACACAAGATTTCGCAGCAGATCGTATTTATGCGCATAATCCGAATCTAAGGCATCCTGCATCTTCCCATACACCTGTTTAATATCTTCCAGTTGCCCATCCGTCAGCTCAAATACGGGTAAGGCATTCGGTTTAAACACTTCGTAATCATTGAGGTTGCCAAAATGATGAAAGAATGATGCCGTAAACACACAAAAAAATCCCGACTTATAATCGTCAATCCATTCAAATTTGTAGGGAATCTGCGGATTGGTAAAAAACAAGGCCTGCTTTTTTATTTCAATCACCTTGTCGGCATAATGTATTCTGTTTCTACCAATAATCAGGGTGATCTTATAATAATCTTTTCGGCTATAGACCACTGGCTTCGTATGCTTACCTATGTATTCATCGATTGTAAAGACATTGAAATGCCCTACCCCATGTCGGATATTCTCGGGAATGCGGTCAAATTTAGACCGGTAAAATTCCTCCAGCGACTGCAATTTTTCCATGTGTTGAATATACGAAAATCAAATAAGACGTTGTCACTCGATAGTGACAACGCCTTTATTTGCCGCTTAAGACATTTCCTTAAAATCAGTAGTAAAAGAAACAGGCTTATTACTTTCCAGCTCTTCCGAAAGCAGCGTGATTTTCTCCTTTGCCCTTTTGTAGGCATCGCTTCCGAGGTAGAGGCGCACAGGCGGATTGGGATGCGCTGCAAGATCGATAAAAACCTGAGCCAGCAGTTCGGGATTACCGATCTGGGTTCCATTCATCGCTGCATATCTTTCGTGCGAGGCCCTTACCGCACTATAGCCATCGATTTTCCTTTTGGCCAAAACAAGCGAGCTGTCGTCCAGAAACGCGGTGCGGAATGCCCCCGGCGCCACCACCGTCACCTTCACGCCAAACTCCTTTACATCTTCTGCCATGACTTCCGAAAGCCCAGTTACCGCATATTTTGTGGCAGCATACATTGCCCAGCCAATTCCTGGGGCGAAACCTGCAATAGAAGAAATGTTAATGATGTTGCCCGATCGTTGCTGCCTGAAGTAAGGCATGACGGACTGCATGGTTTTGACGACGGCCATGACGTTAATGTCAAAACTATCTTTGATTTCGTCCTGATCTATTTCTTCCACCGCTCCCCCTATCCCATAGCCTGCATTATTCACCAACACATCAATTTTCCCAAAGTGTGCAACTGTGCGTTCCACGGCTTCACGGATGGCTTTGTCACTAGTCAAATCCACTTCAAGAGGTAAAAAATGCGCCATGTCTACATTCCCCACAGCGTCAATTAAAGCGCGTATTTTTCGACTTGTTGCTGCTACGCGATAGCCTTTTTCAATGAGTTTTTTGACCAACGACAGCCCCATACCTTTGGACGCTCCCGTTATAAACCATACTTTATTTGTCTCCATATCAATTCATATTATAGGACAAAGTTAGCACATCGTTCGGCGGCGGTGGTGACTAAATAGAAACAATAGCTGACGAAAATCAAACAATTACAACAGATTGCCTCGAGGTTGGCCGAGTTGCACAATTCTTTTATTGTCCACAGGAAGACGAGGCAAGATTTATTTTGGCTTAAAGGCGGTACCGAAGCGATAGATTGCGCCAGATCTCGGTAGCAAAGTGCTGATCGGAATGCATATTTTCAAAAAACCAGCTGTCGCCTTTCTTTACTAATTTTTGGTCAATTCCATCCAGCAAAATTGGCAGCTCTGTATCGAACTTTGATAAAGATTTTTTTAACAATATCAACTGGTAATCCTGTCCTTTGTACGTTAAACGGAAAACCTGCGAACGATGATGCTCGCTGTTTATCCTGTCAATTGTGCCTTGCATAAATATAAACCTTCTAAAATTTTTAAACTATGGCAATTACGCCAAAACGAATGCGATGAAAGTATGAATATCGATAAATAATCGTGCCAAAAGCATTGAAAATCGCTATAAAAAATGACAAATTATTACCTATCTATCCAGCAGTTCGTGCTGTCAAAATGATAGCTCAGCATCCGCGGAATGTGTATAGCCTAAAATGCTAGAAGGCAAAATGCTAGAGAGGCAAAGTGAACCAGAATGTTGCTCCCTGTCCTACCACACTATCCACGCCGATAGTACCACCATGATTTTTGATGATATCTGCACAGATATAGAGTCCTAAGCCAAGACCTGAGAATTTTTGTCCCTGATAGTCTGTGCGGTAGTACCTCTCAAAGAGTTGGGCGCGTTTTTGCTCGGGTATACCAGGGCCATCATCCTGCACACTAATCATCATCTCCTTCTCATCAAGTTTATTTGCTTTGATAGCAATATTCGACTTGGGTGCATATTTAATGGCATTATTGATCAAATTGACTATAACCTGCCCGATCTGCTGCATATCGGCCGTAACCTCTTCCTGTAGATCGCCTCCGAAAGTAATTTGTTCAGCTGTTTGATGATTAAAATTAGCACGGCACTGTTCGAACAATTCCGATAGTACAAAAGGCTTTTTATCTAATGCCACATGCCCTTGTTCCATTCTTCTTGTATCGAGCAGCTCGTCGATTAGAACCGTCAGTCTATTGAGGCTTTGCACCGATTGATCAACAAGTTTAACTTTAATTTCTTCAGACAAATCCATGCTTTTCTTTTGAAGCATATATAATGACCCCTTGAGTGCAGTGACGGGGGTTTTGAGTTCGTGACTGGCTATACTGATAAAATCGTCTTTACTTTGCGTGACGAGCCGTCTTTCGGTCACGTCCATAAAGGTTCCTATCCCCCCAGTGAGCACCCCTTTCTCATCGAACATGGGTGCAGCATTGATCGAAAGATATATGATATCTCCATCTGGCGGTTTTACGGCAATCTCATGATCGGTGACCGGCTTTTGGGTCTGCATCATGATTGACATTGGATGCTCCTCGGAGGGGAGCGGCGTTCCGTCGATACGCAGATTCTGCCATTGTGGATCATCGTAGGTACGCTTTTTAATGTCTTTCTCTTTCAAACCCAAAATGCGCTGAGCCATCGGATTGGCATACACCATTTGACCTGCGGCATCAGTAACACCGACACCTTCTGCCATCGTTTCCAATATAGACCTAAGCCGTCGCTCGCTCTCCCTTAGATTCCTTTCTAAGGATTCATTCGCTTTAATCGTTTGCTCCAAATGTTTAATCGCATCAGCGTGTAGGCTTTCGCCATCTTTCAGCAGTATCTTTTCTGCCGTCGAATGCGCATCGTGGCTGCGCCAATTCAGCTTATTTACCCGCTGCAAAATACAAGAGACTTTACCGGCTTTATCTACGATAGGCTGATAGGTATACTCATCATATAATGGGGTCGTTTCGCCATGCACCGCTGGGGCCGAGTGCACACCACAAGCCACAACTTCTTTTCCCGAATGCCAGCTTTCCCGCAGAAGCGCCAGGATCGAATTACCCTTCAGCCCAGGGAATACCACCTCCAATTTCTTTCCAAATACCGATTCATCTTTGTTCCATATTTTGAGCATTGCGTTGTTCGCAAACTGGAGGCAGAGGTCCTCACCTGTATAAATTGCCATTGGATCACCGGATTGCTGTAGTATTGTGAGAAGAGCATCGTTGCCCAATGCCGAGAGAAATTGAATCATCATTAGAAATCTTAACGGTGTTAAAGGTATGAAATTAAAAATCGGGGCGCGTATGCTGTGGGTGAAAAATATCCGAAATTCCTGTTCCAACGCGCTAACCCGGATTTATATGATCAAAAGTTTGAAAGGCCTTTCGGAGGCCTTTCAAATTACTAAATCACACACTATACTTACTCTTCCAAAGGCAGTTTGACCCCCTCTTTTATTTCGTCATTGGCATGCAGCAAGATTTGATCACTCCTATTCAGCTTTCCAAAAACTTCGGTCGAATCATGTGTGGACACCCCCTCTTTAATATCCACAAAATGAGTTTTGCCGTCTATCAGCTGAATTACGTACTGCCTTTCTGTCGAACGTACAATACTATTGGAGGGTACCAATAACGAATTCGCTCCGGCAGATAAGGGAATATCCACCTCACAGTATAACCCCGGC
>Ga0308156_1001993_pt1 | contig 20116 bp, 9 predicted proteins | sample PhyAR2_FD_201041 | JGI IMG/M metagenome (GOLD analysis project Ga0308156, IMG submission 201041) | Phyllosphere microbial communities from UC Gill Tract Community Farm, Albany, California, United States - DLSL A.R2 | ecosystem: Host-associated > Plants > Phyllosphere > Unclassified | place: USA... | reverse complement strand
CGTTGAATCTGATCGAATTTCGCACCGGAGCGCGCGGCCGTCTCAGCACCTGTAGTGCCTGGCAGCACCGCATAGTTCCCCTTCTCCGTACCCCCGCAGGACACCCAGTCGAGCTGACGCGCTTCAGGTGTATTGGACGGGTGCTGCCAGCTTTCCATCAATGAAGGTGGGTTGGCCAGCCGCTCATACGCCGCTTTATCGCAGTAGATCATCGGTGTCTGCGGCCCACAGATGCGGCCATTGCCAATCACGCAACCGGACAGCAACGCGACTGCCAATGCAGCTCCAGCCGCTCTGATCTGTCGTTGCGCAGACGGCTCAATCATGCAGCAATCTCCCCGAACCGGACTGGCAGGCGGGATAGCGGCCCGGAATATCGCCTTCGCAGGAACGGATGTAGTGATACTCCTTTCCCAACATGCAACGTTGCGCAGCGTAGAGTTTCTCGCGCGAAAGCTCGGCATCCTCTTGAGGAGTATCCCCTCGCCGGTCTGCCGAAATGTTCCCACTTCGTTGGCCACCGCACGCCTGCCAATCCAGGTCGCGTACCAGGACGCTCGCATCCGGCCGGGTCCACTCGTGGCCCGGCGGGCTGAGGTGCCGGGTCGCAGCGGGATTGCCGTTCATCCACAACCCGCCTGCACCGCAAGCGGTCACGCCCGACAGCACGGCCAGCACGGTCATTGTGCGACAAATGCGCAACGCGAAATGATTGCGGGAGATGAACGGCCTGGGGTAAAGCAGCATCCTGGTCACCGCACTCAGTCCACCGGGAACCCACCAGGCACGAACTCGAATCCTTTCCCGGTCATGCACGCATCACTCAGCTGACTCAGCCGCGTACCAATTTCCTTGCGCCGCTTTTTCTGCGCAGCGGTACGATCAGCGTGCCAGATCTTGGTAATCACCGAGCTCTCCTTCAACAGCCCGGCGTACTCTTCATTGTTCCGCAATTCCTGACTGCATTGCTGCCGAGCCTGGTCCGCGTCGGCTTTGCTGGCACCTGCCTTACGCCAGTGCTGTTTGGTGGGCATGACGCGAACGGAACCGGCCGGAACGGGTCCAATGTCCGTTGTGGCCACCCGGCCCGGCGCCGCAGGTGCCGTGGCACATCCGGCAACAGTGATAAGCGCGGCCGCCGCCAGCATCGAGGTGTACTTCCTGATCATCGTTTTTCAGCCTCACGTTTGGGGACCTGCCTGACAGGTTGATTGATCTTACCGATGCCCCACACCTTGTCCGTGATGGACCGCAGCTCCGTACCGTCCGCGGGCAGGTAACCCACGTAGGCACTGTGCGACCCCGGGAAGCTGCCCTGATTCTTCTCGGAGGTCGCCGGGTTTCCGCCAAGAATGACGCGCCAGCTGCCTACGATGTCCGTCGGATGAGTGTTCTGCCATACCTCTCCCCTGGCGTCACCAATCAACCCGACCAACCCCAGCGCTTGTTGTGCATTGGCTGCAGCCCCGTTGTAGAGGATGTAGCCGATGGGGAACATCTTCTGGTCGTCGCCTCGAAGCTGCAACATCGCATTGGTGAAGGTCATGCTGCCGCGGCTGTGATTGACGGCATTGAACTCCCATCCCTCCTCCCTGGCACGCTCCAACAGCGCAATGTTGGCCTGCGATGCGGCCGTCACAGGCAGCATGACGCCCGTAAGGCTGCCCAGGATGCCATTGGCTTTGTCGTACATCGCATACAGCCCTTCGGCCACCTTGTTGCCGGTGTAAGGGTTCAGGATGTAATACACCCCGGACGCGTTGGCTTCATTGGTGTTCTGCTTCGCGCCTGTGGCAAGCGCGTAGGGCTCAGCGTTGAAAATGCCGTTGTTGAAGATGTACAGCTTGCCGTCAATGGCCTGGACATCCTCCAACGCCAGTTCGGTCTGACGGCAGTTGGTCCCGCCCGCTTCACAGGTCTGCAGGACAATGCGACTTTGCTCCGTCGCTGCTTTATGCACAAGATCCGTCGTCCAGGCAGTGCCTTGGCGGAAGGCTTCGCCGGTGATCGCGTGCTCCGCAGCGGCACGCTCTTCGAGACGCTCAAGATCGATCAGCGCGGCAGATTGATGGGCGTTCAGCGTGTCGCGATTCAGCCCGGCCACCTGTTCTTCTGCCCCCTTGCCAGTAAGCGCGCGCTGGAGCTCATCATCCGTGATCAACACAGCGCCATCGCTGATCGCCGCACGGGTTGTCCCCTGCGAGCCGTCACTGGCGTCGCCATGGATCAGCTTGTTGCCGATGATCGTCTTGGTGGCGCCGTACAAGCCGGAGAAGGTTTCATCGGTGACACCGATTCCGCCGCTACTGGCCTTCGCGCTCGAAGCGTTCTCTATGTCGCTGACAACCAGTGCAGCTGTCTGAAGTCGATTCCTGCCGGCATCAATTGCTGCATCGCTGGAGCTGATCGCACCACCGACAAGCTGTGTCGTCCCATCCACATTGATCTGGAAGCCGCCGTCACCCGCACGAATGGCCGACTGCTCGGTGACACTGGCAAATTCACTGTCGCTCTTCTGGTTGAGCATGTAGGCACTGCCACTGAAACCCGCACCGAAAGTGACGCTACCCCCGACGGTTCTGTCCTTGCTGTGGAAGCTGTGGGTATCCTGCAGACTCTCCACCGCCAGGTTGCCACCGACGTTCATTGCCACCTGCTCACCTGAAACTACCGCGCCACGCAGCGTGGTGTCGCCGCCCGATTCGATGACCAACGACTCTCCTGCAGTCAGGTGCGTCGTGTTCCAGTAGACGTCCTCGCCCTTGCCGCTGCCCCGCGAAGCACTGGCATTGGCCGTGATGCCGGCGCTGGCACCGCCCGAGCCCACAGCGATGGCCACGCCTACGCCGCCACTGGCGCTGCTGCTCTTGCGCTCCATCTCGATCACGTCACGGGACGCAAGAAGCGCGACGTCTCCGTCCGCCTTGAGGCGGATGTTGCCGTCTGCCGTTACGTCACTGCCCTGAATCGTGATATCCGACGCGTTGCCAGCGCCCGTGGCACTGATCCGGACGTCGCCGCCGGCCCGGATCGATGACGCTGCCGCCGTGTCGCTCTGCGTTGTCGTCCGGCTGTCGCTCTTGCTGGCCCCCACGGTGATGGAAATGTTCAACCCGCCAGCCGCGCCTGGATCCGCGCCGACCGCATCGACGCCTTCCTTCACCGCACCCGCTGCTGTCGCAGCACCCATCGCCTGCTTACGCCAGTCAGAGGTCTTGCTGGTCGCACTTGCCATGTTGCCGGCGGTCTGCAGTGCAGTGATCACCGGCGCAGTGACCGCAACAGTGAGACCGGCCTGCCTGAACTTGCTCTCCTGCGCCGTCGTCTGCGTTTCGCGGGCCTCCAGAATCGCGACCTCACGCGCGTGGATGTCCACATCGCCCTCCGGCGCGAGGACGTCACTGCCAATCTGGCGATACGCCCCGCCCGCCAGCAGCACGACATCGCCTGCGAGCGAGCCGACGGTCGACCCCGCCGCGGTGTTGCGCGTGGCCTTGTTGTCGTCGCTCTGCATCTGCGTGCCGGCCGTGATCGCAGCGCCACCGTTGTAGATCAGGCCACTCTGCTCCTTCTTCTTGAAGTGGCTTTCCGTCGCCGATTCGCGAGCGGCCTGGATCACCAGATCCTGGTCGGCGGCAATCGTGGTGCCGACATCGGAGATCACGTCGCTGCCGGTGATGGTGACGTTGCGTCCTTGGATGGCCACTGTGTTCCCGCCAACCGTGCTGCCCTGGGCAACGGTTTCATCGAGGCTGTCGCGGGTGGTGCGGGTCGTGGTGTTGAGCAGGCCGCTATGCCGGTGCTTTCGACCCTCGCTCCAGTTGTAACTGTCTTCGGACACCCCGATGTTGAGGTTGCCGGTCGCCACCGCGACCAGGGCACCCTCGGCGCTGTTGACCGTCGCTGCCTGCAACTCCATGTCCCGACCTGCCTGCAGCTGGACATCGCCGACAGTCCGGACATTGGTACCAACGCCACGGCTGTACCCGCTGCGCAGATAGTTGTCGGCATTGCGCACGTTGTTCTCCTGCCGCGCCTCCCGTACGGTGCCCAGTGACAGGTCGCGGCCGGCGGCGATCACGGTTTGCCCACCGGAGCCCGCGTTGACGATCTCGGCTCCGTCAAGACGAACATCACGCACCGCGCTCGCCAGCAGCGTGCCCCCAGCCTCACTCACGAACAACCCGGCCACGCGGTCGATGTTGGTCCGGCTGAAGTCGCTCAACCCCGCGGTGTTCTGACCGCTGCGGGTGGTGGTGACCAGGTTCAGATCACGGCCGGCGCTGGCGACCAGCACGCTGCGCGCATCGATCAGGCCGCCGAGGTTGTCCAGATCGGTACGCGCGTTGGCACTGACCGTGTCACCGCTGATGCGGCCGTCCAGGTTGCGCAGGTTCTGCGCGTCAATCTTCACCGCGGTACGGCCGGCGATGGTCCCGCTGTTGACCAGGTCGCCGCGCAGGTTCAGCTCCACCGAGCGGCCGGCCAGCAGCGTGCCGGTGCCGTCGATATCACCGGGGCGCACGCGAACGTACACCTGCGGAACCAGTGCGGTGGTGGTGCTGCCATCGGCCAGGGTCACGCGCTGCTCGACCAGCCAGACGATGTCGCTGGTGAGCTGGGCCATCTGTGCCGGGGTCAGCGCCACGCCGGGGCGCAGGCCCCAGGCGTCGGCGATGGTGGCCGCGTTGTCGAGCAGCGCGCGGTATTGCGCTTCATCGTCGGCATAGCCATCCAGGAAGCGGCGGCCGGTGAGCTGGGCGACCTGATCGCGGACCAGCTTCTGTTCGTAGAACCCATCGCCCAACCGCTTCTGCACGTTGGCCGGGTCCACGCCCATCTTCTGCAGCAGGTACTCCGAACCGAGCCAGTTGCGGTAATCGGCAAAACGCGGATCGGTTTCGACCAGGTATTGGCCGGCATTCGGCCCGCTCTGGAACAGGCTGGTCTGCGGCAGTTCGGCATCCACGCCGATGGTGCGGATCACGGTCGGCTGGTTGCCCGCCGCGCCCTGTGCGCCGGTGCCCGCCGTGCTGCCGGGACCGGCCAGCGAGGCGACGCTGGCGCTGACTTCGGTCACCTGGCGCTGTCCACCGATGGCGCCGGCGTCGGCTGCGCCGCCGACCTGCCCACCGACGGTACCGGTACTGACCCCGCCCACCTGGTAGCCGCTGCCACCATCGCGCGTGTTCTGTTCGGTGCGGGTCACGCCCAGATTGATGGTGCGCACTTCATCGGCCGGGCGATAGGCGATCTTCCGGTCCCACTTGCGCTCGTGATAGCGCTTGAAACCACCGCGCCAGCGGCTGTAGGTGTATTGGCTGGTGCCTTCCTCGTGCACGCGGTACTCGCCGAATGCATCGATGTTGCGCAGGTTGCCGAGATCGCCCAGCAACGCGCCGCCAGCCAGGATCTGGCTCTTGTCGTTGATCAGCTCATCGCCACGCAGCGTCATGTTACCGCCGGAAATGATGCGACCCGGCGCGCTGGAGGTGACCTGGGTTTCGTACTCGGTGTGGGTGACGTCGTACTGCGTCCAATCCTTGACGTCGCCGCTGCCGTTCTTCCACCAGTACTTGCCGGCACGGCTCCAGCTGGACCAGGTGAACTCGCTGGCATCATGCATGCCGGGCGTGCCCTTGGGCTGGATGTACAGCTTCTTGGTCGGGCCCACCACCATCACTTCGGTGGTGGCGAAATGCTCGTTGCTGTTGAGCAGGCGCGTGGCATCGATACTCAAGCCACCCAGCGACTCGATGGTCGCGCTGGCGTTGTGCACCGAGCCGGCGCGACCGACTGCATGGCCCTGCGCATCCAGCGCACCGCCGATGTTGAGTGCGCTCTCGCCACCGCCAGCACTGAAGATCAGCGCCTGCTCGCGGTTGACCACGGTGCCGGCGCCGATGTCCAGGCGCTCACGCGCAGCAATGGTGGCCGCGCGGGTGACGCCCTCCAGCGTTTCATCACTGTTGACCAGGGTCGTGGCACCGATCGACAGGCGGTCGCCATAGATGCGGCCGGTGCCAACATTGAGGATCACATCGGCATCGATGCGGGTATCCACGCCGTCGATCAGCCCCCGGTTGCCAAGCACGCCATCGGCGCGCACCTGGGTGCGGAGGCCGCTGATCTCGCCGGTGGCGAGGTTGTCGATCTGGCGTGCATGCAGGTCCAGATCGCCGGCCTGCACTTTGCCTGCATTGGTCCACAGCCCCTGCGTGGAGACCGTGGCCTTGCCATTGGCGGTGATCTGGCCATCGTTGCGGTAATCCTGCTGCAAGGCCAGCACCAGATCGCCCTGCGACAACACCCGGCCGGTGCCATTGAGTGCGTTGGCATGCAGCGTCTGGTTGCCCGCGGACAGCAGCGTGCCGTCGGTGTTGCCGACCTGGCCGGCGCGCACGTCCAGACTACCCGCCGAGGACACCAGGCCTTGCTGGTTGAACAGTGCATCGGTCGCCTGCAGCGCGATGCGCTGGTCGGCAGCGATCATGCCGCTGCTGTTGTCGATCTGCGCGGCGGTGAGGTCCACGTTGCGACCCTGCAGGCCGAGCGCGGTGCCGCCGCCGCTCGTGGCGCGGTTGTCGATGCGCGCGGCATGGGCGACCAGATCGCCACCGGCCACGGCCAGCCCGGCCTGGTTGACCAGCTCACCGCTCAGAGCGAGGGTCAGATTCTGGGCAGCCTGCAGGCGGCCGCCGCTGTTATCCAGGTGCTGCGCCTGCAGCAGCAGCGAGGAGCCGCTGCCGACCTGCCCGCCGCTGCGGTTGTCCAGCGAGGCCAGCCGCGCGTCCAGCGCCGTCTGCGCCTGGACAAGGCCGGCACGGTTGTCCAGTCCACCGGCACGCAGGGTCAGCCCGGCACCGCTGACGATGCCGCCACGCGCGCCCGCGTCGGTATTGCCCAGCCGCTGGCCGTGCGTATCGATGCTCATCCCACCACTGGACTGCAGCAGGCCCGCGCGGTTATCCAGCGCACCACTGCGGAGATCCAGGGTGCCGGCGGTGGCGGCGATGATGCCTTCACTGTTGTCCACGCCGCCCAGACGCGTATCCAAGGCGACGGAGGCGCCGGCCAGCGTGCCACGCACGTTGGTCAGCCCTTGGCTGGTCACCGACAGCGCACGCTCGGCCTGGATCACGCCGGCGCTGTTGTCGATGTCCGTCGCGCTGGCGAGGGTGACATCGCCCTCGACCGACGCCAGCGTGCCGGCATCGCGGTTGACGATGCGGCCGGCCTGCACGCGCAGCGCATCATTGGCGGCGATCGTGCCGGCACTGTTGTCCAGGGTCTGCGCGATCTCCACGTCGAGCATGTCGCCCGCGTTGACCGTACCGCCGCGGTTGTCGACGCTGCCCGCACGCAGCTGCTGCGCGCCACCGGAGGCGATCAGGCCGCCCTGGCGGTTGTCGAGCAGGCTACCCACGCCGAGTTGAAGCGCACTGTCGCCCGCCGCCTGGACGGTACCGGCCTGGTTGTCCAGCTGGCCTGCCTGCAGGTCCAGATCGCCCGCGCTGGCCAGCGTGCCGCGCTGGTTGTCGATCGTGCCGGTCACCTGCAGCGCGGAGGCCGCATCACCTGCTGCCAGAATCTTGCCGTCGCGGTTGGAAAGGTTGCCTGCCTGCACGGCCAGCGCGCCGTTGCCGACGATGCTGCCAGTGTCGTTGTACAGCGCGTTGGCCACGCGCAGGCCCAGCGCGTCGGAACCGGTGGCGATCAGTTCGCCACGGCGGTTGTCCAATTGGCCCGCATCGATCTCCATGCGGACGGCGGACGTCACACCACCGGAGACATCGAGGTTCTGGCCCTGCAGGTGCAGGGCGCCATTGCTGAGCAGCTTGCCGCCCGCGCCGGCCAGCGTCGCCGCGTTGATGTCCAGCCGCCCGCTGCCGGCCTGCTGCACCTGCCCGCCCGCGTTGTTCAACAGCGCTGTGGCGATCGTCAGGTCACCGTTGCTGGCGAGCGTGCCGCCACTGTTGTCGAGCGCGGTTGCCGCCTCGATCCGGTTGGCCTGGTTGCCGGTGGCCAGCACTTGGCTACCGCGGTTGTCCATCGTATCCACCTGGAGGTCGAGCGTGCCCGCCTGCAGATCGGCCTGGCGATGATCGACCTGGCCGGCGCGCAGAGTGAGCGTACCGGCGGTGGCGATCTCGCCGCGCTGGCCCTCCAGCGTGCCGGTGGTGAGCTGCAGCCCATCGCTGCCGGCGTGCAGCAGCGCGCCATCGGTGTTGACCAGCACCGCGCTGGCCAGCGCCAGCGATGCCGCGTTGCTGGCAAGACTGCCGCCGGTGTTGTCGAGCGTGCCTGCCACCTGCAGCTGGGCCGGCGCGCTGCCGCTGTGGGCGATCCTGCCGCCGTGGTTGGACAGCTGCGCCGCGCGCACATCAAGCGCACCGCCGACATTCAGCACCCCAGTGTCGTTGCGCAGTGCCTCGCCCTGCACGCGCAGGTCACGCTGCGTGGTCAGCTCGCCCTGCCGGTTGGAGAGCGTGCCACCCTCCACGGCCAGATCGCGCACCCCGAGGCGACCGCCGTCGTTGTCCAGGTCGCTGGCACGCAGGTCGATGTCGCCCCCGGCCAGCACGGCGCCGCCATCATTGTCGAGCAGTCCCGCGATCACCACGCGGCCCTGCGCGAGCGGCGCGGTCGTCGGTGGAGTGATGACGGGCGTGCCGCCGTCGGTGCCCCCCGTGCCGGTCCCGGGCGTGCCGGGGCCGCCCGGGCCCGCCCCTTCGCCCGGCGTGGTCGGCGCGGTGCCGTCCTGTTGGGCCAGCGCCCCGATACTGCCCTTGTCACGGTTCTGCAGCCGCGCGCTCTGTACCGCCAGTGCCTGCACGCCCGCCTGTTCGATGCGCCCGTCGCGGTTGGCCAGCGAGGCGGCCTCCACATCCAGGCGGGTGCCGTTGAGCTGGCCGCCGCTGTTGTCCACGTCCTGGCCGGTGCGCAGGTTCAGTTCACGCCCGGCGCTGACCAGCCCTTCGTTGCGTACACCGCCGGTGGCAGCGATGCGCGTATCGTCGCGCGCCTGCAGTTTGCCGGTGTTTTCCAGCCGGCCATCGACAGTCACGACCAGCTCCCCGGTCTGCGCCCCGAGGTTGCCCGCATTGCGCACGCCCACGCCGTGCTCGGTGCCCATGAGCAGGATCTTGTTGGCGTACATGCCGCCCAGCTGGGCCACATCGAGCGCGTACTGCGGCGCATTGCCTTCGGCGGCCTGCGCCTGCACACGGCTCAGATCGGCGCTCACCGTATTGGCGCCGGTGGTGACCTGCAGCTGCTGTGCCCACAGGCCCGCGTTGAGCTGCACCGAGCGCGCGATCAGATCGGTGTAGTCGACCCGGCTGGCATCCATGCCGGCGCCGAAGATATGGATCGCACCGCCTTGCACGCGGTATCCCTCCAGCGCGCCGCCGTTGAACATCGGGGTGCCGGTGGTCAGGGTGATGCGGTTGGCGTTGATGAAGCCGCAGCCGTCGCAATCGATACCAGCGGGGTTGGCGATCACCACCTGCGCGCGGTCGCCGGCCACTTCCACGTAGCCGCGCAGCTGGCTCGGGTTCGCGCCATTGACCTCGTTGAGGATCACCCGCGCAGTGCCGCCGGCCAGCCACGGATTGCCCTGCACCCAACCGCCGAGCTGGGACTGCGTGTTGCCGCGCGAATTGTTGAGGATAACGCCCTGCTGGTCGACATCGAAGCGCTGGTAGGTATTGCGCGAGACACCGGCCGCACTCGGGGTCTGGATGTTGATCTGCGGCGTGCCGTTGGCGGTCTCCAGCACGGTCGGGCGCTGGTTGCCGGGCGCATTCGGATCGGCCACCACCTGCGCCGCGGCCAGGCCGCTCACGCCGACCCAGCCCAGCATCACCCACAGCGCGAACGCCATCGGGCGCAGTGCCGCCGTGCGATCGCCATCCTGCCCGGTACCGGCGCCGCCGGGGCGCGGCGTGATTTCCGCGGCGACCTGCCAGAGCATGAGGGCGTGGTTGAACACGAGGCGGTACAGATGCTTGTTCATGACAATTCCTTTGTGTGCGTGCGGTCGGTGCGGCGCGAACGCGCCCGCACTGAAATCAGAACGACCAGCTCAGGGTGAATCCGGTGACGGTATAGGCGTTCTGGAATCCAGAGGGCTTGTTCAACGGGGCGCCGACGAAGCCGTCCCAGTACAGGCCGCGATACGACCCGCGCAGGCCGATCACGCTGCCCGCCAGGTCATTGCCTACCTGCCATTGCGTGGCGCTGCCGCCGACATGGCCGTAATCGGCGCCAACGTAGAATTCCTGCCCGCCGCCCAGGGCCAGGCCGATGTCGTTGCGGATGAGCCAGCCGCGCTCACCCATCAAGGACATCTCGCCATCGAAGCCGCGCACGGTGTAGCGCCCGCCGATCGCGAAGCGGTCCTGCGGCACCAGCCCGCCACGGTTCCATTGCGCTCGCCAGCTGCCGGTGTAACGCAGGCGCTGCTGGCCGAGCTGGAACGGGACGCTCAGCTGTGCGTCGGCGAAGTAGATCTTCGGGTGCGAGGTGGCTTCACCGAACAGCTCCTCGGGCGCTGCGATCGAACCGAACGCCCCGGTGCCGCGGCGGAAGCCGACGGTGCCATCGAGCGTGGCCTGGCCGATGAAATGACGGTGGTTCAGGCCGAGCTCCCAGCCGCCCATGCGCCGGCGCTGGACCAGGATTTCGGTGTCGTCGATGAAGTTGCGCGAATCGCGCTCCCACGCACGCAGGTACATGCTGGTCTTGCTGTCCGCATTGCGGAACAGCAGGCGCGTGGCGCGCACTTCGGCGTTGTAACTCTCGCCGCTGTAGAGATACGACTGCTGGTTGCCGGCCACGGTCTGCTCGTACTCGTAGCCACTGCGCGTCGCGCCGAACAGCCAGTAGCCGACGGGAATCGAGTAGTGGAAGGTGAAGCCCTTGGTACCGCGCTTGCCGCCACTGAACACGTCGTGGTTGAGGTTGACGTAGAACAGGTCGTTCTGGCGCAGCGCGTGGTCCAGCGACATCGTCGCACCGGCCTGGGTCTTGCCGGTGGCCTTGCTGCCGGAATCGTCCAGGCTGAGGTTGAAACGGACCAGCCGCTGCTGCGACCACTGCACCACCAGGTCACTCTGGCCAGGTGCGGCGTCGTCACCTTCGGCCGGGCTGATCTGGATGTCGGCCTCGGCGGTCGGCACGCGCTTGAAATTCTCCAGCCCCTGTTCGATATCGCGCAGGTTGAGCAGGTCGCCACTGCGTGCCGGGATCGCGTTCCACAGGGTGGCGTCACGATGGGTGCCCTCGGCGAAACGGATCTGGCGGAGCGTGCCGGGCACCACGGTCAGTGCCAGGGTGCCGGTGGTGAGGTCCTGCGGCTGGGCCAACACGCGCGTGGTGACGAAGCCGCGCTCGACGATCGCGTTCTGTACCCGCGACATCACCACGTTGATACCGGCGGTGCCCAGGCAGCGGCCGAGCGCCGGATCGCCTTTGACGTTGGCTGCGGGCAACGCCCACTGGAAACGGTCGGCCTGCTCGCCCTCCAGGGTGATGCGGTCGATCACGAAGCAGGGTGCTTCGTCCTGGGGCAGCCGCTCCGGTGCGGCCACCGGCGCGTCCTGCAGACGTGCATCGGGCCGGGTTTCAAGCTGCTCGCGCAGGGCGCGTTCGCGCTCCTGCTGGCGGAGCAGCTCCTGATCCGGGGCGGGCAGCTGCTGGGCACTGGCCGGCAGATAGACCAGGGCCAGCGCGGCCGCCAGCGGGGCCAGAAGGAGGGTGCGCCGGGAAGCGCCATGGGAACCGGCGCGAGCCGGGGTGGGTAGTACGGTGTTTGGCATGCAGGATCTCGAACGTGGGCTGGCACGAACCATCGTTCGCTATAGACCGCCCCTATGGAGGCCCGCCAATTTAAGAGCTATTCGCGACATGAGAACCGTCAAAAACCCCACCCTTCCGGTAAGACAACCACCCGCTCGCTTGTAGGAATTTTCCTAAATAGTCATTTTTTTGACGCAGCGCACATGGAAGGGGACCGCGCGGCCCTTGTTGTGAAGGCGTTTTCACACGTAGCACGGCGCGCGGCGGGGCATCGTGCCCGCGGCCGGTCCCCTCGCCTCCGAGCCGCACCACCGCGCCCCACCCCGCGCGACCTGCCGGGGTCTAACCCGTACAATGGCCGGTCCTGGCCCCGCCTTCGGCGGCGGCCAGTCCCCTACCCCGCAGACGCCGGCCACTGGCCGGTCTCTGCCGTTGCACCCGCGCGCCCGCATGGCCGCGGTGCGCCACCTGTCAGGAAACATGCTGATGACTCACCCCACCCCACCGTCCCAGTCCCTGCTGCACGGGCGCCTTCTCGCCTTCGCTGCGATCCTGCTGGCCGCGTTGAACCTGCGCACCGCGGTCACCTCGCTGACCCCGCTGCTGGATGTGCTCGGCCAGACCTTCGGCTTCGGCACCACCATGACGGGCGTATTCGGCATGCTGCCGACGGCGGCCTTCGCGTTGTTCGGGGTGACCACCCCGGCCGTCGCGCGTCGCGTGGGCCTGGAGCGCACCGCGCTGCTGGCGATGAGCCTGGCCACCGTGGGCCTGCTGCTGCGCTCGATGGCCGGCGGCGTGGGCAGCCTGCTGTTCGGCTCGGTGGTGGCGCTGGCGGGTATGGGCATCGGCAACGTGGTGGTGCCACCGCTGGTGAAGCGTTACTTCGCCAACCGCGTGGGCACCATGAGCACGCTCTACATCACGGTGCTGCAGATCGGCACGATGATGCCGGCCCTGTTGGCGGTGCCGGTCGCGCAGCAGGCGGGCTGGCGCGTATCGCTGGGCATCTGGGCGCTGATGTCGCTGGCTGCGGCACTGCCGTGGCTGATGCTCTCGCGCGCACGTCCGCACCCGGACACGATCAGCGCCGCCAACGATCCCTCCAGCGCGCCGCACGGCAAGGTCTGGAAGACGCCGCTGGCGTGGGGCATGACCCTGATGTTCGGCATGACCTCGTTGATGACCTATTCGATGTTCACCTGGCTGCCGCGGATCGTGGTCGAGGCCGGTGCAACACCGGCGTTCGGCGGCATCATGGTGGCGATCTTCGCGGCCTGCGGCCTGCTGCCATCGCTGACCATGCCGGCCCTGGCCGTGCGCCTGCGCAATCCCTTCGGGCTGGTGTTGATCGGCTTCAGCGCGTTCCTGATCGCCTTCGCCGGCCTGTTGTTCGCCCCGATGAAGGCCCCGTGGCTGTGGGCGGTGCTGCTCGGCATCGGGCCGTCCACGTTCCCGCTGGCCCTGACCCTGATCAACCTGCGGACCCGCACCCCCGCCGGTTCGGCCGCGTTGTCCGGCTTCATGCAGGGCGTGGGCTATGCCTTCAGCTGCCTGGGCCCGTTCCTGTTCGGCTGGCTGCACGCGGTCAGCGGCGGCTGGCACCTGCCGTTCGGCTTCCTGGTCCTGTGCGCGGTGGTGCTGTTGTGCGCCTCGTGGGTCGCCTGCAAACCGCAGAAGCTCGAAGACCAGTGGTAGGCGCCCCGCCGCGTCCATCTACACGCGTTGTGCGCAACTGCTGACGTAGCGTGTCGCTAACTGACCCGGTGGGCTGCACCGGGCAGCGTTCGGAGCCTCTGGCGTCGCCAGCCGGCTGAACAGCTTCATCGCGATGGAGTGCGCCGTCCTTGGCTGCGACATGGCCTGAATCTGTAGCGATTCAATGACTTGCCCCTCCCCTCCGGGTTCCACCCGGGGGCTGATGGGTCGTACCCGCGTCTTAACGATTTGGCAACAACTGCGCAGTCAGGCACGATTGGCATGTGATGTGCGTCACACTTTTGACGCAACACACCTTTGAAAGGATGCTCCAAGGGGGGTTCCATGTACGACCATCGGCCGCTGGCGCTCTGCGTCGGCCTGGCATGCGCGACACTCGCTTTTTCCGCTCCGGCGGCTGCAGCCACTGCGCGGGACAACGCATTGGCCGAGATCGGCCAGTTCCGGGACCATGCCCAATGGCTGGATGCACTGGCGGCGATCGAGCGGGCACGGGTGCAGTCGCCCGACGACGCATTGCTGTATCGCCTGCAGGTGCTGACCTTGGCGGACATCGGCAACGCGCACCGCGCCTGGCAGCTGTACCTGGCGCGCCCCACCCTGTTCGATGCGGCACAGAAAGAACGGCTGGAAGGCAATTATCTGGCCAAGCTGGTGGGCTGGAGCCTGGCGTATGGCCCCAGCGAGGACACCCGCCTGGATGAAGCCGATGCCGCGCTGGTGCAGATGCAGCAGTACCTCGAACGCGATGGCACCACCGTGCAGCAGGCGCCGCTGCGGATCCGCCATGACCGGCTGATCCTGCTCAACCGGCTGGGCCGCCATGCGCAGGTTCGCGAGGAGTACCGCACGCTGCTCGCCGAGGGCCACCCGGTGCCGAACTATCTGCTGGCCGCCGTCGGCGATTCGCTGATGGCCACGCAGCATCCGGCCGAGGCGATCCCGGTGCTGGAAGCCGCACTCAAGGCTGACCCGTCGCTGCCGCAGGCGCGTTCGGAACTGGCCTATGCGTATCTGGAGGACGAGCAGGCGGACACCGCGATCGCCCTGCTGAAGAAGTGGCAGGCCGATGAGCCCGCGTGGCGCTGGGCCAACGGTGCCAAGGCACCCTATCCGAACTGGCCGCGCTACGAGGCCGACCTCAACCTGGCCATGGTGCGTGCCTACAGTGGCGACCTGCCCACTGCGCAGCGCGATCTGGAGAAGATGGTCGAGATCGGGCCAGGCAATACCGGCTCGCAATCCTCGCTGGGCAACATCTACCTGATGCGTGGCTGGCCACGGCGGGCGCTGGAGCGCTACAGCATGGCCAACACGCTGGACCCGCGCGACGTACCGGCGCGGCTGGGCCAGTACGACGCCTACGTGCAGGTGCAGCGCGATGACCTCGCGCGCCCCATCCACGACACGCTGCTCGCTGCCTACCCCAACCAGCCTTCCGTGCAGCGCATGGACCGCAGCTGGCGCGCGCACCGTGGCTGGCAGTGGCATGCCTACGCCGAAGGCGGACGCAGCTCCGGCGGTGGCGGTGCATCACCGCTGGGCAACGATGACGGCCGCTACGGCGTTGAAGTGCAGTCGCCGGTGCTGGACGACCGCTGGCGCCTGGTCGCGTTCGCCGATCGGCGCAGTGTGGATTTCCAGGACCAGACCATCGACCCGCTGCGGATCGGCGTGGGCACCCGTTACCGCTACGGGCGTGCCGATGCCGAAGCCTTCGTCAACCGCGCCAACGACCACATCGGCGATACCGGCCTCAGTGCCGGGTTCGGCTGGCAGTTCAGCGATCAATGGCATGCCGGCATCACCGCCGCACGCAATGACCCGGATGCCTCGATGCAGGCGCGCGTCTCAGGCATCACCGCCGACAGCATTGCGCTGACAGCCGACTATCGCCGCGATGAACGTACTCACTGGAGCCTGGGCGCCAGTCAGTTCCGCTACGACGACGGTAATCGCCGCGATACCGTCAGCACCGCCATCGAACAACGCCTGATGACCCGGCCGACCGTGTTCGTGGATGGCCTGGGCAGCCTGTACGCCAGCCGCGGCAGCCGCGACGACGTGCCCTACTTCAACCCATCCGAGGACCACTCGGTGGAGATCGGGCTGCGCGTGGACCAACAACTGTGGCGTCACTACGAACGCCACTTCCGCCATCGCCTGACGGTCTCGGTGGGGCAGTACTGGCAGCAGGGCTATGGCAGCGCGATCGTGCCTTCGGCCGAGTACCGCCACGAGTGGCAGCTCGGCGAAGGCCGCATTTTCGAGTACGGCATCCGCTGGTCGCTACCGGTCTATGACGGACAGCGTGAACGACATATCGGCCTGGATGCCGGCCTGCGGTGGGGAGAATGACATGCGGCACATGGACTTGAAGCGTTGGACCCACTGGCTGTTGCTGGCCCTGCTCACCGTGGTCCTGCCGGCCCAGGCACAGCAACCGCCGGCCGTACTTGATGCGGCCGACAACGGGCTGCTGGTGCTCAGCTACCACGACATCCGCGACGAGGTGGCCGAACGCGGCGACCCGGATGCCTATGCCGTCAGCACGCAGAACTTCGCCGCGCATCTGGACTGGCTGTCGGCCCACGGGTATCACCCGGTCTCGCTGTCGCAGCTGATCACCGCCTCGCAGGGCGGCACGCCGCTGCCGCCCAAGCCGGTGCTGCTTACCTTCGATGATGGCCTGCGCAGCGTGTACAGCAAGGTGTTTCCGTTGCTGCGCGCCTACAACTATCCGGCGCTGGTGGCGGTGATCACCGACTACGTGGATATGCCGGCCGGGCGCCAGATCGATTACGGCTACCGCCCGTTCACCCGCGAGGATTTCCTCACCTGGGCGCAGCTGCGTGAGATGCAGAAAAGCGGGCTGATCGAACTGGCCAGCCATACCGACAACCTGCACCACGGCGTACAGTCCAACCCACAGGGCAACTCGACGCCGGCGGTGATCACGCGCATCTACGATCCTGCCCGCAAGACCTATGAAACCGCAGGCGAGTACGAGGCCCGCCTGCGCGCCGATCTGGGCCGCAGCGTGGAGCGCATCCAGCGCAATGTCGGCGTCAGCCCCAAGGCGATCGTGTGGCCGTACGCCGCCTACAACGCGCTGAGCAACGACATCGCCGAGCAGCTGGGCATGCCGGTCTCGTTCGATCTGGAAGGCCGCAGCACGCCGGTCAAGCGTGATCTTCACGGCCTGGCGCGCCTGCTGGTGACCAACAACCCGACCGTGGTGCAGCTGGCCTACGAGCTGCGCCGCGATGTCGAGCGCGATGGCATGCGGGCGCTGCAGATCGACCTGGATGCGGTCTACGATGCCGACCCGGTGCAGCTGGCCAAGAACCTGGATGCGCTGATCGAGCGGGTCAAGAAGATCGGCCCCACCCACGTCTTCCTGCAGGCCTTCGCCGATCCGGACGGCAACGGCTCGGCCGACGCGCTGTACTTCCCCAACCGCCATCTGCCGATGCGTGCGGACCTGTTCAACCGGGTGGCGTGGCAGCTCAAGACGCGCGCCGGGGTGAAGGTGTTCGCGTGGCTGCCGGTGCTGGGCTACGAGCTCAAGGACCCGGCCATCCGCAAGGCGCTGGCCATCGAGAGCCCAGAAAGCGACGGCATCTTCCGGCTGGACTTCACCCGGCCGCAGGTCCGCAGGATCATCGATGACATCTACGAAGACCTGGCGATCAACGCGTACTTCGAGGGCCTGCTCTTCCACGATGACGCCTACCTGCGCGACACCGAGCTGACCCAGTTGCCGCCCGAAGACGATGACGGTGCACGCACCCAGGCGCTGATCGACTTCACCCTGGAGCTGCGCACCGCGGCGCAGCGCTGGCGGCCGAAGCTGGGCACCGTGCGCAACCTGTATGCCCAGCCCGTGCTGGAACCGCAGAGCGCGAGCTGGTTCGCCCAGCGTCTGGACCTGTTCAACAAGGCCTACGACCACACCGCCCTGATGGCGATGCCGTGGATGGAAGGCAGCCGCAGCCCGGAACGCTGGCTGGACCGGCTGGTGGTGGCAGTGAAGCAGCACGATCCGCAGTTGTCGCAGACGATGTTCGAGCTGCAGACGCTGGACTGGCGCACCGGCAAGCCGATCCCCGGCGACCGCCTGCGCGCACAGATCCGCCGTCTACAGGCGCAGGGCGTGCGTCATTTCGCCTGGTATCCGGATGACTTCATCGCCGGACGTCCCTCCACGTATGACGCGCGCGCGGCCATGTCGGCCCGCAGCTTCCCGTACGAGGAAAAGTGAGGTCGCCATGCATCCTCTTCTCTACACCTTGTTCCAGTTCGCCTTCTTCTACCCGATGGTGATGGCGTTCTTCTGGATGTCCGGCGGCCTGTATTACTTCTTCCGGCGCGAACGCAAGGCACGCGACCGCGATGATCCGCCGCCGATGGCTGAGTATCCGTTCGCGTCGATCCTGATCCCGTGCCACAACGAAGCGGAGAACCTGGAAGACACCCTCGGTTCGGCGCTGAAGCAGAACTACCCGGACTTCGAAGTCATCGCCATCAACGATGGCAGCAGCGACGATACCGGGGCACGGCTGGATGCCCTGGCCGCCCTGCACCCACGCCTGCGCGTGGTGCATCTGGACCGCAACCTCGGCAAGGCCAATGCGCTGCGCATGGGCGCGCTGGCGGCACGCTCGGAGTTCCTGGTGTGCATCGATGGCGATGCGATGCTGGAGGAGTACGCCACCCACTGGATGGTCTGGCACCTCACCTCGGGCCCGCGCGTGGGCGCGGTCACCGGCAACCCGCGCATCCGCAACCGTTCCACCCTGCTGGGCCGGCTGCAGGTCGCCGAGTTCTCTTCGATCATCGGCATGATCAAGCGCGCGCAGCGGGTGTATGGGCGCATCTTCACCATCTCCGGGGTGATCGCCGCGTTCCGCCGTACTGCGCTGCATCGGATCGGGTACTGGTCCGACGACATGGTCACCGAGGACATCGACATCAGCTGGCGCCTGCAGATGGATCATTGGGACATCCGCTACGAGCCCAATGCGCTGTGCTTCATCCTGATGCCGGAAACGCTGAAGGGGCTGTGGCGGCAGCGCCTGCGCTGGGCCCAAGGGGGCGTGGAAGTGCTGCTGCGGCACGGTGGCTCGCTGTTCCATTGGCGCAAGCGCCGCATGTGGGGCGTGCTGCTGGAGTACATCCTCAGCGTGCTGTGGGCGTACACGATGCTGGCCATCATCGTGCTGTGGGCACTGGGCAAATTCATGACACTGCCGCCCGAGCTGTACATCGCCACGCTGCTGCCGCAGTGGCATGGCGTGATCCTGGCGCTGGTCTGCCTGCTGCAGTTCGCCAGCAGCCTGATCATCGACCGCCGTTACGAAACGCATATTGGACGTAATTACTTCTGGGTGATCTGGTACCCGATGGCGTACTGGCTCATCAGTCTGTTCACGACCCTGGTGGCGTTCCCCAAGACGTTGTTCAAACGTCGTGGCAAGCGCGCGGTCTGGGTCAGTCCTGACCGGGGTATCCGATGAACACCGTCAAATCCACCCGCCGCTTCGACTCGCGGCTGATCCAGAAACCGCGCCAGCAACCGCGCCTGCAGCGTACCGCGTGGGGCTTTGTGACCATCGCCTTCTGGGCGTTCTACTTCTACCTGTGGGCACCGCTGGTGACGCTGATTTCCTGGCTGCTCGGTGGGCGGATGGCTTGGGCGCAGCTGTACGAACAGAAGCAGACGGTCGATCCGTTCGTGGTCATCGCGCTGCCGGTGATGCTGGTGTGCTGCGCAGCGCTGCTGATCGCGTGGGCGGAGTACAACCGCATGCGCTTCACGGGCAAGGAGCGCCGGCTGCCGCATGACGATGTGACCCGTGAGGAGATGGCGCATGACCTCGGCGCGAGTGCGGCGGTGGCGTCCCTGCTGGCCGATGGCAAGGCAGTGACGCTGCACATGGACGAGCACGCAAGGCCGGTGCGGGTCACCGCGCAGGCGCTGGCCGGCTGAGGGGGGTGCCGGCCGCTGGCCGGCATGACCGGGTTACACGCGCGTCTGGCCTTCGCCGCGGACCACGAAGCGCTCAACGGTGAGCGCTTCCAGGCCCATCGGGCCGTACGCGTGCAGGCGGGTAGTGGAGATGCCGATCTCCGCGCCCAGGCCGAGCTCGCCGCCATCGGAAAAGCGCGAGGAGGCGTTGACCATCACCACCGCCGAGCGCAGCGCATGCACGAAGCGCTCGGCGGCCACGACGTCTTCCGTGGCGATCACTTCGGTATGGTCCGAGCTGTACTGCTGGATGTGCGCCAGTGCCTGATCGAGGTCATCGACCACGCGCACCGCGATGATCAGATCCAGATACTCGGCGGCGTAATCTTCCTCGCTGGCCGCCTCCGCATCGGGCAGCCACTGCCGTGCCACCGCATCGGCGCGCACCTGCACGCCACGTTCGGCCAGCGCCTGCGCCGCCAACGGCAGGAAGGTGGGTGCGAGATCGGCATGCACCAGCAGCGTCTCCAGCGAGTTGCAGGCCGACGGCCGGCTGCACTTGCCGTCCACCAGCAGGCGCAGCGCCAGTGCGGGATCGGCGGCACGGTCCACGTACAGATGGCA
>Ga0308156_1001990_pt1 | contig 20143 bp, 14 predicted proteins | sample PhyAR2_FD_201041 | JGI IMG/M metagenome (GOLD analysis project Ga0308156, IMG submission 201041) | Phyllosphere microbial communities from UC Gill Tract Community Farm, Albany, California, United States - DLSL A.R2 | ecosystem: Host-associated > Plants > Phyllosphere > Unclassified | place: USA... | reverse complement strand
GCAGGGCACCCAGCTTGCGCATCGATGCCAGCAGCTGGGACGGCGTACCTTCGAACAGGCGTCCACAGCCCAGGCTGAACAACGAATCTCCGCTGAAAAGCTGTTCAGCGGTGTGAAACGCGATGTGGCTGCGGGTGTGCCCGGGGACGGATAGTACGTGGAACATCCGGCCCAGTGCCTGAACACGTTCACCTTCACCCACCCGCTCGGTGGCCATCGGGATGCGCTCGTCGACCGGTGCGACCACGCGCACGCCGGGGAAACTCGCCTGCAGCGCCGGTACCCCGCCGATGTGATCGTCGTGGTGATGGGTGAGCAGGATGGTGTCCACGCGCACGCCTTGGGCAGCCAGCGCCAGTACCGGCGCAGCGTCGCCGGGATCGACGACCACGGCAGCACCGTCGTCGGCGATCAGCATCCAGATGTAATTGTCCGCAAATGCGGGCAGGGCAGTCAGTCGCATAGAATTGGACCATGCCCGCGCTGCAGAGCACCCGTCAAGCGAGCCAGGCCCCGTGGTTCGACAGTGAACCGGCGGAGGCCCTGCGCGTGCTCGAACGGCAGTTGCTGCTGCCGCAGCTGTCGCTGCTGCCGACCCGGCCCTGGTTGTGGATCGCCCCCAGCGCCGCCTGGCTGGCGGATGCGCAGCTGGGCGGTCGGGGCCTGCGCCTGCATCGCCAGGGCAGTGGTTACGCCGGCGATACCCGCTGTGCACTGCCGTTGCCGCTGCCCAACGAGAGCGTCAACGCCATCGTGCTGCAGCATGTGACCGTCGGCGATGCCGACCATCTGCTGGACGAATGCGAGCGCGTGCTGATGCCCGGCGGCCATCTGTGGCTGACCAGCCTCAACCCGTTCAGCCCGTTCCGCACGCGCTGGCGCCAGCACGGGCTGGTGGTGCGCACGCCGCAGCGGATCCGCCAGCTGCTTGAGCGCCATGGGCTGGAATGCGAGGACATGCGTTACCTGGGGCCGATGTGGCAGGGTGCCGGCAGCCGCCGTCGCGGCGGCTGGGCCCCCCTGCGCGCGGCCTGCCTGTTCCACGCTGAAAAACGCACGCTGGCCCTGCCCGGGCCGACCCCGTTGCCCGTGCGCTGGCACGGCACCGTTGCTACCTGATCTGGAGTTGTATTGAAAACCATCGAAATCCACACCGACGGTTCCTGCCTCGGCAATCCCGGCCCCGGTGGCTGGGCGGCGCTGCTGCGCTACAAGGGGCACGAGCGCGAACTGAGCGGTGGTGAAGCGCATACCACCAACAATCGGATGGAGCTGATGGCGGCCATTTCCGGGCTGGAGTCGTTGACCGAGCCCTGTGAGATCGTCCTCTATACCGATTCGCAGTACGTACGGCAGGGCCTGACCCAGTGGCTGCCGGGCTGGATCCGCAAGAACTGGAAGACCGCCGGCGGTGACCCGGTGAAGAACCGTGAACTGTGGGAGCGCCTGCAGGCCGCCACGCTGCGGCACCAGATCGACTGGCGCTGGGTGAAAGGCCATTCCGGCGACCCGGACAATGAACGTGTGGATACGCTGGCCCGCAACGCCGCGATCCAGATCCGCGACGGCAGCCCGGTAAACTGAGCCCATGCGTCAGATCATCCTTGATACCGAAACCACCGGCCTGGAGTGGAAGAAGGGCAACCGCGTCGTCGAAATCGGCTGCGTCGAGTTGTTCAAGCGCCGCCCGACCGGCAATACCTATCACCAGTACCTGAAGCCGGACTGCGAATTCGAACAGGGTGCGCAGGAAGTGACCGGCCTGACCCTGGAATTCCTCGCCGACAAGCCGGAGTTCGCGCAGGTCGTGGAGGAGTTCCTGGCCTTCATCGATGGCGCCGAGCTGATCATCCACAACGCCGCGTTCGACCTGGGCTTTCTCGACAATGAGCTTTCCCTGTTGGGAGAGCAGTACGGGAAGATCACCGACCGCTGCACGGTGATCGATACCCTGGCGCTGGCGCGCGAGCGCTTCCCGGGCCAGCGCAACTCGCTCGACGCCCTGTGCAAGCGGCTGGGCGTGGACAACTCGCACCGCGCCCTGCATGGCGGTCTGCTGGATGCGCAGATCCTGGGTGATGTGTACATCGCGTTGACCTCGGGCCAGGAGGAGATCGGCTTCGGGCTGGGCGATGACGATGCCGGTGGCGCTGCGGCGTTGCAGGCGTTCGATGCGTCCAAGCTGCTGCCGCGGCCGCGCGTGGTGGCCACGCCGTCGGAGCAGGAAGCGCATGCGGCGCGTCTGGAACGGCTGCGCAAGAAGGCCGGCCACGCGTTGTGGGACGGCCCGAAGGTGGAAGAGGCCGCGAGCGCGTAGGCGCAGCGGTGGCGTGCGAAATGCAGCCACGCATGGCGTGGTGATGCGTGTGAAATGCAGCCACGCATGGCGTGGCTCTACTGTAGATCCACGCCATGCGTGGATGGCGTGGATCAGTGGCAGCGCACCAGGATCACGGTGATGTTGTCCGATGACGCGCCAGCGCAATCGCGCTGGCGCCCCACAATTTGCGCTGCAAATCGTGGGCCCCGTCTCACCAGCACCCAGACCCCCGCCGCTTCGCGGCCGCCCCCTGACTCAGGGGGCTTGCCTCCAGCCGGCATCAGTGGCAGCGCACCAGGATCACGGTGATGTTGTCCGAGCCGCCGCCGTCGAGGGCGGAGGCGACCAGGCTGTCCACGCATTCCTGCGCGCTGGCGTCGTCGAAGGCGAGGGTGCGGGCGATGCCGCGGTCATCCACTTCCTCGGTCAGGCCATCACTGCACAGCAGCAACTGCATGCCCGGGCGCAGCTCGCCGCTGGTGGTCGCCACGTTCAGGTGTGCCGGGTCGGTGACGCCCAGTGCCTGGGTGACCACGTTCCGGTGGGGATGGGCGCGCGCCTGCTCGGCGGTCAGGTTGCCCTGCGCGACCAGTTCCTGCACCACGCTGTGGTCCTGGCTGAGCTGGGCAAGTTGGCCATCGCGCCACAGATAGGCGCGGCTGTCGCCGACCCAGGCCACTTCGTAACGGTTGCCCTGCACCCGTGCAGCGACCACGGTGGTGCCCATCGGCAGGCTGTCGTTGCGCCGGCGCGAGGCGCGGATGATCTCTTCGTCGGCGGTGCGGATCGCCTGCGCCAACGGCGCGCCACGGCGGATCTCACGGACGATGGTCTCGCGCGCCAGTGCGCTGGCCACCTCGCCGCAGGCGTGCCCGCCCATGCCGTCGGCTACCAGCCACAGGGCCAGCTCGCCGTCACCGTAGTAGGTGTCCTCATTGAGCTCGCGGCGCAGGCCGGGGTGGGTGAGATGTCCGAATTCGATCATGGTGGGTGCTGGGCGAGGGGGTAATGCCGGGGAGAACGGCATCATCACGGCCAAGCGGACATCCGGCAAGCCATGCAGTCAGGAAAATTTCACTTCATTGGGCGCAATGACTTGTCGTCAGCCGCGCTTCCTCGTATGATGCGCGTCCCCGGTTCGCCGGGGAACATCTGGAGAGGTGGCAGAGCGGTTGAATGTACCTGACTCGAAATCAGGCAGGCGTTTATAGCGCCTCGGGGGTTCGAATCCCCCCCTCTCCGCCAGATTAAAAAAGAAGGGCTGCCGAAAGGCAGCCCTTCTTTTTTAATCTGGCGCGGGGATGCGACGACGCTTCGCGCGTCGCCCCAAACGTTGCGATGCAACGTTCGGGCCCCTCCCTTTGCCGGCCTTCCTGCGGATGCTTCAGTAGATCCACGCCATGCGTGGATGCTGTTCGCGTGCGGCGGGTTACCATGTACGTCATCACCTGCTGGAGCCGCCACGATGACCGCTGAAATCCTCGTCCCCGTTTCATTCGGCGAGCTGCTGGACAAGATCTCGATCCTGCAGATCAAGTCCGAGCGCATCAGTGACGAAGGCAAGCTGGCCAACGTACGCAAGGAGCTGTCCGCGCTGGAAACCACGTGGATGGCGCACCCGGCGGCAGTGAAGGACATCGCCAAGCTGCGCGCCGAGCTGAAGTCGGTCAACGAGCAGCTGTGGGAGATCGAGGACGACATCCGCCTGAAGGACAAGGCGCAGGCGTTCGATCAGGGGTTCATCGACCTGGCGCGCAGCGTGTACCTGCGCAACGACGAACGCGCACGCATCAAGAAGGCGATCAACCTGGCGCTGGGTTCGGCGTACGTGGAAGAGAAGTCCTACCAGGATTACACGCAGCGCGCGTAATCCCGGGCGGCCCGACGCAGTAGATCCACGCCATGCGTGGATGGATCTCCCGGGTTGCGGGACGGTGCGGACCAAGGTCCGCACCCCGTAGACAGCGCTCAGCTGCCCGGCGTGCCACTCACCCCAGATGGTCGGCGACGTAACGCTCGAACGCGGCAATGCCGTCCTCGACGGTGATCAGTTCCATCACGTCGTCGAATTCGATCTTGGTGCCCCACTTGAGGTCGGCTGCCTGCTTGCCCAGATACTTGCGCGCCGCGTCGTCGTAGCGGTCCGCGCAGTAGCGGCGGTCCGAATACGGGCCGCTGCGGTTCGGGTTGCTGGCCGCATGCAGGCCCAGCACCTTGGTACCCATTGCGTTGGCAATGTGCATCGGGCCAGAGTCCGGGGTCATCACCAGATTGGCGCGGGCCAGCAGGGCCGGCAACTGCTTGAGCGTGTCCTTGCCGACCAGGTCCAGTGCCGGAACATCCAGCTGGGCCTGGATGGCGTCGGCCATGCTGCGCTCCAGTTCGCTGCGGCCGCCGCACAGCACGACCCGCCAACCGCGCGTGACGGCATGGTTGGCGACCTCGGCATAGCGGTCGGCGTACCAGTTGCGGCGCACGTGGCTGGAGCAGGGCGAGATCATCAGCACCGGCCGGCCATCGTCCTGCCATTGCGCAGCGGCCCAGTCATAGGCTGCCTGCGGCACGGGCAGGTCCCAGCTGACATCGGTCTGGCGCAGGCCCAGCGGCTCGCAGAAGCTGCCGATGGCATCGAGCACATGGATGCCCGGGCGATCAGGGATGCGTTCGTTGATGAAGAGGCCGTGCAGATCCTTGGAGCGGCTGCGGTCGTAACCGATGCGGCGCTCGGCAGGAATGAAGGCGGACAGCACGTTGGCGCGGAACGCCACCTGCATCTGCAGCAGGGCCTCGAAACGCCCGGGTGGCAACTGCTTGCGCAGCTCCTTCACTCCGGCCATGCCGGTCTTCTTGTCGTAGGCGTGGAAGGTGACGCCCGGCAGGCCATCGAGCAGCTTCTGCCCGACCTTGTCGATGATCCAGTGGATCGGCGTGTCCGGGCGCGCGGCCTGCAGGGTGCGCACCAGCGGCACTACGTGGGTCACATCGCCAAGAGCGGACAGGCGCAGAAGACACAAGGAGGAGGACGCTGATGCCATGTGTTGTTAGACTCAAAGGAATGGTCGCATTCGACGCCAATGAAGCGCTGACGCCATGCCGCGAGGGTCGCGGCATCGGGGCCATTCTGTTCGACCGCGAGCGGCTGCGGCAAGCCGACATCGGTCTGTTCTCGCCACAGCACTGGGCCGGCAAGGCCCGGCCGGTGGGTGAGGGCGGCCGTGGCAGCGCCTGGTTCGTGGATGCGCCGTTCGGCGCCAGCGTACTGCGGCACTACCTGCGCGGGGGGCTGGCGGCCCGGATCAGCCACGACCAGTACATCTGGCGGGGGGCGGACCGGACCCGCAGCTTTGCCGAATTCCGGTTGATGCGCGCGCTGCGCGAGAAGAAGCTGCCGGTGCCCAGGCCGATTGCCGCCTTCTACATGCGTGAAGGCCTGCGCTACCGCGCCGCGATCCTGATGGAACGGATCGAAGGGGTGCGCTCGCTGGCCGACCGCGCACTGGTGGCCGGGCGCGGGGCGCCGTGGGAGGAAACCGGGCGGATGATCGCGCGCTTCCACCGTGCCGGGCTGGACCATGCCGATCTCAATGCGCACAACATCCTGTTCGATGGCAACGGCCATGGCTGGCTGATCGACTTCGATCGCGGGGTGATCCGCATCCCGGCCACTGCCTGGCGCGAGCGCAATCTCAAGCGCCTGCTGCGCTCGCTGATCAAGCTGCGCGGTGAGCGCAGCGTGGAAGACGTGGAAAAAGACTACGCGCGCCTGCGCCGCGCCTATGACATGGCCTGGAACCGGGGCACCTGATGGACTGGTCGTTGCGTTTCCTCGGCGTCGGCAATGCGTCGGCGGTCGAGCTGGGTTCGCCGATGTCGGTGATCGAGCGTGATGGCCGGCCGTGGCTGACCATCGACTGCGGCGGCGAAGGCCTGACTGCCTTCAAGGCCCATTACGGGCATATGCCGCAGGCGCTGTTCGTCACCCATGTACACCTGGACCACGTGGCCGGTTTCGAACGGCTGTTCGTGGATACCTTCTTCAGCGCGCAGCGGCGCGGCAAGGTGCGCCTGTACGTGCCGGCCACGGTGGTGCCGCTGCTGCACAAGCGCATCGGCGATTACCCGAACGTGCTGGCCGAGGGCGGCGCCAACTTCTGGGATGCCTTCCAGCTGATCGTGGTGGGCGATGCGTTCTGGCACGAGGGCGTGCGCCTGGAGGTGTTCCCGGTGCGGCACCACTGGCCGGAGACGGCCTATGGCCTGCGCCTGCAGGGTGCGCTGACCTGGAGCGGCGACACCAGGCCGATTCCGGAAATGCTGGCGCGCTATGCCAGTGACAACGAACTGATCGCCCACGACTGCGGGTTGCACGGCAATCCTTCGCATACCGGGGTGGATGACCTGGAGCGCGAGTACAGCGCCGAGCTGCAGGCACGGATGATGCTGTACCACTACGCCAGCGTGGCCGATGGCCAGGCCCTGGCCGCGCGCGGGCACCGGGTGGCACAGCCGGGCCAGTGTGTTGTGCTGGCCGCGCCGACCGCCCCGCACGTGCTGGCGCAGGATCCGCCGTGAGCAGCGCTGGCGCCGCCGCTTCACCGGCGCTGGCCGCCGAACTGGAGGGGTTGGAACGCGCACTGCATTGCCCGCAGGTGCGCGCAGACCATGAGCGTCTGGCGGCATTGCTGGATGAGGATTTCAATGAGATCGGCAGCTCCGGCCAGTGCTACGGCCGTGAAGCCGCGCTGGAAGAGATCCCGCTGGAGCGTGCGCAGGTGGTGATCGAGTCGGACCAGTACGCCGTGTGGATGCTGGCAGAGTGCTTGGCCCAGGTGCGTTACCGCAGTCGCTATCACGTCGATGACCAACCACAGCGCTGGGTGCTGCGCAGCTCGCTGTGGCGTCAGCATTCAACGGGCTGGCGGATGGTGTTCCATCAGGGTACGCCTGAGGCGCGGTAGCGCCGGGGCATGCCCGGCGAAGGGCCCAACCAAGGCTGGCATCTACCGGAGCGGGGCTTCGCCGAAAAGGCGGTGGCCCCGCCGGCTGACCTCGGCGCCCGCGTCGATCGATACCGTTGCTGCCTTCCGGCCCTGGCGGAGTTTTCGACCTAGCGTCGCGAGGGGCCGACGGGGCCACCATAGAGACGTTGGCCGCCCGGAGGCGGCCGATTCACGGATCAGGGGAAGCAGCGCGTTGTGCGCCGGAGACCACAGCCGGACTGCACATCGGCTTACCGATGGCAGACGCGCATTCTAGCGCAGGCAGGTACGTTGATGCCAGCTTCATGCACTGAATCCGATGTAACCCTGTGCCCCCAGCATCGGCCGGTGGCTGCCGCCGTTGCTAGAATCCGGTCCCAGGAGGAACGACCTCCCCCACATCGGGATTCAATGACCAGGACGGCCTGGCCCTACCAAAGGAGGGCTGTCATGGCCTGGATCTATCTGTTGTTTGCCGGCCTGCTGGAAATCGTCTGGGCCGTGTCGATGAAGCAGTCTGAAGGCTTCACCAAACTCACCCCCACCGTCATCACCATCGTCGGCATGATCGCCAGCTTCTGGCTGTTGGCCGTCGCCATGCGCAGCCTGCCGCTGGGCACCGCCTATACGATCTGGACCGGTATCGGCGCGGTCGGTGCTTTCGTGGTCGGCATCGTGTTCCTGGGCGAGCAGGTCAGCCCGATGCGGATTGGCGCGGCGGTACTGATCGTCGCCGGCCTGGTTCTGATGAAACTCTCCAGCAGCTGAGGCCGGTTACGAATGCGGCGGGAATATGGATATTCCCGTTCTGCAGAAACAAGAGAATATGCATTTTCGGCAAAGTCGTGACGACTGCCGTGATTATTTGACGGCCATCATGAAAATAACGTGCCGGATTCACGTGGTGCTGGCGTTGACGGCCGCACAGTGCGCCCATTCGTCAAGCGAAACCGGGGAGTTTTCGCGCTGACGGACGTGCAGCGGCGCGCAGTTCCTGCAGCGCTTGCACGTGAAAGTGTGACTGTTTTTCAAGGTTGATACCGCAGGTCTTGTTCCCGGGTGGAGCAGGGCAGGACGACATCACCTCCAAAAAACCTGCCTGCTGTGCCACCGGTCATTTCATGGAGATTCACCGATGAACCGCATTTACCGTCTGGTTTTCAACCGTGCCCTGGGTGTGATGCAGGTGGCCTCGGAAATCACCCAGAATCCGACGGGAGGCGGTATCACGGCAACACGGCGCGGGATGAAACTACAGCGATTGGCAGTGGCGTTGGCGGCCACACTGGCCAGCGGCTCGGCGTTTGCAGCCTGCACCACGGCCGGTGCGGTGATTACCTGCGATGGCGCGACGGACCAGAACAATCTCTCCAGTACCGCCAATGGCGTGACCCTGAACATCGCCACCGGCGCGGTGCTGAGCGTGCCGCCGGTGCTGGGGGGCACTGCGGTGACGCTGTCCGGCAACGGCATCACGGTGAACAACCAGGGCACGATCGATCCCACCATCAACGGCGGCTTGAGCCTTGCGGCGGCAGGCATGGTGCTGGGCAACAACACTGCCGGTGGCAATACCATCAACGTCAACAACCAGGCGGGCGGCAGCATCAAGGGCCTGGTCAACATCGGTTCGATTCTTGGGTTTGGTGGACAGGCACTGGTCACGCAGAACGCTGCCGGTGGTGTCACCAACATCACCAATGACGGCACCGTGGACATGTCCATCCTCGGGGCGGGGCTGTTCACCACTGCCGACGCCGCTGCCATCGTCAGCTACGGCGGTGCGCAGACCAACCTCACCAACAGCGGCAGCATCACCGGCCGCATAGGTCTGGGCGGATCAACAGCGGGCAACCATGTGATCAACGCCGGCAGCATCACCGGCAGCGTGCACCTGGGCAACTCCACGACGACGGGAAACACGTTCACCGCCGTGTCCGGTTCAAGCGTCAACCGCGGCGTGCTGGCAACGGGCATTGCGGGCGTTCTGGGCACCGTAGGCGTGAATCTGGCCGCTGCCGGCATTGTCGATGGCGGTACCGGTGCCAGCGATCGCCTGCTGCTGCAGAACAGCGCTTCGGGCCCGGGCGCGGGTACCGGCGGGACGGTGACCAACCTCGTTTGGGGCAATTACACTGGATTCGAGAACCTGACCGTCAACAGTGGTACCTGGAATCTGCAAGGTGCCTGGACCGGAACCAGTGCCACGATCAACGATGGCTTGGTCAACTTCAACAACGCGGCGTCATTCGGTACCGGTACCTTCAACGTCAACGGCGGCGCCATCGCGGCATCGGCGGGCGGGCTCACGCTTGCAAATTCCTTTGCGCTCAACACTGGCAGACTGACGTTGGGCGGCACCAACCCCTTCAGCTTGAGTGGTGTGCTGTCCGGTGCTGGCGGCCTGACCGTGACCAACACCGGTGTGGTCACGCTGGGCGGCGCGAACCTGTTCGGTGGTGGCGTCAACCTCAATGCTGGCGGATTGCTGCTGGGCAACGCAGGTGCGCTGGGCAGCGGCAACCTGACGGTAGGTGGTGCCGCGTCGCTGGATACCAGCGGGGCCTTCAATCTCGCCAACAACATCGTCGTCAACGGTGGTGGCAGTCTGAATCTGGTCGGCACCAATGCGTTGACGTTGAACGGTGCGCTGTCTGGTGCCGGCAATCTGGTGAAGAACGGCGCCGGCACGCTCACCCTGGGCGGTGCAAACACGCTTACCGGCAATGTCTCGATCGCGGGCGGCGCGTTGGCGCTCGGTGCAGGTGGCAGCCTGTCACCGACCGCTGCGATCTCGCTCACGGCAGGCACGTCGCTGGACCTCACTGCCGCAGCCAACCAGACCGTCGGCTCGCTGTCCGGGCTCGGTGGAACGGTCAGCCTGGGCACTCGCACACTTACTCTAGGCGGTCTCGGCAATACCTCCTTCGCCGGCAACTTCACTGGCACTACCGGTGGCCTGGTCAAGGTCGGTACCGGAGTGCAGACACTGTCCGGCAGCAACAGCTTGACCGGTGGTTTTGCCCTGAATGGCGGCGGCCTGCTGCTCGGCAACAACGGTGCATTGGGAACGGGTGTGCTGAGCGTGGGCGGCGAGGTCACGCTGGATGGCACCACCGCAGCGCTCACCCTGGCCAACGACATCACGCTTGGCGCCGGCGGTTCGCTCGCGCTGCAGGGCGGCCAGCCCGTGGTGTTGAACGGGGTGATCTCCGGCGTCGGCAACCTTGGCAAGAACGGCGCATCGCTGCTCACGTTGAACGGCACCAACACGTTCAGTGGCGGCCTCGTCGTCAACGGTGGCGGCCTGCTGCTGGGCAACAGCAGTGCGCTCGGTACCGGCCTGCTGGACATCAACAACGCTGCGACGCTGGATACCTCTTCAGCCCTGACCCTGGGCAATGACGTGATCATCGGCGCGGCAGGCTCGTTGAACGTGCTGGGTGGCAACGCGCTGACACTGGGCGGTGCGATTTCCGGTGGTGGCGGCCTGATAAAGAGCGGGGCTTCGACACTGACGCTCAACGGCGCCAATACCTTCACCGGTGGCTTGAACGTTGCTGCCGGCACGGTGGCGCTGGGCAGTGGTGGTAGCTTGGCCGCGACTGGCGCGGTCAGCCTGTCGGGGGCTGGGGCGGCGCTGAATCTTTCCCTGGGTGGTAACCAGACCATCGGTGCACTGTCCGGCGTGGCAGGTTCCACCGTGGCATTGGGCGGCAATACGCTCACCTTTGGTAGTGCGGCCGACCAGGTCTTCGCCGGTGTGATCAGTGGCGTCGGCGGAGGCCTGGTAAAGAACGGAAGTGGCGTACAGACGTTGACCGGCGCAAACACCTTCACCGGCGGCGTCGCGCTCAATGCTGGCGGTCTGCTGCTGGGCAACAGCGGTGCACTGGGCACCGGCGCGCTCAGCGTCAACGGTGCCGCGACGTTGGACGGCAGCTCTGCGCTGACCCTGGGCAACGCGGTCAACCTCGGTGCCGCACTGACCCTGGGCGGCAGCAACAACATCACCCTGACCGGCGACATCTCCGGCGTCGGCAGCCTGACCAAGAACGGCGCCTCGCTGTTGACCTTGAACGGCACCAATGGCTTCAGTGGTGGCCTCAACCTCAATGCCGGCAGCGTGCTGCTGGGCAGCAGTGCGGCGGCCGGCACCGGCGCGCTGAACATCGGCGGCAACGTGTCGCTGGACGCGGCGGTTGCGCTGAACCTGAGCAACAACGTGGCCTTGGGTACCGGTGCGATTCTTACGCTCCCCGGCAGCCAGAACATCACGCTGGGCGGCGTGGTGTCCGGCGACGGTGGCCTGGCGAAGAACGGCGCCACGGTGTTGACGCTCAACGGTGCCAATACCTTCGGTGGCGGCCTGAACCTGGCGGGCGGCGGCCTGTTGCTGGGCAACAGTGGAGCGCTGGGAACCGGTGCGCTGAACGTTGCTGCGAACGCCAGCCTGGATAACAGCATTGCGCTTGACCTGACCAATGCGGTCAACCTTGGCGCCGGCTCGGCACTGACGCTGATCGGCAGCAACGCACTCACGCTCGATGGCGTGATTTCCGGCACCGGCAGTCTGGTCAAGAACGGCGCTGGTACGTTGACCCTCGGCAACGCCAACGGCTTCAGTGGCGGCCTGGCGTTGAATGGCGGCAACCTGCAGTTGGGCAACGCTGGCGCTCTGGGAACGGGTGCGCTCAACGTCGGCGGCAATGCAACGCTGGATACTGCCGCCGCCTACACCGTAGGCAACGCGATCAACCTGGCCTCGGGCACGACGCTTGCCCTGCAGGGCAGCAATGCGCTGACGCTCGGCGGCGTGGTGTCCGGCAATGGTGCACTGGTCAAGAACGGTGCAGCCACACTGACCCTGGCCAATGCGAACACCTACGCCGGCAGCACCACGATCAATGCCGGAACCCTGGCGCTTGGCGCAGGCGGCAGCCTGGCTGTCGGGGGTGACGTCACCCTCGGCGGCGCTGGCGCGGGCTTTGACCTATCGGCGGCAACCGGCAACCAGACCATCGGCGCGTTGAATGGCGTGGTCGGTTCGACGGTCGCGCTGGGAGGAAACTCGCTGACCTTTGGTACGGCAGCCGATGCGGTGTTCGATGGCGTGATCAGCGGAGGCGGTGGCCTGGTCAAGGTGGGCGCGGGCGTGCAGACGCTGTCCGCTGCCAACACCTTCGGCGGCGGCGTCAGCCTCAATGCCGGTGGCCTGCTGCTCGGCAATGATGCGGCACTGGGCAGTGGTGCGCTGACCGTGGGTGGCGCGGCCACCCTCGACACCAGCCTGGCGGCAACACTGGTCAACAACATCGCCCTCAATGCCGGCCTGACCGTGCTGGGCAGCAACGCGCTGACGCTCAACGGGGTGATCTCCGGCACCGGCAGCCTGACCAAGAATGGTGCTGCCACGCTGACCTTGAACGGCGTGAACACCTATACCGGCGGCACCAACGTCAACGCCGGCACGCTGGCCCTGGGAGCAGGTGCAAGCCTGGCCGCCAGCGGCATCGTCAACCTGGCAACCGGCGCTACGCTGGATCTCTCCGCGGGCAACGGTGCCCAGACCTTCGGCACCCTGACCGGTAGTGGCACGGTCAACCTGGGCGCAAACTCGATCACTGTCGGCGGACCGACCAACGGTGTCTTCAGCGGCTCCATCGCCGGCACCGGCGGCCTGATCAAGGAGGGGACCGGTACTGAAACGCTGACCGGTACCAACACCTTCACCGGTGGCACCCTGATCAATGCGGGAACGCTGGCGATCGGTGCCGGTGGCAGCCTGGCGGCAACCGGTGCAGTCACGCTTTCCGCGCCGGGCACCGGCTTCGACATCTCCGCTGCTGGCAACCAGACCATCGGCGCGCTCAACGGCGTCGCTGGCAGCACCGTGGCGCTGGGCGGAAATACGCTGACCTTCGGCGGCGTTGGCAACGGGACCTTCGATGGCGTGATCGGTGGGACCGGCGGGCTGGTCAAGAACGGTACGGGCATCCAGACGTTGGGCGGCGCCAACGTCTTCGGTGGCGGGGTGGCACTCAACGGTGGCGGCCTGGTGGTGGGCAACAATGCCGCGCTGGGTACCGGCGCGCTGACCGTGGGCGCCAACGCATCGCTGGACAGCAGCATCGCTGCGAACCTCGGCAACGACATCGGCCTGCTGGCCGGTGCCACGCTCAACCTGCTTGGCAGCAATGCATTGACGCTGGGCGGGGCGGTCACCGGCGATGGTGGCCTGATCAAGAACGGCGCGGCGACGGTCACCCTGACCGGCAGCAACACCTTCACCGGCGGCACGGTCATCAACAGCGGCACGCTGGCGATCGGGGCGGGCGGCAGCCTGTCGCCGACCGGCGCGGTGAACCTGGCCGGTACCGGCACCTTCGACATCTCCGCCGGCGGCAACCAGAGCATCGGTTCGCTGGCGGGCGTGGCCGGCAGCACGGTGTCGTTGGGGGGCAACAGCCTGACGCTGGGAGGGACCACCGACGCGACCTTCAACGGTGCCCTGACCGGCAGCGGTGGGCTGGTCAAGAATGGCAGCGGCGTGCAGACCCTCAACGGTGCCAGCACGTTCGGTGGCGGCGTCACCCTCAATGCGGGTGGCCTGGTGGTGGGCAACAACGCTGCGCTGGGAACCGGCACGTTGACCGTTGGGGGCGCTTCCACGCTCGATTCCAGCGGTGCGGTGACCTTGGCCAACAACATGGTGCTCAACGCCGGCCTGACCGTACTTGGCAGCAACGATCTCACCCTCAACGGCAATCTGTCGGGGGCCGGCAGCTTGACCAAGGACGGCGTTGCTACCCTCACGTTGAACGGCACCAACACCTATACCGGCGGCACCTACATCAACGCGGGCACGCTCGCGCTCGGTGCCGGTGCCAGCCTCAGCGCAGGCGGTATCGTCAATCTGGCCACGGGTGCCACCTTCGATCTTTCGGCCGGCAGCGGCACGCAGGTATTCGGCACGCTGATCGGCAATGGCACGGTCAACCTCGGCGCGAACACGTTGACCATCGGCGATGCCACCAATGGTGTATTCAGTGGTTCGATCGGCGGCACTGGTGGACTGATCAAGGAGGGCACCGGTACCGAAACATTGACCGGCACCAACACCTTCACTGGCGGCACCACCATCAACGCCGGCACGCTGGCGATCGGCGCCGGTGGCAGCCTGGCCGCTACCGGCGCAGTGAACCTGGCCAACGCCGGTACCGGTTTTGACATCTCCAGCGGTGGCAACCAGGCCATCGGTACATTGTCCGGCGTTGCCGGCAGCACGATCAGCCTTGGCGGCAACACACTGACCACCAACGCAGCGGGCAACAGCACCTTTGCCGGGGACATCAGTGGCGCCGGTGGCCTGGTCAAGAACGGTGCCGGCGTGCTCGGCCTGACCGGCAGCAACACCTTCGGTGGCGGAGTGGTGCTCAACGCCGGTGGTCTGTCGCTGGGCGGCAGTGGTGCCCTGGGCACCGGCACGCTGACCGTAGGCGGTGACGCCACGCTGGACGGCAGTGTGCCGCTGACCCTGGCCAACAACGTGCAGCTGGCAAGCGGCACGTTGACCCTGCTGGGGGGCACGCCGCTGACGCTGGACGGTGACATCGCCGGCAGTGGCAGCCTGCTCAAGGATGGTGCGGCGACGGTGACCCTGGGCGGTGCCAGCAGCTACACCGGCACCACGACGATCAACAGCGGCACCCTGGCGGTCGCCGCCGGTGGCAGCCTGTCCTCGGCCAGCACGGTGAACCTGGCCGGCGCCGGAACGCTGGACATCAGTGCGGCCGGCAACCAGGCCATTGGTGGCCTGGCCGGTGTTGCCAGCGGCAACGTGGTGCTCGGCGGTTCCACCCTGACCACCGGCGGCAGCAATGCCAGCACCACCTTCGGTGGCACCATCGGTGGAAGCGGTGGCCTGGTGCAGACCGGCACCGGCACGTTGACCCTGACCGGCAACAACACCTACACCGGTGGCACCACCATCAACGGTGGCAGCACGTTGCAGATCGGCAATGGCGGCGCGACCGGTGCGATCGTCGGCGACGTGACCAACAACGGCGCACTGGTGGTCAACCTGTCGGGCAACACGACACTCGGTGGCGCCGTCAGTGGCAGCGGTGGCCTGACCCAGGCCGGCAGCGGCACGCTTACGCTGACCGGCAACAATACCTATACCGGCGGCACCACCATCAATACCGGTGGCACCCTGCAGGTGGGCAATGGTGGTGCAACGGGGGCGATCATCGGCGACGTCGGCAACAACGGCAGCCTGGTGTTCAACGTGGGTGGCAACACTACGCTCGCGGGCGTGGTCAGCGGCAGCGGCGGTCTGACCCAGGCCGGTGCCGGTACGCTGACCCTGACCGGCAACAACACCTACACCGGCGGTACCACCATCAACACCGGCGGTACGTTGCAGGTGGGCAATGGTGGCGCCACGGGTGCGATCACCGGCAACGTCAGCAACAACGGCAGCCTGGTGTTCAACGTCGGCGGCAATACCACGCTTGGTGGCGTGGTCAGTGGCAGCGGCGGGTTGACCCAGGCCGGCAGCGGCACGCTGGTCCTTACCGGCAACAACACCTATACCGGTGGCACCACGATCAACACCGGCGGTACCGTGCAGATCGGCAACGGCGGCGCCAGCGGCGCGGTCACCGGCAACATCACCAACAACGGTGGCCTGGTGGTCAACACCGGCAGCACCACCACGCTGGGTGGCAGCATCAGTGGCGCGGGCAGCATCGTGCAGGCCGGCCCTGGCCTGCTCAACCTGGGCGGCAACAGTGGCGGATTCACCGGTACCGGTCAGGTCACCGGTGGTGGCCTGAATGTCACCGGCACCGTCGGTGGCCAATGGACCATCGGCAGCGGCACCACGTTGTCGGGTACCGGCACCATCGGCGGCAGCGCTGGCGGCGTCACCGTGAGCAGCGGCGGTGTGCTGTCGCCGGGCAACGGCCCGGGCAATGGCAGCAGTGGCGGCAATGGTACGGGCGCGATCACCGTGGGCGGCAACCTGACCCTGGCACCGGGCAGCACGCTGTCGGTCGACCTGGGCGCTACCGGCAGTGACGTGGTGCAGGTGGGCGGCAGCGCGAACATCGGTGGTGCATCGGTGGTGGTCAATGCCATCGACCCGAACACCAGCTACCAGCAGGGCCAGCAGTACACGATCATCAACGCGGGCGGCGGCGTCAGCGGGCAGTTCGTACCGCCCACCACCACTTCGGCGTTTCTCTCACTGAGCCCGGTCTACACAGCGAATGCCGCGCAGCTGAAGATCGATGTGAAGCAGACAGCGGCTTTCGTCACGGCTGCGCAGACCCGCAATCAGCTGGGCGTGGCATCGGCGCTGGACAGCCTGCCGCAGACCGGCGCTGCGCTGGGCCTGTACAACACGCTGCTGGCCTACGACACCGCCACCGCCCGCAACGCGTTCAACCAGCTCTCCGGTGAAGTGCATGCGGCCAGCCGTGCAGTGCTGCTGTACGACAACTACCTGGAAGAGGGCATCCGCCAGCGTCTTGGCAGCGAGCTGCCGACGGTGCGTGGCGAGCGTGCTTCGGCATGGCTGGCGGGTAGCGGCAAGGTGTTCAAGCAGGACGGCGATGGCAACGGTGACCAGATCCGTGCCAACCGCAATGCACTGATGGCCGGCGTCGATTGGAAGCTCGGCGAGCATGTGGTGCTGGGTGCGGCGGCGGGCAGCGAGCGGCTGGACACGCGGCTGTACGATCGCCAGTCGCGTGCACGCCTGCGTGGCAACACCTATGGACTGTATGCGCAGGGCGAGTGGAACAACGGATTTGCGGTCGGTGGCAGTGTGTCGCGCGGCGATTACCGCACGCGCACCACGCGTGAAGTGCCGCTGCTGGCACAGACGCTACACAGCCGCCAGGATTCGGATGTCACCATCGCCCAGATCGAAGGCAGCTGGACCTGGACCCATGGCAGGACGCAACTGCAACCGTATGTGCAGTTCACCAAACACTGGGTGGACAGCGATCGCGCGGTGGAGCAGGGCGGCAGCGCGGCGCTGGTGCTGGAGGGCGGCAAGGACACGCTCAATGTCAGCACCGTCGGCGTACGCGGCCGCTGGGATGTGGGCAGCGGCGAGCGCTATCCGGCACAGCTGACGGTCGGGCTGGGCTGGCAGCATGCGTCCGGTGACACCGACGTGGCCAGCCGGCAGAGCTTCGCCGTCGGTGGCACTGCGTTCGATGCCTACAGTGCCGTGATGGCGCGCAACGCACTGGTCAGCCAGGTCGGTGTGGCCGTCGGCCTGGGACGCAGCAGCCAGCTGTCGCTGTTCGTGCAGGGCCAGCATGGCGACGGTCGCAACGATATCGGTGGCCAGTTGAACCTGCGCGTCGGGTTCTGAGCCAGCGCGTGTCTTCGACGGATCCACGCCACGCGTGGATCCGTCGAGAGCCGGGTTACAGCACCCGCTGCATCTCCACGGCGTCGATTCCGGCGCCGTGGCCATCGGCTACCACGCGTACCACCTGGAAGCCGAGGCCGGCATAGAAGCCCTGCGTGTGCTGGCTGGTGCTGAGCGTAATGCGCTGGACCGATGGGTCTGCTTCAGCCTGATGCAGGCGGGCCACTGCCAGCGCGCGTCCCAGCCCCTGTCTGTGGCGACTTCGTTCGACCATGCCCCAGCACAAGCTGGCGCTGCCATCGCCGCAGTGCCAGAGGCCGCCGCAGGCCACCACCTGGCCCTCGACCTCGATCACCTGGAAGGCGCGCTGCACGGCATGTTCGTGCAGGAAGCGCTCGAAGTCACCCCGCTCTGCGGGTGCGAAGTAGGTGGGCACGTTGCTGTCGAAGATCGACAGGCAGGCGGTGACGTCGGTGCAGCGGTAGGGGCGGGGTGTCATGAATGACTGTCATCGTGGTGGCGGGCACATTGTGCGCGAGGTCCGGACCATTGATGTCCGGATATGGCGAGCCCGGAAACCGGTCCGGACGCAGACTGCGGGTCCCCGTCATCAGGAGGTTCCATGTCCAACGTTCACCAGAGCTTCGTTCAACTCCATCAACGCGCTGGTCTTTATGTGCTGCCGAACGTATGGGATGCCGGTGGCGCCCGCCTGGTCCAGCAGCTGGGAGCTGTCGCGGTGGGAACATCGAGTGCTGCCATGGCGTGGTCCTGCGGTTATGCCGATGGCGGTGCGCTGCCGGATACCGCGCTGCTGCAGCGGGTTTCAGAAATTGTTGGTGTGACCTCGCTGCCGGTCACGGTCGATATCGAGGACGGTTACAGCGATGTCCCCGATGCGGTCGCTGAGCGGGTGCTGCGCCTGGTGGAGGCGGGTGCGGTAGGGATCAACATCGAAGACGGTGCCGGCAGCCCTGCGGCGCTGGTGGGCAAGATCACCGCCATCCGTTCGGCGCTGAGCGGACGATCGCTGTTCATCAATGCGCGCAACGATGTGTATCTGCGCGGCCTGGCTGAAGGGAATGAGGCGGTGGGAATGAGCATCGATCGGCTGCAGGCCTATGCACGTGCCGGTGCCGACGGCGGCTTCGTGCCCGGGCTTCACGCGCTGGACGAGGCTGCTGCAGTTGCCAGCGGCGTGTCGCTGCCTCTCAACCTGATGTGGCTGCCAGGGATGGCGCCGTTTGCTGCGCTGTCTCAGGCCGGCGTGCGGCGGCTGAGCGCGGGCCCGGCCTTGTTCATGCATGCATGGGCGGCGATGGCTGCGGCGACCACGGATTTTCTCGGCGGAGTGATGGCGATGCCCGAGGGCGCACCGGGCTATGCGGCCTTGAACCAGCTGTTCAGCGACAGGTGAGGGCGCCAAGGCGGTACGCGCCGACAGGCTCGACCACGGGCGGGTAGTCGATGCGACCGGGCCGAGGCATCCACGCATGGCGTGGATCTACTGCCGTAGCTGGAGGAACAAGCCCCTTTGTTGAGGGGCTGCCCCGACAGGGGCGGGGAGAGGCAGGCCAAGCGTGCGGAACGCGCGTCGCGTCCCCAGCCAGATAAATAAAAAAGGGCTGCTGTCCGGCTCTACCCCTGCAGGCCGTCGAACCTGGGCGGACGCGGTTCCTTCGGTCATCCACGCATGGCGTGGATCTACTGCCGTATCTGGGGGAACAAGCCCCTCTGTTGAGGGGCTGCCCCGACAGGGGCGGGGAGAGGCCGGCGAAGGGAGGGGCCCGAACGTTGCGCAGCAACGTTTGGGGCGAAGCGTGCGGAACGCGCGTCGCGTCCCCAGCCAGATGAATAAAAAGGGGCTGCTGTCCGGCTCTACCCCTGCAGGCCGTCGAACCTGGGCGGACGCGGTTCCTTCGGTCATCCACGCATGGCGTGGATCTACTGCCGTATCTGGGGGAACAAGCCCCTCTGTTGAGGGGCTGCCCCGACAGGGGCGGGGAGAGGCCGGCGAAGGGAGGGGCCCGAACGTTGCGCAGCAACGTTTGGGGCGAAGCGCGCGCAGCGCACTTCGCGTCCCCAGCCAGATAAATAAAAAAGGCCGCCCGAAGGGCAGCCTTTTTTATTTATCTGGCGGAGAGAGGGGGATTCGAACCCCCGAAGCGCGGTTTAGACGCTTACACACTTTCCAGGCGTGCTCCTTCAACCACTCGGACACCTCTCCGGATCCCTGCCATCGGCAAACGCCTCAGCAGGGGCGCAGATTCTAGCGGGCGCAGCGGCAGGACACAAGCACTGGTTTGCAGGGCGAGAGGGCTGGACAGGCGTGGCACAATGGAACATCCGATGGAAGACGGTGGCCTGATGTCCTATCTCGTCCTTGCCCGCAAGTGGCGTCCGAAGCGTTTTGCCGAGCTGGTGGGCCAGGAACACGTGGTCCGTGCGCTC
>Ga0308156_1001986_pt1 | contig 20188 bp, 13 predicted proteins | sample PhyAR2_FD_201041 | JGI IMG/M metagenome (GOLD analysis project Ga0308156, IMG submission 201041) | Phyllosphere microbial communities from UC Gill Tract Community Farm, Albany, California, United States - DLSL A.R2 | ecosystem: Host-associated > Plants > Phyllosphere > Unclassified | place: USA... | reverse complement strand
AACGGAAGTGTCGAACATGTCCCGCGCGCAGATCCTGCAGCAGGCTGGTTCTTCTGTACTGGCCCAGGCCAACCAGGTTCCACAGACCATGCTGTCTCTGCTGCGTTAATCGCCGCAAAACCTGTATCAATAAAAACGCCTTCAGTTATGAAGGCGTTTTTCATTTGTGTCATATAAATATCCTTCTCAAACGAGTTTGCTCCCGTTTTGCTTTTACCTCATCCATTGCTTTTTGTGTCGGGCATTCATAGCCCAATGCGAAACAGCGCAATGGCCTTTATGTTGCTGATGAGGTTATTCAGCTACGCCTGAGATTCCATCTGAACAGGTTTTCCAACGGACGATTAAAAAAACCTGCGTCCTGCGTAAAGTTTTGCTCATGACGGGCGATAACAATATTGAAGGTGATGAAGCCGCAGGCCGAATCCAAACCCTGTAATTTTTATATAAAGGATAATTATTATGGCAGTTATTAATACCAATACCCTGTCTCTGGTTACTCAGAACAACCTGAGCAAATCTCAGTCTTCGCTGGGTACTGCGATTGAGCGCCTGTCTTCCGGCCTGCGTATTAACAGCGCAAAAGACGATGCAGCCGGCGAAGCGATCGCTAACCGCTTCAGCTCTAACATCAACGGCCTGACCGTTGCTGCCCGCAACGCCAACGACGGTATCTCTCTGTCGCAGACCGCTGAAGGCGCGCTGACCGAAGTCAACAACAACCTGCAGCGCGTACGTGACCTGACCGTTCAGGCGCAGAACAGCTCTAACTCAGCGTCTGACATCGACTCAATTCAGGCTGAAGTTAACCAGCGTATGCAGGAAATCGACCGCGTCACCAAGCAGACCGACTTCAACGGCATCAAAGTACTGAACACCGGTTCAGGCAGCACCACTTACAACTTCCAGGTTGGCGCCAAAGACGGCGAAACCATCGGTATCACCATCAGCGCAAGCGACGGTTTTGACCTGGCCGCTGCCGGTCAGTCTGGCACCACCCAGAACACCAGCTCAACAACCGGTCAGACCGTAAACGGTAACGCGCGTACCACTTCAGCGATCGGTTTCGACGTGCTGAAAGGTGCCGTCACCGGTGGTACCGGTGGTACTGCAGCAGGCACCACGCCGCTGGCCGATATCGATAAGGCGATCAAAGCGGTAGACAACCAGCGCAGCCTGCTGGGTGCGTCTCAGAACCGTTTTGAGTCCACCATCAGCAACCTGAACAACACCGTAACCAACCTGACCGCGGCCCGCAGCCGTATCCAGGATGCGGATTACGCAACGGAAGTGTCGAACATGTCCCGCGCGCAGATCCTGCAGCAGGCTGGTTCTTCTGTACTGGCCCAGGCCAACCAGGTTCCACAGACCATGCTGTCTCTGCTGCGTTAATCGCCGCAAAACCTGTATTAATAAAAACGCCCTCAGTGATGAGGGCGTTTTTTTATTGCCTGAAAACATGATGTCTTCATGGCTGTGGGTGAAAAAGTGAAACGCTTGCTTGAATGTTACAGGGATTCATACGGCATTTCACGTCGGTGAGTCTCTGGCAGGTCAGCTCACAGCGTTGAGTATCGAACGCTGACGTAAGGGAATAGACAGAAATATGCTGCGTTGAGGGCCTGGGCTAAAACAGGTGCATATCCTGATGCTGATTCGTTCCTGAAAGTGGTTCTGGCAGGCACGGCTATGACATCTTGCGTTATATCCGTTCATGTTCAGGCCGACTGGCTTTTAAAAGGGAAGCGGTTTGACATGAGATGATGAATAGCAATTATTAACGCAATGTTATTATCACGCCTTTCTGGGAATGGATTATTGAAGATGGAATGCTGAAACAGGTTGCCCGAACAGGCACTGAGATATCACGATGTTTCTTTATTGCAGAAATAACATTTTGTCTCGGTGGTGGCATCATATTAAAGCGGAGCCACTTTTCAATAAAACCGGTAAGTGAAAGGTTTTAATACGGAATAAATAGGCGAAAAAATATAACCGCCTATTTAATAACGTTTTTTAATACAGGGGAAAGTGAGCAGGGGAGCGCCTGCTGCCAGGAATACGGTAAGTTTACGCTTCAGTACGGCCCGACCTTGACCTGGGAAGCCTTTTGTAAACAAATTTCAGTTGTCCTCTTTGGTAAAAAAAAAGACTAAAGCATAAAGTTTTAAGCCAGGAGGGCGATAACAATATTGAAGGCGATGAAGCCGCAGGCCAAATCCGAACCCTATAATTCTTTTATGAAGGATAATTATTATGGCAGTTATTAATACCAATACCCTGTCTCTGGTTACGCAGAATAACCTGACCAAATCTCAGTCATCACTGGGTACTGCGATTGAGCGCCTGTCTTCCGGCCTGCGCATCAACAGTGCAAAAGATGACGCAGCGGGTCAGGCGATTGCCAACCGCTTCAGCTCTAACATCAACGGCCTGACCGTTGCTGCCCGTAACGCCAACGACGGTATCTCGCTGTCGCAGACCGCTGAAGGCGCACTGACCGAAGTCAACAACAACCTGCAGCGCGTACGTGACCTGACCGTTCAGGCACAGAACAGCTCTAACTCAGCGTCTGACATAGACTCAATCCAGGCTGAAGTTAACCAGCGTATGGAAGAGATCAACCGCGTCACCAAGCAGACCGACTTCAACGGCATCAAAGTGCTGAACACCGGTTCAGGCAGCAGCACCTACAACTTCCAGGTTGGCGCGAAAGACGGTGAAACCATTGGTATCACCATCAGTGCAAGTAACGGTTTCAACCTGTTCAATACCTCTGGTGCGACGTCTCAGACTACAGGTCAGACTATCAATGGCAACGCCCGTACTACCGCTGCAGAAGGCTTTGACGTACTGAGCGGTACCGTAACAAGCGGTGGCAGCACTGATGGTGCGCCGCTGGCCGATATTGATGCTGCCATTAAAGCAGTCGATAACCAGCGCAGCCTGCTGGGTGCGTCTCAGAACCGTTTTGAGTCCACCATCAGCAACCTGAACAACACCGTAACCAACCTGACCGCGGCCCGCAGCCGTATCCAGGATGCGGATTACGCAACGGAAGTGTCGAACATGTCCCGTGCGCAGATCCTGCAGCAGGCCGGCTCTTCTGTACTGGCCCAGGCCAACCAGGTTCCACAGACCATGCTGTCTCTGCTGCGTTAATCGCCGCAAAACCTGTATTAATAAAAACGCCCTCAGAAATGAGGGCGTTTTTTTGCTTAATCGCTTTAATTAGCCCGGTTTACTGTAGCTAATGTCCCGCTAAGTTAGTCGCTTACACTTCTACAATAGTCTGATATGGGTGATCTATGTGCGTGCAGATTTTGCTGATGCACAACCAGAGGATATCAGATGAGCAGGCTTTTAATTAGCATCGACAGATTCGAGCACTTTTCCATTCACGTTAATGAAGCGCTCGATATCATTGATGTTTTTTTGTCCTTAGGATGGCAGGTTGACGTTGTTACCAGTACGTACGGTAAGACGGTGTCATTTGAACTGGAAAGGCTCAGACAGAATCCAGACTTTCGCATCATCAGCGAAAAGCTGGGCACTTTGGCCGATGAGTATGGGCTTATCCTGGTTTACAAAGGTTTTTTTAGCCAGAAACTCCTGTCTTCTGTTGGGTTATTTTCCAGAACCGCGCCCGTTATTTTCCGGCATTTTTACGACTATCACGATGTTTATATGCCATGGGGCGTTGAGCTTGAGAATCAGCTTGCTTCACTCTCTCTCAGCCTGTCGCCGGCGATCTCTGAGCGATTACTCCAGAACGGCCTTCTACCCGGTCAGGTAGAGGTTTTACCCTATACTTTCTCCCCTGCATTCAATGCATTCGGGCAGCGTAGGATTCGCACAGAATTGAAAAAGGTGCTTTATTTTGCGCCTGATATTTCTGCCGAAATGTATGAACTGCAGCAGCAGCTCAAAGCACAAGCAATCAGCCTGGAATGGTTCGATTGCAGCCAGCCTGTTAGCCGTATTGAGCCTGAGTGGCTCAATAATTATGATGCCGTTATCGGTAGTGATGAGATTGTGGCGAAATCACTCATCCTCGGTATTCCTGTGTTTCTCGCCTCTACAAATTATGTTGAAGGCTATTTAGGCGAGCATAATTTTAGTGAGTTCGATAAATCACATTTTACTGTCGTTAACCTGCAGTTTTGTCCTGATGCGGATGAATGGATTGAATTACTCAAACGTGGCTTCAAGGATGCACTGCATTGGACGCTTGCAAATGAAGACCGCTTCCGGAATCAGTGGGACCTGTCTTGTGCCATCGACAAAATCATTAGCCTGCCACTTGTAGCCAAAAAATGGTCTATGGATGAACGCGCGCATCACGCTTTGCGTTTCCATAGCCAGTCAGTGTTGTCATGGGTAGACAAAAACTATTCTATAGAGCAGTGGCTTAAAGAGAGGCGTATTACGGACGCCCGTCGGGCAGCATTACTCTCGTTTATTGGAGCCGTTCCAGAAAGTGGTCACATCGGCGTCGTCATCGTTAATGAAAAAGGCAACGCAGCTGACTGCAAACGTTCTCTGGCTGCGGTCAGGGAGCAAACACTGCCGCCCTCGACAATAAGCTTATTAAGCGATGATGATGTCGTTTTAGATGAAGGAACTTTTGCGCGATGTGAAAAGGGCTGGCTGGCTGAACTTAACCACTTGCTCAAAGACACAAGCGCCCCTTCCGCATTTATTGTTGTCATGGCAGGAGATGAGCTTTTACCGGATGCCTTGTTGCTCATGGCTGAACACCGTTTGCGCTATCCTGATACCGCCTTCTGGTATTGCGATGAGAGCTTTAACGATGAAAACAATGAACCCGGCGTCATACTGCGACCCGCGCCTAATATCGATCTGTTAAGAAGCACGCCTTACGTGGGCCGCACGCTGATGTTTGACAAACATAAGGCGCAGGCAGCAGGGGGGATCACCGATGAAATGAATCCCCTCGGACTTTATCAACTTCTTTGGCAATGCATTGAACAGCAAGGGCCGGGTGCACTTGGTCATCTGTCAGAAGTGGTGGTAAAGAGCAGTAAAGATAACGGCCGCTGGTTCGAGGAAAGCCATTACAGCGCAGCCTATCAGGACGTTGTTAAAGCACATTTACAACGTTTAGGGATTACGGCATCACTTGACGCCGGAATGAATCTGGGCACGATGCGGGTGCGTTATCACTGGGATGCTAAACCGCTGGTTTCAATTATTATTCCCACCCGCGACCACGCCGCCTTATTACGTACCTGTATTGATACGTTGATGGAGAAAACGCGCTATCCCTATTATGAATTGCTGATTGTTGATAACCAGTCAGTGGACGAACAGGCGTGTGCATTTCTTAACGATCTTGAAAAATTAAATATCGAACAAATCAAGGTCCTACGCTACGACGCGCCGTTCAACTTTGCAGCCATAAATAATCGTGCTGCGGAACAGGCACGAGGCGACATACTGCTGTTTCTCAATAACGACTGCCAAATTACCCATCCGGACTGGCTTGATGCACTGCTCGAACATGCCTTGCGTCCGGAAATTGCCTTGGCGGGCGCTCGTCTGGAGTATCAGGATGGCCGGATACAGCATGGCGGCTTTCTGCTCGGCGTACAGAATGGTGTAGACAGCCCCTGGGATGGGGTTGATGGTGAAGCCAGAGGCTTCCAGCGTTATCTGCAAACTGAGCACAACCTGGCCGCGGTAAGCGCATCTTGCATGATGGTTCGCAAATCGGTCTTTTTTAGTCTGGGTGGATTTGCTGAACAAGAGTATCCCCTGTATTTCGCGGATGTTGATCTGGGCCTACGCGCTTTACAGCAAGGTTACCTGAACGTCTGGACACCATGGTCGCGCGTTCGTCATATGGGCGGAGCAACCCGACTGATGACGGAAAAATTCCATGTGCAGGAAAGACCTTTTCTTCACGATTACAGCAAGCTTCGCAGCCAATGGCGATCGATGCTCTTGCGGGATCCCAGCAATAATCAACAAATGCAGCGGGCAGGTAAAGCGTTCACGCTTGGCGCAGGAACGGCGCGTTTCCAGCAGCCGTTACCGGGGCGCCCCTTGCCGGTTGTGTTAGCGCATCACGTTGACTGGCAGGGATGTGGCAATCACCGTATCGTCCAGCCATTTAAAGCGCTGGAAAGTAATCTGCTGTTAGAAGGCGGTATGACCCAGCAGATTCCCGGCGTCATGGAAGTGGCGCTTCTGCAACCAGACATCATTTTGCTGGAGTCATTAAGTGGAAGCCGCTTCCCTTCAATTATGAAGCAGTATCGGGACGTCAGCGACGCGAAGATCGTGGTGGAATATGATGATTTCCTGCTGAACGTGCCGTTAAAAAATGGCAACCGCAACCACTTTCCCCAGCAGATCGTCAAAAATCTTCGCAAAGTGATGGAGTCCGCAGACTGGGTTGTCGTTTCCACGGCGCCACTGGCTGAGGCTTACAGCCGCTTTCACGCCGATATACGGATCGCGCAAAACCGACTGGCGGAAGCACAGTGGGGGCACTTATTGAGTCAACGTGGTGTCGGGCGTAAGGTGCGTATCGGCTGGGCAGGTGGCAGCACGCACACGGGCGATCTGCAAATTTTATTGCCAATTATCAAGGAACTGGAAGATAAGGTTGAATGGGTGTTCATGGGGATGAAGCCCCGGGGCGTTCACTGCGAATTCCATCCAGGCGTGCCTTTTGAGATGTATCCAGAAAAACTCGCCAGCCTCAACCTGGATCTGGCGCTGGTTCCTCTTGAAATCAACCAGTTTAATGAATGCAAAAGTAACCTTAGGCTGCTGGAGATTGGCACCTGCGGCGTGCCCATTATCGCGACCAGTATCGAGCCTTATCGCTGTGGATTGCCTGTGACCCTGGTTGAAAACCGCTTCAAAGACTGGATGGGCGCTATCCGCTCGCACTTAGGCGACATGGAGGCCACTTATCATCTGGGCGATCAACTCCGTGCTGCCGTCCATCAGGACTGGTATCTAAGGGAGAATGGATTAGATGAATGGCAGAAAGGTTGGCTTTCTGCCTGAAGCGGTTGCGGCGCGTCGTCTTGATGATGACGCCGTCGTTACATGACTGGACATAAGGTCTCCGTAGAGACACACGACTTTCAGGCAACGCCAGCTTTTCATTGTCGCGCCTGTAGAAAAAGAGGCTGTTATGCGTGGGTTCACCTTTCCATACTTACTTCTGGCACCTGATTACATCGAATCGTCATCCGGCGTTCAGGTTATTCATCAGCTCTGTCATATGATTAACGAACAGGGCGGTAAAGCCTGGATGGTTAATTGCCGGGTAAATCCAGAATGGAATACGCCGGTGATAAACAGTGAAGACTGGATGGTTATTCAAAACAGCGGACAACCCTGGATTGCCATTTACCCTGAAATCGTGTCGGGAAACCCTCTCTCCGCGCCCGTTTGTGTTCGCTATATGCTGAACCGGGAAGGCGTGATCATGAATAATCGGATACATGAAGGACCAGAAGATTTATTTTTCTGGTACCGCAACGAATTTGCTGAAAAAGCGGTTGATCCACAGATATTGGGAATTGAATCGTTTGATCTGCAATTATTTTGTGACGACAACCCGGAGAAAGACCTTAATATTCTCTACCTGAATCGTGTGCCTGAATCGGTTGTTGATTTCAGCCGACTCCCTGCAGATACCAAAATCTTGTCTATGGCAAACCCACTGCCTCTGAAAGAACTTGCCGTTGTGCTCAAGCGTACGCGCGTATTTTATTCGTATGAATCCTCGGGCACCTGCGCAATGGCGATTTTATGCGGAAGTCCCGTAGTTTCGTTAACCGCACCGGGTTATGAAAAGTATGCCATTACGCAGGAAACCGTGCGTGACAACGGTGGCGCTGGATTTTGCTGGGAAAACACCCAGGAAGCGATTGATAACGAGCGCCAGAATTTATGGAAGATGCGTGAATATTTTCTGGTCCGACGCGCGCGAAGTCAGCAACAGTTTGAAAACTTCGTTACGTTGACACAAGAAAAGGCCGAGCAACGTGCCGCGCATGATAAGCGACACGCTTTGAATGACTGGCTGTATAAGCGTCTACTTCCAGTTCCTGCTGAAAAGGTGCAGAGTATTGCGCCACCGCCAGGCCTCAGAATGCTGATTGCCGTGCAGTCAGGTCGCGCAGAAGACATGAACACGACGCTGAATACCTTACTGCCTCAGTTAGATCATGTAAAAGGATGCGCTGTTTTACTGGCGGCTCATCAGGAAACGCGACACGTTTCTGATGATCGTGTCGTTCAAATCGGGCCTGAGGTATGGTTGGGCGAAATTAATCGTTATCTGGAGCAGAACGTTTACGACTGGATATACGTCGTCCCTGCCGGATGCCAGTTTACTGCGGAAAGTTTACGACTCATGGCTGAAGCCTTGAGCAGCAGAACGGAATGCGCTTTTGTTTACGCGGATGAAGGCCTCTCTGACAATGAAGGGAAAATTCATCCCCATTTTAAGCCTGCATTTTGCCCGGATCTTTTTCTGAGTCAGCCTTCACTCTATCTCAAGCGCGGGATCTTCGCGCGAAACGCCATGATGGCTATTGGCGGGTTTAATGCTGATTTTTCGGAGTGCTATGAACTGGATGCGGTTACACGGTTGTTAGCCACGTACGATCGCAATGCCTTTGGCCATGTTTCAGAAGTCTTTACCGTGACTGCTCTGAACAGCTGTGTGACACAGGAACTTCAGCAGGAACATGCTGTGTTGCAATCTTATCTTCAGCAGCAGGGCTTCAGCCAAGGTGTAGTGGAGCACCAGCCGGGTAAGCCGTGGCGGTTAAAATACAGCATGGAGCCGGTTATTTCGCTCAGCATCATACTTGTCGCTGGCACGGATATTCATCAACTGCAGTGTTGCATCACCACGTTATTTGAACAAACCTATCAACCGCTATGCCAGTTGATTGTTATTGTGACGCCAGCGACCTCTGAGGCTATCACGGCCTGGCTGACGACAAATTTGTCAACAGCATCGGTTAACATCCACATCCTGAAAAGTCATGGTAGCCAAACCCAGGAAGCTGCGATTAATGAGGTAGCAGGGCAGGCAGAAGGCGAGTTTCTGCTGTTGTTGGATCCCAGTGTTTTATTTGTCAGCCGCGGCTGGCTGGAGGCGCTGGCATGTCATGCTCTACGGCATGACGTTGTCTGCGTCGCGCCTCATATTATCAACCTGGACAGTCAGATCTTATGTGCCGGAGAAATTCTTGGGGTTCGGGGCCTGGCCTTCCCCGTCGGTTATGCCGAAAGATGGGGCAATGCAGGCTACCTGTCACGTTATCAAAGCGACTGTAGTTATTCGACGTTGCCCACAGACTGTTTGTTAATCAGAAAAGACAGATGGCTGGAGATCGGCGGATTTGATACGGCTTACACACAACCTCTGCTGGCCAGACTGGACCTGAATCTGCGACTGGTTCAGCAGGGCGGTCGGGCAATATGCACACCCTACAGCGTCGTAGCGAAACAGGAAGCCGTGACGGACTTTCCGCCAAATTACGCGTTGTCGCCTTCACAGGACCTCGACCGTTTCTATCACACCTGGCTCCCTGTTCTGGCAGATGATCCGGCTTATAATAAAAATTTAAGCCTGAACAGAACCCTTTTTACCGCAGACAGAACGTTAGTCACGGGCTGGAATCCGCTCAAACATAGCGAAACACGCACCGTCATTTTTATCGCGCAGGATCAGAATGATACTGGCGTGCAGCGATTTATCACCGCTCTGGACAGGCTAACGAATGCCGGCGGCGTCAAAAGCGTGCTTCTTGAACAGATACCCTCCGCGCCAGAATTATTGCGGCATCATCCTGACGAGCTCGTTATCAGCGGCGAACTGTCGGATCTCGCCTGCCAGACAATCAGGCAACTCAAAAACGCCGTAACCTGTCGTGTTCATTATCTTATTCAGGACGATCCGAATGCGCGGAAATATAAAAAATTAATTGAAGATAATGTTATCGATAACTGGCTAACGTACAGCGATGCCCTGGCCAATTGGCTCAAAAAGCGCCATAAACCTGTCGTTATTCTTCCCAATGTTTTAGTGCAACCCTGTCAGGATAGGGTTAAGCAGAAAAAAGACAAATGCCGTGTCGTGTGTTTCACATACGATCTCAGGAAGAAAGAGTGTGAATTACTGACTTCAGCGATAATGGCAAGTGCTGAAAGGCTTGACTGGATTGTCATTGGGCATTGTCCGCCGGAATGGCTGCCTTATATCAGGGAAACGTACCGTTTTCAGACTGAGGCCCGCCTGGTCGCGCAGTTGCTGCATTGTGAAGCCGATATCGCCGTGCTTCCGCGCTGCAACAATGATGAAAACCGTTACAAAGATAACAACGTGCTCATGCAGTTAGCGGTTATGGGGATACCGGCGATATATAGCGATCATCCTACATTCGGTGAATCCGTTCCCGGCTGGAAAGTAAAGCATAACCCGAACGCCTGGAAAGAGGCTATCGCAACACTTTGTGCAGAGACGTCGCTCACTGACACGATGAGTCAGCAGTTGAAAGAAAAAGCTTATGACGAGGTAAACCAGAACGCGCTTATGACACTTTTCGGCCGGATACAGGCGTTATCTGAAGCAACTCAGGCATAAATGACGTGCAAAGACAGCGAGCCAGATAAAAGCCCTGTACGCATTCAACAATTATTTAAGGTCAGGAAGTTATCCGATGAAGATAAACAAGCCCTCATCAAATGTGCTGGTGACAAGTCCTCTTCTGCCGCCCTTGGAAGAGTTCCTGCCTTATTTAGAACGTATCTGGGACAGTAAACAGCTCACAAATGGTGGTCCCTATCACCAGGAGCTGGAACGGGCCCTTGCCGATTATCTCGGTGTCGAGCACCTCAGTTTGTTCGCGAACGGTACCCTGGCGCTGGTGACTGCGCTACAGGCGCTCAGAATCACGGGGGAGGTGATTACCACGCCATATTCTTTCGTCGCGACATCCCATTCCTTATTATGGAACGGCATAAAACCCATTTTCGTCGATATTGATCCTGTTACCTGCAATATCGATCCTGAAAAGATTGAGTCCGCCATTACGCCAACCACCAGTGCAATTTTACCCGTTCACTGCTATGGCATTCCCTGCGATGTTGACCGCATTCAACGTATTGCCGACAACTACGGTCTGAAAGTCATTTACGATGCCGCGCATTGTTTTGGTGTTAAACAAAAAAACGTCAGTATCCTAAATCACGGCGATCTGTCTGTTTTAAGCTTCCATGCAACGAAGGTATTTAATACGTTTGAAGGCGGTGCCATTATCTGCCCGAATGAAAAAATCAAACGACGTATTGATTATTTAAAGAATTTTGGCTTTGCCGATGAAACCACGGTGGTTGCGCCGGGTATCAATGGCAAAATGAATGAAGTTCAGGCGGCTTTTGGATTACTCCAGCTGAAGCATGTGGATTCAGCGCTGGCTAAGCGTAAAGTCATTTATCAAAAATATCAGCAGGCATTAGGGCATATACACGGACTTACGCTACTACCGCTCGTTGATGAAACCGACTGGAACTATGCGTATTGCCCGGTCTTTGTTCACGCGGGATTATTCCCGATGACGCGTGATGAACTGTATCATCACTTCAAAAGCCAAAATATTTATGTCAGACGGTATTTTTATCCGCTCATCTCCGATTTCCCGATGTACAAAGGCTATGAATCATCGGCTCCTTCAAATCTGCCGGTGGCCAGTCAAATTTCTCAGCAGGTGTTGTGTTTACCAGTGCATCCGAACCTGGCGGAAGAAGATCAGGATGAGATTATTAACATTATTATGCGCGCCAGCAATGTGAATGCTGCGTAAGTCATCAATCCGGCTCTCTACAAGCCCGTCAGGCAAAAGGGAACATGCTTTTGCCTGATGCTGCAGATCTCACATGCCTTCCCTTTGCACGATCTCGCTCTCTTATCCGTTTCTCATCTCAAAAATCGTTGCTGACGGCGGCAAATTGACAGCAGCCTGAAAAAGAAACGGGAAGGGTACAGACGATGGATACAGGTAATGAGAACAATTCTGCCCGGCTGACACGCGTGAACCGGGCGAAAGAAAAGGAAAATCAGGCAGGAATCGCGTACAACACCAGTTCAAAAGCATGAACAGGATGATGTGCGCGGAGATAAAACCGATACCCGGGCATAATGCTTTTAATATAAGCAGGGATCTTTATAAGATCATCCGGTTTGTGATAGGCGCTGATTGCCAACAGTGGGTAACAGCGTTGAATACTGTTTTTCGCCCCCTCCAGCGCAGAAAGCTCAGCACCTTCAATATCCATTTTGATAAATGTCACCTTACTGTCCGCAATAACGCTATCGAGCGTGGTTAATACGATACTGTTAGTCGTGACCTTTTCGGTGATTTTTGAATCCAACGCTTTTCCTGATTCGAAATACAGCGTTGTCTCTTCACTCCATACGCCTGCCTGGTGGCATTCACAATACGCTTTATCCGCTGTAGCGGCACACAGCAACGGGTAATTGACCTTGTCTGGTTCGAAGGCAAAGATTTTTTTCGGCAAAGGGAGTCCGCGGGTTGCCAGTGCGGCTTCGAAAGCATTCACGCTGTCACCATTATAAGCGCCACAGTCAACAAAAACCTCGGACTTACTCAACGCGACAATGTCGATTGGGAAGTAATGGTTCTCATCATATACTGCTTTAATATAGTCAGAGCGTGCGCTAATACGCTGATTCATGAATGCGATAAACGTCTCGCGAGATTTATCATCACCAAGACTTTCATATAAGGAATGCAGTGCATCAGCATGAGTCTGACAAAAATCATAGGAGATAATTTCTTCGGTGTTTACGCCTGTGAAAGAGGGATCATAGACCAGGACTTCAGATTGAACGTCTGATAGTGAATTTAAAAACGTCTGATCGACATACTGTAGTGCAATAATAAAATTGTATTTCTTATTGGTGTTGAGCAAGTTTTCTAGAGGCACAACAGTCAGTTCGTTTAACGTTTGACCAGGAGAAAAATACATTTCATTGACCGCAACATAATCGATATGCAAGTGATTACGCGCCATATATTCACGGGTCTTAGTAGCCAGACAGCCTGCGCCAATGAGGACTACCGGATTGCTGTTTTGGTACATTTTCCCCAGCGTAACGAGAAAATGGTTATTTTTCTCGACTATTTCACTAAGAAAATTCATGAGAAACTCCGTTATATTTTATCTTTTTATTGTTTAAAGGGGACATTTTTGCAGACTTGTTGCACTTTTCGCGGCACTTTCGAGAAAGTGAAGCCCGCGAGCCGCAACGTCTGAACCCATCACGTAATCGTTAGGTTCCCCTCTCAACGCAGAGGCAATGTCAGCATAATAATTGGCAAATGCTTCAATAAAGCCAGCAGGGTGACCCGCTTTAAAACGGCAGTAACGTGCATCAGCAGCAACAATATTGTCATTGGCTGTGCGATCGATAACAGTACGACTGCCTTGCAAACCGCTGACATAAAGGAATTCAGGATCCATTTGGAGCCATTCTGCGCTGCCCTGACTTCCCAAGACGCGAATCCGCAGGCCATTTCGGTATCCCAGGGCGGCTTTGCCATACCAGTAATTACATGTCATACCGCTTTGATAACGCGATAAGAGATGTACGGTGTCGATGACGCCGGTGATTTTGGCGTACGTATCATGGATCGCATAAATATCGACTGCGTGATCCCCGGTGATAAATTCAATTAGCTGGTGAACATGAACGCCAAGATCAAGTGAAACGGTTGGAATGACGGCATCCTGCTGCCGCCATCTCTGCGGTTTTGGCACATCGCCATGTTGATTATGGCGTGCAAAACCTTCCTGAGGCATTTCAACCACGACTTGCTGAATGGCCCCGAAATCGCCCCGCTGTACGCGTTTTTGCAGTTCGCGCACCATGGGATAGCCACTGTAATTATAAGTGACAAACAATTTTGCCTGATGTTGGTGCTCGCTGTTCATCACGTGCAAAGCGCTTTGATGGCTTTCAACCATAGCCTTTTCGCAAATTACAGCCAGACCGTTTTCGAAACAGGCGGTGATAATTTCATGATGGTCAGGGGTGGGTGTTAACACCGCAACTGCGTCAAGATGGTGGCGCTCCTGCATAATAAATGCCTGAATACTGTCGTAAATACGTTCAGGATGAATATTCCAGCTCTCACCCGTGTGGCGATTCTGCTCAGGATTGCGGCTAAAGCAGCCCGCCACAAGTGTAAAATCCCCGTCGAGCTGTGAGGCAATTTTATGGGTAAGACCAATAGCCGAATTCGCGCCACCGCCAATAAAACCAAGTTGTAGTTGTTTTTTCATATCGGTTTCCTAGTACTTACTGAGCGTAAAAAAATTTTTTAATTGTGGTGTGAAGCTGGCCAGTTCATCACGTTGGTGGAATTCAGCAAAAATAAGCGCGGCGCGATCGTGAGGCGCGCGCTGGATTCTCTCGCCTGTTTTCTTCAGTGGCAGAAAGGAAAGGATATTGGCCGGTAATGCTGCGAAGTTGACGGAGGTAAAGGTTTCTTCCTGATCAACGGACAGGGTATGGCGAGCGATTAATCTGACGTGCCCGGGGCGCCGATTGGCTGACGTAAAAGGTGTGCCGGTAAAGGCATGGGTGAACCAGAGTGAATAAGGCGTGTCTGTAGAATATTCAATAAGTTGATTATAAAGATCACCCGGGCATCGGCGTGTCATTTCTATTAGAGAAAAGTCTTTACCGTCCGAGATAAACTGAGTGTGCAGTAAACCATCACAAAGCCCGAGCTCATCAACGAGTGCCTGTATACAGTCGCTGACCTGGTCTTTTATCGACGCAGAAAGATTGAGGCTGAGACTACTACTGTTTACCTGCCAGGAGTAAACGGTACAAAATTCATCAACAAAATATTCGACCGCCACTTTTCCATTCACGATAAAAGCGGAGTGGCTGTGCAAATCACCGGCTATCCAGCGCTCTATAAGTGCCTGGCCACAGGATGATGCTGCACAGGCGTCTCGCCAGGCGGCGGAGATATGTTCGCGCTCAGTCACCAGTGAAATCCCTAATCCGCTGTATGAGTCGACAGGTTTTATCATCAACGGTAGCGGAAGTGGCGCCGCCTCTTCAGGACAGCTCACGGCCACAGGGACTGGATAACCCTTATTCTGTGCCCACTGGCGGAAAACGTCTTTTTTAAAAATAATTTCTGCTACATCAGGGCGATCAAAACCGCGTAAGCCCATTGCTTCAGCGACACTGGCACCCGTAAGGTAAGACACATCGGTAACACCAGGCAGAAGTGAAGTGATATTGAGTGATTTCGCCAGGGTCAGTACGTCCTGTACGTTGGCATAATTCAGGCAAAAAGAGTGGGCCGCGAGTTGATGACCCGGATCCTGCGGTTTGCCGCTGCATACGGCTGTTTCATAACCGGAATGCTTAAGTGCCATCAAAAGAGGCATGGCAGCAAAACCGGCATCCAGCATAAGTGCTTTTTTATTACTGCTCATTATGATTTGCCTGAGGTGGTGCAGCTAACACATTGTTTAGCTAGCGAAGTTTTTCCTGGTATGAATGGGGTGCCAGGCGCGCTTTTATAGCAGATTGTAATCCCGGCAGGCCGAACTGATGCCGTAAATAAAGCCCTTTTTAGTGTGTATTTAACGCAAACGGGGACAGGCAGGCACTCCAGGAACCGCGCTTCTTTCTGGCGTCAACCTGAGCGTTGTAAGCAGAATCATAATGACCGGAATGGCAGAGACAGGCCTGACGCAACAAAGCGATATAACGCTGTATTAATACGGTAAAGCAATATCGCTGTGTTTATTGCGCGGCCTGAACAATATCGTTTTCTGTGCTGATAAGCCTGATCGATAAGATGCAACTTCAGGCTTACAGCATAGCTCAGAGGTTTTGATAGCCGGATTTCAGACTGCGGTAATAGGTAGAACGCAGTAAGGCTTCTGAGAGTTGTTCACGCGATTGTGAAGAAAAGAAGTGATAGTTAATTTTACAGGCCAGAGAAAGCCCTGTTTCGCGCATCATAAAATAATGCTGTTCGCCACTGCCTACCTCTGGAACAATATAGTTTTTAAGCAAATCGTTGCCGCCCAGATCGAAGTTCTTATTCTCTTTAAATAAATCAAAAAAGATTGCACTAAAGAAAATGCTTAAATGTTTATTATTGGGGTGGCTTACCGTGCTGTAGCAACGTTTATCTTTTAACAGGGCATCCCGATAAAAGTCTGAATAATCAAACGCCACCTTCCCCTCTTTGAACAACCGCTGGTAGCGATTAGCGTCGTCCATGATCATGTTATGCTGCCTGGCAGCATCGTAACTGACATTGTGGTACGCAGCAACGGCATCCATACAGGCATGTGCGGTCAAATAAAGATGCAAAAAACGGTAATCAACATACACCATTAAATCGGGCACGGCAGCAGAATAATACCCTAGTTGCGGTGCTGATACGCTTGATTCCATTGTGGGTAATATGCGGATATCGAAATACTCAGTCAGTTTTACAGTTGAAAGCAAACCCCAGCGTTCAGAATGATACTGCATATAAATATGATCGCAGCTTTCAAGTTCGTGCATCAGATTGATAATGTCTCGCTGAGCATCAAGTTTATACAGAGGTGTATTAAAAACTTGTGTTATTGCGCCACGATGAAGCTCAGAATAATTACTTAATAACTGACCAACGACTTCGAGCTGACAGTTACCAATCGTTGCTACTTTCATTCAATTATCTCCTTATAAAGTATTCGCGTAGGGAAAGGGGGTCGCCAGGTGATTCAGACAGAGGCGAAGTTTATCCTGCCAGTCTGAAGGGTGGATGCCGATGGTGCTGAGAGCGTCGCTGTTCATCACACTGCGCGCAGGCCGAATCGCCGCAGACGGATAGTGCGAGCTGATAATGCCATGCACGACCACGTCCTGTTGCGCCGCGACAAATATTGTCTGAGCGAATTCGCACCAGCTAACGGCAACATCGCCACAATAATGGTAAAGACCGCGCTTTTCGGGCATGTCGGCGAGCGTGATCATGGCCTGGGCTAAATCACCCGCGTAGGTCGGACAGCCATACTGATCGTTCACCACATGTAACTCGGAACGCGTCTGCGCCAGACGAAGCATCGTACTCACGAAGTTATTACCGTATTCGCTGAACATCCATGAGGTTCTAATCACAATGGCTTCTGGCAATACCTCAAACACACGCTTTTCACCTTCCCACTTGCTTAAGCCATAGAAATTAATCGGGCAGGGCGGATCATTTTCGCTATAAGTCGTTTTCTTTAACCCATCAAAAACATAGTCAGTCGATATATGAATCAGGCGTGCGTTGACCAGTTTTGCTGCTTGTGCCAGATTTTCAGGACCAATCGCATTCACCTTCAGCGCGCGGGTACGATCGGTTTCTGCTTTATCGACGGCCGTGTAGGCCGCAGCATTCATGATGACATCAGGTTTGAATTTTTTGACGACGCGCATAACCGCACAGCGGTCAGTAATATCCAGTTCTGCCGAACCACACGCCAGCGTGATCCAGTCAGCGGGAAAACGATCCAGCAAGCAACGCCCTAATTGGCCATAAGCCCCTGTAAGTAAAACGCGCATTACACCAACTCCTGCAGTGATAGTCCTTGTTGATCTTTTACCGACAATATCGGCTGTTCTACAGGCCATTGAATTGCAAAATCAGGGTCATTCCACATCAGGCAGGCTTCATCCTTAGGATTATCATAGTGAGGACAGGTATATTCAAAATCAGCAATGTCCGGGCGCGAGACGAATGGATGCAAGTGCATCAAAAGCGAAAGGGGAAGAGAGAGCATGGGTTTGTCATAGAACGGTAGCAGTTGCTCAGAGACGCCGCAGGTTACAGGATGTAATCGAGAACCTGTTCCACCAGCCAGCACTATGCCTTTCATCATTCACTTCCTCTATACCCGATCTGCATCTGCAGAGTGATGGTGAAAGAATACGAGTGTGCAAGTGAAATTAATGGCAAGAATAACCGATAAAAAAGCAGGTAAAGTAAAGGATAAGAACGCCGCGCGCCCCTGAACAGAGAGGGAGATAAAACAAACAGGCGTGTTTTGTGTTGCACTAATGCAAATGTTGCAGAGCAAAACGAACGGATTTTGGTCTGGGCCGTAAACAATAAAAAAGTGAACTCAGCGTTACAGTTCATCTCCGCTATGCCGATAATTCCCTTCAGAATGGCTCTAATTTTGATATTACTTTTCATGTTCTGGGGTGGTTATGCGCTTTAACTATGACCTGCTACCGGGCGAACGTCTCTCATTTGAAGAGATCGCCCTACGTTATGCACAACAATACCCTGATGAGAAAGAACTGACCGCGCGTGCGTTGCTGAGTCCTTCAACCAGCTATCGGACGTTAAAAATTCGCGCTGTCTTTGCTCAGGAAGAGAGTAACAGTCCGCTGGAAGACCTGTTGTTCATTGCCAACGATAACGAACGAAAAAATTATCTGCGCCGTTTTGAGCACTATCTGAAACAGCAGCAGCCTTTTCACTATTTTCGTCGGGGACACGAGGATAAAGAGAACAACCGGTGGAAAGTGATTGGGCAGAGCTACGTCTATGCGATGGTCGATCCGCACTCCGCTCAGGCGCAAAACCTGATCAACAGCCGGGGCTATAAGCTGGTTCTGATGCGCGAGGACGAAGAGGATGCCTGGTGGCAGCTGTTCAACGTTCAGTCTAATCCTTGCTTTCCACAGTCACGCCGTATCCAGTTTATTGTGGTACTAAGCACGCCTGAGCACAGAACGCCCGCTGCAGTTATGCCTGGTACGGAAGTCGGGCGGCGGGTGAAAGCCAAAGTGTTGCAGAAGGCCAGCCAGTCAGAGTTTATGGCGGCGGTTAAGGCGCGCTATGGGGCCTGTATCATTACCGGAACCAGCCTTCTCGATCAGCATCAATGGCCCTGGGTCGAAGCCTGCCATATCGATACGCGCGAAAACGAAGAGGGATTTCTCGCAGACAATAGCGTGGATAATGGGCTGTTCCTACGCAGCGACTTACAGCGGCTTTTCATCAACAGAATGATTAGTATCGATGGTGATTCCGGGCAGGTCCGTTTTCACACGGATGATAAAACACGTGAAAGCATTAGCCCGTTTTATCAGGAGATGGAAGGCCGGGTTTGCGCGCTATGGGAAAACGTCCCCGTAGCCACACGGCAGCGTTTGCTGACATTACGTTAGCCTTCCTGTTCAGAGCGGAGACTTCCGCTCTGAAACATCACAAATTTGAAATAACCTCGGTTTATCCCGCCTATTCTGCCAATCAAAAGCCCTACAGAATTGCATAATCATGCCGATAACTTCATTAACGCAGGGTAGTCAACGTGAACGATCTCTATACCGCCGAAGGCGTGATGGACAAACATTCGCTCTGGCAGCGCTACGTACCACTGGTACGTCATGAAGCACTGCGCTTGCAGGTCCGCCTGCCAGCCAGTGTTGAACTTGACGATCTGCTTCAAGCCGGGGGCATTGGTCTGTTGAATGCGGTGGAGCGCTATGACGCACTCCAGGGTACCGCCTTTACCACGTATGCAGTACAGCGCATCCGTGGAGCCATGCTTGATGAGCTTCGCAGCAGGGACTGGGCACCACGTAGCGTCAGACGAAATGCTCGCGAGGTTGCGGGAGCCATGCATCAGGTTGAACAGATGCTTGGCCGCGCTGCCTCTGAGCAGGAAGTCGCGCAACAGTTGAATGTTTCGATAGAAGAGTACCGGCAGATTCTGTTGGATACCAACAACAGCCAACTCTTTTCGTACGACGAGTATCGGGAAGAACACGGTGACAGTGCGGAACTGGTGACGGAAGGGCACGAAGAGGCCAATCCACTTCATCAGTTGATGGAAGGGAGTCTGCGTGAACGCGTCATTGAAGCGATCGAGGCCTTGCCCGAACGCGAAAAGATGGTGCTGACACTGTACTACCAGGAAGAACTGAATCTGAAAGAGATTGGCGCGGTTCTTGACGTGGGGGAATCCCGAGTCAGCCAACTGCACAGTCAGGCGATAAAACGCTTGCGTGCCCGACTTACGGGAGCGCGCTAGAAGGCTCAGTTCCTGGCGATCTATAAATAATAAGAAATCGGGG
>Ga0308156_1001983_pt1 | contig 20209 bp, 18 predicted proteins | sample PhyAR2_FD_201041 | JGI IMG/M metagenome (GOLD analysis project Ga0308156, IMG submission 201041) | Phyllosphere microbial communities from UC Gill Tract Community Farm, Albany, California, United States - DLSL A.R2 | ecosystem: Host-associated > Plants > Phyllosphere > Unclassified | place: USA... | reverse complement strand
CCGGGGGAGCTCCTCACGACGCGAGCGCAGGTGCGGGACGCGCTCGAGTACGTCGAGGACTCCCTCGGCTGGGAGGTCGCCACCGTCATCCCCGTGCGAGGGACGGGGCGGATCCTCGAGGTGGGCTCGGCGGAGGAATGGGCCGAGCTGTGCCGAGAGCACCCGATGGACGTGACCGCCTCGCGTCGCCACGACTGGTTCCGGGTCACAGGACGCACCGGCAGATGGATCATCCCCGACTGGGAGAGCGTCGCGCAGCGGTGGGACGCCGTGCACCTCCCGACCCTCGGGTATCTCTCGGCGGCGACGAGGCTGATCGAGGTCGACGACGACCGTGCGACCGTGATCGCCGGATGGGCGCCCGATTCCACGGTGTGGCTCACCGACGCCGCGCGGGAGTGGGAGGGACCGCGGCAGCAGTGGCAGTTCGTCGACGCGGGCGACAGGATGACGTGGACGGCGACCGACGGCTCATGATCGCACCCTGCATCGCGGGTGTCCTCTCGCCGCGGCGTCACACGGCGACGCCGCTCTGAGGGGGCGTTCCCCGTCACACGGCCGGAAACCGGGGATCCCGCGCATAGTCCTGCCGCCGGAGATCGAGGGCCGCGGCGACCTGCCCGGGAGCATCATCGCCGATGAGCACACGAAGGCGTCGGTCATCGGCGGCGGCGACATGATCGAGGATCGCCGCGGCGGCATCCTCCGGTGCAGTGCCGCCTGCCGGTTCGCCCGCCGGCCACGGTACCTCCGTGGTGCCGAACAGCTCGGTGCGGTGATCGTCGTAGACCGGCTCGGGGGAGGCGAACCGCATACTCTTCCCGGACCACGCCGTGTCGAGCGCGCCGGGCTCGACCAGGGACACGCGGATGCCGAATCGATCGACCTCGGCGGCCATGGCCTCGCTGAACCCCTCCAGCCCCCACTTCGTCGAGTTGTAGAGACCCAGCATCGGCATCGTTCCGACAGCTCCGACCGTCGAGATCTGCACGACGTGCCCGCTGCCCTGACGACGCATGATCGGGATGACGGCCTGGCTGAGCCACAGGGGGCCGAGCAGATTCGTGTCGACGATCGCCCGCGCATCCTCTTCCGATGCTTCCTCGACCGCGCCGATCAGTCCGTAGCCCGCGTTGTTGACGAGCACATCGATGCGCCCGAATCGGTCGGCGGTGATCCGAACGGCATCGTGGGCGGCCCCGCGGTCGCGCACGTCGAGGGTCAGGATCGTCAGGCGGTCGTCATCGGGGAGGTCGTGGTCGCCGCGGACAGTCGCCACCACGACGTGGCCGGCATCGAGGGCAGCGTGGGTCAGTGCGCGTCCGAGGCCTCGGCCGGCTCCGGTGATGATCCAGATCTGAGGTGATGTCATCCGGCGATCGTACCTCGAACTGGACGCTCCGTCTCGTTTGATCGACTATCGTCGTGCGCATGGCCCGTGAAAGTACTCGCTCCAAGGTGCACGCGGCCGTGCTGTCGCTCGCACACGAGAGCGGGCTCGGCGCGGTCACGATGGAGGGCATCGCCGCGAGGGCCGGAGTCAGCAAGCAGACGCTCTACCGGTCGTGGGACTCGACGGGGTCGATCCTTTTCGATGCTCTGCTCGCGCGCAGCGTCGATGCGGGAGGCGAGGTGGCGGTGCCGGACTCGGGAGACCTCTCGAACGACCTTCGAGCACTGGCGACGGGGATGATCGCCGAACTCACGGATCCTGCCCACGAGCGGCTCCTCCGTGCGGTCACCGCCGAGCTGCAAGCCGATGACGGACTGGCCGACCGATTCCGCGAGCTGCTGCTGGTTCCGCAGCAGAGCGCGATCGTCGATCGATTCCGACGGGCCGACGTCGCTGCGCCCGACGACGTCGCGGAACTGTTCGTCGCGCCGATCTTCCACCGCTGGTTGCTTCGGAGCCGCCCTTTCTGCGAGGCGTGGGTGACGGCTCACGTCGAGCGCATCGTCCGACTGGCGGAGCACGCCGCGACGCCGGGCCTCCCTCGTCGCGAAGGATGATCTCTCCTTCTCTACGATGAAGACATGCAGACCCTCGACACCCTGGCGCTCGTCGGCGAGGTGCTGTCGTGGATCGGCCTGGGCATCGGCCTGCCGCTGCTCCTCCTCGGCCTGCTGATCGGATCGATCGAGGGTCCGTGGCGGAGCATCGAGATCGCCATCATCGAACGCGACGGCTCGGTGTTCGCGCGCTGGTTCGCCGGGGGCGACTTCCATGAGAGGCCGTTGCGGCGCGGAGAGCCCGTGCCGCCGGAAGCAGAGTGGACCGTGGGGGTCGTCAGTGCGAACGACCCTGCTCGTGCACGCGTGGGAGAACCCCCGCACTTCCGCCGAGTTCTGATGACGCTGGGAATCGTCTTCGCGAGCGTCGGCGTGATCGGTCTCCTCATCTCGTTCCTGCCGCTGTTCGTCTGACCTCGGGCGGCGACGCGCGAGCCGCGCACCGCCGACGCTGCGGGAAGCTCAGACCCCGGGGATGAGCAGGTGCGCGATCGTGAAGATCGCGAGGCCCGCGAGCGCCCCGACGAACGTGCCGTTCAGGCGGATGTACTGCAGGTCGCGTCCGACCATGAGCTCGATCTTCTCGGTGGTCTCCACCGGGTCCCAGCGTTCGACCGTGTCGGTGATGATCGAGGCGATGTCGTGGCGGTAGCGGTCGACGAGGAAGACCGCGGCATCCGACACCCACGTGTCGACACGGTGCTGCAAAGCGGCATCCGTCGTGAGTCGGTCGCCGACCTCCTGCAGCGCCTGAGCCGCGCGCACACGCAGTCCGCTCTCGGGGTCGGCGAGGGCGGTGAGCAGTCCGTTCTTGGCTGTGTTCCACGCCTCGGCGGCGAGGGCACCCACGCGGGGACTGTCGAAGAGCGAGGCCTTGGCGTTCTCGAGCTTCGCGCGGGTCGCCGGGTCGTTCTGCAGGCTGTCGGCCAGTCGGGCGAGGTAGCCGTCGACGGCCAGACGAGCCGGATGCTGCGGGTCGGCCTGCACGGCGCGCACGAACTTCACGGCCTCGTTATAGGCGGTGTCGTCGACGAACCGGTGAGCGAGTTTCGGCACCCAGCCCGGGAGCCTGCGCGAGATGAGTCCGGAGAACGATGCGGCATTCGCGTCGAGCCAGCGGGCGATGCTGTCGGCGGCGAGGTCGACCGCGCCGTGATGCGCGTCGGCCTCGACGATCTTCTCGAGCCAGGCGCCCGCTGGCGGGCCCCACTCGGGAGAGACGAGGTGCTCGCGGGCGAGGTCGGTGATGAGGTCGCGCACGTCGTCGTCGCTCAGTGCGTTGAGCACCGCGGTGGCGATCGTCGCGCCCTCGGCTGCGACGCGCTCGGCATGCGCGGGTTCGCGCAGCCATTCGCCCGCGCGCTTCGCGATGGCGGTGCTCGCGAGCTTGGTGCGCACGACGCTCGCCTCGAGGAAGTTCGTCTCGACGAACTCGCCGAGCGTGCGCCCGATCTCGTCCTTGCGGTTCGGGATGATCGCGGTGTGGGGGATAGGCAGGCCCAGCGGCCGGCGGAAGAGCGCCGTCACCGCGAACCAGTCGGCAAGGGCGCCGACCATGCCGCCTTCGGCCGCGGCGCGGACGTAGGCCAGCCACGGCTGCCGCTCCTGGAAGGCGAAGGCGATCACGAACACGACCGCCATGAAGATCAGTGCGCCGAGTGCCACCGCCTTCATGCGGCGGAGGGCGCGCAGTCGCACCTGGTCTGCGGGCGACAGGAGCGCCATCGGGGTTCGCGGCATGACGTCATCCTTTCACGCGGGTTACCCTCGAAGCGTGATCGAAGACATCAAGAAGCGCGCGCTGCACCGCACCAGCATCCTCGAGGGCCAGATGCGCGGCGTCGCGCGGATGATCGAGAACGAGGAGTACTGCATGGACATCATCACGCAGTCCCGGGCGATCCAGCGCTCGCTCGAGTCTCTGAACCGCCTGCTGCTCGAGAATCATCTGCGCACGCACGTGACGCACATGTTCGAGGAGGGCGGAGAGGAGCGCGACAAGGCCGTCGACGAACTGCTCAAGGCGTTCGACTTCGACCGCAAGTAGGGTCGCCGGTCGCGCTCCTCCCGCGTCACCGCTTCGGGTCGAAGACCTCGCCCTCCATGGCGTCGTATCCCTCGGCCTGCGGGTCGCCGTGCGAACCGCCCGACAGCGCGTACTCCTCCTCGGGGGAGAGCACGAGGCGGTGCCGGAAGAACAGTCCGAAGCCGAGCAGGATGATCGCGTAGACGATCGCGATCGCGATGATCGCGGGGCCGAACGTCGGGTTCAGCAGGAAGCCCACGAAGATCAGTGCGGCGATCACGAGGGCGATCACGGCACCGGGGATGCCCCACGGGCTGACGTACGGCCGGTCGACGTTCGGGAACTTCTTGCGCAGGATGATGAACGACACGAGCTGCAGCCCGTAGGCGACGACGGCTCCCCAGACGGCGATGTTCAGCACGATCGCGCCGGCCACGGTGCCCGCACCCTCGGAGTCGACGGCGGTGAGCACGTCGAGGACGATCAGGGCGACGAAGCCGATGGCGGCACCGACCGTGAGGGCGACCCACGGCGTCTGCCGCTTGCCGGTGAGCGAGAGGAACCGCGGGTAGTACCCGGCCCGCGACAGCGAGTACATGTTGCGTCCGTAGGCGAACATGATGCCCTGCAGTGAGGCGAGGAGGCCGATGAGCGCGAAGAGTGCGAGCACGGCGGCGAGCTGGTCGCCCACGATCGCGCGGAAGCCGTCGAGCAGCGGCTCGCCCGCGGTGCCGGTGGCCTCGGCGCCGATCACGCCGGTGTTGAGGAACAGCACCAGGAGGCCGGTCACGATGAGCGTGCCGCGGGCCCAGAAGCCCGCCTTCGGGATGTCGCGGGTCGGGTTGTGCGACTCCTCGGCGGCGAGCGGCAGCTCCTCGATGCCCAGGAAGAACCACATCGCGAACGGCAGGGCGAACAGGATCGGCAGGACGCCGTGCGGGAGGAACGCGGTCTGGCCCTCGTCGGGGACGATGTCCCACAGGGCATCCCAGGAGAATGCGCCTGAGAAGAGCGCCATCGCCGAGAACACCAGGATGATGCCGATCGAGATCACCGAGACGACGATCGCGAAGCGGAACGAGATCGCGGCGCCCGCCGAGTTCAGGGCGATGAAGACGACGTAGAGGATGAGATACCAGGCCCAGCCGGGCAGCTCGAGGCCCAGCAGCTCGCTCGTGATGCCGTTGGCATACGACGCCGAGAAGTAGACGATCACCGCCGTGGTCGCGACGTACTCGATGGTCTCGGCCGCTCCGGTGACGAGGCCGCCCCACGGGCCCATGGCCGAGCGGGCGAACGAGTACGCCCCTCCGGTGTGCGGCATCGCGGCCGCCATCTCGCCGATGGCGAAGATCATGCCGTAGTACATGGCGACGAGGATGGCGAAGGCGATGAGCATCCCGCCGAAGCCCGCGAAGTCGATGCCGAAGTTCCAGCCCGAGAAGTCGCCCGAGATCACCGCGGCGACCGCGAGGCCCCACAGACCCCAGACTCCGGCCGACCTCTTCAGCGTGCGTTTCTCGAAATACTCACTCCCGGCGCGTGTATAGGTCGCTCCGGCGACCTTGCGGGATTCATTGCTCTGCTGGGACATCCGCTCTCCGTTCGCATGCGTGCAGGCACCGGGTGCACCTTGCGGATGATTGTGACAGTCAATGGTGGTTTCGTCTACCTTTAAACGCGAAGGTGATCTACTCTGAGGGCGAAGCCGGTCGGCCGATCGCTTCACCGCACGAGAACGGAGCGTCAGATGTCGGGCAACCTGAGCATCGAACAGCTGGATGCCGGCATCGCCGCCGGCGAGATCGACACGGTGATCGTGGCCTTCGCGGATGCGCAGGGGCGACTGGTCGGCAAACGCGTGTCGGCGCGGCTGTTCCAGGAGGACATCCTGGCTCACGGGGCCGAGGCCTGCGACTACCTGCTGTCGGTCGATGTCGACATGAACACGGTCGACGGCTACGCGATGTCGGGCTGGGACCGCGGCTACGGCGACATGGTGCTCAAGCCCGACGTCGAGACGCTGCGTAACATCCCGTGGCTCGACGGCACGGCTCTCGTGATGGCCGACCTCGTCTGGCAGAACGGCGAGCCGGTGGGGCCGTCGCCGCGTGCGATCCTCGACCGGCAGCGCGACCGTCTCGCCGAGCGCGGCTGGACCGCATACTCGGGCACGGAGCTCGAGTTCATCGTGTTCGACAACACCTACCGCGACGCGTGGGCCCGCAAGTACGAGGGGCTGACGCCCGCGACCGACTACAACGTCGACTACAACCTGCTCGCCTCGACGCGCATGGAGCCTCTGCTGCGGGACATCCGCAACAGCATGGACGGTGCGGGACTCTACTGCGAGGGCGTGAAGGGCGAATGCAATTTCGGTCAGCAGGAGATCGCGTTCCGCTATGCGGAGGTGCGCGAGACCGCCGACCAGCATGCGATCTACAAGAACGGGGCGAAGGAGATCGCCGAGCAGCACGGCCAGGCGCTCACCTTCATGGCCAAGTTCAACGAGCGCGAGGGCAACAGCTGTCACATCCACCTCTCGCTGCGCGACGAGTCCGGGGCTCCCGTCATGGCGGGAGACGGCGAGCACGGCTTCAGCCCCGTGATGGAGCACTGGATAGCCGGGATCCTCGCCACGCTCCGCGAGTTCACCCTGCTGCTCGCGCCGAACATCAACTCGTACAAGCGCTTCGCGAAGGGCAGCTTCGCCCCGACCGGAGTCGCGTGGGGCATCGACAACCGCACATGCGCGCTGCGCGTGGTCGGGTCTGGCTCGGGGCTGCGCGTCGAGAACCGGGTGCCCGGGGGAGACGTGAACCCCTATCTCGCCATCTCGGCGATCATCGCGGGCGGCCTGTACGGCATCGAGAACGAGCTGCCGCTGCCCGAACGCTTCACCGGCAACGCGTACGAGGCGGGGGTCGACCACCTGCCGACGACCCTGCGCGAGGCCGCGAAGCTCTTCAGCGAGTCGACCGTCGCGCGGGCCGCGTTCGGCGACGACGTGGTCGAGCACTATCTGAACCAGGCCCGCATCGAGGTCGAGGCCTACGACGCGGCCGTGACCGACTGGGAGCGCATCCGTGGCTTCGAGCGCCTCTGATCCCGCGCCGCTGATCGGCGTCACCACGTACCTCGAGCGCGCGCAGCAGGGGGTGTGGGATGTGCGGGCGGCGTTCCTGCCCGAGCAGTACCTCACGAGCGTCACGTCCGTCGGCGGCATCGCGCTGCTTCTTCCGCCACAGGACCCGGATGCCGCCGACGCGGCGATCTCAGGCATGCACGGGCTCGTGCTCTCCGGCGGCGCGGATGTCGCACCCGAACTGTACGGCGAGGACCGGCATCCGCTCACCGACCCCGCCCGTGTCGACCGCGACGCGTGGGAGCTCGCCCTGTTCCAGGCGGCGGAGCGCCGTGGCATCCCCGTGCTCGCGATCTGCCGGGGCCTGCAGCTGGTGAACGTCGCCCGGGGCGGCACCCTGCAGCAGCATCTGCCCGAATCCCTCGGCACCGAGAAGTACCGCATCGGTGGCGGCGTCTTCGCCGAGAACGACGTCGAGGTGTCGACCGACACCCCGCTCGCCGACATCATCGGCGAGACCGAGATGCGCGTGCACAGCTACCACCATCAGGGCGTCGGCCGTCTCGGCGACGGCCTCGTCGCCGCGGCGCACTCCGACGACGGTCTCGTGCAGGCCGTCGTCGACACCTCGGCCGGCCACATCGTCGGCGTCCAATGGCACCCCGAGGAGAACGCCGAAGACAGGCGTCTCTTCGTCGATCTCGTCTCACAGGCCCGTGCGTTCGCCGCACGGCGGAAGGAGGACGCCCGATGAGCGCGTTCACAGTCATCAACCCGTCGACCGGGGCGGCGATCCGCGAGATCGCACGCGCCGACATCGGAGAGACGGATGCCGCGATCGCGCGCGCCGTCGTGGCGCAGCGACGTTGGGCGTCGCTCGCCCCCGTCGCGCGGGCCGATGCGCTGCGTGCGTTCGCCCGCACGGTCGAGGCCGCGGCGGAAGAGCTCGCCCAGCTGGAGGTGCTCAACTCCGGCCATCCGATCGGCTCCGCTCGGTGGGAGGCCGGCCACGTCGCCCAGGTGCTCAACTACTACTCGGCCGACCCCGAACGGCTCTCGGGGCGGCAGATCCCGGTCGCGGGCGGACTCGATGTCACGTTCCACGATCCCTACGGCGTGGTCGGGGTCATCGTGCCCTGGAACTTCCCGATGACGATCGCCGCGTGGGCGTTCGCCCCGGCGCTCGCCGCAGGCAATGCCGTGGTGCTGAAGCCCGCCGAGCTCACGCCTCTGACGGCCATCCGCCTCGGCGAGCTCGCCCTCGAGGCCGGGTTGCCTGACGGGCTCTTCGAGGTCGTCACAGGATCGGGCTCCGTCGTCGGTCAGCGGCTCGTCGAGCATCCGGATGTCCGCAAGGTGGTGTTCACCGGATCGACCGAGGTCGGGATCGAAGTCGCCGCCGGATGCGCCCGCGCGCTCAAGCCCGTCACCCTCGAACTCGGCGGCAAGAGCGCCAACATCGTCTTCGCGGACGCCGACCTCGAGAAGGCGGCCGCCGCGGTGCCGGGCTCGGTGTTCGACAACGCGGGTCAGGACTGCTGCGCCCGCAGTCGGCTGCTCGTGCAGCGGTCGGTGTACGACCGGTTCCTCGAACTGCTCGAGCCCGCCGTCGCCGCCTGGCGGGTGGGCGATCCGTCGAGTGCCGACACCGACATGGGACCACTCATCTCGGCTGGGCACCGCGACACCGTGTCGGGGTTCCTCGACGACGCGAACATCGCGTTCCGAGGAACTGCTCCGCAGGGCGACGGATTCTGGTTCGCTCCTGCCGTGGTGCTCGCAGACCCGTCCGACCGCATCGCCCAGCAGGAGGTGTTCGGCCCGGTCGTCGCGGTCATGCCCTTCGACGATGAGGCCGATGCGATCCGTCTCGCGAACGACACCGCCTACGGTCTCGCGGGCTCGATCTGGACCGAGAGTCTCGGCCGCGCGGTGCGCGTCTCGCGTGGCGTGCAGAGCGGCGTGCTCTCGGTGAACTCGCACTCGTCGGTGCGATACGCGACACCGTTCGGCGGCATGAAGGCGTCCGGCCTCGGGCGCGAGCTCGGCCCGGACGCCGCCGAGCACTTCACCGAGACGAAGAACGTCTTCTTCGCGACCGACGAATCCTGACCCGCTTCCCACCCTGCAACGGAGAACACACATGAGCATCGATCTGACCCAGCGCCTCAAGGACCGCGTCGCCATCATCACGGGTGGCGCGAGCGGCATCGGCTTCGCCACCGCCCAGCGCTTCGCCGCCGAGGGGGCGTTCGTCGTCATCGCCGACGTGGACCCCGCCACGGGGGAGAAGGCCGCGGCCGAGGTGGGCGGCGCGTTCCGTCCGGTCGACGTCGCCGACGAGGGCAAGGTCAATGCGCTCTTCGACGGCGTCGCCGAGGAGTTCGGCCGCATCGACATCGCGTTCAACAACGCGGGCATCTCACCCGCCGACGACGACTCGATCGAGACGACCGAGCTGCCCGCGTGGGACCGGGTGCAGGACGTCAACCTCAAGAGCGTCTATCTGTGCAGCCGTGCGGCCCTCCGCCACATGGTGCCTGCGGGCCGGGGATCGATCATCAACACCGCCTCGTTCGTCGCGCTGCTGGGGTCGGCGACCTCGCAGATCAGCTACACCGCCTCGAAGGGCGGTGTGCTCGCGATGTCGCGCGAGCTCGGCGTGCAGTTCGCCCGGCAGGGGGTGCGCGTGAACGCCCTATGCCCCGGACCCGTCAACACCCCGCTGCTGCAGGAGCTGTTCGCGAAGGACCCCGAGCGCGCGCAGCGCCGCCTGGTGCACGTGCCGATGGGGCGCTTCGCCGAACCGTCGGAGCTGGCGGCGGCCGTGGCCTTCCTCGCCTCGGACGACTCGTCGTTCATCACCGCCAGTGCCTTCGTCGTCGACGGCGGCATCACCAACGCCTACGTCACCCCGCTGTGAAGCGGGATCATGTCGCTGTGACAGGCTGAGACGCATGAGCGAGCACCCTTCCGACGGCGATCTCGTCGCGGTGCGCCGGGCGGTCTACCGGCCGCTGCGCCGCGGCAACGCGCTGGAGGATGCGGTCGCCCGTCTCGTGCAGACCATCCGCCTCGGCGTCGTCGCGCCGGGGGAGTCGCTGCCGCCGGAGCGCGAGCTCGCGGCATCGTTCGGCGTGAGTCGCGACACCGTGCGCGAGGCGATCCGCGAGCTCGCGGACACCGGGTACCTGGTGCCCAAGCGCGGACGGTACGGCGGCACCTTTGTCGCCGATCCGCTGCCGCAGCCCTCGGATGCCGGAGCCGTGACCTCGGCCCAGGTCGATGACGTGCTCGGTCTGCGAGTCGTGCTCGAGACCGGCGCCGTGCGGGCGGCCGCGAGCCGGACGCTGGATGCCGCCACGCGTGCCGACCTGTGGACGCGGCACGAAGCCGCGCTGCCGGCCGGACCCGAGGAGTATCGCCGACTCGACACCCTGCTGCACCTCGCGATCGCCGAGGCCGCCGGCATCCCGTCGCTCGTGGCGCTCGTGGCCGAGAACCGGGCCGACGTCAACGCGTGGCTCGACACCTTCCCCCTGATGCCGCGGAACATCCAGCACTCGGGCGAGCAGCACGAGCGCATCGTCACCGCGATCCTCGCCGGGCGCCCCGACGTCGCCGAGGCCGCGATGCGCGATCACCTCGCCGGTTCCGAAGCGCTGCTGCGCGGATTCCTGATCTAGAAGCCGCGCAGCGGCAGCACTCTCAGTTCGTGGCTGCCTCGTCGGCGACGGCGAGAGCCTCGTCGAGCACGGCGAGACCGCGCACCAGCTCGTCCTCGCTGATGACGAGCGGCGGAGCGACGTGCATGCGGTTGAAGTGCGTGAACGGCCAGACACCGCCCTTCTTCGCGGCGGCGGCGAAGGCGGCGACCGGCGCGGCATCCGCTCCGGTCGCGTTGAACGGCACGAGCGGCTCGCGCGTCTCCGTGTCGCGCACGAGCTCGACCGCCCAGAACAGGCCGCGGCCCCGCACCTCTCCCACGCTCGGGTGGGTCTCGACCCAGCGGCGCAGCGTCGGCTCGACGATGCGCTCGCCCAGGTCGCGCACGCGCTCGAGGATGCCGTCTCGGCGGAACACCTCGAAGGTCGCGACGCCCGCGGCGCAGGCGAGCGGATGCCCCGAGTACGTCAGCCCGCCGGCGAACGGCGTGGTCTCGAAGGCCTTCGCGATGCGCTCGGAGATGACCACGCCTCCGAGGGGCACGTACCCCGAGTTCACGCCCTTGGCGAAGGTGATCAGGTCGGGCCGCCCGTCGTACGCGTCGATGCCGAACCACTCGCCGAGCCGGCCGAAGCCGACCATGACCTCGTCGGCGATGTACACGATGCCGTAGCGATCGCACAGCTCTCGCACGCCCTGCAGGTAGCCGGGCGGCGGCACGAGCACGCCGTTCGTGCCGACCACGGTCTCGATGATGATCGCGGCGATGGTCGCGGGGCCCTCGAGCTGGATCGTCTGCTCGAGGTGGGCGAGCGCCCGCTCGGACTCCTGCTCGGGCGTCTCGGCGTGGAACGGCGAGCGGTAGAGGTAGGGGCCGAAGAACCGCACGGCTCCGGAGTCGGGCGTGCCGTTCGCCCACCGGCGGGGGTCACCCGTCAGCGAGATCGCGGTCGAGGTCGACCCGTGGTAGCTGCGGTACATCGACAGCACCTTGTGGCGCCCCGTCGACTGACGCGCCATGCGCACCGCATACTCGTTGGCCTCGGCGCCGCCGTTCGTGAAGAAGACCTTCTCGAAGCCCTCGGGCGCGACCTCGACGATGAGCCGGGCGAGCTCGCCTCGTACGTCGTTCGCCATCGCCGGCTGGATGGTCGCGAGGCGCCCGGCCTGCTGCTGGATCGCCGCCACGAGGTCGGGATGCTGGTGCCCGAGGTTCAGGTTGACCAGCTGGCTCGAGAAGTCGAGGTAGGCGTTTCCGGCGTAGTCCCAGAACGTCGAGCCCTCGCCCGCCGCCACCGGCAGCGGATCGATCAGGCCCTGCGCGCTCCACGAGTGGAACACGTGGCCGCGGTCATCCGCCCGCACCTGAGCCTCGGCCTCGGGAGCGGGGAGTGGGTGGGATGCACCATGGCGGTCGGTGTAGTTCGTCATGTCTCGTGTCTCAGCTCTCAGCGTCTCAGTGGTTGCTCGGGAAGCCCAGGTCGATCTGCGAGGGCGTGTGGTCTGGCCAGCGCGTGGTGACCACCTTCGACCGAGTGTAGAAGTGCACCGACTCGGGGCCGTAGATGTGCGAGTCGCCGAACAGCGAGTCCTTCCAGCCGCCGAACGAGTAGGCGCCGATCGGCACGGGGATCGGCACGTTCACGCCCACCATGCCGACCTCGATGTCGAACTCGTACTGACGCGCGGTGCCGCCGTCACGCGTGAAGATCGCCGTGCCGTTGCCGTAGGCGTTCGCGTTGACGAGCTCGACGGCCTCGGCATACGTCTCGACGCGGACCACGGAGAGCACCGGCCCGAAGATCTCGTCGTCGTAGACCTTCATCCCCGGGGCGACCTGATCGACCAGGCTGACTCCGATGAAGAAGCCCTCCGAGTCGAACTCCTTCGTCGTGCCGTCGACCACGACCGTCGCACCCTCGGCCTCGGCGCCCGTCACGTACGACGCGACGCGGTCGCGGTGCTCGCGGGTGATGAGCGGACCCATCTCGCTCGCGGCATCCGTGCCGGCGCCGATCGTGAGGCCCTCGATGCGCGAGGCGATCGCTGTGACCAGGTCGTCGGCGATGTCGCCGACCGCGACCAGCACCGACACCGCCATGCAGCGCTCGCCGGCCGACCCGTAGGCGGCCGAGACCGCGGCGTCGGCGGCGGCGTCGATGTCGGCATCCGGCATCACGACCATGTGGTTCTTCGCGCCGCCGAGTGCCTGCACGCGCTTGCCGGCGTTCGATGCGCGCTGATAGATCGAGCGGGCGATCGGCGTCGAGCCGACGAAGCTGATCGCGTGCACACGCGGCGATTCGAGCAGCGCGTCGACGGCCTCCTTGTCGCCGTGCACGACGTTGAGCACGCCGTCGGGAAGACCCGCCTCCTGGAAGAGCTTCGCGAGCCATATCGAGGCCGACGGATCCTTCTCGCTCGGCTTGAGCACCACGGTGTTGCCGCACGCGATCGCCGAGGCGACCATCCACAGGGGCACCATCACGGGGAAGTTGAAGGGGGTGATCGCAGCCACCACGCCGACCGGCTGCTTGACCGAGTGCACGTCGACACCCCGCGAGACCTGCTCGCTGCGCTCGCCCTTGAGCAGATGCACGAGGCCGGCGGCGAACTCGACGTTCTCGATGCCGCGCGAGACCTCGCCCGCGGCATCCGAGAGCACCTTGCCGTGCTCGGAGGTGACGATCGCGGCGAGTTCGGGCGTGCGCTCCTTGAGCAGCTGGCGCAGACGGAAGAACACGTCGGCGCGCTTGATGAGGCTCGTCTCGCGCCAGGCGGGCAGGGCGGATGCCGCGGCGGCGATCGCCTGATCGACCTCGGCGGTCGACGCGAACGCGACCTGCTTCGAGACCTGCCCGGTGGCCGGGTCGAAGACCTGTCCCGTGCGCGCCGCGTCGGCGGTCTCTACTCCGTTGATGAGGTGACGGACGATGTCCACGGGACTCCTTCGGGTGTGGGATCCGTATCGAACACTCTGACCGAGTGGCGATACGCTTGCTTCCTCCCATGATCACAGAGCGCGAGGGGCCTTCCAGGTGTCAGAACGTAGCGAGATCGTCCGTAGCCGGACATATCGTCTGACCGGCGCGGTGTTCCTGAGCGTCGCGGACGTGCTGGCCGAGTCTGCGGTGCAGCAGGGCGAGCCGGATGTCCTGGTCGGCGGCGCCGCACTCGATGCCCCCGTGCGGTGGGTGCACGTCTCCGACAGTGTCGGCGTCGCCCGGCTGCTCGACGGCGGCGAGTTGCTGCTGACCACCGGGGCGGGGTGGCCGGATGGTGATGCCGAGCTGCGGGACTTCGCGTCGAGCCTGCATCGGGCGGGCATCGCCGGGATCGTGTTCGAGCTGAAGACGGCGCGTCAGGCCGTGCCTCAGACGGTCGTCGAGGTCTGCGCCACGGTGGGGCTGGCCCTCATCGCTCTCACCCGCGAGGTCAAGTTCGTCGCCGTGACCGAGGCCGTGCACCATGCGCTGATCGCGGCGCAGACCGACGCGCTGCGGCAGCGGCAGCACCTGCACGAGCTGTTCACGACCCTGAGCCTGCAGGGGGCTCCGGCCGACGTCGTGGTGTCGGAGACGGCCCGCGCCCTCGGTGCCCCGGTCGTGCTCGAGAACCTCGCGGGCGAGGTGATCGCCGTGGAGGGGCTCGGGGCGCCGATCGCCGAGGTTCTCGAGGGTCGTGGTGCCGCCGAGCAGGCTCCCGTGCAGGCCAGGGGAGTGCGCTGGGGGACTCTCCTCGCCCTGACAGGCCCTGTCCATCCTGCGGGGCGGGTCACGGTGCTCGAACAGGGCGCCACAGCTCTCGCGTTCGGGTGCATCGCCGACGGCGGCGACGCCGAATGGTCGCTCCTCGCGCAACGGGCTGTGGTCGACGATCTCCTCGGGGCGCGGTTCGCCCGAGCCGAGGACATCGATGCGCGGCTGCGGGCCGGAGGGTTCGCTCTGGCGGGGCGTCACTGTCACGGTGTCGTCGCGCGAGGCAACGCGTCGGTCAGCGAGCTCGCCTATCGGGCTCGGCAGGCGGGGTGCGCCGTGATGGCCGCGCGCGTCGACGGCGACGATGTCGCGCTGCTGTCCGTGCCGGCATCCGCCGTGCTCTCCGACGACGTGCTGCTGCGCATCGCCGGCCCCGACCGAGCGGTCTTCGTCGGGCCCGCCGCCGACGACGTGATCGGTCTCCTCGCCTCTCTGCGTGCGGCGCGCGACCTCGCCGACAGCGACAGGGCGGATGCCGGGGCCAGGGTGCGCCGTGTCGGCGACCGGCCTCTGGAACGGCTGGTCGCGACCCTGCGCGACGATCACCGATTGCACGAGCACAGCCAGCGGATGCTGGCGCCCCTGATCCGTCATGACCGCGAGCGTCGAGGCGACCTGCTCGATGTGCTCGCGGCTCTCGTGGCGCATCCGGGCAATCGCTCGGCCGCGGCCGCCGCGAGCCATCTCTCCCGGTCGGTGTTCTACCAGCGCCTCACGCTGATCGGCGACCTGCTGGGTGCCGACCTCGACGACGGCGAGACGATCGCGGCGCTGCACCTCGCACTTCTCGCGAGGCGGCGCACCGCGGCATCCGGCTGAGGGCGGTCTAGAGAACCGACTGCGCGTCGGAGAGCACGCTGCGCAGGATCTGGCCGATCTCGCGGAACTCGGCGGGGCCGATCGTGAGCGGCGGTGCGAGCTGGATCACGGGGTCGCCGCGGTCGTCGGCGCGGCAGTAGAGCCCGGCCTCGAACAGGGCGGGCGAGAGGAAGCCGCGCAGCAGCCGTTCGGACTCGTCGTCGTCGAACGTCTCCCTCGTGCCCTTGTCCTTCACCAGCTCGATGCCGAAGAAGTAGCCGTCGCCGCGCACGTCGCCGACGATGGGCAGATCGAGCAGGGTCTCGAGCTCGGCGCGGAACAGCGGCGAGTTCTCGCGCACATGCGCGTTGAGCCCCTCCTCGTCGAAGATGGCGAGGTTCTCGAGCGCGACCGCCGCCGAGACCGGATGCCCGCCGAACGTGTAGCCGTGCGGGAATGAGACGTCGCCCTTCGAGAAGGGCTCGTAGATCCGGTCGCTGATGACCGTCGCGCCGATCGGCGAGTAGCCGCTCGTCATGCCCTTGGCGCACGTGATCATGTCGGGCACGTAGCCGAGGCCGGTGCACGCGAACGTGTGGCCGAGTCGACCGAACGCGCAGATGACCTCATCCGAGACGAGCAGCACGTCGTGGCGGTCGCAGATCTCGCGCACCCGGGCGAAGTAGCCGGGAGGCGGTGGGAAGCATCCGCCCGAGTTCTGCACCGGCTCGAGGAAGACCGCGGCGACGGTGTCTGCGCCCTCGAACAGGATCATCTCCTCGATGCGGTCGGCGGCCCACCGGCCGAACGCCTCGAGGTCGTCGCTGGGCCCACCCATCTCGGCCGCGCGGTAGAAGTTGGTGTTCGGCACGCGGAAGCCGCCGGGGGTCACCGGTTCGAACATCGACTTCATCGCCGGGATGCCGGTGATCGCGAGAGCGCCCTGCGGGGTGCCGTGATAGGCGACCGAGCGCGAGATCACCTTGTGCTTGGTGGGCTTGCCCTGCAGCTTCCAGTAGTGCTTCGCGAGCTTGAAGGCGGTCTCGACCGCCTCTCCGCCGCCGGTGGAGAAGAACACGCGGTTGAGGTCACCCGGCGCCTCGTCGGCGAGGCGGTCGGCGAGCTCGATGGCCGCGGGGTGCGCGTACGACCAGAGGGGGAAGAAGGAGAGCTCGGATGCCTGCGTCGCCGCGGCCTCGGCGAGGCGGCGGCGTCCGTGCCCGGCGTTCACGACGAAGAGCCCGGCGAGCCCGTCGAAGTACTCCTTGCCCTTCGAATCCCAGATGCGGTGGCCGTCGCCCTTGACGATGATCGGCACGCCGCTCTTCTCCATCGTGGACTGGCGCGTGAAGTGCATCCACAGATGGTCTTTGGCCATCGCCTGGAGCTCGGTCTCGGACGGTGTCGTGCGGTGCGTGCTCATCTGGTCCCCCAGTTGTAGAGCTGCTTCTGCAGCTTGGCGTAGATGAAGGTCTCGGTCGACAGCACTCCGTCGATCGGGCGGATACGGTCGTTGATCAGGGCGAGGAGGTCTTCGTCGTCTTCGCAGACGACCTCGGCGAGGATGTCGAAGGACCCGACCGTGATCACGACATAGTCGATCGCGGGGATCTCGGCGATGGCCTCGGCGACCACCCGGGTGTCACCCGAGACGCGGATGCCGATCATGGCCTGCCGCGGGAAACCCAGCTGCATCGGGTCGGTGACCGCGACGATCTGCATCACGCCTGACTCGGTGAGGCGCTGCACCCGCTGCCGGACGGCGGCCTCGCTCAGGCCCACCTCGCGTCCGATGTCGGAGTACGACCGTCGGCCGTCCTCCTGGAGCAGCTCGATGATCGTCTTCGCGACGTCATCCAGGGGCGGGTGCTTCTTCGAGGACGGCATGATGCGATCTTCGCATCGCAGAGAGGACTCTTCAACCGATTTCGCACGATTCACACATCATCGAAGGTGAAATCGCAGAATATCGGCTAGTCGTCGAATCGTGGTCAGGCGTCGAGCGGTCCCAGCCACGCGCTCGCAGCGGTCGCATGCGCCGATTCCGGGTCCGACGGGTGGAACGCCCCCGCGAGCACATCGCGATACAGCCTCGAGAGTTCGTTCGACGAGAAGTAGGAGCCGCCGCCGGCGACGAGCATCGCCTGGTCGACGACGTGCTTCGACATCGTGATCGCCCGGTGCTTGACGCCCGAGAGCAGCGTGAACCAACGGGCTCCGTTGTCGACCCGCTCGTCGACGTCGCGGGCGAGCGCGGCGATCTGCGGGGGGAGAGCGTCGTACGCGAGGCCCATGTCGGCGATGCGCCAGCGGATGTCGGGGTCCTGGCTGTACGCGGCACCGGTCTTCTTCGACCGGCGCTTCTGAGCGGTCTCGACCGCGAGATCGAGGGCGCGCCGAGCGATGCCGGTGTAGACCGAGGCGAGCAGGATCTCGAACACCGAGAAGATGCCGAAGACGATGGGGTCGGGGTTCGGGCCCGGGTCGATGCGGCGCACGACGTGCGCGGCGTCAGCGGTGGCTCCGTTCAGGCGCGTCGTCCGGCTCTGCGTGCCGCGCATGCCGAGGGTGTCCCAGTCGTCGCCGGTGACGACGGCATCCGTGCGCTCGACGAAGGCGAACACGAGCTTCGGCGCGTCGGGGCTCGTCGTGTCGAGGCCGTGCAGCCCGAGCTTCGTCCAGACGGGGGCGAGCGAGGTGAAGATCTTGGTGCCGGTGAACGCGTACCCGCCGTCGGCTGTGGGCACGGCATCCGTGTCGCTGCCGAACAGCACGAGGTCGTTGCCGCCCTCGCTGATGCCGAACGCGAAGACCTCGCCGGCGACGGCGCCGTCCTGCACGAACTCGAGGCCGGGCACGCCGCGATCGGAGAAGACCTTGGCGACGCCGGTCCAGACGAGGTGCATGTTGATGGCGAGTGCCGTCGCGGGGGCGGCGGTCGCCAGACGCTGCTGCAGGATCGCCGCTTCGGCGAGCCCCAGGCCCGCTCCGCCGCGCTCGGTCGGCACGAGGATCGAGAGATAGCCCGCGGCGCGGAGCTCGTCGAGGTCCTGCTCGGGGAAGGTGTTGTCGCGGTCGTGGATCGGCGCGCGGTCGCGGATGCGATCCAGCAGGTCGTCGGGCAGGAAGGCGGTCGGGTCGAACGTGCTCATGCGAGTGCCTCTTCCAGCTGTCGGATGGTCTCCTCGGGCTTGTCGCGGTGCAGCGAGTGCCCTGATCCCGCGACCACCGACATCGTGATGAGCGGATTCGATGCGAGCACGCCGGCCGCGACATCGCCGGTGAAGATGCTGTAGACCGCGGGATCCGAGGCGATCACACGCGTGGGGACGGTCAGCCGGGCGGCATCCGCCGTGACGTCCCACGGCGTGTTCTGCCGACTCGTCTGCTCGACCGCCCAGGCGCTCGTGCGGTGCACGGCGTCGACCTTGAGCTCCCAATCCTGCGGATGCCAGTGCGGGTGCTCCTGCTGCACCAGCTCGATCCTGTTGTCGGCGAACGCGCGCTCCTGGCTCTTGCGCACGATCGCGGCGTCGCGGCCGTCGATGAGGATGGCCGGGTCGAGGAGGACGAGACGGCGCGTCCACTCGGGAGCGGCTGCGGCCGCCACCGTGCTGGCGGCGCCGCCGAGCGAGTGTCCGACGACGGCATCCCACGGCCCGCCGCCGTCGGGCAGCGTCGCGACGAGGTCGGCACCGTACGCCGCGACCGAGTAGTCGAGGGCGCGCGGTGCGTCGCCGTGGCCGCGCAGGTCGATCGCGGTCGCGTGCCAGCCGGCATCCGCGAGAGCGGCGCCGAGGCGCCACATCAGCGCGCCGGACGAACCGAGTCCGTGCACGAGGAGGGCGCGGCGTTCCGACGACGGGTCGCCCCACGACAGGCGGGGGAGCGTGAGCGGTGCAGGCATGATCTCAGCCTACGACCGGGATGCGCGGGGCAGCCCGACAGCGGACATGCGGGGTCAGATCAGGGGAGGCAGATCGCCGTGCGTCGTGAGCACGCGGGCCGCGGCGGCGTGACCCGCGGCGAGCCGGTCGGCGAGGTCGAGGTCGTCGAGGGTCGCGGCGAGGAAGCCGGCGGCGAATGCATCGCCTGCGCCGACCGGCTCGACGACCTCGACGCGCGGAGCGGGCACGAAGACCGGGTCGGCGTCTCCGGAGAACGCCGTGGCGCCGACGTCGCCGTCCTTCACGATGAGGAGCGCGCAGTTCGGGAGATGCGCGCGGATCTCGGCCGCCGTCGCGGTGCCCCAGATGCGTTCGGCCTCGTCGCGCCCGACGAACGCGATGTCGGCGGCGTCCGCGAGCCTGGCCAGCGTCTCGGCGGCGTCCTGCATGGTCCACAGCGCGCGTCGGTCATTGACGTCGAAGGAGACGAGTGCGCCCGCTGCGCGCGCGTCGACGGAGAGCTGATCGACCATCGCGCGGCACGACGGAGAGAGGGCAGGGGTGATGCCGGTCGTGTGGACGATCCGGACGCCCGCGAGCCGGTCGGGGCCGAGGAACCCCGGGCCCATCAGCGACGCCGCCGACCCCCGACGGTAGTAGTAGACGGACGAGGACTCGACGCCGGGGTCCTTGAACATGACGCCGGTGGGAGCATCCGCATCCGTCGTGACCCAGAGATCGACGCCGCGGCGCGCGAGCTCCGTGGAGATGCGGACGCCGATCGGGTCGTCTCCGAGACGGGATGCCCACGCTGCGGTGTGCCCCGCTGCGACGAGCCCGACCGCGACATTGCCCTCGGCGCCGGCGAGTCCGAGCGCGGCCGTCTCCGTCTCGGCGAGCGGTGCGCCGAGGGCGGTGATGAGGCCCATGGATTCGCCGACGCAGACGACCTCGGGCGCGACGGATGCGGAGAAGGGGG
>Ga0308156_1001975_pt1 | contig 20279 bp, 17 predicted proteins | sample PhyAR2_FD_201041 | JGI IMG/M metagenome (GOLD analysis project Ga0308156, IMG submission 201041) | Phyllosphere microbial communities from UC Gill Tract Community Farm, Albany, California, United States - DLSL A.R2 | ecosystem: Host-associated > Plants > Phyllosphere > Unclassified | place: USA... | reverse complement strand
CATCGAGGGTTACACCCACGAAGACGGCGTGCGCAACGTGGTGCGTGTGAAGCGCTACGAAGTGAAGAACCCGCCGGCCGATGCGCCGTCGCAGGCGTACGTGCTGGACATGGTGGTCGAGTCGGCCATCGAGAAGAAGTAATGCAGAAGGGCGGCCGCGAGGTCGCCCTTCTTCGTTGTGGGTAGGACCGGCCGCTGGCCGGCGGCTGCACACAGCTCAGGCGACCTGCGGAACATGCCGGCCAGCGGCCGGCACTACCCACATGCATCAGGGAGATCGGCATGAAACGGACGTACATGCTCACACTGGCCTGGCTGGCCATCGGCATTGGCATTGGCATTGGCAGCAGTGCACGCGCCGCCAGCACACCCACCACCGACCAGCTTGAAGCCCATCCGTGGCAGCTCACGCGCGCCACCGACGCGCAGGGCAAGCGTATCGACGCGTTGTTCGTCAGGGGCCGGGCGCCGTACACGCTGCGCTTCCAGCCCGGCTACATGAGCGAGTTGAACCTGTGCAACCAGGCCAGCAGTCATTACCACCTGCAGGACGACGGGCTGATCCTGGAGAGCGGCATCCGGACCACCGCGCTGTGCATCAATCCCAAGGTGGATGCGCAGGAACGGCGAGCCGAAACGCTGTTTCACGGTCGCGATACCGCACCCACCCTCGCGTTGGACGACACCGGTGCATTGGTCGTGCGCAATGCCAAGGGCGAAGTGCTGGTGTTCAAACCCGCGCCGCAGCCGGCGAAATGAAGAGGGCGGCCACTGGCCGCCCTTCTTCGCTGGTGGGTAGAGCCGGCCGCTGGCCGGCTGCCACGTACAGCGGATGCCGGCCAGCGGCCGGCACTACCCGAAGGCTGTTATCAGGCCAATGCCGGGTTCAACGTGTAGGTGCCGTGCAGCGCCGCTTCGGCCAGTACGTGGCCGTGCATGGCACGGTACGCATCGGAGGCGGTGAAGCGTTCCGGCAACGACAGCGTGGCCACATCCAGCGCAAACACGCGGAAGAAGTAGCGGTGCACGCGCTCGTCGTTGAACGGCGGGTACGGGCCGTCGTAGCCGAGGTAATCACCGGCCATGTCCGGATTGCCGGCGAACCAGCCGGTGAAATCATTCAGGCCCTGGCGGCTGCCGGCCGGGCCGGCCGGCGCGGTCTTGCCCTTCACCACGAAACCATCGCTGCAGCTGCCAGCGGCGATCTCCTGCACCGAGGCCGGAATGTCGGCCATCACCCAGTGCACGAAATCGCCGCGCGGCTGATCGCGCGGCACGCTCATGTCATCGCGGCCGACCGTCTCCGGCACCGTTGGCACGTCCGGGTCCACGCACACCAGCAGGAACGAGCGGGTGCCATCGGGCACGCCGCTCCAGGCCAGGTGCGGGTTGCGGTCGGGGGCGAAGCCGGCGGCATCGCCGGCGGCGAACTCACGGTCGATCGGCGCACCGTTGACCAGGCTGTGACTGCTCAGTAGCATCAGATGCTCCTCACTCTTCCGGGTAACCCAAGCGCACCGCGACCGGGGTGAGCTGGGCGAAAGCGGCGCCCATCACGTCGCGATACCTGCGCCAGTGGCCGGCAGGCAGGCGCGGTGCACCCAGCTGTGCAGCCGGCGGCATCGGACGCCCGAACACGCGGCCCAGCAGGTCGGCCATCGCATGCGCATCGTTGCCGATGTCGTCGATGCGCAGCAGCACGTGCGGATACAGGTCTTCCTCGTGCAGCGCGGCGATCTGGGTCAGCGAACGCACCAGCCACTGGCTGGCTTCGGCCATCGAGGTCATCGCCAGCGGAGCGGCGGCACCATAGGCGATCCAGTCCAGCAGCATGTCGCGCGGGTCGCGCAGCACCAGCAGCAGGCGACCCTGCGGCAGCTGCGGACGCAATGCCCACAACAGCGCGTTGTCCCACCACAGCAGCCAGTCGATCACGGTGTCACTTTCCAGGCCGCGGGCGGGCAGGTGCTCGCGCCAACGCTCGACCAGGCGTTCCGGGCTCAGCACGCCCGACGCCAGGTCCTGCAGCGTGTTGTAGTTCTGGAAGGCATCGTCAGGTGGCGTGGCGGTGTAACGATCACTGCGCAGCACCGGGCTGGCAGCGGCCAGGCCGGTTGCCACCCGCTCCACGCCCGAACCCGGGGCGCCCCACAGGAAGATCGGCGCCGAGCCGCTGTCGCGCGTCGCTTCGTCGATGCTGGCCATCTCCGGCCAGCTCGGCGGTGCCTTGGCCTGCGGCGGCAACGGCAGCCGCTGCGAAGCCTGGTCGGTCTGCAGCGCCATCCACGTACGCAGCGCTTCTTCCGGCTGCCCGGCGCGATCATGGATCTCGCCCAGCCAGGTCCGCAGATCAGCGCGGTGTCCCTCCGGTGCCTGTGCGATCAGGGCCTGCACGCGCTCCACGGCGGCGGCCGGGTCACGCTGCAGCAGCCCCTCGACGCGACGGCTTTCACCGCTGACGCGGCCCGGTTCCAGGGTGGTGATGCGCTCGGCGATGGCTTCGCCCTGCTCATGCTCGCCGGCCATGTCATGCAGGCGCATGCGCGCTTCCAGCGCCGGCAGGTGGCCGGGCATCGCTGCCATCCAGCGCTCCACGACGGCTACGGCGCCGGCACTGCCGACGTCTTCCACGGCCAGTCGTGCCAGCCACAGGTCATGCAGCTGGTCATTGCTTTCCAGAGCGTCATCCAGGCGTGTGCGGGCTTCATCTTCGCGGCCCAGGCGCTGCCAGGACATCAGCAGCAGCTGCAGCACCTGGCGATCACCCTGCAGCGATTGCAGCAGCGGCAGCAGGTGCTCCAGCGCCTGCAGCGGCTGGCCACTGCGCAGTGCCAGTTCGCCGGCCAGGCGGCGCATCGGCGGCACGTCCAGCTCCGGCTCCTGCAGCGCCTGCTGCATTGCCTCGGCGGCGGCCTCCACGTTGCCCTGGCGCAAGGCCAGCTGCACCACCATGCCGTGCAGCGAGGACATCTTCGGGTTCAACGCCAGCACGCGACGGAACGCCTGCTCGGCAAACGCCAGCATGTCCTTGCCCAGATAGGCAAAGCCCAGTGCGTACAGCACGCGGGTATCGTCCGGCAGCGCCCGGCTGGCCGCCGACAGCAGGGCCAGCGCACGGTCGGCGTCGCCGCGGCGCAGCGCGACCATGCCATCGATGGTCAGCAGTTCCGGATGGTCCGGCTCCAGCCGCGAGGCCAGGGTCGACAGCCGCTGGGCCTCGTCGAAATCGTTGCGGCCCACCGCCAGGTGCGCCTGCATCAGGTAGGCCGGGAAGGCGTTGGGGTCCAGCCCGGTGGTGCGCAGCAGGGCTTCATCGGCCCCGTCGAACTGGCGCAGTGCCAGCAGCAGGCCGGCGTGCTGCAGGTGCAGCTGCGCATCATCGGGGGCCAGCTGCAGCGCCTGCTGCAACGCCTCCATTGCGGCCTCGGCCTGGCCCTGCTGCTGCAGCGCAAGCGCCAGCCAGCGGTGGGCCTCGGCCTTGCCGGGTTCGTCACGGGTCCACGCCTGGGCCAGCTGCACGGCCTGGCCGGCATCGTTCTGGCGCAACGCTTGGAGGATCTGGTCTTGCATGGCCGTCCGGTTCAAGGTCAAACCCGCATTGTAGCGGGCCGCGCGCCGGTGCCGGTTCAGCCCGGCAGGACCCGCCGCAGGCGCTGTGCGACCCAGCGCTCGGAGAACCCATCGCCGCGCCAGTTTTCCAGGAAGCCACAGTGGCCGCCCCAGCAGGCGGTTTCCAGCCGCGCCTGCTGCGGCAGCTGCCAATCGCGGAAGGTCGCGTAGGGGATCACCGGATCGTCCTGCGCCATCAGGATGTCAGCAGGTACCTGCAGCGTGGACAGGCGGTCGCCGGCGATGGAGTAGCCATCGAAATAGGCCTGCAACGAACCGAACGTGGTGTGCCGCTCGACCAGCCAGGCGGTCAGCGAACGGATGTCCATGTTCAGCACACGGTCGTCGCAGTCGCTCAGTTCGGGGAACAGATCGCGCTTGCGCCGCAGCGAGCCGGCCCACTTGCGGCGGAAGTACCAGTCGTACATCGCCGGGCCGTTCTCGATGTTCTCCATGGTCAGCCCGGGGTCGAGCACCGGGCAGACCGCGGCCACGTGCTGCAGCGGTACACCGGCGGCCGGCGCGCGCAGGGCCAGCCGCAGCACGAAGTTGCCGCCCAGTGAATAGCCGGCTGCAACCAGCGGCAGATCGGGCCAGCGCTGGGCGACATCGCCTGCGGCGTGCACCACTTCGTCGATGAGGTTGGAGTGGAAGATGCCGGGATTGAGATGATGGGTGTTGCCGTGGTCGCGGAAATTCAGCCGCACCACGTCGAACCCCTGCTCCAGCATGCGGGCAGCGGCCATGCGCATGTAGCTGGATTCGGCGCTGCCCTCCCAGCCATGCAGCAGCAATGCGATGCCGCGCGGTTCGCGCCCTTCGACATGGCTGTGCCAGCCCTGCAGGCGCACACCTTCGCCACCATCGAGGATCAGCTCCTCGCTGACCGCGCCGGTGGCGGCCAGCAGCAGCAGGCCGCGCTGCAGGCGCATGCGGCTGGAGCTGAGCATCGACTGCAGGTGCGGATTGCGCAGCAAGCGCGGCGGCTGATAGTCGGACGCGGTGAGCATCGGCGCATCAGCGTCGAGGGTCGGTGGCGGAGACACGGCCACCCTCGCCTCAATCCCCGCTCATGGCCGCCACGATGCGCGCGCGCGAGGTTTCCGCGATGCGCCGACGGCCTTCCAGGTCCTGGGTGCCGATCGGCTCCAGGAAATGCACTTCGGTATGCCGCGCCGGCTCACCGAGCAGGCGCAGGAAATTGGCGAAGAAACTCTCGCCCGGGCCGAAGGCCACGATGGTCTGTGCATCCCCGCGCACGCCGTAGATCAGCGCCACCGGCTGCACCGGCACGCTGGTTTCGACGGCGGCCTGGAAGATGCGCGCATGGAACGGGCCAACGTCGTGGCCGCCGCGGGTACGCCCTTCCGGGAACACGCCTACCGCCTTGCCGGCGCGCAGGCGGTCGGCCATCACCTGCATCACCCCACCGAGCGATTCGGTGTTGCCACGCTGGTGGAAAATGGTCTGGCCGCGCGCGGCAAGCCAACCGACCACCGGCCAGCTGGCGATCTCGCGCTTGGCGACAAAGCCCATCATGCGCTGGCTGTGCAGGATGGAGATATCGACCCAGCTGACATGGTTGGCGACGAACAGCACTGCGCCCGGCAGCGGCTGGCCGACGCGCGACAGGCGGAAGCCGAAGATCCACATCAGGCCGCCCTGCCACCAGTTCACTACCTTGGCGCCGAAGGTAGCATCGCCCACGCGCAGCTCGCCCCATGGCGGAAGCATGCCGATCAGGATCAGCGGCAGGAACACGGTGATGTGGACCAACAGCAGCGGTACGCGGTACAGGTAACGGCACACACGCGCCACGCCGCCGCGGGGGGCCGGAGTGGGGGAAGTCATCCACGCACGATACCGGAGGGCTGCCATCGCTGCCAGCCGAATTCGGCCATAAGTCTCATTGACGGCGGCCATCGGTGGGGAACGCTGGGTTCCGCCGCCGTCACCGATGCCGCGACGGCTCAACCGTGCCCGGCCGCCACCACGGCCAGGGTCAGCCGCGAGATGCAGACCAGCCGGCCCTGCTCGTCCTCGATGCGGATTTCCCACAGCTGGGTGCTGCGGCCCACGTGCACCGCGCGCGCGGTGCCGGTGACCGTACCCGAACGCACGGCGCGTACGTGGTTGGCGTTGATCTCCAGGCCCACGCAGACCTGCTTGGCGGTATCCACGCAGAGGTTGCCGGCGCTGCTGCCGAGGGTTTCGGCCAGCACCACCGAGGCGCCACCGTGCAGGATGCCGTACGGCTGGCGGGTGCGCTCATCCACCGGCATGGTCGCCTGCAGCCAGTCCTCGCCAGCGGCGCTGAAGACGATGCCGAGGGTATCGATGGCGGTATTGCGGCTGAGTGCGTTGAGCTGCTCGATGGAAACGGCTTCGCGGAATACCTGGGTCATGCGGCTACCTTCAGAGGATGGGAACGAGGCCGGCGCCGAATGCGGTCAGCATGCGCACCAGCAGCCACTTCGGCCCGACATTGACCTCGGGGAAGTCGCCCACCGCGACATAGCAACGGTGGAAATCGGCGCTCTGCCGCGGCAGTGGCTGCGGGCAGTCCGGGCCGGGCTTGAATTCGTAGTCGGTGGCGTAGCGCCACGGCCAGAAGTCGAGGATCGGCAGCGCCTCGGAGGCCTTGCCGACGCTGTAGTTCAGGCCGGACAGGACCGGCGGCTTGGCACGCGGCGCCACCGTCCAGGAGTTCTGCGGGTGGGTATCGCGCAGGATGCTCTGGGCCAGCTGCTCGGCGAAGGCCGGATCGTCGATGATCACCGCGCCTTCGGTGTTGTAGTTCTCGCTGCGCGGATCGAAGTTGTGGGTGCCGACCACGCCGATGCGGCGGTCGACCACCAGCGACTTCGCATGCAGGCCCATGCGCGCGCCCTTGCGGGTGACCGGCAGCGGCTTGTTGACCGCCTTGCTGCCCAGGAACGAGGGGCGCGTTTCGGTACGCAGCAGGCGGGTCTCGACTTCGCTGCCGGCAGCACGCCGGCGCGCACGGGCATTCTCATACGCACTGCCGGTACGCGGATGGATCACCCGCGCCGGCCGGTCGTCCACATCCGCAGCGGCCACCGCATCACCACCACTACCGCCACCGGCATTGCTGCCCGCCGCGCTGCCACCGAGCAGCGGATTGCGGCCGGTGTCGCTGCCCGGCGCTGCGATCGGGTCGGGCAGCAGGTTGCGGTAGTCGACCGGGGCATCCAGCGGGAACGGCTTGAATTCGAAGATGTTGAAGCCCAGCTCGCGCATGTTGCGCCGCTTGTACTTGTAGGACAGCGCATACACGATCGGGTTGTCGGTGGCGGCCAGGCTGTTGCTGGATACCACCACGCGCGGCGGCTGCGGGCGCTTGCGCAGCTCGCGGAACAGTTTCTGTGCCGGCTTGGACAGCACCAGGTAGGGTGTCTGCAGGATCACTTCGTGCTGCGCACTGGAGATCAGTGCATCCAGCTGCGGCTCGGTGACATGCTGCCCGGCCAGTGGGGCGTCGGCGCGCTCACGCCGGTGCTTGCGCGGCAGATCGGCCACATAGCGCACCGAGGCGACCGGCAGGGCGGTATCCACGAACGAACGGGTGACGAAGGCGACGTCGTTGGCTTCCTCGCTGACCCGCTCCACCCGCTCGGGCCTGCGGAACTGCGCCGGCGGCAGCAGCGGCACGCCCTGCTTGAGCAGGGTACGGCCGACATCGTTCAGGCGCTCGGCCGGCACGCTGCGCTGCGCGCGCCAGAAGGCATCGAAGTTGGCCGCCATCGCGCGTGCTTCGGGGCCGGCGATCAGCACGTCACGGTCGCGGAAGTTGTATTCGCGGTCCCAGTCGTAATAGTCGTCCTGGTAGTTGCGCCCACCGACCACGCCGATCGCATCGTCAACCACCAGCAACTTGTTGTGCATGCGCTGGTTGAAGCGGCGGAAGCAGCACAGCACGCTGCCGGCATAGTCGAAGTAGTTCAGACGGGCCTTGCCGAAGGTCGGGTTGTAGACCCGCAGCTGGAAGTTCTCGTGGGCACCGGCCAGTGCGCCGAGGATCTGCAGGTCGGAGATCGCCGAAAGCTGGTCGATCAGCAACCGCACCTTCACCCCGCGCCGCGATGCCGCCAGCAGCTCGTCGATGACCAGGCGGGCGCTGTCGTCCTTGTCGAAGATGTAGGTCTGCAGGTCGATGCTGCGGGTGGCGCTGCGCAGCAGGTTCAGGCGCGCGACCAGCGCACCTTCGCCCTCGTCCAGCAGGGTGGCGTAGTGCCGCGGCTGGTCCGGGGTCGATTCGCTGAACGCCCGGCCGGCCAGTGCCCGCAGGGGCGAATCCAGCGCGCAGCGGTCGGCCTGCTGGCAATCGACCTGCGTCGAGCGCGCCTGCACGGCAATCGCCTCGGCGCGATCACGCTGGGCATGCGACAGCGACGCGCAGCCGCTGCCCAGCAACACGGTTGCCAGCGCCAATACACGCAGCAAAGGATTCACGGTTTCGGCGCCTCGCTGAGGCGCGCACGCAATACGAAAGTCACTCGGTCACTCAAGGCAAGCTGCCAGCTGTCCATGCCATACCGACCTCGTTGCACGGTACCGCGGCTGACGACGTCGCAATCATAGCCGGGTCGGGCACATTCCGCTTTCTCGACCTTGAGCGTCTCCGGATGGCTGACCCCGCGCAGGGTCAACCGGCCGTCGATACCGCCGCCCTCGGCAACCGTCTCCGGCCAGTACGGCAGCGAGTCGAACTCCACGAACGGGTAACGACCGGCGTCGAAGAACTCGGGGCCGCGCATCCAGCCGGTATAGCGGTCCTTGCCGGGAATCTCCACGGTGCGGGTGAACATCTTCAGGTGGACCTGGTGGCGGCCATCGGACAGCACCTCGATACGCCCCTCGAAACGGGGGAACACGCCCTCGATGCGCTGGCCGAAGCGGGTGCGGACTTCGAAACCGATCTGTGAGCGCACCACATCCAGCTGCAGCGTACGCGGCGGTTCGGCCACGACCGCCGGCAGCGCGGTCGGTGGCGGTGTGGCGGCCCAGGCCGGGCCGATCGCCAGAACGACTGGCAGCAGACAGCGGCCCGGCAACGCCAACCTCATCGGCTCACGGCCACCAGAAGGCGTTCAGGCTGGCCACGCCCGGCTCGATCGTCGCCTCGCGGGCGAAACCGAGCACGGCCACGCCGCCCGGCGGCATGCCACGGTAATCACTGCTGGTGCCATCGGTCATCAGCGCCACCAGCTGCTCCAGCCCGGGGTTGTGGCCGACGATCAGCACCCGGTCCAGGTCACGGCGCTCGTCCACCAGCGCGGCCAGGGTGCCGGGGGTGGCCTCGTAGATGCGGTCTTCCAGGCGCTTTTCGACATAGCCGATGGCTGCCATCACCGCTTCCAGGGTTTCGCGGGTCCGCCGCGAAGGTGAACACAGCACGCAGTCCGGCAGCAGGTTGTTCTCCTTCAGCCACTTGCCGGCGGCTTCGGCTTCAGCGAGCCCCACCGGCGACAACGGCCGGTCGAGGTCGGCCTGGCCGGTGGTGGCCGGTTCGGCGTGGGCGTGGCGGAGCAGGATCAGTTCGCGCATTGCGGGATTCCAATGAAGGGATGGAGACCTACGGCTGTTACAGCTTCAGCCAGGACAACAGGGGTTCCCAGTCGGCCTGGTGCTCGCGCACCTGGGCGGAGCGGTAATCGAAAAGACTGCGGCCCAGGCCGGTCATGACCACATAGCTCTGGCTGTCGCGCAGCTGGGCGACCACCGGATAGGGCCAGTCAGCCAGCATCTGCAGGGCCTGCTGCGAGGTCTGGGTCCAGGGCTTGGTGCGGTTCAGCACCAGCCCGACCGGCAGCTTGCGGCTGTGCACGCGCGGTACCTGGGCCAGGCTGTTGAGGAAGCCGACGATGGCTTCGATGTCCAGTGCCGAGGGCAGCACCGGCACCACCACGGCATCGGCAGCGTCGAGGAAATGCGGGATATCGTCGGCCAGCGCGCCGGCCGGTGCATCGATCACCACGGTATCGGTACCGTCGGGCAGCTTCTGCGCCCATTGCTTCTTGCGGTACACGTCGATCGGCAGCACCGCGCTTTCCAGCCCGGCCCGGCGCTGTGCCCAGCGGGTGCTGGAGCCCTGCGGGTCGGCATCGGCGATCACCGTGGCCTTGCCTTGCAATGCCGCGTACGCGGCCAGGTGGGTGGCGATGGTGGTCTTGCCCACCCCGCCTTTGGAACCGGCCACCAGGATCGTCTTCATGCCAGCCTCGCTTCCGGGTACGTGCCCCGAGCGTACACCGCCGATGGTGACGGAAGGTAGAGCCGTGCTGAACCAGTGCCCCCGGCCTTTGCTATCGTGGCGCCCCCGAAGGATCGAACCGCCATGAGCGAACTGCAGGACCTGAGCGCACTGATCCGCGCCAACACGCCGTTGATCGTGGTCGAGACCCAGGATGAGGGTCGCATCGTCGAGCTGTTCCGGCAGACGCTGATGCATGTCTGGCGGGCCCTGCACCGCTGGTCGATCACCGAGGGCCTGCGTCGCATCGACCTGGAGCGCGAGGACGAGCCGGTCGGTCCGCCCGATGCCAGCGCCGCACTGCAGATGATCCGCCAAGCCGACCAGCGCGGCGTGTATCTGCTGCTCGATTTCCACCCCTACCTGGGCTACGCCAGCCACCAGCGTGCCCTGCGCGACCTGATCCAGCGCCGCCACAGCGAACCGCACGTGCTGGTGCTGATCGGCGCCAAGGTGGAACTGCCGGCCGAACTGGAAGCGCTGGCAGTGCGCTTCAACCCGCGCCTGCCCGACGCCAATGCGCTGTTGAAGATGCTGCGCGAGGAAGCCGATGCCTATGCACGCGAACACGGCGGGCGCCGGGTGGAAGTGGACAGCGAAGCGGTCAAGAAGATCCTGAAGAACCTGCAGGGCCTGAGCCTGGTCGATGCGCGGCGCATCGCGCGGCAGCTGATCTATGCCGATGGCGCGCTGCGCGACGATGACCTGCCACAGTTGGCGCGGCTGAAGTTCGAGCTGCTCAACCGCAGCGGCCACCTGTTCTTTGAACATGACAGCGCGCGCTTCGGCGATGTGGCCGGCGCCAACCGGCTCAAGCGCTGGATCAACCAGCGTCGCGTCGCCTTCATCGCCGGCTCGGCACCGGCCGGGCTGGACCCGCCGCGCGGCATGCTGCTGCTGGGCGTGCAGGGCTGCGGTAAGTCGATGCTGGCCAAGGCCACCGCCGCCGGCTTCGGCGTGCCGCTGCTGCGCCTGGACGTGGGCGCGCTGTACAACAAGTACCACGGCGAGACCGAAGCCAACCTGCGCCAGGCACTGGCCTCGGCCGAGCAGCTGGCGCCGTGCGTGCTGTGGATGGATGAGATCGAAAAGGGCCTGGCCACCGGCACCGAGGATGGCGGCGTGTCGCGCCGCGTGCTCGGCTACCTGCTGACCTGGATGGCCGAGCGCAAGGCGCCGGTGTTCATCGTGGCCACCGCCAACCAGGTGCACGAGCTGCCGGCCGAGCTGCTGCGCAAGGGCCGCTTCGACGAGATCTTCTTCGTCGACCTGCCCTCGGCCGATGTGCGCGTGGAACTGCTGCGGCTGCACCTGGGACGGCGCCAGCTCAATGCCGACGACTTCGCGCTGCCGGCACTGGCCGCAGCGGCCAACGGGTTTTCCGGTGCGGAAATCGAGCAGGCGATCGTGGCCGGGCTGTATTCGGCGCATGCCGAAGGCCGGCCACTGGATACCGAGCTGCTGATGGGCGAGATCCGCACGACACGGCCGTTGTCGGTGCTGATGGCCGAGCAGGTGGCGGCATTGCGGGAGTGGGCGTCGGGGCGCACGGTGTCCGCGGACGACTGAGGGTCGCCGCCACCGCGTCCATCCACGCAGGGCGTGGATTCCCTGTCGGTCAGGGTGCGGTGTCTGGGCTCCAGCCAGCGGGCGGGGTCAGCGGCAGACCGTTTTCCTGCAACAGGCGGCTGATGGCTGCCGTCGTGCCTTCGCGCGCGGCGCGCTGCAGGTAGCCGGCGGGCAGCCCCCGCCGCCGCGCACTCAGCTGTTGCCACTGCAGCCAGTAAAGTGCGCGCTGGGCATCAGGATCGGCGGGCACCAGCCGCAGCGCCAGTTCCTGCAGACCCAGATCGCCACTGGCTGTCATCTGCGTGGCCAGCCTCCTGCACGTTGCGCTGTGCTGTGCCTGCCCGCACAGCGCAATGCCGGCGAAGTCCCACAAGGTGCGTTCCTCCAGCGACCCCAGCAGGGCGTCTTCGACGATCTGCCGCGGGCTGCGGCCCGCCTCCTCCAGCGGCGTGTCGGACAACGACACCCCTGCCAGCGCCTGCAGCTGCATCGCCAGCAGCCGCCGCGTCCCATCACCGAACGGTTGCCGTGCCGCGGCGGCGCGCAGCTGCTGTGTCGCCATGCCGACTTCTTCCAACCGCCAGGCCACCTGCACCGCCTGCCACGCGCCCTCGCCGTTGTCCTGATCATCCGCACGCTGCGCCTCCAGCAGTGACGGCAACAGCCCGGCACCTGTGGGCGCAGCCGTGGGCAAGCCAAGATTGCGACCGACGGGGTCACCGCAGGTGAGCGTGCCCTGGCACAGCCGCAACAGGCGGTGGCGGTGGAAGCGGTGCGCTGGCGCGGCCTGCCAGGCGTCCAGGAAAACCGGCGTGAGTGCATCGGCATCGGTCAGGCGCTGGCCGTCGGCCTGTACGCCCAATGCCAGCGACAACTCGGCCCCCTGCCAGCGCTCGGCCGGGACATCGCTGGCCTGCAGGGCGGCGATGCGGGTGACGACCGGCTGCAGCCAGTCCGGCACGGACCGGTCCTGAGCATTCAGTCCCCCTGGCAGCAGCAGCGACAGGAACAACAGCAAGGTAGCGCGTTGGCGCATCCGGAGCTCATGGCAGCGAAGGGCCAACCATTGTAGGCCCCCTTGCACGCCGCCAGCGGCCGGCCGCTGTCAGGGCCAGGCTGGAGGTGCGGCCGCCCAGGCCTGCTGTACTTCACCCAGCGTGGCACGCTCGTCGTCGCGCCATTGCGGCAACAGCTGCGCGTAATGACTGCTGTCGCGCCATTGCCCCGGCTCGGTCCGTACGGCGGCGGCATACCACTTCACCGCCTCCTGCTGCTGGCCAGCCCGCCACAGCGCCAACGCATAGCTCGGCGGTACCCAGCCCGGATTGCTGCGCAGGGTGCTGGCAGCGGCCTGCCACTGTTCCAGCGCGGCCAGCGCCTGGCCCTGCCGCAACAGGTCCCAGCCATAGTTCCAGCGTACGCTGCGGCCCAGCGCGCTCTGCACCGGCGCCTCGGCCAGTGCCTCGCGATAGAGCTTGTCGCCCAGTTCCGCGCGCCCCTGCGCGATGGCCACCGACGCCAGCTGCGCCGTGGCTTCCAACCCCTTGCGGCCACGCTCGCGATGCTTCAGCAGCTGTGCCACCAGGTCTTCGCCTTCACCCTGCACCACCGTGATCGGCGCGGCAGCGGCGTCGCTGTCGAAATAGAACTCCTGCGGTGCCGGCAATGCCGGCGCGGCCCACACAGTGGCCGCTCCCGAAACCAGCAACACGCCGGCCAGGAACTGTCCTGCAACTGACATCCCAATTCCCCCAAGGTTGAAACACCAACCCTCCCTCTCTCTCCCCGATCCTAACCCCAGCACGGCCCCGGCGCGAGTGCCGGGGGCCCTGGCCCCCCACTGTTACAATTCGCGCCTTTCCCGCCGCGTGCACCTGCGCGGCCGGTGCCAGCCGATCCTGACAGGCCAGCCATGACCAGTACCGCGCAACTCACCTCGCCCGCTTCCGCCGACCTGCTCGACCGTGATTACACGCTCGACCACAAGTACACCCGCAACGAAGGGCGGATCTACCTGAGTGGCGTGCAGGCGCTGGTGCGGCTGCCGCTGATGCAGCGCCTGCGCGACGAAGCTGCGGGCATCGACAGCGCCGGTTTCATCAGTGGCTATCGCGGCAGCCCGCTGGGCGGCTTCGACCTGGAACTGTGGCGCGCGCGCAAGCACCTGGAAACGGCCAAGGTGAAGTTCACCCCGGGCCTCAACGAGGACCTGGGCGCCACCATGGTGTGGGGTACCCAGCAGACCAACCTGTTCCCCGGTGCCAACGTGCAGGGCGTGTTCGGCATGTGGTACGGCAAGGGCCCGGGCGTGGACCGCTGCGGCGACGTGTTCAAGCACGCCAATGCCGCCGGCACGTCGCGCCATGGTGGTGTGCTGGCACTGGCCGCCGATGACCATGCCTGCCGCAGCTCGACGCTGCCGCATGGCAGCGAGGACGAATTCGTCAGCGCGATGATGCCGGTGCTGAACCCGGCCGGCGTGCAGGACATCCTCGACATGGGCCTGCTCGGCTGGGCGATGAGCCGTTACACCGGGCGTTGGGTCGGCTTCAAGACGATTGCCGAGACGGTGGAATCGTCGGCCTCGGTCGAGGTTGATCCGCTGGCCCGGCGCATCGTGCTGCCGGAGGACTTCGACATGCCCGCCGGCGGCCTCAACATCCGCTGGCCCGATCCGCCGCTGGACCAGGAGATGCGCCTGCACCGCTATGCGGTGAAAGCCGCGCAGGCCTTCGCGCGTGCCAACGGCATCGACAAGGTGGTGATGGACGCGCCGCGTGCGCGGCTGGGCATCGTCACCACCGGCAAGAGCTACCTGGACGTGCTGCAGGCCCTGGAATACCTGGGCCTGGACGAGCAGGCCTGCGCCGACATCGGCATCCGCGTGTACAAGGTCGGCATGACCTGGCCGCTGGAACCGGAAGGCATCGCGCGCTTTGCGCAGGGCCTGGAAGACATCATCGTGGTGGAGGAGAAGCGTGCCTTCATCGAGCGCCAGATGAAGGAGCAGTTCTTCAACTGGCCGGCCAGCTGGGGCCAGCGCCCGTCCATCGTCGGCAAGTACGACGAGGCCGGCGAGTGGATCCTGCCGTCCACCGGCGAACTGACCCCGGCCACCATCGCCGGCGTGATCGGTCGCCGCATCCAGAAGTTCTTCAACAACGAATCCATCGAGCAGCGCCTGCAGTGGATGCAGGAGAAGGAAGCCGAGCTTGCGTTGCCGCGCGCCAGCTTCCCGCGCGTACCGCACTACTGCTCCGGCTGCCCGCACAACACCTCCACCACCGTGCCGGACGGCTCGCGTGCGCTGGCCGGCATCGGTTGCCATTACATGGTGACCTGGATGGACCGCAGCACCGACACCTTCACCCATATGGGTGGCGAAGGCGTGACGTGGGCCGGGCAGGCCGCGTTCACCGACACCCAGCACGTGTTCCAGAACCTGGGCGACGGCACCTATTTCCATAGCGGTTCGCTGGCGATCCGCCAGGCGATCGCCGCCGGCGTCAACATCACCTACAAGATCCTCTACAACGACGCGGTGGCGATGACCGGCGGGCAGCCGGTGGACGGCCCGTTGAGCGTGCCGGACATCGCAAAGCAGATGCGGGCCGAGGGCATCCACACCATCATGGTGTTGTCGGACAACATCGCCAAGTGGACGCGCCAGCGCGAGCATTTCCCCAGCGACGTGGAATTCCACGACCGCAGCGAGCTGGATGCGGTGCAGAAGCGCCTGCGCGAAGTGAAGGGTGTTTCGATCCTGATCTACGAACAGACCTGCGCCACCGAGAAGCGTCGCCGCCGCAAGCGCGGCAAGCTGGAAGACCCGGCCAAGCGGGTGATGATCAATTCGCTGGTCTGCGAAGGCTGCGGCGACTGCGGCAAGAAGAGTTTCTGCGTGTCGGTGTTGCCGAAGGAGACCGAGTTCGGTCGCAAGCGCGACATCGACCAGTCCAACTGCAACAAGGACTATTCCTGCGTCAACGGCTTCTGCCCGAGCTTCGTCACCGTGCACGGTGGGCAACCGCGCAAGGGCAGCAAGCGCGATGCCTCCACGCTGCTGGACAACCTGCCGGCACCGGTGGTGCGCGGCACCCTGGAGCAACCCTGGAACATCCTGATCACCGGCGTTGGCGGTACCGGCGTGGTGACCATCGGCGCCCTGCTGGGCATGGCCGGTCACCTTGAAGGCAAGGGCGCCTCGGTGCTCGACCAGACCGGCCTGGCGCAGAAGGGTGGCGCAGTGACCACGCACATCCGCATCGCCCGCCGCCCGGACGACATCCATGCGGTGCGCATCGCCGCTGGTGAAGCCGATCTGGTGCTGGGCTGCGACATGGTGGTGGTCAACGACTACTGGGCACTGTCGAAGGTACGCGCCGGCCGTTCGCAGGTGGTGCTCAATACCTACGAAGCGATGCCGGGCACCTTCACCACCCGCCCGGACATGCAGTTCCCCGCCGCCGACATCATCGCCGGCGTGCGCGTGGCCCTGGGTGGCGAGGAGCCGCTGCTGCTGGACGCAACCCAGCTGGCCACCGCGCTGCTCGGCGATGCGATCGCCGCCAACCTGTTCATCCTCGGCTACGCCTGGCAGCAGGGCCTGGTGCCACTGTCGTTCGAGTCGCTGATGCGCGCCATCGAACTCAACGGCGCGGCCGTAGCGATGAACCAGCAGGCCTTCGCCTGGGGCCGCCTGGCCGCAGTCGATCCGCAGGCCGTGCAGCAGGCCGCCGGCCTGGTGCGTAACCGCCACACCGACACCGAGAACACGCCGGGCCCGCTGCATGCGCTGCCGCCGGGCGAATGGGAAGGCAACGAGTGGGGCGCTACCGCCGCACCGCGCAACACCGGTGACGAGCGCGAGCTGCGCGGGCTGCCGACGCACGGTGGCGATGTCGCCTTCCTGCCGCTGGACGACGCGCGCCTGTCGCGCTCGCTGGACGAGATGATCGAGCGCCGCTCGGCTTTCCTGACCGACTACCAGGATGCGGCCTACGCCAACCGCTACCGCACGCTGGTCGAGCGTGTACGCGCGACCGAAGCCGAGCGCATCGGCGGCTCCACCGCGTTGACCGAAACCGTGGCCCGCTACCTGTTCAAGCTGATGGCGTACAAGGACGAGTACGAAGTGGCGCGCCTGTACACCAGCGGCGACTTCCAACGGCGCCTGCAGCAGCAGTTCGAAGGCGATTACCAGCTGCGCTTCCATCTGGCACCGCCGCTGTTCGCCAGGAAGGACGAACAGGGCCGGCTGCAGAAGAAGGAATACGGCCCGTGGATGTTCAAGGCGTTCGGCCTGCTGGCGAAGCTGAAGTTCCTGCGCGGTGGTCGCCTGGATGTGTTCGGCCGCACCGAAGAGCGTCGCATGGAGCGCCAGCTGATCACCGATTACGAGGCGACTGTGCAGCAGCTGATCGACGGACTGGATGACGACCGCCTGGCACTGGCGGTGGAGATTGCCAGCGTGCCCGAGCACATCCGCGGCTTCGGCCACGTCAAGGAAGCGCACTTCGAGAAGGCCAAGGCCCGCGAAGCAGTGCTGCTGGCGCAGTGGCGCAACCCGAAGGCGCTGCATATCGTGCAGGTGGCTTGAAGGGAGTGCCGGCCGCTGGCCGGCCTCTGCCTGCCCCACGCATACCGTCGCTTCATGACAACGAACGCTGACATTTTGTAAATAGTCGCCGTTCGATTACATTCGACGAAATGTCATCGAACGGCGACTATTGCCTGGATGTCGTCGAGCGCATACATTCGCGGAATGGACGTCCTCCGAACTTCCCGAGACCTGGGCGTGGTCATCCGCCAACGTCGCAAGACACTCCGCTGGGATCAGGCGCAGTTGGCCGAACGCGTGGGAGTGAGCCGGCAGTGGGTCATCGAAATGGAGAAGGGCAAACCCCGGGCCGAACTGCAACTTGTACTGCGGACACTGAATGTACTCGGCCTGGTACTGACCGTCGGTAACGTCGAGGGCGAGTCATCCGTTGCTGATTCGTCGGAAATGCCTCTAGTGCTGCCCGATATCGACACTATCGTGGATGGCAACCGGCTGTACCCGGATGAACGTCGCAAGGCAGGTGTGCCGATCGATGGTCGTAACCGCAGCAAGGATCTCTGAGAACCTCTTCTCCCTGGAAACCGCGCTTCCGGCATGGACCTCAACGTACTCCTTTCCAACAGAGTGGCTGGATACCTTGGGCAGGATGCACATGGGCATCCAACGTTCCGTTACGCGGACAGTTGGCGCCAGACGCCGGGGGCCTATCCCTTGTCTCTCGCACTTCCGTTGGCGCAGGACAGTGCGCCCAGCGCAACGCTATCGGCGGTGCTGTGGGGACTGCTTCCGGACAACGAGGTACTGCTGCAACGATGGGCCTCGCGATTCCATGTATCAGCCCGCAATCCGGTCGCATTGCTCTCCCACGTGGGTGAGGACTGCGCGGGAGCCGTCCAGTTTGTGAGAAGTGAACGGCTCGCGGCCGTCCTTTCGGGCGAGAGCGACAGGCAGGAGCCACTGTCCACGCATGAAATCGCCCAACGCCTGCAGCGTGTACGTGTGGACCAAGCCGCAGCACGGCGACTCGATGATGTCGGACAGTTCAGCCTGGCCGGGGCGCAAGCCAAGATCGCCCTGTTACAGCGCGACGACGGGGGCTGGGAGATTCCCGCCGGTCGTATTCCAACGACCCATATCCTCAAGCCACCCAGCGGCGACTACGACGGATTCATCGAGAATGAGGTGTTCTGCCTACGTCTGGCCAGACACGTTGGCATGTCCGCCGCGTTTGCTGAAATGATCTGCGTGGAAGACGCACAGGCAATCTCCGTAAGGCGATACGACCGCATACGTACGGCGGCTGGATGGCAGCGTGTACACCAGGAAGACTTCTGCCAGGCTCTGGGCGTGATGCCCCAAATCAAGTATCAGAATCAGGGTGGACCCGGTCCTGCCGATCTTGCACGAGCGCTATGGGATCACTCCAGTCAACCGCGCTCGGATGTCGAGGCACTGCTGCAGGCACTGCAATTCAACTACCTCATCGGCGGCACGGATGCGCACGCGAAGAATTATTCGCTGCTGATAGGCGCCCAGGGAAGGGCCCGCCTTGCCCCTCTGTACGATATCTCCAGTGCCCTGCCCTACACCGAACTTGAGCACCGCAAGATCAAGATGGCGATGAAGATTGGCAGCCACTACCGCTGGTGGGACGTCCGCTTGATGGATTGGCGGTCTACCGCTGAGGCAATGAGACTTGATGCAGACAAGGCACTGTCTGGATTGTTCGACATGGCCAGCCAACTTCCCACGCTCGCGCGACAGTTACATGCGGAACTCCACGCGGAGGGGATTTGTCACCCGGTACTGAACCGCTTGCTCGATGCCATCGATATGAGCTGTCAGCGCTGCCTGCGGCAGTTTGAACAACCCGACGCCTGATCACCCCAACCGCCACAGCAGCAGACGGTTGTTGGACGGCATCGCCACATCCCCCAGGCGGGTAAAGCCGTTGTCGGCGGCCAGTGCCTGCACCGCTTCGCTATCGCGGATGCCGCTGCGCGGATCACGCGCCTTCAGCCACGCATCGAACTGCGCATTGCTGTCGCTGGTGTAGCGACCGCCGTAGTTGAACGGGCCGTACACCGCCAGCAACGCGCCGTGGCGCAGCAGGGGTGGCAGTGCGGCAAACAACGCCTGCACGTGCTCCCAGCTCATGATGTGCAGGGTATTGGCACTGAATGCAGCGTCGAACGTGCTGCCTTCCGGCAAGCTCAGGCCGGGCGCTGGCGGCAGTTCCACCTGCAGCGCCACCGGCGGCAGCAGGTTCAGCAGCGCCGCCTCCGCGCGCCAGGCCTCGATGCCCGGCAGATGATCCGGATGGTCGCTGGGCTGCCAGCGCAGCCATGGCCAGCGCTCGGTGAAGAAAGCAGCATGCTGGCCGGTGCCGCTACCGATCTCCAGCACCCGGTGGCGATCTCCCATCCACGGGTCGAGCGCAGCGGCGATCGGTTCGCGGTTGCGTTCGCAGGCTTCTGAATACGGCTTGCTCGACATCGAGACGGCGTCCAGGCGGGGTCGGCCTCATTGTGCACGAGGGGGGTAGTGAGCAGGGCTGCGCCCTGCACCTGCAGAGGCAGGAGCCGGGGCAACAGCCGAAGCAACAGCAAATGCGGGCTTCCTGTGGGATGGCGGGTTGGGTCCGGTGGCGGGGGACGCCGTAAACCCATCCTTGGGGGCTTGGCCGCGGCATCCATGCCGCGGACACCCCCGCCACCGGCCCCCTCCCGCCTTCGACAGTTTTCCGCGATCTGCTGGAACGGCTCTTGGGGTCAGATCCGTTTTCCTGCGGAAAACGGATCTGACCCCAGATTTATTTCGATACCTGACAGATGTGTCGACCAAGGTCGACACCTACCAACAGCCACGGAGATCTGTCAGAGGTGGGGTGGTGTGGGGTGGCAGGACCGTTGGCGCCATGGATGGCGCCATCGAGCCCCCATGGACGGGTTTACGGCGTGTCCTGCCACCCCACACCGCCCCACCATCCCACGGAGAGCCCGCTTTTGACGTTGACGTTGCTGCTGAGGTTGCCGGCCAGCGGCCGGCACTACAGCAGGTGCAGGGCTGCAAGCCCTGCCGAAACCCTCCCCGACCATGACTGCAGTCACTTGCCCGAATGTCCGCCGCTGGCGAAAGTCGAGGAGTTGACGTGATCGGATCGGTCCTTTGCCGGCCGCACGGAAGTGAGAGAGAGACGCTGTGCAACGACGTGAGTTCCTGGCATTTTCCGCTCTGGGCCTGGCGGGCCTGGCCCTGCCGCAT
>Ga0308156_1001974_pt1 | contig 20281 bp, 16 predicted proteins | sample PhyAR2_FD_201041 | JGI IMG/M metagenome (GOLD analysis project Ga0308156, IMG submission 201041) | Phyllosphere microbial communities from UC Gill Tract Community Farm, Albany, California, United States - DLSL A.R2 | ecosystem: Host-associated > Plants > Phyllosphere > Unclassified | place: USA... | reverse complement strand
GCTTGCAAATGTTCCAGACGAAAGATATTCAAATGATCCAAAGTAAGGCATGCGACTACTTCAAAATCATTTTCAAGCAAACTTTTTCTTATATAGTCGGCTCGCGCATGATCATCATCAATAAGGGCTATTTTGAGTTTTGGCATAAGTTCAGAAAATCAGGCTAAGAAAATGCGCCAATTCGACGCGTTTTTGTTATCAATTATTTAAGCAAGATTAATGCCATAGCAAACTAAAGAAAAAATCGAGCTTTATCGCTAAATTAGCATGCTTAATGGCGCTACTGATCAATCTTGGTGCAAAAATGCGATTCATTTTGTAGCAGAGCGTATTTTTACCTGAACCCTATAAGTGTGCAAGGTTAGAGCAGTTAAAGATGTGAGAATGATCATTTTGATATTTTAAAAAATTTTATCTATATGAAAAATAATAATAAAAAAATATTAATTTAATTTTTAAAAAAGCTGGCATGCAAAATGCTTATTCAATAACAGGTCGAAGACGACCATGAGTTTTAAAGACGGCCAATGAAGTCCGTTCTGATCGAGTTTGTGAATACCTTGGTGTGCACAAAGAAGTTACGTTCAGTCGGAGTGAAGGCAATGTCTTTGAATTTGTCAGCCACAAAAGCAACATCTATTAAGCTGTTTAATTTTACAGTTCCAGCGATGCGGGCCTTCCACATGAGTTGGCTCGCTTTTTTTGCTTGCTTTTTTGCGTGGTTTGCCTGTGCGCCTCTCATGCCTGTCATTGCAGGTGAGTTCCATTTAACAAAAGATCAAATTGCTAACATTAGTATTGCAGCCGTTGCTGTCACGATTGTCGTACGTTTGGTTGTCGGGCCTTTGTGTGACAAATATGGCCCACGTAAAGCATACATCACGCTTTTACTTGTTGGCAGTATCCCGGTCATTGGAATCACTGCTGTTAGAAGTTACGAATCCTTTATCTTTTTCCGCTTTTTAATTGGTGCGATTGGCGCAAGCTTTGTCATCACTCAATATCACACCAGCGTCATGTTTGCTCCAAATGTAGTGGGCACAGCCAATGCAACTGCCGTAGGTTGGGGTAATGCCGGCGGTGGTACCACACAAGCAGTCATGCCTTTGATTCTCTCTGCAATTGTGATGTTTGGCGTCGAGCAATCTATGGGCTGGCGTATTGCACTTTTAATGCCCGGCATAATGATGCTTGTAGTGGCATTTATGTACTGGAAATTTACCCAAGACTGTCCACAAGGCAACTTCGATGAGCTGCGCGCTCAAGGCATTGCAACCGATAGCGGTAAAAAAGGCGGTTGGGCTGTAATGAAACAAGCAGCTGGCAATTACCGTGTCTGGATTTTATTTGGTACATACGGCGCATGTTTTGGGGTTGAGATTTTTATGCACAACATCTTGGCCATGTACTACGTCGAAAAATTTCACTTTGGCTTAAAAGAGGCAGGCTTAACTGCCGGAATTTTAGGACTACTTGCCATCTTTGCTCGCTCTTTGGGAGGTTTTCTCTCTGACAAAGTAGCAATCAAAAAAGGCTTGGATGGCCGTACAAAACTACTCTTTGTCATGATTTTGGGCGAAGGGCTATTCCTGATTTTATTTTCACAAATGAATGTCGCGCACTTGGCCATCATGAGCATGGTGGTCTTTGCACTCTTCATCAACATGGCATGCGGTGCGACCTATGCCATGGTTCCATTTATCGACCGTGAAGCACTGGGTGGTGTGTCTGGCATTATCGGTGCCGGAGGCAATGCTGGGGCGGTCGTTGCAGGTTTTTTATTAAAAGGTATGACAGATATTCAATCTTGCCTGATGGCATTAGGTGGATTTGTCATTGTCGCTGGATGCTTCGTGATGTTGATTCGCTTCTCGGTAGAGCACAAGGCAAAAGAACAACGTCTATTTGAGCAAGCTATTTTAGAACGCAATAACGCAGCTTAAAAGCAACGTGATTTGAGGAGAAACACTATGAAATTGGTAATGATTGGTCATGGTATGGTGGGCCACAAATTCATCGAAGCCATTTTAGAAAAAGCAGATGATGAACTAGAAATCACTATCCTCGCGGAAGAACCTCGTATCGCGTATGACCGCGTACATTTGACAGAATATTTCTCAGGGAAATCGGCAAAAGATTTATCTTTGGCGCGTTTTGACTTTGCCGATGCACATGGTATTGATTTACGTCTAAATACCAAAGCAACTGCAATTGATACGGCTGCACAAACCGTAACAACCAACCATGGCGATGTGATTAGCTATGACAAATTGGTGTTGGCAACAGGTTCTTATGCCTTTGTTCCACCCATTCCGGGTAATGACCGTGAAAACTGTTTTGTTTACCGTACGATTGAAGACTTAGATGCGATTCGTGCAGCGAGTCTAAATGCAAAAACTGGTGTAGTCATCGGTGGTGGTTTGCTTGGTCTTGAAGCTGCTAAAGCTTTACGTGACTTAGACTTGGAAACACATGTTGTTGAGTTTGCGCCACGGTTGATGGCAGTTCAAATTGATGACTTGGGTGGTAAAGTCTTACGCCGCAAAATTGAAGATCTTGGTGTAAAAGTTCACACGCAAAAAGCGACTCAATGCATTGAATGCGGCGATAACACGACACATGTCATGAAGTTTGCTGATGGTAGTGAACTTGAAGCAGATATCATTTTATTTTCGGCAGGCATTCGCCCACGTGATGAACTCGCACGTAACAGTGGGCTGGCGATTGGTGAACGTGGCGGTATCGTGATTAATGATTATTGTCAAACTTCAGATAACAACATTTATGCCATTGGTGAATGTGCGCTTTGGCAAAACAAAATCTATGGCTTGGTTGCACCGGGCTATGACATGGCACGTATTGCAGCAAAGCACATTTCAGATGAAGAATGTAACACTTTCGCTGGCGCGGACATGAGCACCAAGTTGAAGTTGATGGGTGTTGATGTTGCCTCTGTTGGTGATGCACATGCCATGACTCCAGGCGCATTAAGCTACTTCTATGCAGATGAGCATGCACTGGTTTATAAAAAGATTGTTGTAAATGCGGACAAAACTAAATTGCTTGGTGCAGTTTTGGTCGGCGATGCCAAAGAATATAACGACCTTTTACAAATGATGCTGAATGGTCTGGCTTTACCGGAAGTACCTGAAAGTTTAATCATGCCGGGCTTTGAACAATCAGCAGGTAAATCTGGTGGTAGCGGTGTAGATTTGCTGCCAGACAGCGCAACCATCTGTTCATGTAACAACGTATCAAAAGCGGACATCTGCCAAGCAATTAGTGATGGTTCGACTTCTTTAGGTGCATTAAAGAAATGCACCAAAGCAGCAACGGCATGTGGTGGTTGTGCACCATTAGTGACTCAAGTTTTAAAGTCAGAGTTACAACGTCAAGGTGTAACCGTTAACAACCACATCTGTGAACACTTCCCGTACTCGCGTCAAGAGTTACATCACTTGGTTCGTGTTAATGAAATCAAAACTTTTGATGATTTGATTCACCAGCATGGCCACGGTTTGGGTTGTGATATTTGTAAACCGACTGCGGCAAACATCTTGGCTTCTTGCTGGAATGATTTCGTACTTGAGCCAAGCCACGCTGGTCTACAAGACAGTAATGACTACTACTTGGGTAACATCCAAAAAGATGGTTCTTACTCGGTTGTACCACGTATGGCTGGTGGTGAAGTGACTCCGGATGGTTTGATTGCCATTGGTCAAATTGCCAAGAAATATAATCTGTATACCAAAATTACTGGCGGTCAACGTGTTGACATGTTCGGTGCGCAAGTTCACGAGCTTCCATTTATTTGGGAAGAGTTGAATGCTGCGGGCTTCGAGTCTGGTCATGCTTACGGTAAGTCATTACGTACCGTGAAATCTTGTGTCGGTAGCACTTGGTGCCGTTACGGTGTAGACAACTCGGTTGGTTTAGCGATTGAACTTGAAAATCGCTACAAAGGTTTACGTTCACCACATAAGTTAAAAATGGCTGTGTCTGGCTGTACACGTGAGTGTGCGGAAGCACAAGGTAAAGACGTGGGTATTATCGCGACCGAAAAAGGTTGGAACCTTTATGTGTGTGGTAACGGTGGTATGAAACCGCGCCATGCAGAATTGCTTGCATCTGACCTCGATAAAACAACACTTATCCGTTATATCGACCGTTTTTATATGTTCTACATCCAGACCGCAGACCGTTTACAACGTACCAGTGTGTGGCGTGACAACATGGAAGGTGGGTTAGATTACCTTAAATCTGTGGTTGTTGATGACTCTCTTGGTTTAGCTGCTGAGCTTGAGCGCCGTATGGAACACATCATTGGAACCTACCAAGACGAATGGCGTACTGCGGTAGAAAATCCTGAAGTCCGTAAACGCTTCCAAACTTATATCAATACAGGCGCGAGTGAACAGGCCGATCCACACATCCAATTTACCACTGAACGTGGTCAAATCCGTCCATTATCAGACGTTGAGCGTTCAGAAGAACGTATTCCAATGGTTGAAGCATAAGCAGGAGAATTTCTATGAATATTGTACAAGACAAAAATATGCTTCCTGATGGTCAATGGATTGATGTGTGTGCACTTGATGACTTAACGCCAAACACTGGTGCAGGTGCGTTAGTAGATGGTCAAGCGGTTGCAATCTTCCGCGTGGGACATGAAAAACGTGTTTATGTGTTAAGCAATAAAGATCCGTTTAGCCAAGCCAATGTGATGAGTCGAGGCATTATTGGTGACTTGCAAGGCGAGCGTGTAATTGCATCACCAATCTATAAACAACATTTTAGTTTGGCAACTGGTCGTTGTTTGGAAGATAAGGACCAAAAACTTTCAGTTTATTCAAGCAAAATTGTAGATGGCCGTGTTTTAGTCAACCCAGTGCCACAAAAAACTTATATTACCAATACAGGTGTGTCTCAAGACAAACTGAAATTGGTACTGATTGGCAATGGCTTAGCAGGTATGCGTTGCCTAGAAGATTTACTCGACATGGCGCCAGATCGTTATGAAGTCACGGTCATTGGTGAAGAACCTTGGGGTAACTACAACCGTATTATGTTATCTCCGGTTTTATCGGGTGAAAAAACCATTGAAGATATTATGCTGCACCCGCCAAAGTGGTATAGCGACAAAGGCATCAAATTTATTGCAGGCGACAAAGCTATAAAAATTGATCGCCCACGTAAAGTGGTTTATACCGAAAAGGAACAAACAGTTGATTATGACCGTTTGATCCTGGCAACCGGTTCAGCGCCATTTATTCCTCCTGTTCAAGGTGTTGACTTAAAGGGCGTGTTAACTTTCCGTGATATTTATGACGTTAACACCATGATTGAATACTGTGGTTCAAAAACCAATGCAGTGGTAATTGGCGGTGGTTTACTCGGTTTGGAAGCAGCTTACGGTTTAAAACAACGCGGTATGAATGTGACCGTGCTGCATTTGATGGACCGTATTATGGAGCGTCAACTCGACGGCCGTGCGAGTCAGTTACTACGTCACAGCATTGAACAAAAGGGCATTAATATTATTACCGAAGCCAATACAGAAGCATTGGTGGGTGATGAAAATAGTCATGTAAAACAGATTCGACTAAAAGACGGTACTGTTTTAGAGGCAGATCTTGTGGTCTTTGCAGTCGGTATCCGACCAAATATTAGCTTGGCACAAAGTGCAGGTTTACGCTGTAACCGCGGTGTATTGGTGAATGACACTATGCAAACCTTTGACCCAAGTATTTACGCAGTTGGCGAGTGTATTGAACACCGTGGACAGACCTTTGGTTTGGTTGAACCATTATGGGGCCAAGCTTTTATTTGTGCGACGCACTTGGCTGAGCACGGTAGCTTGACCTTTAAGGCACCGACTGTACCGACTCAGTTAAAAGTCAGTGGTGTCGATGTATTCTCTGCGGGTAATTTTGAACCTAAAGATGATTATGAAGACATTATTTTAAATGATGAAAAACGCCAGATTTACAAACGCATTATCATTCAAAGCGATAGAGTAATTGGTGCAGTATTGTTTGGTGATACTGAAGATGGCATGTGGTATGCAGAGTTAATCGCAGATCAAACCCCTGTTTCTTCATTCAGAAATAAACTGTTATTTGGTCGAGATTTTGCATTAAAAAATGCAGGCTAAATAGGGAAAGGAGCAGTTATGAACAATATTCCAAGCGTTGAAATCGATAGCTCCGATCATGTTGCAAAAACAACTAAAACAACATGTCCATATTGTGGTGTTGGTTGCGGTGTCAGTGTACACGTTCAACAAAAACCTCAAGGGCCTGTAGTTCAAGTTGAGGGGGATGCAGAGCATCCTTCCAATTTTGGACGCTTATGCATTAAAGGTAGCCGTCTTGCGGACACATTAGGGTTAGAAACACGTGTTTTACAGCCAATGATGGGGCGTAAGTCTCAACGGACTGTAACTACATGGGACAATGCAATCGATAAGATTACCGATAAATTTCAGTCATGTATCAACAAATATGGCCGTGATAGCATCGCCTTTTATGTTTCAGGACAATTACTTACTGAAGACTATTATGTTGTTAACAAGTTTGTAAAAGGCTATTTAGGTACAGCGAACATCGACACTAACTCGCGCCTTTGTATGTCATCAGCGGTGGCTGGACATAAACGTAGCTTTGGTGAAGATCTTGTACCAGCAAGCTATGAAGATTTTGAATACGCAGACATGGTGGTATTGGTAGGTTCTAATACTGCATGGTGTCATCCGGTACTTTATCAACGGATTATGCAGGCAAAGAACCAGAATCCAGATATGTTTGTGGTGGTGATTGATCCACGTTTTACCAGTACTTGCGAACAAGCCGATTTACATTTACCGATTTTACCGGGCCAAGATGTCGCCTTGTTTAATGGTCTATTTCAATACCTATATCAAAATGGTCATGTCGATCAGGCATTTGTCGATGCTTACACCGAAGGCTTACAAGAAGTTTTGGCAAGCAGTCAACCAGAAATGGATATTGCATACGTTGCAAAACGTAGTGGCATCTCTTTAGACAAATTGCAGCAGTTCTTTGAGAAATTCGCTCAAACTGAAAAAGTGGTAACACTATTTTCAATGGGTGTAAATCAGTCCAGTCAGGGCGTAAATAAAGCCAATAGTATTATTAACTGTCATTTACTCACTGGAAAAATTGGCAAACTGGGCGCAGCACCATTTTCAATGACAGGGCAACCCAATGCGATGGGTGGTCGAGAAGTGGGTGGCTTAGCAAATATGCTAGCAGCTCACATGGATTTAGATAACCCACTGCATCAAAAAGTGGTTCAAACCTTTTGGGATAGCCCATTTATTGCGACCCAAGCTGGTTTAAAAGCAGTTGATTTGTTCCGTGCTGTTGAAGCTGGAAAAATTAAAGCCATCTGGATTATGGCAACCAATCCTGTTGTAAGTTTGCCTGATGCAGACCAAGTAAAACGTGCATTAGAAAAATGCGAGCTGGTCGTGGTGTCAGATATTTGTGCAGATACTGATACGACAGCATATGCTGATATTTTACTTCCTGCCTTAGGTTGGGGAGAAAAAGACGGTACAGTAACTAACTCTGAACGCCGTATTTCACGTCAACGAGCTTTTTTACCTGCTCCGGGTGAAGCAAAAGCAGACTGGTGGTCAGTGAGCCAAGTTGCGAAAAAATTAGGCTTTAATGGTTTTGACTTTGCGGGTGCAAGTGACATTTTTAATGAGCATGCCGCACTATCTGCACAAGATAATGTAGATATTGATGCACGTGATGGAAGTAATACTTTCCGTTATTTTAACCTGAAAGGTTTAACAGACCTAAGTGTAGCCGAATATGATGCTTTAGAACCGATTCAATGGCCAGTATGGAACAAAAACCAAGACATTAAAAAGGTTCAACAACTGTTTAGTAAGGGCCAGTTTAGCCATAAAAATGCAAAGGCAAAACTGATTCCAACCGTTGCAATTGATCCAGTTCATGCAGTTTCAGAAGACTATCCACTCATTTTGAATACAGGGCGTATTCGTGATCAGTGGCACACCATGACCCGTACTGGTTTGTCAGCAAACTTGACGAGTCACCGTGCGGAACCATTCTGTGAGATACATCCGAGTGATGCATTAAAGTTTGGTGTACGTGATCAAGGCTTGGTTGAAGTCTGTTCGAAATGGGGCAGTTGTGTTCTGCGTGTGACATTTTCGTCTGGTGTACGTCGTGGGCAAATTTTCGCACCTATTCACTGGACGGAACAAGTTGCCTCCGATGCCCGTATTGGTAAAGTCGTCAATCCTGAAGTTGATGCAATTTCGGGCGAGCCTGAATTTAAGCATACACCTGTCACCATTCAACCGTTTTATACAGCATGGCAAGGCGTGTTATATATCCGTGAAGGTTTCGACTCACATATTCAAGAATCGCTACATCACTGTGCATGGTGGACCAAGGTCAAAATGGTAAAAACCAACCGCTATGAACTTGCAGATCGCCAAACTTTTAACGATACTCAAAAGAACCTGAAAAGCTTTTTACCATTTGCCGATGAAACTTTTGAATGGTTAAGCATAGAAGATATTTCTTCTCAATTGAGCCACAGCATTATTTTGAAAGATGGCATCGTAATTGCAAGTTTATATATTGCACCAGCAGATTTATTGCCAGACCGTGACTGGGTGGCAAGTCTATTTAAGCGTGAGCGTTTAAGTGCATTACACCGTAAAGCTTTGCTAGCGGGTATGCCAATGTCTGCTACAAATAATGATGGGCCTTTAGTGTGTAGTTGTTTTAAAGTGGGTAAGAACAAAATTATCGAAGCTATCAAAGCTCAAAATATTACACATGAAAAACAGGTCACTGCTTGTTTAAAAGCAGGAGGAAACTGTGGTTCATGTTTACCTGAAATCCGTGGTTTGATTAAAGCTTGCCAACAGGAGGTGGAAGTGTGAATAAGGGATATCCCGTAACTGATCTAGTCATTCTGGCGGGTGGACAAGCCCGCCGTATGAACGGTTTAAATAAGTTGTTGCAGCAATTTGATGGTGAAACACAACTTTTTAAAATTCACCAAAAATTAAAATTATCGGTGTCTGAAATTTGGGTTAACAGTCATCGTGACTATTCAATTTATCAAAGTATCGTGCCTGATATTCGTTGTTATCAAGATGATGCATCAGGATTTTTAGGTCCGCTTATGGGAATGAAAAGTGCATGGTCGAATGTTGAGGCAGATTATGTTTTGTTCATTCCTTGTGATGTGACTTATGTGCCTACACAAGTTGTTGCAAAATTACATCATGCGATACGCAAAAATAAACAAGCTCAAGCGGCCTACGTTTCAATCAATGGGGATGCGCTGTATCCATTTTGTTTATTAAAACGCGAAAGTCTAGCAACCATAGTTCAGCAAATTGAAAAACAACAATTGAGTTTGAAAGAATGCTTTAAATTGTTGCATGCACAAGTTGCCGTATTTCAGAAACAAAACTTATTTTTTCATAGCATCAACTCGTTGGATGAACTTCAACAATATAAGCAAATCAAAGCATTTAAAGAGATTTTTACAACAAGTTAAGTGTTCATCATAAATTTAAAATTCATATTGATTGCATGGAATAACCTTTTTAAATTTTTGACTTCTTGACTATTTATTGGATAAGTTCTATTTTGGAACTTGATATTTCATTCCAGTGAAATGTATAAAAATAAAGGAGTCAATAGGAATGGTAGAAGCACTGAAGCAAAGTACAACAGATGTTACCGCATGTATTTTGTGTTCAAGAAACTGCGGGTTAAGTGTCGAAATTAAGGATAATCAGTTTACCAAAATCAAAGGTAACCCTGAACATCCTTTCTCTCAAGGCTACATTTGTCAAAAGGCAGCAAGATTACAACACTATCAGCAGCATGCAGACCGCTTGACTACGCCGTTAAAACGTCAGCCAGATGGTTCTTTTCAAGAAATTAGTTGGGACAATGCTATACAAGAAATTGCCGAGCGATTAGTTCATATTCGAGATAATTTTGGCGGTACTGCTTTTGCGTCCGTAGGCGGCGGTGGTCAAGGTAACCATCTCGGTGCAGCTTACGGGCGTCAACTTTTACTAGCCATGAAAAGTTATTACGCTTACAACTCGCTTGCTCAAGAAAAAACGGGTGATTTCTGGCTGAATGGACGTTTATTTGGAAGTCAGGCCTGCCATACCACCGAAGATGTTGAATACGCTGACTACGTTTTGTTCATTGGTACAAATCCATTTCAAGCACATGGGATTCCAAATGCACGAGACACGCTAAAGCATATTAAGAAAGACCCCAATCGGACTATGGTGGTATTTGACCCGCGCGTTACCGAAACAGCCAAACAAGCAGATATCCATGTGCAATTAAAACCCGGAACGGATGCTTTTTTAATGTCGGCCATGATTGCCATTATTATTAAAGAACAACTTTATGATGTGCAGTTTATTGAGCAGCATACGCATGGCTTTGAAGAGGTAAAAACAGCTTTTAACCGTGTCCCGATTGAAGAATATATTGCCAAAGCTGATGTACCAGTCGATTTGATTTATCAAGTGACTAGAGATTTTGCCAAGGCTAAAAGAGGCTGTCTGCGTATCGATTTAGGTATTCAGCATACTTTAAACACGACACTAAACGGATATTTAGAAAAACTACTGTATTTAGTGACTGGACACTTTGGAAAACAAGGTACCAATAATTTGCATACCATGTTTATTCCAATTTTAAGTGATACCGATGAAAGAAAGCCGAAATATCGACGTAGTGTTTACCATAAAATGTTCCCGATTTCCGGATTTTTCCCACCAAATATTTTGCCGGATGAAGTATTAAAAGCAGGTGAAAAACGAATTCGCGCAATTTTTGTAGATAGCTGTAATCCTTTAATAACTTACCCCGATACACCTGCCTATGAAAAGGCATTTAAGGCGTTAGATTTATTGGTCGTGGTCGATGTTGCCATGACGGAAACGGCTAGGTTGGCAGATTATATTTTGCCTGCACATACTCAGTTTGAAAAATGGGAATTTACAGGCTTCAATCTAGAGTTTCCTAAAAACGGTTTTCATTTAAGACATCCTGTATTCACGGCTCAAAGCAATACTTTACCCGAAGCAGAAATTTACACGCGGTTGCTTGAGGCTATGCAGGTTATTCCTAAAAGCTTTCCATTGTTAGAAAAAATAGCTGCGGTCGACTCGAAAAAAACAGCATATTTACCTTATCTGTCGGCTTTAGGTGTGACCTTCGCTCGGCATAAAAAATATATTCCTTTTGCAGCCTCAATTCTCTATCGCACTTTAGGTAAGCGTTTAGAAAACTCAGCTGCTTCAGTTGCATTTTTATTACCTCTGTCTATTCAATACGCTGTTTTACATACAAAAGCTGTTCGCCGTGCGGGCTATAAAGGTAATCCTTTAACCTTAGGTGTTCGCTTGTTTGATCAAATCTTAAAGCAGAGGTCAGGCGTGGTGTTGTCGCAACATGAATATGAAGAAGTTTGGAAGCTCGTTGCCTATAAAGACAAAAAAATACGTCTGGCTATTCCCGAAATGTTAATTGAGCTGGCAAATTTAAAAAATCATCAATTTAGTATTGAAGAGTTTCCTTTCATCCTGTTGTCAGGTGAACGTCGTAGTTATAACGCCAATCAGATTTACCGCGACCCTGCATGGCGAAAAGTAGATGCAGAAGGGGCTTTGCGAATTCATCCTGAAGATGCGACAAACTTGAATGTAGCAGTAGGAGATCAACTTAAATGTATCTCACAACACGGGGAGATTCAGGTCACTGTAGATTTTGATGAAGGTATGAGAAAAGGTGTTGTTTCTCTTCCACATGGCTACGGCATGCGCTTTCAAGGTGGAGAGCCGATAGGACCACAATTAAATCTTCTGGTGTCTGCTGAACATTGTGATCCGTTGTCTAAAACCCCGTACCATAAATATGTACCCATCCGTTTAGAAAAATGCTAGAAATAATGTAGGGCATTTCAGAGATTAACGCCGCACTCATTTGATACAGCTTTAAAATTTAAGTTGAAAATAGTACGGCGATTAATCTAGCTGATGCCCAAAAAGTTATGGATGATAATTAGAATTGGAACAAATTTTGCATAAACAGCAGAGCACTATTGAAGAGCAATTTATTATTTTAATCGCCCATAAAAAGTGCCCGCAATATTTGAACTGTTCTCGACATGAGTGCAAATGATGAAACAATATCACTCTGAAACTGCGCCAATGCTTCTGCAAGACCAATATGGGCGTATCAAGCGGAAGTTACGTATTTCGGTAACAGATCGCTGCAATTTTAAGTGTGTATATTGCATGCCTGAACATCCAGAATGGCTAAACAAACAAGACCTGCTTAGTTTTGAAGCGCTTTTTCAATTTTGCCATTTTATGGTGCAGCAAGGTATTGAAAGTATCCGTATTACGGGTGGCGAACCATTAATGCGTCAAGGTATTGTTCACTTTGTTCGTGATTTACAAGTTTTGAAAGTGTTAGGTTTAAAGCGGATTTCAATGACCACCAATGGACACTATTTGGCTAAATATGCTCAGCAGTTAAAAGATGCGGGTTTAGATGATTTAAATATTAGTTTAGATAGCCTCGATCCGATTCAGTTTAAAGAACTCACCAAGAAAAAATTAGAACCTGTTCTAGAGGGTATCCAAGCTGCTAAAGATGCTGGATTACCTTTTAAAATTAACTGTGTATTAATGAAAAATAAAAACGACGATCAGATACTACCGATGGTGAAGTGGTCAATTGCCAATCATATTCCTTTACGTTTTATTGAGTTTATGCCTCTTGATGGCGATGCACTTTGGTCGAGTAAAGATGTGGTGAGTGAAGCTGAAATATTACAAGTTTTGCAACCTCACTATTCAGTACAGGTCGTCGAACAAGAACATGAACCAGCACGCCAATATTTGATTAACAATAGCTACGCCCTCGGAATTATTTCCACAATCACTCATTCATTTTGCCATCAATGTGACCGGATACGACTAACGGCGCAAGGTGAGTTATACAACTGTTTATTTGCACCGCAGGGGCTCAATATTAAACCCCAGCTTCAATCATTATTACGTGCAAATGACTCATCCGATTATGCGCTGCATATTCAACAGTTAACAGATATGGTTATGCCGTATATCTGGCATAAAGCCAAAGGTTTTCACGCCTTACAACATCAACAAGCCCGTAAAATCAGCATGCATATGCTTGGGGGATAAATGCAACAATCTATTCAAATTAAAATCGAAACGTTTGGTGCAATTGAAAAATTGCTTCCTCAAAATCTTTCGGTAGTTTTTCCTAACCAGATTTTGGTTAAAGATGTATTAGATGAAATTGTTTCATTACATCCGGAATGTACACAAGCCATGGAAAAATGTGCATGTGCAATTGGTGATAATGTCATAACGAGACAATCTGCTTTAAGTGAACCATGTACTTTGGTTTTATTATCGCCAGTTGCTGGAGGTTAAGTCATGCAAGATTTTGCACGTATACAAGAGCAGGCTTTAAGTTTAGATACTTTTGATCCTATCCAATCATTTCCTGAATGTGGTGGAATCGATATTTTTATAGGTACGGTTCGTAATCACCATGAGGGTAAAGCTGTTAAGGCGTTGAAATATACGTCATATAAGCCACTTTCTGAAAAAATGATACGTGAAATTGAACTGGAAATTGAGAAAAAGTATCAGGTATCTTATGTGCGGGTCGTTCATCGGATTGGATATTTGGATGTAGGTGAAACAGCCATTATTGCGATTGCTTATGCAGCTCATCGCCGTGAAGCGTTTCAGGCATGTGAGGAAGCGGTTGAGCGGGTGAAGCATGAAGTGCCAGTTTTTAAAGAAGAGTTCTTTACAGATGGTACAAGTCACTACGTAGAAGGCTGCTGTATTCGCAAAGATGCACCGCAAGAACACAAGCATCACCACCATCATACCGGCCATGAACACCAACACTGAATATGTACGACTAGGATAAAAAATGAAAAACGTAGGAATGAAGCCGGAAAGTTATCGTGTTGCTGAAGCACAGGCAATTTTATATGCACCACCACATTGTATTGAGCTATTAAGACAAGGGAATACTGAAAAGGGTGATGCATTAAAAACCGCACGTGTTGCAGGAATCTTGGCAGCTAAACGTACCGATGAGCTAATTCCTTTATGCCACCCGTTACCGATTTATCGTGCAGACGTTGAATATGAATTAGAGCATGATTTCGTAAAGATTATTACCGTAGTCGAGACCATTGGCCCTACTGGGGTTGAAATGGAAGCCTTAACGGCTGCAAGCCTTGCGGGCTTAACGATTTACGACATGTTAAAACCACATTGTGAACCAGAAGAACTCTGGATGGATCAATGTAAACTGCTTAAGAAAAAGGGGGGGAAATCACACTTTAAACGTGTACTCCGTCAACCCGTTTCGGCAGCGGTTATTGTGTTATCCGACACCGTTGCAGCCGGTAGAAAACCCGATACAGCCGGAAAATCTGTGGTTGAAACTTTAACTGAGGCAGGATTTGATCCGATTCATTACCAAATTTTGCCTGATGAAGCAGAAACTCTAAAAGATTTAGTACTTGAGTTGAGCAAATCATATGCTTGCATTATGACGGTTGGTGGGACTGGAATTGGTAAGCGTGACATTACAGTCGATACATTAGAGCCACTTTTAGAACGTAAATTAGACGGTTTAATGGAAGCAGCGCGATCTTTTGGACAAAAACGCACGCCATATGCAGCAATGTCACGTGGGGTAGCAGGTTTTATCGACCGCTCTCTAGTGGTGACTTTACCGGGAAGCCGTGGTGGAGCAAGCGAATCAATGGCTGCTATTTTACCCGCCCTTGTTCATATTTTTGATGTTTGCCGTGATTTACCGCATCCGGGAGGTTATGAATAATGTCAGGTTGTGGTACAGAGCGTGGATTAATTAGTGTAGATGAAGCTCTTGAGCTGATTATTAAGCAGCCAAAAAAGTTGGGTTCGATTAACCAAGTTCTTCAAAATAGCCTAAGTAGATATCTCGCTAAAGAAATTTATTCAGAAATTAATCTGCCAAGCTTTTCTCAAAGTGCGGTAGATGGTTACGCACTTTGTAGCCATGCTGAAGATTTGCAACAACAAAAATTTCAGGTTACGGGCGAGATTCGTGCGGGTAGTGAAAGCCATGACACCCTTAACGAGGGTCAGGCAATTCGTATATTCACAGGCGGTAAAATTCCAGAAGGAACAACACATGTTGCTCGGCAGGAAATCGTATCGGTTCTTGCGACCCAAGAAATTTACTTAACTGAGCATATACGTCCCCAAGCTGATATTCGATTTACAGGTGAAGAAATTCAGAAAGGTCAATTGCTTGCACAAACAGGCCAATTTCTTAATATTGGAAGTTTGGCCGCCTTAAGTATGGCTGGTATGCAAACGGTGGAAATTTACCGTGCACCGAAAGTCGCTGTTTTAGTGACTGGTGATGAAGTCGCCGAAACCGCAGAAGATCTTATCGATGGCAAAATTTTTGATGCAAATGGACCATTACTAAAAGCTTGGTTTGAAGATTATGGCTTAGATGTTGAATTGATTCATGTGGCAGATGAAGCAGAGCAAGTCATAAGTTACTTTAATCAGTTCAAAGACAGTCATGATGTCATTATAACGACAGGTGGAGTCTCTGTTGGTGATTATGACTTTGTTCGACCATGTGCTTTTGAGGTTGGTTTTGAGCAGATCTTTTGGAAAGTAAAACAGAAGCCGGGAAAACCGCTATTTTTTGCTGAATATTCCCAGCCAGAAAAAGGCCATCATTGTTACTTGTTAGGCTTACCGGGTAATCCTGCTGCTGTATATGTGGCTATGCAGGTATATGGCAAAGCCTTGTTAGATAGCTTGCAGGGGAATCAGGCGGGGCCAGAATGGTTTAGTGCGATTTTGGAGCATGACTTAAAAGAAGATGCACGTGAACGTTTTTTGCGCATGTATGCTTATTTTGAAAATGGACAGCTTAAAATAAAAAGTCTGGCAAAACAGCAATCACATATGCTGAGTAACTTAATGCAGGCCAACTGTCTTGTTCGAATTCCAGCGGGTGTAAAACTAGAAGCGGGTTATATATTAAAAGGTATATTTATTTCAAATTAAGTATAAAGAAAGAGAAATATGGCTCATTATGCCGTGAATGAGTCATATTTATTCAGCAATTTTATATTTTCTATAATGAATAATTTTTATAAAAGTTAATAAGCATTTATTTTTTAGAATCAATCTTGCATATATTGTGACAAGTGGTTTAGGGTATAAACTATAGAGCCATTGGGCTAAATAATATCGAGGAATGCATAAAGATGAAATGGGACGACATCGGTGATCAGCCTTGTTCGGTTGCTCGTATGCTATCAGTAATTGGCGATCGATGGACGATGCTAATACTACGTAATGCTTTTATGGGAATACGACGTTTTGACGACTTCCAGAAATCATTAGGTGTAACTCGTCATGTTCTTTCAGATCGTTTAAAACGTTTAGTTGAATATGAAATTTTAGTCAAAGCACCTTATTTTGATAGACAAGAGCGTTTTGAATATCGACTAACTGATAAAGGCTTTGAGCTTTATCCAATTATTTTGTCTATGGCGAATTGGGGCGATAAATGGATGGATCAAGGTTTGGGTAAGCCATTAGAATATCGTCATAAAACTTGTGGGCATAAGTTTGAACCAGTTATGGTGTGCTCGGTGTGCCGTGAGCCTTTACATGCTAAGCAAGTACAAGTGTCAGCAGGACCGGGTTATTTTGCGTATATCCAACAAAAACAGAAACAAGCCTAATATCTTTGCTCTATAAACTACGAAAACTCTTGCTGAATGGCATTGGTGAGAGTTTTATAGATATGTTCGTGGTTTGACTGTGCCACATTAAAACGTATGAATTGACCAGCATTAGATGCTTGGCTAAAAGCATTGCCTGGGGCAAGAATAACATTATGATTAATACAATATTTCGCAATCTTTGAAGCTTCTAAACCTTCAGGTAAATGACACCATACAAAAATTCCAGCTTGTGGCTTAATCCATGGTCTTATGCCAAGAGGCTCCAGTTTTGTGATGGTTTCATGCATGGCTTTTGCTAGACGTACTTTTAATAACTCTAAATGCTTGCGATAAGAGCCGTCTGTCAAGGCAGAGAGTAAAACCTCTGCGGAAACGCCGTTATGCGAGAAATTGGTGGCAATTTTTAAATCGGTGAGCTGATCAATCCATTCTGGTTTTGCAATAATGTAACCTGAACGAATAGACGCAGATAATGTTTTAGAGAAGCTTCCAATAAAAATGACGCGTGAAAGATTATCTAAAGCTGCAAGTCTAGGAGCGGGAGTATATTCAAAATCTGAGAAAATATCGTCTTCAACTACAATCAGGTTAGATTGTTCAATCAGCTTTAACAGTTGGTGTGCTGTAGATAGAGAAAGTGTGGCACCAGTTGGGTTGTGAATGCCTGAATTGGTGATATAGAGCCGAGGATTATATTTCTCTATGGTCTCTTTAAATGCTTCTAAATCTGGGCCATTTGCGGTGTAGGGTACTCCAACTACTTTAACTTGATGAACTTTGAGCAAGGCATGAAAATTAAAATAACACGGGTCATCAATGATCACGACATCATCAGGTTTTAATAAAAACCGAAAAACCAAATCAATCGATTGCGTTCCCGAATCTGTTAAAAGTACTTGATTTAGATTTGCATCTATTCCTTTTGATTGAGCACGTCTTGCTAATAAATCGCGTAAAGCTGGTAATCCTAACGGGGTTGAATAACCCATTAAACAAGCGTCTGTCCCTCTTGCAGCAGCTCTTAATCCTTTACGAATACTCTCTAAGGGCATCCAGTCATCGGGTAGCCAACCGCATCCAGGTTTAAAAACATCAGCTTTTGCTTCTAAAGATTGACGAGAGATCCATAACGGGTCTACGGAGCGTTCTAATTGAGGGCTTAATTCACTTAAAGCTAGAGGTGCAAGTGGGCCAACAATATAAAAGCCAGAGCCAGTTCGCGATTCAATTTTTCCAAGCGCAATTAGTCTTTCATAGGCTTCAATAACTGTTGAAACAGAAAAGCCAAGATCTTTGGCTAACTTACGAACAGAAGGTAAGCGTGCTCCAGGCATCAAAGATCGGTTTTTTATTTGTTGTTCAATCTCTGAAATGACAATTTCAATTTTTGTTTTTGCCTGATTCACTTGTTTGTAATCCTAACTGTACTGGTCATAGATATATAACAGTTCTTTTAAATTGTACTGCTTTGTATCTGGTTTTATCACCTTAGCACAGCTTAAATTCTTCGTATAGTGATGGAGAAAATTATGAATAGGTTTATGAATGGCTGGGTGAATGGATTTATTGGGGTAGCTATTTTTGCCGGGTCTCTACCAGCAACACGTGTCGCTGTAATGGGATTTGAACCTGGGTTTTTAACGGCAGCACGTGCAGCAATTGCTGGTATTTTGGGGCTTATTCTTATTTTAGTTTTAAAACAAAAAAAGCCAGCCAAGCAAGATTGGTGGCCACTTGCCATTGTTGCTATAGGGGTTGTGATTGGTTTTCCTTTATTTACAGCACTTGCCTTGCAATATATGAATGCAGCCCATTCAATTGTCTTTGTTAGTCTTTTACCGCTTGCAACTGCAATATTTGCTGTGCTGAGAGGTGGAGAAAAACCGAATCAATTTTTCTGGATATTTGCAGTCCTGGGGAGTGCAGTTGTTTTCGCTTATATGTTCTTCCTTTCTGGTGATACATCACTTGGAATAGGGGACTTTTACATGTTGATGGCGATTATTTTCTGTGGATTTGGATACGCAGAAGGTGGTGTACTTTCAAGAAAAATCGGTGGGTGGCAAGTCATTTGTTGGGCGCTCATTCTGTCATTACCCTTCATGCTGTTCCTTACTATTTTTTATATGCCAGCTTCATTTCAGAGTGTGTCTACATCAGCTCTAGTCGGTCTTATGTATGTGTCTTTGTTTAGTATGCTGATTGGTTTCTTTTTTTGGTATAAAGGGCTTGCTCAAGGTGGAATTGCTGCCATTAGCCAACTACAGCTCTTACAGCCATTAATGGGTCTAGCCATTGCGGCAATTTTATTGCACGAACATGTGAGTTGGTCCATGTTAGGAGTAACAGCAGCCACTATTTTGTGTGTCGCTGCTGCAAAAAAGTTTACTTAACTTTATAAACAATTTGCTGGTTTAGGAATGCCTGCCAAACGACTCAAATGACGGGCAACTAAACCAGTATTAAATTGTTGCTGTAAAACAGCATTATTAATATCTGGACTTACGGTTTTCATAAGATATTTGATAAGTGGGCGAGTTGCTGGAGAATGCCCAAACTGTTGGTAAAACTGACGAACAGCAGCTAAAACTTCAAAATGCCAATCAGTTAATTCAAGATCAAGTGACTTAGCGAGTTCTTGTGCAACTTCAGGATTCCAGATCGTATAATCAACCAAATGACCATCTTGGTCTAATTCTAAATTCATGAAACTAGCCTAAATATATTATTTAAGAGAAATACAGCGATTAAATGTTAAAGCAAGATCTGCAAATTGAGCATAGTCGAGTACATTTATCTGAGTTAAAGTATCTGTATCGAGTAAACCTTTTTCGACACTTAAGCACGAAACAGATTCAAACTGTTGAATAACCTGAACTGAAAGCTGAGCAACAGAGTCGCCCATAAAAACAATCTGATCACCTTCCTGATAAATATCACGCAATTCATCAATAATTTTAAGGGTATTGTGATAAGAAGACTGCACTAGATAAAGTGTTGATGGATTCATTAAATTTACACCTTCATCTACCAATATAGAACATGATCAAAAGATTGAATGAACTCAGTATTTAGCTGGACGAACTCAAGCTCTTGTTCTGTGTTTCGAACAAAAGGATGCTGCTGATTTTTGCTTTCAATAAGAATTGGGCTCAAATCATAAAACTCAAAGCTTTCCACCATATTTGAAGCCACTTTGAAGGCATGATGAAACTGGTTAAAGCTTAGATCATTTTGCAAAAGACTAAGAGCAGCATCTTTCAATAATACTTTGACTGGTGAGCCAAAGGTTGCTAAAACCATAGTAGCAGAAAGGCTTTCATTGATTTGAAGACTAGTTAAGTTGGCTTGGCTTAAAATGACGAGTACAGATTTCACACAATATACCTTTTAA
>Ga0308156_1001970_pt1 | contig 20361 bp, 15 predicted proteins | sample PhyAR2_FD_201041 | JGI IMG/M metagenome (GOLD analysis project Ga0308156, IMG submission 201041) | Phyllosphere microbial communities from UC Gill Tract Community Farm, Albany, California, United States - DLSL A.R2 | ecosystem: Host-associated > Plants > Phyllosphere > Unclassified | place: USA... | reverse complement strand
TTTTTGAACCGTCTGGATACGGTACTCCAAGATGCATCGATAAAAGTTGGCAATGTGATTCAGGAGGCAAAGTGAGCGTGAGCCTAATGTTGTTCGTTTTCTCGCTGGTTGTCCTCGTGATCCTCTTTTCCTGTGTTTTGAAGGCGAGACGTCCACCGTCCCCGCTCATCCGCAAGCTAACCGCCGCAGGCGTTAAATTGGGAGACGTTGAGCATCTCATGGCTCGCGGGGCGTTTTGGGTTCGCCAAGAACAGCTGATGACTGACCGTGAAGTTCACTTTATGCGGGGGCTATTCCGGATGGTAGATATGAAGCGATGGTACTTGTGCCCACAGGTCAGGGTAGCCGACATCGTTGAGATATCACCCCGTGTGCGAAATCGTGGCCGAACGTGGTGGAAGCTATTTCATATGGCAGCGCAGTGGCATTGCGATGTGGTGATTGTGGATAGACGGTCATTCAAGGTAGTCGCAGCGGTGGAACTGGATGATGCTTCACACCTGAAGATGCGCCGACGACGCCACGATATTTTGCTCGAAGAGGTATTGCGTCAGGCAGGTATCCCGCTGCTGAGAAGCCGTGATAGTCAGGAGCTTCAAAGGATGGTACGCGAATTTTTATCCGCACTGCATAAGGAACATAACCCTCAGCATTCACTGATAAGGGGCGAGGTATGAAGATAAAATGCAGAAAACGTGGGGGAGTCATGAGCATCGTTAAGCCACTTTCATTATTACTCGGCGTTCTCATCGGCCTGTCGAGTACCGCGTCAGCTGACGTTAACAGCGATATGAATAACTTCTTTAACAAGTTGGGATTTGCCTCCAATACCAGTCAACCGCAGGTGTGGCAGGGGCAAGCGGCGGGCTATGCGTCGGGCGGCTCTATCTATGCCCGCACGCAGGTCAAACAAATCCAGATGGTCTCCATGACGTTGCCAGACATCAATGCGGGCTGTGGCGGTATCGATGCCTATTTGGGGGCCTTCAGCTTTATCAACGGCGAACAGCTGCAGCGCTTTGCGAAACAAATCATGTCTAACGCGGCAGGCTATTTCTTTGATTTGGCGCTGCAAACCACGGTACCCGAAATCAAACAGGCCAAAGACTTTTTGCAGAAGCTGGCAACCGACATTAACAGTACCAATCTCAGCTCTTGTCAGGCTGCGCAGGGTATTGTAGGCGGGCTCTTCCCGCGTACTCAGGTCTCACAGCAAAAGGTCTGTCAGGACATCTCCGGCGAGAGCAATATCTTCTCCGACTGGGCTGCGTCACGTCAGGGCTGTACGGTCGGGGGCAAACTCGACAGTGTGCAGGATAAGGCGGGGGATAAAGACAAAGAACGGGTGATGAAGAACATCAATCTAATGTGGAATGCCCTGTCTAAAAATCGTCTGTTTGATGGCAACAAAGAGCTGAAAGAATTCATCATGACCCTGACCGGATCACTGGTTTTTGGAGCTAACGGGGAGATCACGCCGCTCCCGGCCAGAACGACCGACCGTGACTTGGTGAAGGCCATGATGGACGGCGGCACCGCGCAAATCTACCACTGCAATGATGCGGATAAGTGTTTAAAGGTGGTCTCAAACACCAATGTGACCATCAGTAAGGATAAGGCGCTAAAGGCCCAAATCTCATCGCTGCTCACCAGTATCCAGAACAAGGCGATAACGGATACGGCCATGACCGAGCAGGAAAAAGGGTTTATCTCCAGTACCTCCATTCCCGTCTTTAAATATCTGGTCGACCCCCAGATGTTGGGTATCTCCAACAGTTTGGTTTATCAGCTGACAGACTATATCGGCTACGACATTTTGCTCCAATACATCCAAGAGCTTATTCAACAGGCGCGCGCCACCTTGTCTGTCGGCAACTATCCCGAAGCCTCGATGAACGTGGTAATGGAGAACCTTAATCAAGCCACCCAGCAAATCGCCGCGTTTCAGGCGCGTGTTCAGGTACAGCAGGATGCATTGCTGGTCGTCGACCGTCAGATGAGCTACATGCGCCAGCAGGTGTCGGCACGCATGATGACGCGCTATCAAAACAACTACCATTTTAGCGGGGTGCAGTGATGCTTGAGATATATACCATCGCCGGTGGCGAGTGGCTACGGGGCACCTTTAACGCTATTGCGGCCTTTATGGGAACGGATACGTGGAAAACAATTGAGCGTATGGCCATCCTATTTTCAGTCCTGATTGTGTCATTTAACTGGATACGAAAGCACAACGTCATGGATTTGTTGGGATGGAGCTTTGTTCTGGTCTTTGTCTCCATGCTGGTTGTTATCCGCACCCCCGTGCAAATTATTGATAATAGCGATGTGACCAAAGTCTATCAGGTCGATAATGTCCCCGTGGGGCTGGCTTTGCCAGCGTCGCTCACCACACGCATCGGGAACGCGTTAGTGCAAAGCTATGAGATGGTGTTTTCACAGCCGGACAGCGTCACCTACAGTAAAACGGGGATGTTATTTGGTGCAAATCTGGTTGCGCAAAGTACCGATTTCCTCTCGCAAAACCCGGAAATTACGACGCTCTTTTCTGACTATGTGCAGAACTGCGTGATGGGGGATATTTTCCTCAATCGCAAATACAGCTTTGAAGACCTGATGAATTCAGCAGATCCCTATACGTTGATTTTCTCAAAGCCCAGTCCGCTTCGCGGCGTATTCGACCAAATGAATAAATTTAAAACCTGTGCCGAAGCGTCGGTGGAGTTAAAAAACAAGCTGGCGCTCGATACCACGACCGGGGGAAAAACATGGCATTACTACGCACGCCAACTGTTTGGAGGGAAACCCAATCCTGACGTGTTGCTCAGCCAACTGGTAGGCGATAGCTACGGGTATTTCTATAACTCAGGGCAAAGTGCCAGCCAAATTATCCGCCAGAATGTGACCTTAAATGCGCTGCGTGGGGGCATTATGAGCTATGCCTCACGTAACGGGGACACCTCAAGCCTGCTCAATATCGCCACGACCTCGTCCCTTGAAAAACAGCGTCTTGCCCATGCCTCAGTGGGGCAAGTGGCCTTGCGGTCGCTGCCGATTATGCAGACGGTGTTGATGGGTATCCTTATTGGGCTGTTTCCCATTATGGTGCTCGCAGGGATGTTTAATGCGGTGACGATGCCGGTCGTGAAAGGGTACGTGTTCACATTTATGTGGCTGCAAACCTGGCCACTGCTCTATGCGGTGCTCAATAACGCCATGACCTATTACGCCAAGCAAAACGGCGTTCCCGTGGTGTTATCCGAACTCTCGCGGGTGCAGGTGAAGTATTCCGATATTGCGACCACGGCGGGCTATATCTCGATGATGATCCCCTTCCTGTCATGGAAAATGGTGATGGGGTTAGGGCAAGTGTTCTCCAGCATCAGCTCTTCGCTCGGTTCCGCATCGCTCAGCTCAACGTCTGCAGCCTCCTCGAGCGCCGTCGATGCCATCTACTCTTTTGGTAACATGCAAACCGAGAACGTGAACGGCTACAGTTGGAATACCAACAGTTCAACGTCGTTTGGCCAGATGAGCCAGCAACTGGCTAACGGGGCCAGTTCGACACAGACGCGCGACGGGGGCTTTGTGGTGGATTCGAGCGGCAGCACGTCGAAAACGCCGGTGGATATCATGATCACCCGCTCGGTGGCCAGCGCCCAGCAGCAGATGGCGCGTGAGTCAGAGTCGCAGGCACAAACGGCGATGCACGGCTACAACAGCAGCGTCACCAGTGCTTGGAACTCACTGAGCCAGTTTGCCAGTAATCGGGGTAACAGCGCCTCGATGGTAAGCGGCGCTGACAATGCACAGAACTCGCAAGAGTCGATGATGCGCAGCAAAATGTGGAATGCGGTGACCAGCAACGCCAAAGCCAACAATATCAGCAATGAAGAGTCGTTCCAGAATCTGATGGATAAGACGTCTCGTACGACGGGGTCATTGTCTGCCTATATCGGGGCAAAATATGACTCTGGTGATATGCTCGCGACCAAATTAGGCTCATGGGCAACCGGAGTAAGTATAAATGGTGGCGGAAAAGCTGACATTGGGCACTCATGGAGTAAAGGTGATACTGACAACGTGACTGACGGGCATCGTCAAATCAATGATAGCCGCCACGATACCAGCGCGCAGGCGGCGAAGGACTTTAAAGAAAGCAGTGATTATCTGACCAGTCATCGTACCAGCCAGTCGGGCAGCCTGACCGATAACAATGCCGCTTCACGCACCGACCAGCTTGCCGCGTCACTCAGTACGGCGAAAAACAGCTACGACCAGTACACCAATGCCCAAACCCGCAGCCATGAGTATGCAGAAATGGCCTCACGCACCGAGTCAATGAGCGGTCAGATGAGCCAAAACCTAACACAGCAGTTTGCCAACTTTGTGCGTGAACGTGTGCCGCAGGAGGCCGATAACCTGCTGACCGATGCGGGATCACCGGATGTGGCCGCGAAACGTGAGGAACTAGCACGGGAGTTTGTGCGTGCACAGGTCACTCCGAAGGTGGACGCGGATCACGCCACCGGCAAAGAACGTATTGGCAGCGGTATGACCGCTATTCCACAAGGCGGTTCAAACGAGAGCGTGCAAGCCGACTATGCGCGTAATAACGGACATATTGACGCGCGTACGCAGCAGGCCGGTATTAAAGACGATGTGGGGAATTCGGTGCAGGGGATGATTAACGAAAATCAGGCCAAACAAACCACCACCCAACATAATATTGAACAACAGTCCCACGAGGTGAAAGGCCAGTATACCGATCTGGATAATCAGCATAAAACAGAACAAAGCACACAAAACAAGCAGTATAATAATGCCAAGGAAAAGGCAGATTCAGTATCTGGTGCTAAATCAAAAGAAGAACTCTTAGAGCAAACTAGGAGCCTAGAGAAGGATTTTAATAAGGGGAGGGGGAAATGATAACCAATAAAATCATCCAGCAGGAAATGGATGAACTTAAGCATACACTGAAGCAAGGTGACTTTGATATTCCTTCGATGTGGACTTGTATATGGCCAGGTGGACTGTTAGTTATTTGGTGTGAGATGTGTGCTTTTATTAGTTATTTTATAAGTGGTAAGGGACGATATTTTAATGTTGAGGCTGGGTTTTCATTTGCTTTTTGTTTTGTGATGGGAGTGATTCTTGGTGTGGGCTTGGCTAATGGTAGGGCTACATTTCTTTCTGTTCCTCATTCATTTAGATGTAACTCCAAAGTTTACTCTTTCTTTAGTACGAAATTAAAAGCGTATGGGATTGTTTTTCTTTTTCTGGTTCTATCTTCATCAGTTTTTTTTGGAATATTAGGTTTTGGTGACGGATTCCCTATATCTCTGCTTGTTATAGTCGTTTTTATTGGAATGATTATGAATGTGGACTTTAGTCGTTATCAGTTATCTTTACTGACTTCCACTATAGAAACGTTCAAAGGTTATAAAAAATGATAGCGGAAAAGTGATATAACCCTCTTATTTTATTCTTTACCTTTTATCTTCTCTTTAATCTCTCAGTTAGCCGCCTCGCTAGCTGAGAGCGTTATCTCTGTCTTATAAAGAAAAAATACCTGTTTGTTATGGGTATTTAATTTCCTGTGCTCAGGAGAATGCAGATGAGCTTTAATGCAAAAGATATGACGCAGGGCGGTCAAATCGCCGCGATGCGTTTTCGTATGTTTGGGCAAATTGCCAATATTATATTCTATTGTTTATTTCTTCTGTTTTTGACCATAACGACGCTGACCTTAATGTTCCGTCTGTCATGGCAAACCTTTATTAACGGCATTATTTATTGGTGGTGCCGGACGCTGGGGCCAATGCGTGAACTGATGCGCTCACAGCCGGTGTATCAGATTGAGTATTATGGCAAAAAATTCCCCTATAACGCCCAGCAAATACTCAATGACAAATATACGCTCTGGTGCGGCGAGCAACTCTGGACCAGCTTTGTGATTGCAGCCGTGGTCGGTGGCATTGTGTGTACGGTGACGTTCTTCGTTGCCTCATGGATATTAGGCCATCAAGGGAAGAAACAAAGCGAAGACGAAATTACCGGTGGCCGCAAACTGACCGATGACCCAAAAGAAGTCGCGGCGATGCTTAAAAGAGACGGTAATGCCTCTGATATTAAAATTGAAAAATTACCTCTGATTAAAAACAGCGAAATCCAAAACTTCTGTCTGCATGGCACGGTCGGTTCCGGTAAGTCTGAGTTTATTCGCCGCCTAATGAATCATGCGCGTAAGCGTGGCGACATGGTGATTGTCTATGACCGCTCCTGTGAGTTTGTGAAAAGCTATTACGACCCCGCCAAAGATAAAATACTTAACCCGCTCGATGTGCGCTGCGCTAACTGGGATTTGTGGCGTGAATGCCTGACCCAACCTGATTTTGATAACGTCGCGAATACGCTTATCCCGATGGGCTCGAGCGAAGACCCCTTTTGGCAAGGTTCGGGCCGCACCATCTTTGCCGAGGCAGGCTTCCGGATGCGTAAGGATGATGACCGCAGCTATGCCAAGCTGGTTGATACGCTCTTATCCATCAAAATCGATAAGCTGCGCGCCTATTTAAAATCGACGCCTGCCGCGAACTTGGTGGACGAGAAAATTGAGAAAACGGCGATATCTATCCGTGCGGTGCTCACCAACTATGTCAAAGCTATCCGCTACCTGCAGGGCATAGAGCGTAACGGCGAACCTTTCACCATCCGTGACTGGATGCGCGGTGTACGCGAAGATGGCCACAACGGTTGGCTGTTTATCTCATCGAATGCCGATACTCACGCCTCTCTTAAACCAGTGATTTCGATGTGGTTATCGTTGGCCATTCGCGGCCTATTGGCGATGGGGGAGAATCGTCAGCGTCGCGTGTGGATTTTTGCCGATGAGCTGCCGACCCTGCATAAGCTGCCGGATTTGGTGGAAATTCTGCCCGAAGCGCGAAAGTTTGGCGGTTGCTACGTGTTGGGCTTCCAGTCCTATGCTCAGCTTGAGGATATCTATGGCGCCAAAGGCGCTGCTACGCTGTTTGATGTGCTCAATACCCGCGCCTTCTTCCGCTCGCCGAGTAAGCAGATTGCGGATTTTGCTGCCGGTGAAATTGGTGAAAAAGAGCAGCTCAAGGCTTCCGAGCAATATTCTTACGGTGTCGACCCCGTACGTGATGGCACCTCGGTGGGCAAAGACATGGAGCGTGTCACACTGGTGAGCTACAGCGACATTCAAACTCTGCCCGATTTAACTTGCTATATCACGCTGCCGGGACCGTATCCTGCGGTGAAACTGCCGCTGAAGTACCAAGCGCGTCCCAAGGTCGCGCCGGAATTTATCGCCCGTTCTATCGATACTGACGCCGAGACGCACCTGAGTGCCGTACTGGCCGCTCGTGAGGAAGAAGGACGTGGGATTGCCGAGCTCTTTACCCCTGATGCTGAAACAGCCATGCTCGCCGCGACGGAAAATAAGCCCGTCGCTGAGACTCAGACTCAAACGACACCGCCTGTTGCGCCTAATAGCGCAGAAAATGCAGCGAAGCCAGCACCCAAGGTGATACCCAACGTCGCAGCCGCAACCTCATCGACAACGGCGACCAGCGCCACCGCAGCAGCGGCAGGTGTTGCACCGGTCGGCGGCGTTGAACAAGAGCTTGAGCAAGCGTTGCCTCCGGGTATTGATAGCCAAGGCGAACTGATTGACCCGGATGCTTACGAACGTTGGCAGGCTGAACATGAGGCGAATAGTCAGCGCACGATGCAACGCCGTGAAGAGGTCAATATCAATCACGGTCAGTCGTCTCTCGATGACGTTGAAGTGGGGGATACATTTTGAGGGTAACTAGATCCAATCTTCCAGCCGCAGACCAGAAACGCGCTCAAACTCTCGCGTATTGTTGGTGACAACGATAAGCCCACAACTTCGAGCATGACCGGCAATCATCAGGTCATAGGGGCCAATCGGTTTTCCAAGACGCGCTTGTTCAGCCCTGATTTGACCGGAATGTGCGGCTGCATAGTTGTCGTAGTTAAGTACGGATAAACGTGCTGTAAAACCTTCAATGATGGCTAAGTTACGCTCAGGTGCGGCACTTTTTTCTGCACCATAAATGAGCTCCGTTAAAGTCACTGAACTGATGCAAAGTTGATGACTGTGGCGATTGAATTTTTCGCGTACCGATTCTGGTTTGTTTTTGATGGTGAAAATACAGATGTTGGTATCAAGCATGTATTTGAGCATTACAGGGCCTCGCGCTCTTGCATCTCAGGTTGTTCGCGCTCGGGCATAAAGTCATTTGTTACCGAACTTTCTTCAAACCAACTATCCCATGATTCTCCGGCTGGCGTAATTAAACGAGTACGACCTATGGCAATGATTTCTACGCGTTTGACATCTTCGGGTAGTGCTACGGCTTTGGGTAAACGAACGGCTTGGCTGCGATTGCTGAGAAATACGCTAGTTTCCATATGTGCCTCCTTTGGATATACAAGATGTATATCCAGTGTAGTTCACCTGTGGGATATGTCAATGGGATATCCAGTCTCTGTTTAAGATGCGACAACGAACAAAAGGGTATTTGCGATGATGAGCTTTAGCCAGGTGAAGTCGGCAGGGGGCGCGGCAGGCTACTACACCGACAAAGACAACTATTACGTCTTGGGCAGCATGGATGACCGTTGGTATGGCGAGGGTGCCAAGCTGTTAGGCTTGGCGGGCAGCATTGATAAAGATGCCTTCACCCGTGCGCTTAAGGGATTATTGCCTGACGGGTCGGATCTGTCCCGTCTGCAGGATGGCAGTAATAAGCACCGTCCGGGCTATGATCTGACTTTCTCAGCCCCCAAAAGTGTCTCGGTGATGGCGATGCTGGGCGGTGATAAGCGTCTGATTGAGGCTCACAACCGCGCCGTTGATGTCGCGCTCAAGCAGGTCGAGGCATTGGCGTCGACCCGCGTGATGCGTGATGGTGTCTCAGAAACCGTCCTCACCGGGAATCTGGTGATTGCCCGCTTTAATCACGACACTTCGCGTGACCAAGACCCCCAATTACACACCCACAGCGTGGTGCTTAATGCCACACGCAATGAGGATAAGTGGCAGGCACTGAGCAGCGATACAGTGGGTAAAACCGGCTTCTCAGAGAACGTGCTGGCCAATCAAATCGCCCTTGGCAAAATCTACAACCAGTCGCTGCGACGAGAAGTCGAAGCGATGGGCTATGAAGTGGATGTCGTCGGTAAGCATGGTTTATGGGAGATGCGCGATGTGCCCGTTGCCCCTTTTTCGTCACGGCGAAACACCATTGTCGAAACTGTGGGTGCAGATGCTTCACGACGTTCGCGCGATGTTGCCGCACTCGATACTCGTAAGTCGAAAGAAGTCCTTGAACCTACACAGAAGATGGCCGAGTGGCTGACCACGCTGAAAACGACCGATTTTGATATGGAAGCGTATCGTAAGCTTGCGGATACGCGTGTTCAAGACGGTTTGACGCCTACGCCACCGGCGCAGGAGCCTACCGATGTCGGGCTGGCGGTGACACAGGCGATTTCACTCCTTAGCGAGCGCAAAACCCAGTTTACCTATGCCGATGTGTTGGCTAAGACGGTCGGCCAGCTGCCGGCACTCGATGGGGTGATTCAACAGGCGCGTGAAGGGATCGATAACGCGATTGCGCGTCAGCAGTTGATTCCGCTGGATAAGGAAAAGGGGATTTTCACCTCCGATGTCCATGTTCTCGATGAGCTGTCTATCGATGCCTTGAGCAAGGAAGTGATGCGCCAAGGTCATGTCCAAGTGAGTCCGAACAGTAAAATAGACAGACCAGCGCCCTACAGCGACGCGGTCAGCGTGCTTGCGCAGGACAAACCGCCGATGGCCATTTTGTCCGGGGCGGGCGGTGCATTGGTGCAACGCGACCGCGTGGCGGAGTTGGTGAATCTGGCACATGAGCAGGGGCGCGAGGTACAAATCTTAGCGGGCGATACCAAAGCGCGGGCCTATTTGCAGCAGGATGAACAGTTGACCAAAGAGGCCGTGTTACCTAAGCGCAGTATGCTGGATGGCACGGCGTTTGTGCCCAACAGCACCCTGATTGTCGAGCAGGGAGAAAAGCTGACGCTCAAAGAAGCGGTATCGCTGCTTGATGGCGCCGTGCGTAACAACGTGCAGCTGCTCGTGATGGACTCGCAACAGCGCAGCGGGACCGGCAGTGCGCTCAGTATTTTACGTGATGCTGGCGTGAACGACTACCGTTATCAGGGCGGAAAGCAGATAGATGCGGTGGTTGTGGGCGAAGCGGATAAAAACCAGCGCTATGCCCAACTGGCCCACGACTACGTGGCGCACCTTCAGGCGGGCGGAAAAGGCGTGGTGCAAACGTCGGGCGTGCGCGAGCAAGACATTCTGACGGATACCGTGCGTGCCGAGCTGAAGACTCAGGGTGTGTTGTCACAGCAGGACATCACCGTGCCGACATTGGTACCGGTATGGGTCGACAGTAAGAGTCGCACCGTACGCGATCATTACCGTGAGGGTATGGTGATGGAGAAATGGGACGGTGAAACCAAAACCCATGAGCGCTTTGTGATTGAGCGCGTCACGGGCAAAACGCACTCGCTGACGCTACGCAATGAGGCCGGGGAAAGCCAACAGATAAAACTGTCGGCGTTAAATAGCCAGTGGTCATTGTATCGCTCAGAGCCGCTGCCGGTTGCCGTGGGGGAAAAACTGAACGTGCTGGGGAAAATGCCGGAGCACAAACTGCGCGCCGGTGATGAACTCAGCGTGGTGAGCCATGCTGAAGGTAAGTTGGCAGTGGTACGTAACGGAAAAGGCGGGAACCAATCTTTGCCCGTGGGCGATTCGCCGTTCTCTGCGATAAAGGTGGGGCATGCGTGGGTGGAGGGATTAGGGCGCTCGGTCAGTGATGACGCGACGGTCTTTGTGGCCGCAAGCAATCGCGATCTCGACAAGATGACCTTGAACCAGCTGTCGCGCAGCGGCGCACAGATACAGATGTATTCGGCGCAAAGTCCCGAAAAAACGGCTGAAAAACTCACACGTCATCCGTCGTTTAAGGTTGTGACGCAGCAGATAAAAACCGTGGCGGGTGAGTCGGTTCTTGATGATGCCCTGCAGCACCAGAAAACGGCGCTGAATACACCGGTACAGCAGGCTATTCATTTGGCGGTCCCTTCGCTTGAAAACCAAAAGCTGGCGTTTTCGCGCGTCTCTCTTCTGGCGGCAGCGCAGGAGTTCGGTAACGGTAAGCTCTCGCTGCCGGCGATTGAGCAAGAGGTTCAGCAGCAGGTCAAAGAGGGGGCATTAATCGCGGTCGATGTCGCTCAGGGGCACGGCAATGATTTGCTGGTCTCGCGGGCGTCCTTTGAGGCAGAAAAAAGCATTATTCGCCATATCGCTGAGGGGAAGGAGGCGGTCACGCCGCTGATGAGTGACGTCCCCGAGAGTCTCTTAGCCGGGCTGACAACGGGCCAGCGGGCGGCGACGCGCATGATACTTGAAACACCTGACCGTTTTGTGGCGGTACAGGGCTATGCCGGCGTGGGGAAAACCACCCAGTTTCGTGCGGTGATGCAGGCCATTAATACCTTGCCTGAAGAACATCGTCCTCGCGTCATCGGGCTAGGTCCAACCCACCGTGCGGTGGGCGAGATGCGTGGTGCGGGGCTTGATGCCCAAACGCTGGCCTCTTTCCTCCATGACACCGCCCAGCAACAGCGGCAGGGTGAAACACCCGATTATCGTAATACGGTGTTTGTGGTGGATGAAAGCTCGATGCTGGGCAATACCGACATGGCCAAAACCTACGCGCTGATTGCCGCAGGCGGTGGACGTGCGGTCTTTAGCGGGGACAGTGACCAGCTGCAGCCGATTGCACCGGGCCAACCCTTTAAGCTACAGCAAAGGCGCAGCGCTGCCGACGTGGCCATTATGCAGGAAATCGTGCGCCAAACCCCCGCGCTCAGGCCAGCGGTATATCGCATGATTGAGCGTGATATCAGCGGCGCATTGGCCACGGTGGAGAGTGTGGCGCCGGTACAGGTGCCACGCCAACCCGGCGCGTGGGTCCCTGACAGCTCGGTCATGGAGTTTACTCGCGAGCAAGAAAATGCGATACGAGAAGCGATCCAAGAAGCGGGTAACGGATTGAATATTGATGAGGGTAAGCCTGCCCCCCTCTACGAGAGTATCGTAGCAGATTATATGGGGCGCACGCCTGACGCCCGCGCGCAAACGCTGATTGTGACGCACTTGAACGACGACCGTCGCGTAGTGAATGCGATGATACATAACGCCCGTGAGAATGCCAGCGAACTTGGCGGTAAGACCTCTATTCCGATTTTAGTCACGGCGAACGTACGCGACGGTGAACTCAGGCGACTGAGTACGTGGGAAGAACACCGTTGTGACCGCGTGCTCATGGACAATATCTACCATCAGATAGCCGATATTGATAAGCAGGCTGAGCTAATCACGCTGCGCGATAACGCCGGCAATACGCGGCTACTCTCCCCCCGCGAAGCCGCCAGTGAAGGGGTAACGCTGTATAAGCAAGACGTGATAACGGTCGGTGTGGGCGACAAAATGCGTTTTTCCAAAAGTGACAATGAGCGCGGCTATATTGCCAACAGCGTGTGGACGGTCTCGGATATAGCCGGTGACAGTGTCACGCTAACAAACGGTCAACAGCAGCGTACGGTTACCCCTTATCGTGATGAAGCGCAGAGCCATATTGATTTGGCCTATGCGGTCACCGCACACGGTGCGCAGGGGGCCAGTGAGTCCTTTGCCATTGCACTTGAAGGGACCGACGGCAGCCGCAAGCAGATGGTGAGCTTTGAGTCGGTGTATGTTGCCCTATCGCGTTCTAAGCAGCATGTGCAGGTGTATACCGACAACCGCGAGGGGTGGGTGAATGCGATGGGCAAAACCCAGGCACGCAGTACCGCACACGATGTACTGGCACCGCGCGATGAGCGCACGGTCAACAACGCCGAGCGGTTGATGCGTCAGGCTACGCCTCTGCCCGAGGTGGCGGTGGGTCGAGCACTCCTCAAGCAGTCGGGTTTACAAGAAGGTCAGTCACTGGCGCGCTTTATTGCGCCGGGGCGTAAATACCCGCAGCCTCATGTGGCCCTGCCCGCCTTTGACCAAAACGGAAAGTCTGCCGGCGTTTGGCTTGCGCCGATGACGCAGGGAGAGTCTCTGGACGCCCATGCCCTGAGCACCGAAGGGCGTGTCTTTGGCAGCGAGGAGGCGCAGTTTGTCGCCCTTCAAGCCAGCCGGAACGGCGAGAACCAGCTGGCCACCACGATGCGCGAAGGCGTGGCGTTGGCCGTCAGCCATCCTGATAGCGGCGTGGTCGTAAGACTGTCTGGCTACGGTCGTCCGTGGAACCCTGCTGCGATGACCGGTGGCAAACTGTGGGTCGATAAGGTCGCGGAGGTAACAACGGGCACAGCAACGGATACGGCAGTGGACATCACACCGGCAGATGTGGGTGATAGTCGCCGTGCAGAAGAACTTGCGCGTGAGGCGTTGGAGAAACAGGCAGAAAAAACCGCTCAAGAGATGTTGGGGACAGACAAGCCGGAGCAGGATGTGACCTTGCCTGATGAGAAGGTCAAAGCGTTGGTTGGCGATGTTATCAAAGGATTAGCGGGCAACCGCGATGATAAATCACCGCTGCCAGAACTGCCTGACGCGCGCGTGCAAACGGAGGCGGTGAATAAAGTGGTGGCGGAAAACCAACAGCGTGAACGCCTGCAGCAGTTGGACAATGAGGTGGTGCGCGACCTGCAGCGTGAGAAAACGTTGGGTGGCGACTGACGCGCCTGCGGCTTGTCGGCCCCGGCGTCTTCCACGATGAAACATCGTAAAATCCTCCGAGGCTGCGATAAACGGAATAAAAATATGAAAGCAGAACATGCAGATAGCAATGATAGTTTGACTCAGATGGGACAATGGTTACAGCCTCGTCTGTCATGGACATCGGGGCAACTCGACGTCATTAAGACCGTGGCCATGCTACTGATGGTGTCCGATCATGCCAACTTTATCCTGTCTCTCCATCAACCGTGGATGATGTTGATCGGCCGTGGCGCGTTTCCGTTATTTGGTCTGGTGTGGGCCTACAATCTGACGCGGCATCCTGTCTTACGGCAGGCAACCCTCAACCACCTGTGGGTGTGGGCGCTCTTTGCGCAGTTGGGGTATGCGCTTGCTGGGTTCCCGTGGTGGCAGGGCAATATCTTATTTGCTTTCGCGGTCGCCGGTCAGACTATCCGCACATGTGAAATGAAATCCCGCCTATCGGTATCGCTTGGGTTACTACTGGTCATTCTCTGGCTTCCCTTTGCCAAAACCAGCTACGGGTTGGCGGGGATAATGATGCTCGTCAGTGCACGATATCTGTTTTCGGCGACATCATCCGCTGAGCAGGCGCCGTGCTTCATCTTATGGTGCAGCATGGTGCTGATGCTCAATATCGAGGTTTCATCCATAGCGGCTATTGCAGGCTTAATACTCTCAGGCGTGGCGCTCGTATCGGTTTGCGCTATTAATGCGGGCGTTCAGCGGTTCTGGCCCCGCGATTTTTTTGTGCTGTTTTACGTGGGGCATCTGGTGCTCTTGAGTGTGCTTGCTGAGGTTATTTTATGAATATGCGTACAATGTCTTCCTCGCTAGCCTGCTGTGTACTGTCGGATGCCATGCTGATGTATTGGTGGGGGTTTTCCCCCGAGGGCAGTGCGCAGAAATTGGTGATGAACACGCTCAACATCGCTCGCCACTCTATTAACCTGATGGGATATTCATTTACGTCACCGGAAGTGGTGAAAGCGCTTCTTGCCGCAAAACGACGGGGCGTGGATGTGCGCGTGGTGCTCGATAGCAAAGGCAATCAGGGCAGAGCGAGCGTGGCGGCTATCAACCTGCTGGTGAATGCGGGTATTAAGGTAAGAACGGTCGATAACTACAAGATAATGCATGATAAAGTGGCCATTATCGATGGCGTTACCGTTCAGACGGGGTCATATAATTACACGCGGGCGGCGCAGCGGTCGAATTCTGAAAACGTGGTGGTGATGTGGCAGATGCCCGAGGTGGCACAGGTTTACTTTGGACACTGGCAAAGCCGGTAGTCACAGGGTCAAGCATGGCAGTCCCACTATTAATTCAATGAGGGAATATCTATATAATGAGTGATGAAAAACGGAAAACCTTAACGCTAAAACGTAAAAAACCAGCAGCGACGGAGGGAGTAACGGAGAGCACAAATGCTACCAAGACCTCATCGACGCTGCAGGTACCTCGCGTGGTAGGACGTAAGAAGGTGGTCACAGTCACCTCGCCGCCGGCGTGGAAAGTGAAGAAGCAGGCGCTGGCTGCAAAGGTACCGCCTAAAAGAGAAACTACGCCTGCATCGCCGCCAAAAAGCGCCGAAAAAGCCATAAAAGAAGCGGTGCCACGTCAAGTGAAAGTACCCAAGGGCGTAACGCTTATTCCCTTGGATGAGGCCATCAACGAGATGAAAACGTATTGGCCGGGGTTATTCGATGGCGATGACCCGAGGCTGATGGCGATTGGGGCTTTCGAAAAGTTGGTCGCAGATAAGCAGTTAAATCACTATCCGATTTCCAACAAACGCATTAAACGTTGTTTGAAAAGTATCACGCGTTCGAAAGTGTACCTCAATCAAACGGTTGTCGGTGCACTGCGCCATGACATCAAAGGTAACGTGGTCGCCGCAGTCGAAGAATGTGAACAGCAGTACGCCATTGAGCGGCTAGGCCGCACAGTAAAAACCAAGCTATAGCCTCATCCTCAGGTGAGTTGTTTCACTATCCAACTCACCACCCTGTAAGTCCTCCATATATCTTAAAGATCCGTGCGCCAACACGGATGCGATTTTTTATTGTAGAAAACAACGTAAGTTATTGATTTGCAGTATTTGTGATACTTATAGTATTCTTGTTTCCAACGATCCTTTTTAGATCCTTGAGGGGGCTTAGATGTCACAATCCACAAATGCGGAAACTTCCTCATCGAAAATTAAACGTTCATATCGAAAAGGTCATCCTTTATCGGTTGGAGAACGTAAATTACGTTCTGTATCTCGCAAAAAAGAAACACACAAATCCGTCAGTGTTTTCATCCGTAACGCTCAAAAAAATAAGCTCGATGAGTTTTGTGATGAGTATGGCCTGACGCAGGCAGAAATGATTGAAATTCTGATAGAACGCGAAGAGGAACGCAGGAAGCAGTTGTGACATGTCACAATTATTGTTTGTTTTATGATTGAGTGCTAGATTACTGATAGTTTACGAATTTTGGTCGGCCACGCCACAAGGTGGTAGGAAATAGGTTCGGTAGTGTGTTTTGACTGAATCTAAAAAGCAAAAACCCCGATAATCTTTACATTCTTGGCGGAAGCGAAGATTAACGGGGCCTTCATCATAAAACTGCATAGAAGCTGTTGCTCTATGCAGGGAGTATAGTTTTATGCGTCGAGAATTTCAAGACCTCTCGTGCTTACTCCTTCTGTGCAACATAAGTGTAGGAAGGTGTGGCTGACACCCAGTCCCTGTTCACCCATTACCGACAGGTCAAGAATCCGAATCCGGAGTTCACTCCGCGTGAGGGTAAAAAGACCCTGCCGTTCTGCCGTAAGCTAATGGCAAAAGCCGAAGGCTTTACGTCCCGCTTTGATTTTTCCATCCATGTCGCCTTTGCTCGCTCTATGGGGACGCGTCACCGCATGCCTCCTTTGCTGCGCCGGCGTGCCATCGATACGTTACTTCAGGGGCTGTGCTTCCACTATGATCCACTGGCTAACCGTGTACAACGTTCGATTACCAATCTGGCCATCGAATGCGGTCTGGCTACAGAGTCAAAGAGCGGCAATTTGTCCATCACTCGCGCCACGCGAGCGCTGAAATTTATGGCGGAATTGGGCCTGATTACTTACGAGACCGAGTACGACCCAACGATTGGCTGTAACATTCCGACCGATATTACCTTCACGCCTGCACTGTTCGCCACGCTCGACATCTCTGACGTAGCCGTAGTCGCCGCGCGGCGAAGCCGTGTCGAATGGGAGAATCTGCAGCGTAAGAAACAGAAACTGAAGCCGCTAGAAATGGATGAACTGATAGCAAAGGCTTGGCGGTTTGTGCGCGAACGCTTCCGCAGCTATCAGACTGAGCGTAAACGACACGGACTAAAACGCGCCCGTGCTCGACGTGACGCGGATAGAACCCGAAAGGATATAGAGACCTTGGTGAAACAACAGCTGACGCGTGAATACGCCAGCGGGCGCTTTATCGGCGGCCTTGATGCCTTGAAACGTGAACTGGCGCGTCGAGTGAAAGAGCGTATGCTGATGTCGCGCGGTAACAACTACACGCGGTTGGCCGCTCTCCCCTCCTAACTTCTGATTTTCCAAAAATCCGGCCGACGCCGGAGGCTTTCGCTCGCCTACAGTTAGCTACTGATGACTATTTAACCAAGGCAGCTCTTCACTTCCTTGATATTACCCATGAATCATTACTTAGATGGTCAAAAAAAACCTTATCAGTTGCCACTGAAGTCTGACCAATTACGTTATCCACCATTAAGTGCAAGGGACTTTTCCATAAGGTGACAACCGATATGTTTACAGAGCGCTAGCCGAAGGCTTTTCAAAGTGCATGGTTTCCTTTAAACAACTACTAATTACTTCTTTTAAATACCTTCTTATTCTTCTTATAAAGAAATAACCTATTCGTCACCTGACCTCTGGGCAGGCTCCTTATAATGTCCGCCCTTGCAGCGGACTAAAGTCCTCGCCGGTTCGAAACAACCTTAAGTTCCTCCCATCGCTACGCGACGGGCCCCATAAAAAACCACTTTAGTTACAACACACAAGACATCCGCATTGCTCACCATGCACATCGGCAACCACAGAGCGAAACCCATCCCACTGCAAAGCTGCTCGCCCCCGGCCCTGTGGGCCGGAAATGAGTCGCTTTATAAGTGGATGTTGTAACTAATAAGATTGAGTTACTGTAAGTGGTGTGGCAAGTTGTTTTGAGTACATGCTCGTAAGCGGCAAAGCCTTGTCGTGGTCACTCCGACCGCATAATGATACTTCTACACCGCTTTTAATGGGTTTAGCTTTGCAGCTACCGTGTTCTCTCAAGAAAAGTCGCTTCTAATTCAGACATACAGCCCCCTAAGTGCTGCCAGCAAGCTGTCAGCACTAAGTCCCCGATACATCGCGGCTACGCCGCGCTAACGGGGTTAAAAGGACTTAAATCAGCATTTTTATCGCTGTAAGTCTGCATGGCTCTTCAGGGCGGGAGGGTATAAGGATCTTTTATGATCCTACTCCGGCTTACGCCGGGCTTCGGCGGTTTGACTACAGAGTCATATAAAACAACATCATGCCGCCTTACATGCGCTACGCGCATCTAAAGACAGATATTCAGCATCAAACGGCTTCTGTGTTTTCAAGACTCCATAGCACCAGTGAACAAGCTTGCGCATCAGTGCACCAATGGCACACTTTTTGGCCTTGCCACGCTGGCATAAACGCTTATACATAGCCTTCATCATTGGGTTAAATCTCAGACCGCACAACGATGCTAGATACAGTTTTGCCCTGACTTTCGGTGGCCCAATTTTTGACAATCTCGGTTTCCCTCTGACCGATGTGCCGGAGTTTTTTTCAACAGGAACCACGCCGAGAAAGGCAGCTACCTGCTCTGCTGTGTCGAAATGATGACTCCGTAGGATAACCAGCATATTCAGTCCTAACTGAAAACCCACAGATTTTATCGATGTCAGCAGGTCAAAATCCTTCTTTAATTCAGGATGCTGGTCGAGATGGGTCAGGATAAGAGCGTCCAGATGCTCCAGCTCTGCACTCAGATTACGAAGCACATTTTCGATCGATTCAGCAACAATAGGAGGAGTGTCCGTTGTCCTACATTTTTCCAGTCTGTTTTTTTTCGCGGGTACAGTCTGTGACAAGTGCATCGCGGCGACGCAGAAGTGCGCTGAGATAGCGGACATTTTCCGGTGGTGGTTCCCATGGCTCCGGCTCCTTAAGTGCCCCATAACAGGCCAGCATATAAGCGTCCACTTTGTCATTTTTGTCAGAATATCCATGCCGCGGGCAAATTCTCTGCTGCGGTGTGGGTTGGCAAGCGATACCTTTGCTCCGGCATTGTGCAGACCGTAAGCCAGCGATTCGTGATAAACCCCAGTGGCTTCCATGATGATATGAACATCCTCTGGGGGGCTGTGCTGTTTATGGAGCCAGTTGATTACAACACTGGCCGCATTGAAATCATTTTTAATCTTGCGGGATTTTACCTTGCCTTTAACTCCTTCACGCAGCAGGCACAAATCCAAAGTTTTCTTACTGACATCAATACCTAACTGAAACATAGGTGTATTCTCCTTTCACTGAACCATCACGCCTATTACCCTTGTACATGCAGAGTCATCGCTCTTGGCAACCGTTCAATGTTAATGCTGGCGTGAAAGGTGAAGCGGAGGGCTTTTACTGCAAATCAAGGTTCGTGCCATTTAGGGGGGGGACAAGCTCACTCCGCCTCATATGATGGTAGCTAACCACCATATGTTTATTACATACAAGGGCTGGAGGGGGATTGGTGAAATCTATCAAAGCAGGGCGGCTACGCCGCGCCACCGGCGCCATTTAAAGTTAGTGTCATATCTAACAACAGCTGGCGCCTCCATGCCGCAAAGCGGCATCAGTCAGATGAAACATTCCACCAAATGTGCTATTATCCGTGTAAGTTACACACCTATATTTGGGGTATTTCTATCATGAGTATTAAACGTAATACACAGAGTGTCACCGTGACTCTGGAGCGTAGCCTGCTGTCACGAGCTCGTGAAGCAGGCCTAAATATGAGCGCCACATTAGCTGCTGCACTTGATACGGAACTCAAAAAAAATGCAGCGATGCGCTGGCTCGAAGATAACGCAGAATCTGTTGCTATACTAAATCGTATTGGGGAAGAAACGGGATGTTTTTCTGACGAGTACCGGAGTTTTTAACAATGCAATTTACTGTATATCGAGGTATCGGTAAAAACGCGGCTTTCCCGTTGTTAATCGATATTACCAGTGACATCATTGGCGATATTAATCGCCGTCTGGTTATTCCTTTAATGCCTGTAGAACGTTTTGGGCATCATCGGCCACCAGAAAGACTTAACCCGGTACTGGATATGACTGACGGTAAAAAATACGTATTGATGACTCATGAAGCAGCGACTATTCCGGTAAAAGCGCTTGGTGTAGAATTTTGTGATGCAACAGCA
>Ga0308156_1001967_pt1 | contig 20396 bp, 11 predicted proteins | sample PhyAR2_FD_201041 | JGI IMG/M metagenome (GOLD analysis project Ga0308156, IMG submission 201041) | Phyllosphere microbial communities from UC Gill Tract Community Farm, Albany, California, United States - DLSL A.R2 | ecosystem: Host-associated > Plants > Phyllosphere > Unclassified | place: USA... | reverse complement strand
GGGGGAACCGGCCGCATGACCAATGCTGAACTGAGCGTGGCCTTCTTCCTGCAGATGGCGATCATCATCGCCGCCTGCCGCATCGTGGGCTGGCTGGCCAAACGCTACCTCGGCCAGCCGCAGGTGGTGGGTGAGATGATCGCCGGGGTGATCCTTGGCCCGTCGCTGTTCGGCCTCTTGGCACCGGACCTTCAGGCGGCCCTGTTCCCTAGGGAGTCGCGGTCGATCCTGTTCGTCGGCGCCCAGCTGGGCGTCGGCCTCTACATGTTCCTGGTCGGGCTGGGCTTCCGGCGCGACCACTTCCGGGCCAATGCGAAGAGCGCCGCCGCCGTGTCGCTGGCCGGCATGGCCGCGCCCTTCCTGGTCGCCGTCGCCATTGCGCCCTGGCTGGTCGCTGAGGGACTGTTCGGGCAGGGCATCCAGACCTGGCAGGCCATGCTGTTCATGGGCGCGGCCATCTCGATCACCGCCTTTCCCATGCTGGCGCGCATCATCCATGAGCGGGGGCTCAGCGGCACGCGGCTGGGTTCGCTGTCGCTGGCGGCGGGCGCCATCGACGACGCCGGCGCCTGGTGTGTCCTGGCCATCGTCCTGGCCAGCTTCGGCGCGGGACCGATGGTGGCTGTGACAGCCATCGCCGGAGGCGGCGCCTTCGCCCTGTTCATGCTGACGCTGGGCCCGAAAATGCTGGCCCCGCTGGGACGGATCGTAGAGCGGGAGGGGCGGCTTAGCCCGACCGTGCTGGGGGTCGTGCTGATCCTGTTCATGCTCAGCGCCTGGGCCATGGACGCAGTCGGCATTCACGCCGTCTTCGGCGGCTTCATCCTGGGCGTCGCCATGCCGCGCGGCCTGCTGGGCGAGGAAATCCGGCGCCAGCTGGAGCCGTTCGCCGTGCTGGTGCTGCTGCCGATGTTCTTCACCTTCTCGGGGCTGAACACACAGCTGACCATGGTCAACAGCCTGGGGCTGCTGGCTGTGACCGTCTTGATCCTGCTGGGCTCCATCCTGGCCAAGGGCGGCGCCTGCTGGGCCGCCGCGCGCCTGACGGGTCAGGACAACGCCACGGCCATGGGCATCGGCGCCCTTATGAACGCGCGCGGCCTGATGGAGCTGATCATCATCAACATCGGGCTGCAGCGCGGGATCATCGGCCCGGCCCTGTTTTCCATCCTGGTGCTGATGGCCATCATCACCACGCTAATGGCCTCACCCCTGTTCGAATGGGTTTACGGCCGGAAGGCGAGAGGGCGGGGCGAACTCAAGGCTGTAGATGACGCTCGACCAGCCCAGGCTTCGGTCTGAGTTGATCGAGCGGCATCGACGACCTCAGTGGTCGTCGATGAAGGCGGCGACCCAGACTAGGGGCGCGTTCCAATTGATGGCCACTTCGTTCAGGGCATAGGCGTTGATGTCGTCGGCCCAGCAGGTCTGGGCCGCGCATTTGCCGACCAGGGTCTTGGCGACGTCATCAACCATGGCCTGATTGTTCGGCCCGCCCGACAGAGCGCCCGCCGGCGGCAGGGGATAGGCCGGGTCGGCCTGATGCGCCCAAAAGCGATGATGCGGGTTCTGGACCGGCCGGTCGCCGTAGCCGGTGACATAGGACCGATCCATCGGATTACGGCCGAGGACATAGTCCAGGGACCAGATCACCGCGTTGCGGAAATTCCAGTCGCGGGTGTAGTCGAAGGCGGAGCCCAGGATCACCGCCCGGCTCATCAGGGCGCCGTTCGAACCCCATTCGTATTTCACGCCCGACACCGGCAGGCCGTAGCCCTGACCATAGCCGGCGTCGACATAAGCGCGGGCGGCCGTCACGATGTTGGCGCGCACGGTGACCAGATCCTCTGGCGGCAGAACGTCCGGCACGGTCGCCAGCGTCAGCGATCCCAGCGACGCCGTCCACGAGAAGCCCGGATCGCCCGTTGCGCTTTTGCCCGACAGCGGTCCGCCCAGATAGTAGGGCGAGGTCTTTAGCGCGGCCAGATAGGCCGGATTGCGCGTGGTGGCCAAAAGCTCGGCCGTGGCCCAATAGAATTCATCCGAGAAGTCGTTGTCGCCATAGGCTCCGCCGCCGGCGAAATTCTCTCCGGCCCGAACGTCGCGATTGCGCAGCGCCGCGCGGAAGGCGCGCTGCGACGCCGTCAGACATTGGCGCGCGAAGGCCGGATCGATGTCACGCCAGATCCGCGCGCATTGGGCGCCGACTGCGGCGAGATTGAGCGTCGCGGCCGTACTGGGCGGATACAGAAGGCGCGGCTGGGTATCGTCCGCCGGGGCCATCGGCAGGCCCGTCCACTGCGCATCATGCACCTTGTGATGGACCATGCCGCCGGCGTCGATCTCGGTCAAGGTCAGCGGCTGACCCGGCGTCTGGGCCCCGACCGGGATTTTCAGCTTCACGCCGTCGGCAATCTGCATCTTCAGCAGGAACTCGATCTCGTAACGCCCCTCGTCCAGCAGATCGTTGACGCCGTTTCCGCCCTCGGGAATGTCGACCTTGCCGTCCGCGAAGGCGCTTGCGCCGGGGCCGCCCTTGGCCATGGCGCGTTCATAGGCGTTCAACAGCATCCAGACCGAGATGCCGCCGTTGACGACGTATTTTCCGTGATCGCCGGCGTCATACCAGCCGCCGGTGACATCCAGCGTATAGTCGCATCCGGGCCAGACCACGCCGGCCTGATCCGCCCCCGAGAAGCAGGCCGCGACCTCGTGCGGGTGCCCGGCTGCACGCGCGAGATCCGGCCGCGCGACGTGATCCGCCAGGATCGGCACGCCGGCCCGGTTTTGATAGAAATAGGCCAGGGCGTCGTACTTCAGCCGGGCGTGAGGATGCTGCTGGATCGAGAAGGGGCGGCTTTCGTGCGATCCCACGATCAGCCGATAGCCTTCGCCGTCCGTCTGCAGCGACTGAAAATCGACCGTATGCACGGCTTGGCCCGAGGCGGCGTCCTGGCCGAAGATTTTGGACGTGCCTTGGGCCACGTTAGCGCCCGCCCGGTCCACCACGCGCCAAGGCAGGGGGCGGGTGGCGCGATCCTCGACCGTTGCCGTCTTCGGCCCTTGGGTTTCGAACCCGACCTGGCTCATCCGGACGGCGCTGGTCTCCGTCTCCGCCTGTGCCGCACCGAAGGCGGCCGCCAGGGCCACGGCCGCGACGCTCGCGCTCGATCTCTTTCTCACCCCAACCTCCCTCAAGGCCTGTGTACTTTCACGAGTGACGCCCATACGCCGACGTGCCGCACGATCCTCGCAAAAACCCTAGCATCTGACAGCGTTGTCACAAGTGATTTGCTGATCGCATTTTGTTGCAGCTACTCACACCGGATGACGCCATGATCGCGCTAGCAAGCGCGTCGGGCCACGTGCCATAGAGGCGGGGGGCCGCTCGATGGAGGAGGGTGAAGTTTCCAACCGTTCTCAAACCCGCCGCACGTCTCTGGTCCTGGCGGCGTATCTGGTGCTTTTCCTAGCCGCCTTCATCGGTCTGGCGCCCCTGTTCCAAATCGTCGCTCCGCTCCACGCCGCCGCTCTTGACGCCGGGGGTAAAACGGAAATCCTTAGCCGAGCCATGGTCTGGGGCGCGCTCACGGCCGCCGTGGCCAATATCGCCATGGGCGCGATCAGCGACCGGACGCGTTCGCCGTTTGGGCGTCGCCGACCTTGGATCGCGCTCGGAGCGGTGCTGACAGTTTTAAGCTACGTTGGCATATGGCGTTCGTCGACGCCGGGCGAGTTCGTATGGGCCTTGGTCGGATTTCAACTTGCGTTCAACGTTCTCATGGCTCCGCTCTCAGCCGTGTTTGCGGATCGCGTGCCGATTTTGCTGAGAAGTACAGTCTCGGCGATGCTGGGACTGTCGTATCCGCTTGCTGTCGCTCTGGGCTCCAGTCTGATGGCGCTCGGTCCGCAGTACGAACCCGGCAGATTAGCGCTTCTGGCGAGCATTCTTCTTAGTGCAGCCGCTTTCTTCCTCCTCGTTTTCGATGAGTCGTCTTCGGAACGACAACCTATAGCGCCGTCGTCTCAGACTGGCGGGAGCGGATCGCTGCTTGCGCCGTTTCGATCGCGCAATTTCGCTACGGTCTGGACAGGTCGCCTCCTCATCGCGACCGGCTACGCCCTTGTCAGCATTTATCTGCTTTATTTCGTTACCGACGCAGTCGGATGGCCTGGTCGTACTCCGGAACGTTCCCATGCCGTGCTAACGGGCGTCGCCTTCGTGAGTGTCGTATTCATTGCTAGTTTAATGGCGGTGTTTGGGACGCGTATCGTGCAGCGACAACCCATTGCTCTGGCGGGAGCGGTGGCCCTTTGTGTGGCGACCGTCGCCTTGGCGATCGCGCCGTCATGGACCGTCGTGGTTTTCGCCTTCGCGATCTACGGTTTGGGGCAAGGGGCCTATGGATCCGTGGAAATGGGTTTGATGGCGGATGCCCTTCCCACACAAGACAATCGTGGTCGGGATATGGGACTCAACAATCTGGCAGTGGCCTTACCCCAGGCGATGGCCCCAATCGCTGCCATCATTCTGGAACAGGTAGGCTTGGATATCCGAGGCCTCTACGTCGCTGCGGCAGCGTGTTTCGCTGCTGCTGCGGTCGTCATGAGTCTATTTCGGTCAGCCCGGACATGAGCGTTGTCGGATTAACCTGCACGGGCTGAAGCGTGCTGTCAGGCTGACCAAGGCAGGACACACTTTGCCCCTTCACATAAAATCTCAGGTGGCGGCCGCCACCGATGCTGCCTGAGCTTCGGCGCGGCAGCTACGAAGGGTGGGGCAGGTCATCAGATGTCTCAAGGATCGCAGACGGATAGAGATCCGGTCGATCATCGACATCCACGTCTGATCGCCGTAGCCGTGTTTGACTCTCAGGGGGAGATTGAATCCAGAAGGATCTGACTATCCTCAAGAGGGACTCGTCCTGAAGAAGTATGGAGAGATCACGGATCAAGACATCGAAGCTTAGCGTTCCGCCTGATCGTGAGAACCGCTCCTTCAGAAGCTTGATCACAGAGTGGGTGGAACCCATTTGGACAGCTCGCCGATACCACTAGGGCACGGGAAACAACATCGGCCCCCGAACGGATAGGATGTCCGCTTTGCGCGTGGGTGCCAACGTCCGCTTCTGGCGCTTTTCAGACATTCGCTTCCAAGCGTCGCTTTTGACTCGAAGCGGCGGTTGAGAAGGTCTGCTCTTCGGCGGTAGTAGCCGTTCATAAGCCCTCCATGTGCGGCATTTGCCGTCGCTAAAACACGTGCCGAAGGTTGGAGTTTAATCGCGAATACCTCACGGGCGAGCTCGCCAAACGTTTGACCGGCTTGAACTGGCGTCGAATTCCGTACATCCGGGGATTGTCTAAAGGAAGAATGGGCCCATGGCGTTCACGATCGCGGAAAGACTGCTCATCACCCTGGCGTGCGAAGCCCTGAAGCCGGTCGCCGAGCGGGAACTGGAGCCGGACTTCATTTCCGACATGGTCGCCCAGGGTCAGACCTGGGCGATCGCCTGGCGGTATCCCGGTCTCAATCTGGAGGTGCCGACCCCGGCGCAGGTCAGCGAGGTGCTGGATGTGCTCGATATGTGGGACCAGATCGAATACGGACTGGAGGCTCTGGACGCCGACCAGAAGCAGGCGCTTTCGGCCGTCTCTTCGCTTAACCGGTTCCCCGGCTTCGACGCCGCCACCGATATGGACCGCTATCTGGTGGCGCGCATCCTGGTTCGAGATCTGGAACGCTACAACCGGTTCGCGGATCGCGATCTCAATTCGCACGCTCCCCTTCAGGACGCCTATGACCGCATGCTGGCGGCCTTCCGTCCGGGGCACGAAGCTCGTCTGGCGGGGATGACCGTGCGGATGTCCGCCGACGAGATCGGTCGTGTTCTGTGTGCGGCCCTGCCCGAACGGCCCGCCTGAGCATGGTCGAACGCTGTGATCGTTCCGACGCCGAACCGTTCACGATGACGCGCGCGAGGGAGGCATGAGCCGAGGCCGGGCGATCGATTCCACGCGGGCCTCGCTTGCGGGCCACACCTTCCACCACGCTTGGGCGGCGCGAAGCTGTCTGGAGTTGCTGCCGGCCGACACCGACCTCGAAAGAATCGCCCTGGAAGGGTTCGCCAAGGATGATGTCGGAGTGGAGGTTTCCCAGTCTGCGGACGAAGTGGCCGATCTGGTGCGCTACCGGGGTGGCCCGGACGTTCAGACGGCGCATCGGATCGAGGTCGTTCAGTTCAAGTATTCCATCGCCCGCGCCGGGGTCGCGGTCCGGGCCGCCGACCTCGCCAAGACCGCGGGCAAGTTCGCCCAGGTCATGCGGGACCATCGAGCGGACCTGGGCCAGGATCGGGCCGACGCGGTTCTCCGCTTCGAATATCTGACCAACCGGCCGGTCGATCCGGATCTCGCAGCGGCGCTCGAAGGCTTGGCTGGCGGGGCACCCCTGGCGCGCGGGGACGCCGACCAGGCCGAGGTCTTGCGACAGGCGACGGGCCTGGACGGTGACGACCTCGCCCTGTTCGCCCGCAACCTCTCTGTCGTCGGTCAGGGCGGGTCGGTGCGGCAGGTCCAAGGCGCCCTAGCGCGCCTTATCGCCAACTGGAATGGCGGCGCTGATTTCCTGGCGATCGCCCGACTGCGCGCCCTGTCCGATTTCGTGGACGAGATCGCGGGGATGGCCGGCCAGGGCCGGAACACGATCGGACGGGTCGATGTTCTAGGCGCCCTGCAGATCGCTGACGAGGATGAACTCTTTCCTGCCGAGGCGGCCTTTCCAGAAGTGGAAAAGGTCATCCCGCGCGACAGTCTGGGCCAGGTTCTGGACCGGATCGCCGCGGTGGACCGACCTCTGTTGCTCCACGCGACCGGCGGCATGGGCAAGACCGTCCTCATGCAATCCCTAGCCGGGGCCTTGTCCGGCCAGGCGGAGGTTCTGCTGTTTGACGGTTTCGGGGGCGGCCGCTGGCGAGATCCGAAGGACGGTCGGCATCTTCCGGAGAAGGGCCTGCTCCAGATCGCCAACCAGTTGGCCGCGCGGGGGCTGTGCGACCTGATCCTGCCGGGTCAGTCCAGCGTGACGGACCTGGTCCGAGCCTTTCGCAAACGCCTTGAGCAAGCGATCGCGCTTCTGAAGCAGCAGACGGGCACCGGTGAGGTCGTGCTTTTGCTCGATGCGATCGACCATTCCGCGCTTCAGGCTCAGGCCCTTCAGGGCGCGTCCTTCGCGGCCCTGCTCCTGGACACTTTCTCGATCGACCCAATGGCCGGGGTGAAACTCATCGCCTCCTGTCGCACCGAGCGTCTGGACTTGACCCGCGGCGCGGCGCGCTGCGAAACCTTCGAACTTCCCGGCTTCAGCGAGGCGGAAAGCCGGGCCTTGATCTTGGCGCGTCACCCTGAGGCCTCGGAAGCGGATATTGCGGCGGCGACCGGCCGGTCCCTGGGCTGTCCCAGAATTCTCAACCTCATTTTGCGGGACGGCCCGCCCTTCGAACCCGCGCTGGACAGCCACAACCATTCGGCCTCGGGCGCCTTGGACGCATTGATCGCCAAGCAGGTAGACGAGGCGCGGGAGAGCGCAAGGGCCTTCGGCGCCACGGACACCGAGTTGGACCGGCTGATGATCGGCCTAGCCCTGTTGCCGCCGCCAGTGCCTCTGGAGGAACTCGCCTTAGCGCAGGCGCTCGCGCCGGCGGCCATCCAGGGGTTCGTTGCGGATCTGTTCCCCCTGATCGAACAGACGCCGCACGGACTGATCTTCCGCGATGAACCGACCGAGACATATCTCCGCAGTCAGGCCGAAACGGCTGCGGCGGCCCGGCAGGCGGTGCTGGACAGGCTGCGCGAGCGCCAGACGTTAAGTAACTATGCGGCGCGAGCCCTGCCTCTGGTCCTGCGCGCCCTTGGTCTAAAGGCCGAGCTCTACGCCTTGGCTTGCGACGATGGTCCGCTCGGCGCGGCCAGCGATGTCGCCGACCGCGCCATTCGTCGGGCGCGGCTCGACGCGGCGCTCCAGGTGGCCGCCGCCGATCGCGACACGGATCGGCTGCTCGGCTTCACCCTCGAACTGGCGAGAACCATCGGCGGCCACGGCCGGTCCGATCGCTATCTGCGCGATAATCCGGATCTGGTGGCGATCAGTGAGGATCCGGAAGCCTTTCGTCGACTGTTCGAGGACACCGGCAGCTGGCCGGGAGCCCGGCACGCCTCGCTCGCGGTAGCCGCCCTGATGTCGGGCGACGAAACCGAAGCCCGACGCAATATGCGGCGGGCCTTCGAATGGCACGACTGGAGGATCGGCCAGCCCGCCGATCGCAATCTGCCCCGGCGGCGGCCGATGGACGCCTATGGACCCGTCTGGGCGGCGGCCGCATTGGGAGACGCCCGCCGCGTCTCCGAATGGATTTTGCAACACAGCCCGGGTGAAGCGCTGGCCCTGGCCGGCGAGGTTGTCCGGCTGCTGGACCAGCATGCCGACCTCTCGGAGGTCGCGGCCGACCGCCGGGACCGCCTGATGGTGGGCCTGAGCCGAATGGCTCGACCGCCGTCGGTCTTGCTCCATGCGGTTCTGATGCGGTCGTCGGCTCTTCCGGCGGGCTTGCGGGCGCGTCTGCACGAGCGGCTGGCGAAGGCTGAGGATCTGTCCCTAGACCAGATCGACTCCGACAGCCGTGCGGCGTTCAATCGGGTGATCGCGCAGGCGGCGATCACGGAACTCGACGCGGATCGGAAGGCCGTCGCCAAGGCCCTGCTCGACAAACTCCGGATCGAGCGGCCGTCGATCCATGAGTTCGACCCTTACAGCGCGAGACTGGCCAATACCCCGCTGTGGCTGGTCGCGGGCCTAGCGCGCGCGCTCGCCGAAGAGCGGCCCTTGACCCTGTTCGACATCGCGCCGGCGGAGATCGATCGGTTGGTCCGCCGCAAGACGGATCGGCGAACGCCCGCCCGCTATTTGGCCGCGGTCGCCGAGGCCCTGACGCCGAAGCCGCCGCCTCAACGTCGCAAGACGCCGTCGGGGCGGGACAATTCGGAGCGTCTCAAGCGTTTCGTGGACAGCCGCTCCAAGCCGATCATCGCCGCCCTGGCGGCGGCCCAGGCGGCCTTCGCGACAGATGGCGCCGAGGGTCTGGCGCTGGATCTGTTCGCTCGCTGTGCGGGCGAACTGCAGACTCTCTCCACCTATCCTGAGCGGGATAGCCGCAGCTTCTCCAGCCTGGTCGTAGCCCAGATCGCCTTACGGGTCCTGCGGGCGGCGCGCGGTCTGAAGCCAGAGACGGCCACCGCGGTTCAGGACTTTTATAGAACCTCGCCACACCACATGCGCGCCGATCGGATCGAGGTTGCGGGCGTTTTGGCGCGCCGTCGAGGGGGCGAGGTCGCGGCGCTCGAGCTGACCCAAGCGATCGGCAAGGAACTGTCCGGCGAAGCTAGCACCGATCTTCGCATCCGGGACTGGGCGGTTCTGGCGCGCGCCATCTGGCCGGCGTCCCGGTCGGAGGCCCGGCAATGCTTCCTGAACGGGCTCAATGTCGCCGACAGCTTCAGCGCCGACGACGTCGAGGAGACCTATGGCCTGATCGCCCTGGCCGAATATTATCGCGGCCCGCCGCTCGCGCCCGAGATCGTTCATGAGTTCCAGCGACTGTGCGAGATGCAGGCGCCGGAGGACGACGATCGCTACGACTGGCGAGCCCATGCCGTCGCCCTAGCGCGGATGGGGCGGCTGGACGGGCTGGCGATCTCGGCGCGCCTGGCGGACCGTGAGCGGGGCGGGTTGCGCCACAATCACGAGATGATCGCCGCAGCCCTGGTCGAAGCCGGCAGACTACCCGCCGATTTGGGCGCGGTCCTCATCGGGCTGGAGGGCCACAGGGACTGGCTGGCGTTCCGGATGACCGACTATCTGGAGCGCATCTTGCCAGGCCTTAAGCCGGCTCAGGTGGACCAGCTGTTCCGGTACGCCGCGATCGAGCTGGACCGACGTCTCGGTCTGGGGCTGCCCCAGGAACTGCTCAAAGGGCTCAACGGGCTCGCGGGCCGTTACCTGCCGCCGGACCATGACCTGAGATTGAGGTTCGCCGCCCTCCTGGCTTGGAAACAGGTCCGCGACGAACCAGAGAACGCGCAGAGGGGGGAGGGTGTCCTTGATGCCAGCGGCGACGAGTCGAACGCGCCTCTGGAGGCGATGATTGCGAGCGCCGATCTGTCGACGAGCGAGGGGCTCGACCAGATCCTGGCTGGCTTGCCCCGGAAGAAGGGCGAGGAGCCTTCGCTACAGGACGTCCTTCGGCGGTTGCGGGAGGGCGCGCGCCTGCCCGATCAGCAGATCAAGCTTCTCGACATCCTTCTGGGCTCCCAAGCCGCGCGGGTTCAGGATGTGATCCAGGCGCTGCAGGGCGCGCTCGAAAGCTGGAGGAAAAATTCCTCGGCCGTAGAGAGCCGCATGGAGACCTGGACCCTAGCTCTGGCCGGACGGCACGCGGCGGCGCTCAGCCAGGGCGGGTGGGATGGATCCTACTGGCAGCGGCAGTTGGCGGACATCACCGGCGTCGACGGCGCCCTGATCGCGGCGGAAATCCTGAAGAACCTCGGCGGAGAGTCGGCTCAGGTCGATCAGAAGGGGTGGCTGATGTTCGCCCGGCGTCTGGGAAGCGCAGCGTCCAACGACGCAATCGGACAGGGGCTGACCCGCTACGTCCGGGCGGCCGGCAAAGTCATCCTGGACGATTTCGGCGACGGTCCCTGGTCGGCCAGTAGCGTGGTGTCGGACGATCCGGTCGAGGCGGTCGCGGGTCTGCTCTGGGCGCGCCTGGGCGCCGCCGACGCCCGGACCCGCTGGCGCGCGGCTCACGCTGTTCGTCGCGCCGTCGATCTCGGCCGGCCCGAGGTTTTCGACAGCCTGATGACGCGGATCGAGGCCGCGGACGCCGGCGCTTTCCAGGACGCCCGGACGCCGTTCCACTTCCTGAACGCCAAGCTCTGGCTTCTGCTGACGGCGGCGCGGATCGGCCTGGACCAACCCGAACGCCTGCGCCCGCATCAGGCGGCGCTTGAGGCGATTGCCCTGTCGACGGCGCTGCCCCACGTCCTGATCCGGGAAGTGGCGGCGAGCGCCCTGACGGCCCTGGCGACCGTTCTGCCGAGGGACGAGGCCGACGCCCTGCGCGGCTGGGTCCGATCGGTGAACCGCTCGCCGTTCAAGGCGAAACACCGGAAGAACTTTTTCCACGCCGACGTCTATTCGAAGCCGCCGGAACACTATGTCCGTCAGGGCGCCGACTTTCACTTCGACTATGATTTCTCGAAGTATCAGATCATGGACGTGGCCAATCTGTTCGGCACCCATCAGTACGATGTCGCCGACCGGATCGCCGCCTGGGTGCGGCGCTGGGCCCCCGACGCGACGGACATGTGGTCTCCTCGGGGGGACGATCACGACAGCTGGTCAGGCGGACGACCGCCGACGACTGAGGGTTGGCATGGTCATCTCGCCTGGCATGGTCTGTTCCTGACGGCGGGCGATCTCCTGGCCCATTCGCCTCTGGTCACCACGGAATGGGAGCGAAAGCCCTGGGCCTATTGGTTAAGCCAGGAAATGCTGAGCCGGGACGACGGACGCTGGCGGGCGGACGACACCTCCCTGACCCCGCTCGATATCGGGCGGTTGACGGTCGGGGCGCCGTCCATGCCGACCCGCGCCGCCGACCTCCTGCCACTGGCGCATCTGGCGGATCAGGACGCCGAAGAGGTGATCGTCAGTGGGTTCTGGAAGACTTGGGACGGGCTGGATGTGAACGTCTTTTCGGCCATGGCGCCTTACGCTAAGGTGCGCGACCTGGCTTGGGCGCTGACGCTCCTGAACGGCCATGACGTCTGGCTGCCGCATACCGAGCACGAGGACCGCTATCATCGCGACATGGGGCCGGTGAAGGCCTGGCTGACCAGTGTTCAGCACGCCCGTGAGTCCGGCATCGACGAGACCGATCCCTATGCCGTCAGCACGACCCGCTCGGGCGACGAGCCTTCGAGCGAGGTCTGTAAAGCTCTGAGACTGCGGGCGACAGATCCCTTCAAGCGGCTTTGGGCGGGAGAGGGCGGCACCCGCTTCCGTAGCGAGGCCTGGGGCTATATCTCGGGGAGCGGCCGGCATGAACGCTCCTGGCAAGGTCGCCGAAGCCTAGCCACGCCGGCCCTGATCCGAAACCTCTGCAAGGCCTCCGACAGCAGTCTCCTGATCATTGTTTTCGTGCGGCGTTTCCTGGATGAGGCGCGAGGCGACCAGGCGCTGCCGTCTCGATGGGTGGTGGCGATTTTGGATGAAACGGGTCGGATCAAACCGGTCATCCGGGTCCCGGCGTCCGTTCGCGCCGCCGCGAAGACCGCACGAAATCATCCGCGACCGGAACTGAATGACCTGCTGCGGGCGATCCGAGTTGGGGTCCTCTCATTGCCGCAGCACGCAGGCTCTTCCACTGAACCCTAGAACCGCTGACGCCGCCAACGAATTATTGATCTAACTGGCCGCACGGAAACGGCGGGACATAGGCATGGTGTCCAAACTTCTCTCGGGCCAACGAATCTTTTGCCGAAACTCCGAGAAGACTTCGTCAGGTTCCACAAAACTTACTGCAAGGCCAAGCGTGGTGGTGCCCAGAACCAGTTGTCTCGCGCGCGTTTCGTACTCAGACCCAAAGCCAAGGTTCTCGGCGTTGGCCCAACTGGCGATTCCAGAAAGGTTGTGGGTCGACCAGAATTCGCTCGCCCCGCCGAATAGGTCCGAAGCGGCATCCGCCCTGTGAAGAAGTGCCCGAGCGGCTTGCAATGCAGCCATCAGAGCTTCAGTCGAGAGAGCGTCGGTGTCTGGGACATTTAAGGTCGCCCGCAGGTCGCGTATATCGCTGCTGATACGGCCGAGGATCTGACCAACGCCGTCTTGTCGGGTTATAAAGTCCCCCACCAAATAGGATGCCGTGCGTTGTCGTTTTACGATTAAGCCGCAAAGATCAGCTGTGGTGTTAGGTATCGACCCGATCGAGCTCCCGCACCCAAAACACCAAAAAGCCCCACCGCCAAAAGCCGTGGGGCTTTCTGCTGTCTGGCGGTCAGAGGTCGAGTAGCAGACCTCGCGATCCGGCAGAACCAACCACGGCGCCCACCTTAACGTCAGGCCGATCGTGCGAGTCTGTAAAGACATGATGGACTGGGTGTCGGAAAGGCGGAAAGGGTCGCTGTAGGCCAAGGTGTTGGCTTCGGTGTCGAAGAGAGTGTCCACGAAGACGGTCGCTGTCCATCCCGCCGTTACGACACCGAAGGCGAGCCTTCCCGTGGCGTAATCGCCCATCCGATAATGCTGGCGGCCGCCGAAGGTGAGGCGCGAAGCGCCGACGTAGAAAGGGCCGCCGTCGATTTAGGAGATCCAAACGCTCGCCCAGCGAAAGACGCCAACTAAAACCCACAGTCGCCGAGGCCCAAGGCGCTCCTGGCTAAATCCGCATTATGACGAAAATCAAAACGCGCACTGGCCGAGGTGATACGTGGATCGGCAACAGGTCCGTTGGCGAAAAGCTCAAGCGCCTTAGAGTGACGATGAGCAGGCCAGGCTCAATAGAAGCTCGGCACGCTGCTGCCGCGCGACTAGATCCCGCCGCTTCGCATGACGACGACCGCGATCAGCGTCAGGAAGACGACGGCTGCGGCCGCTATGGCGAGAGCCGTGATGCGAAAGGCGCCGCGTGTCGGCTTGTCGGGCCGGTCTTCGTAGCCAATCGGGACTTTGCGGGGTTCTTTGTCGGTCATGGGCGATCAACGCACGGAGGCGGTTCGCGTTCGCCGACGCGTGTGAGCCTTCGGCGCAACCAAGGCCGCGCCGAAGGCTCTCGATGTTCGTCAGAAGCGGTAGGCGACGCCGACCCGAAGGTTGCGCCCCGGCAGAGGGGCGATGTCCTTGAGGAAGGACACGTGTTCGCGGGCTTCCTCGTCCGTCAGGTTCCGCGCCTCGGCGAACAGGGTGACGTTCTGCTGGGCGAAGGGGCGAACCGCCACTGACGCATTGACCAGGGTGTAGTCGTCGGTCGGCAGTTCGAATTCGTTGGCGACGCGGTCCTGTTCGCCGACGTGACGGACCTCGGCGCTGACGTCGAACCGGGTCGAGGTCCAGGCCAGACGGCCAGTGACAGAATAGGGCGGTATCCGCGCGGCGGGACCGAAGTCCGTTTGCGCATGGACGTAGTCGGCCGAGCCCTCAAGCGACAGTTTGCGATCGCCGTCCTGCCAAAGCGCATAGGCGCCTTCCAGCTCGAAGCCATAGAATTTCGCGTCGGTCTGGACGAACCGATAGATGGGGAAGAACTCGTCCTCTTCCTCGAAATAGAACTGGTCGCCCGTCGGCCGTTCGTCGATGAAGCCGTTATACCAGGAGTGATAGACGTGCAGGTCGCCGGTGAATCGGCCGCGGTCATAGTGGGCGGTCCCCTCCAGCGTCGTCACCTTCTCGGAGTTCAGCGTCAGGTCGCCGGTCTCGTAGGCGGCGGTGGCGATGTGGACGCCGTCGGCGAACAACTCGACCTCGCTGGGCGCGCGTTCATTGTGGGCTAGGCTAAGGCCCAGGAACAGGCCGGCGGTCGGGCGGATGAAGGCGGCGGCGGACGCCGACCAATTGTCGAACTCGCGCGTGACTTCACTGGCGCCGCCGATGGGCGTGCCGCTGAGTTCGCGCCGGTCATAGCGCAGGCCGCCCTCGAAACCATGGTTGCCGAGGTCCAGACGCTGCACCGTATAGAGGCCCAGTTCGTCGATCTTGACGCTGGGCACGAAGGCCTCCTCGCCGATGGCTTCGAAGTTGCGCGACAGGGCCTGAACCCCGACAGCGCCGTTCCAGCCGTTGCGTTCGCGCTGGACCAGGTCCGCACGGCCTTCCCAGCCGTCGGAGTTGAAGACGGTGCCCGGCTCGCCCACGGCCTCGAACTCGGTGTGAGTATAGTCGGCATGGCCGTAGGAGCCGCGCAGGGCCGAGAAGGGCCCGCTGTCGAAACGGTATTCGCCGCGCGCGTCCCAGCGCTTCTGGTTCAGCTTGATGAAGACCGATTCCTCAGCGACCGTGCCGTATTCGCTGTCGGTGTTCTTATAGGAGACGCCGGCGAAGCCCTTGTCGCCGATGTAGGAACCGCCGACGCCCCAGGCTCCCAGGTCGGTATAGCTGTTGGGCTGGGTTCCGGTGTCCTCGCGCGCAAGGCCTTCGGCGGCGGCGCGCCTGGCGGAAATGGCCGGGGCCGGGATGTCATAGTCGTCGGTCCTGCGCTTCACCCCATCGACGTTGAAGGCGAAGTTTCCACTGCCGACGGTCATGCGTCCGAAGGCGCTGCGGCCGTCGTCCACGCTGGACGCCTGGGTGGAGACCACGCCGGACACGCCGCCCTCGGGGATCTCGGTGGGAATGCGATCGTCCAGAACATTGACCACGCCGCCGATGGCCGAGCCGCCATAGACCAGCGTCGCGGGCCCGCGAATAATCTCGATACGATTGGCCTCGGCCGGATCGGTGGCCACGGCGTGGTCGGGCGAGACAGAGCTCGCGTCGATCAGACCGATGCCGTTGGTCAGCACCTGGACGCGCGGCCCGCTGAGGCCGCGAATGACGGGTCGGCTGGCGCCCGGCGCAAAGTCGGTCGAACGGATGCCCGGACGCCCGCTCAGCATGTCGCCGAGCGAGGCCGCCGGCGCCGTGGCCAGGGTCTGTTCGTCCACGACGTCCGTCGCGATAACTGAGGCCCGCTGGCTGATGCCATACGGCGCGCCCGTGACGATGATATCGCCCAACTCCGCCGGAGCTTGCGGAGCGGACTGCGCGGCGGCGGCGCCTGCCAGAATCGTGGAGCCTGCGGCCGCCATGAGCAGGGATCGCGAGACGCTTGAGGGACGCATGGAAAAACTCTCAGCCTGGGGAGGAAGTGACTTGTTACGAGATAACGTCACATAGGCTTTGCGCAATCAAGAACCCGACGACGATTTTGTGTCGGAAGTGTCTTCCAGGGCGCCGCCTGCCGGAGAAGAGTCGTGGACTACGTTAGAGGGAGAATGGCGCACCCGACAGGATTCGAACCTGTGACCTCTGCCTTCGGAGGGCAGCACTCTATCCAGCTGAGCTACGGGTGCGTCGGCCGGCGCGACGCCGGAACAGGCCGCTTACAGCATGGCGCAAGCGGCCTCAATCCCGAATGCGCGGATGACGATCGGATGGCCGCCATCAATCACCGACAAGGAAGGCCAACGGCCTCAAGCAGCGCGAAGCGCGATAGGCCCAAAAAGAAAGCAGTAGGGCGTCGCCCTACTGCGCCGTCATGCCGCCGTCGATCTTGAACTCGGACCCCGTGACGAACTTGGATTCGTCTGACGCCAGATAGAGGACGCAGTAGGCGACGTCGTCGGGTTCGCCGATCCGCTTCAAGGGAATGCTACGCGCGAGGCGCTCGTGCGCCTTGTCCTCGTCCCCGCCGGCCATGGCGATGAAGGGATCCAGGATCGGCGTCTTGATAAAGACGGGGTGGACCGAGTTGCAGCGCACGTTCCAGTCGGCCTTGGCGGCCTCAAGCGCCAGGGTCTTGGTGTACATCCAGACCGCCGCCTTGGTGGCGTTGTAGGCGCCCATGCCGGGGGCGGCCGCGAGCCCTGCGATCGAGGAGATGTTGATGATCGAGGCCGGAGCCGAGGCGCGCAGATGCGGCATGGCGTGTTTGGCGCCCAGCATGATGGAGCGCAGATTGATCTCGTACTGACGCTGCCAGTTCTCGATCGTGTCCTGCTCGACGAAGGCCAGGGGGCCGCCAACGCCGGCGTTGTTGACCAGCACCGACAGGCCGCCGAGATCGGCGACGGCGGCGGCGATCACACCTTCCCATTCGGCCTCGCTGGCCACGTCGTGGGCATAGGCGAAGGCGGCGTCCGGAATTTCCGCATTGATCCGGCTCGCCAAGGCCTGAGCGCGTGCGGCGTCGATGTCGGTGACGGCGACGCGGGCGCCCTCGCGGGCCAGCATGAAGGCCATGGCTTCACCCAGGCCGCCGGCCGCGCCGGTGATCAGGGCCGTCTTGCCGGCGACGCGGCCGGGACGCGCGGAGCCGCTCACGACTTCACCCCCATGCCGGCGGCGGCGCCGTCAATGAAGCGGGCCAAGGTCACGTCCTTGTCCGTCACGCCATCGGCGTCGTGGGTAGTGAGCAGGATTTCGACGCGGTCATAGACATTCGACCATTCGGGATGGTGGTCCATCTTGTCGGCCATCAGGGCGACGCGGGTCATGAAGCCGAAGGCCGCGTTGAAATCCGCGAACTTCAGCGTCCGTGTGATGGCCGGGCGATCGCCGTCATGCGCGCGCCAGGCGGGCAAATCCTTCAGCGTTTCCGCTACGTCAAGCCGTGTGTCGGTCATCGCGTTTCCTCTTTTTCTTTGGCGTAGGGCGCCTGATGGATGGCGGCAAGCGGCGAAGCCGCGCGGATCCGTCCAGGGAACCTATGGTCAAGCTTGTGCATTGATCGAGCAATGATCGTCGCTCTTCGGCGTCATTGGTCGCCAGCGGGGTTAGGATGGAAAATCTCTGGATCGCCGCTCTGGACGCGGCCGACCGCAAGCGGATCGAACCGCATTTGAAAGAGCGCGAGATCACGCGCGGCCAGATGCTCTATGACGCCGGCGAGGCGGTCGATCAGGTCTGGTTTCCGATCAAGGGCGTGGTGTCGCTGATGACCATCCTGCCGGATGACAAGATGGTGGAGACGGCTGCCATCGGGCGTGAAGGCCTGATCGGCGTGACCTGCGGACCGTTCAACGCCCGCGCCGCCAGTCGGGCCATTTCCCAACGCGACGGGATCGCGGCCCATTGCTCGGCCGAGGTGTTCGGCGAGGCGCTGGAAGACAGCGAGACTCTGCGCTCAGCCCTGTCGCGCTTCACCGAAGGCTTGATGGCGCAGGTGCAGCAGGCGGCCGCCTGCAACGCCCAGCACCGGCTGGACGAACGGTTGGCCCGCTGGCTGCTGATGCTCCACGACCGGGCCGAGGATGACCGGATCGATCTGACGCAGGCCGATATCGCCGGTATGCTGGGCGTGCGTCGCGCCACGGTGTCGGAGGTCGGCACGGTGCTGGAGCGCAAGTCGCTGATCCAGCGGGGACGTGGCTGGGTCAAGGTGCTGGATCGCGACGGCCTGGAGGCGGCGTCGTGCGGCTGTTACGGCCTGATGCGCGACGTGATGAAGGATTTGAAACTGCCGCAGCCCGAAGCGGCCTGATCGGGTGTCTCATTGGATGACGGGGGCGCTGCGACGCGCTAGACGACGACTATGACCGACGCCTCCTCCCACGGCCCGCATTCGTCGGGTGATCGTTCCTCCTTCGGCTTTCGCGACGTGGATGCGCGCGAGAAGGTGAAGATGGTGCGCGGGGTCTTCGATTCCGTCGCCTCCAACTACGACGTGATGAACGACCTGATGAGCGTCGGCGTCCACCGCATCTGGAAGGACATCGCCGCCGCCAAGCTGAACCCGCGTCCGGGCGAGACCATTCTGGACGTCGCGGGCGGCACCGGCGACATGGCGCGTCGCTATTCCAGGATGGCGCGCGCGGCGCAGGAGCGGCGCGGCGGCGAAGACGCCAATGTCATCGTGCTGGACTACAACGCCGAGATGATCCTGGCGGGCGTCCACAAGGGCGGCGAACCAGAGATGCAGTGGAGCGTCGGCGATGCAATGAACCTGCCGCTGCCGGACGCCTCGGTCGACGCCTATTCGATCAGTTTCGGCATTCGCAACGTGGCCCATATCGACAAGGCTCTGGCCGAGGCGCGCCGGGTGCTGAAGCCGGGCGGTCGGTTCCTGTGCCTGGAGTTCTCGCGCCCCACCACCACGCCGATCCGCAAGGTCTATGACGCCTGGTCCTTCCACGCCATTCCGCGCATCGGCGGCTGGGTCGCCAAGGATCGCGACAGCTATCAGTATCTGGTCGAGAGCATCCGTCGCTTCCCCGATCAGAATACGTTCAAGGGCATGATTGAGGACGCCGGCTTCCGCCGCGTGTCCGTCACCAATCTGTCGGGCGGGATCGCCGCCATCCATCACGGGTGGGCGATCTGACCAGCCGGATCTATCGCACGGCCCCGCCGCCGCCCGCGACGGTCGCGGTCCAGAACCCGGTTGTGTCCTTCCTGCGCCTGCTGGGCTGGCTGTGGGTCTTGGCGCGTCATGACGCCCTGATCCCGCGCGAGGTGACCCATCTGCTGCCGGCCTGGGCGCGGCCGTTCGCACGGTTCGTGCAACTGTTCTCAGGTCGGGCCGGGCGTCAGGGGCGGCCGGGCCAGAGGCTGGGCAAGGCGTTCGAGCATCTGGGCCCTGTGGCGATCAAACTGGGTCAGGTCCTGGCGACGCGCGCCGATATCTTCGGGCTGGAATTCGCGCGCGATCTTGGCCGGTTGAAGGACGCCTTGCCGCCCTTCTCTCTGGAAGAGGCGCGGCGCGAGATCGAGAAGTCGCTGGGGCGACCGGCCGAAAGTTTGTTCATCGATCTCAGCCCGCCGGTCGCCGCCGCCTCCCTGGCCCAGGCGCACCGCGCGACCCTGGCTGATGGGCGGGCCGTCGCGGTCAAGGTGTTGCGGCCGGGGGTCGAGCGGCGGGTCGCCAATGGCCTGGATTCAATGCGGCTGGCCGCGCGGCTGGTCTGGCGGCTCGTGCCGATGACGCGGCGGCTGGAGCCGTCCGCCTTTGTCGAGACCATCGCCAACTCGCTGGATCTGGAGCTGGACATGCGGCTGGAGGCCGCCGCCGCCAGCGAGATGGCCGAGGTGTTGGCCAAGGACGGATATATGTCCGCGCCGGCCGTGATCTGGGACGGGGTGGGCAAGCGCGTGCTGACGCTGGAATGGGCGCAAGGCGTGCCCATGACGGATCCGGCGCTGCTGGACCTGCCGGGATTGGACAAGGATCAGCTGGCCGACAATGTCGTGCGCGCCTTCCTGGTCCAGGCGTTGGACCACGGGGTGTTCCACGCCGACCTGCACGAGGGCAATCTGTTCGCAAGCGCGCCGGCGCATCTGACGGCGATCGATTTCGGCATCGTCGGGCGGCTGGGACCGGCGGAGCGGCGCTATCTGGCCGAGATCCTGTGGGGTTTCATCAGCCGCGACTACGACCGGATTTCGCGCGTGCATTTCGAAGCCGGCTACGTCCCGCCGCACCACTCGGTGGAGACCTTCGCCCAGGCTCTGCGCGCGGTCGGCGAGCCGGTGATCGGCCGCGCCGCCAGCCAGGTGTCGATGGGCCGGCTCTTGGGCCAGTTGTTCGAGATCACCGCCCTGTTCGACATGCGGCTGCGGCCCGAACTGATCCTGCTGCAAAAGACCATGGTCT
>Ga0308156_1001960_pt1 | contig 20487 bp, 18 predicted proteins | sample PhyAR2_FD_201041 | JGI IMG/M metagenome (GOLD analysis project Ga0308156, IMG submission 201041) | Phyllosphere microbial communities from UC Gill Tract Community Farm, Albany, California, United States - DLSL A.R2 | ecosystem: Host-associated > Plants > Phyllosphere > Unclassified | place: USA... | reverse complement strand
ACTCTCCCGCGACGCGCGCGGTCTGCTTGTCCTTGCCGAAGGAGAACATGCCGACGCCCGGTACGAGCACGATCGCCTGGTCGGCGCCGCGGATCGCCGGAGACTCAGGCGTCGCGTTCCGGTCGTAGTAGCCCTGGTAGTCCTCGCGGTACGCAGCGTGCAGCTCGACGAGGCGCGCCGAGATCTCCTCGACGGTCGCCGACGACGGCAGGTCGACGACGAGAGGCTTGACCTTGGTCCGGAGGAAGTGGTCGGGGCAGCTGGTGCCGAGGGCCGCGAGCTCGGCGAGCCGCTCGCGGGCGAGCAGGTCGAGGACCACGTCGGAGTCGGTGACGTGCCCGACCTGCGGGGCGTCGGTCGACGCGAGCCCGCGGATCACCGGGGCCAGCCTCGCGGCCTTCGTCCGGCGCTCGGCCGGGTCGAGGGCCTCGTAGCCGGGGACGACAGCCCCGAAGGGGTGCTTCCCCTCGGCCGCGAGCATCTCGGTGCGCTCGCTGATGAAGGCCTCGGCTGTCGCGACGATCTCGAGGCTGCGGGCCTCGGCCTCGTCGCTCGTCTCGCCCCAGGCGGTGATGCCGTGCCCGCCGAGGATGCAGCCGATGGCCTGCGGGTTCGCGTCCTTGACCGCTGCGATGTCCAGGCCGAGCTGGAAGCCGGGGCGGCGCCACGGCACCCACACGACCCTGTCGCCGAAGCACTCAGCCGTGAGTGCCTCGCCGTCGGCAGCCGTCGCGAGAGCGATGCCCGAGTCAGGGTGCAGGTGGTCGACGTGCGCGGCGTCGACGAGGCCGTGCATCGCGGTGTCGATCGACGGCGCGGCACCACCCTTGCCGTGCAGGCAGTAGTCGAAGGCCGCGACCATCTCGTCTTCCCGGTCGACGCCCGGGTACACGCCGGCGAGGGCGCGGAGCCTGTCGAGGCGCAGCACGGCGAGGTTCTTCTCCGTGAGGGTGCCGAGGTCGCCGCCGGAGCCCTTGACCCAGAGCAGATCGACAGGCTCGCCGGTGACGGGGTCGGTCTCGGTGCCCTTGGCGGAGGTGTTGCCACCGGCGTAGTTGGTGGTGCGGGGGTCGGCGCCGAGGCGGTTGGACCGGGCGACGAGGTCGGCCGCGGGGGTGGTCGTGCTGGTGCTGGGGGTCGTCGTCATGTCAGGCTCCCCATCCGGCCTGCGCGCCACCGACGCGCTCGGCCACGATCTTCTCGGCGTAACCGGAGGCCGCATAGGCGGCGAGCGGGTCCGGGTGCAGGCCCTGCTCTTCGCGCAGACCGGCGAGCAGCGGTCGGACGTCGGTGTTGTAGGCGTCCATGAGGGCGCCGTTCGCACCGAGCACGTCACCGGAGCGCTGTGCGGCGTCGAGGGCGACGGTGTCGACGAGCAACGCCTTGGCCGTGGCCTCCTGGACGTTCATCACCGAGCGGATCTGCGCGGGGATCTTGGGCTCGATGTTGTGGCACTGGTCGAGCATGAAGCTCACGCCCGAGTCGGGGGCGAGCGCCCCGGCCTGGACGATCTCGTGCATGATCCTGAACAGCTGGAAGGGGTCGGCCGCCCCGACCATGAGGTCGTCGTCGGCGTAGAAGCGCGAGTTGAAGTCGAAGGCGCCGAGGCGCCCCTGACGCAGCAGCTGCGCGACGATGAACTCGATGTTGGTCCCCGGTGCGTGGTGCCCGGTGTCGAGGACGACCACGGCCTGCGGGCCGAGGGCGAGGCAGTGCAGCAGCGCGGTACCCCAGTCCGGGATGTCCATGGAGTAGAAGGCCGGCTCGAAGAACTTGTACTCGATGACGAGGCGGTGCTCGGGGTCGAGGGCCGTGTAGATCTCGGCGAGGCAGTCGGCCAGGCGGTCCTGGCGGGCGCGCAGGTTGTCCTGGCCCGGGTAGTTGAGACCGTCGGGCAGCCAGAGCTTGAGATCGGTCGAGCCGGTGGCGCGCATGACGTCGACGCACTGGAGGTGGTGGTCGACGGCCTTCTTGCGGACGACCGGGTCCGGGTGCGTGAGCGACCCGAGCATGTAGTCGTCGTCCTGGAAGAGGTTCGAGTTGATCGCGCCGATCTCGACGCCGAGGTCCTGCGCGTGCGCAGACAGCGCGGCGTAGTCGTCGGTGAGGTCCCACGGGATGTGCAGGGAGACACGCGGCGCCGTCGCCGTGTATCGATTCACCTGCGCAGCATCCGCAATCTTCTCGAAGGGGTCGCGCGGGACACCCTCCTGCGCGAAGACCTTGAACCTGGTCCCGGAGTTGCCGAAGGCCCAGGACGGCAGCTCTATGGTCTGCGCGAGCAGCGCCTGGCGCGCGTCGGCGCTCAGTTCAGCGTGTGACATCTGGCTCTCCACCTCGTTGTGAATCGTTTCAAGAGAACTGTACGGAGCGGCGCGCGACTCCGTCAACCGTGAAGGGCATCGAGGAGCTGCTACGAGACGGATGAGCACGCGCAGCAGGGCCACCTGGCAGCGGTCCGTCGTCGGCCGGCACTACCTCCGGAAGGCGCGGACCACGCAGTAGGCGACAGCAGAGGTGCCGACGATCAGGACACCGACAAGAGCCGGGAGACCGCCCATCGTGCTGGTCGTGCACGTCGAGTCGAAGGACGCGTCGGAGCATCCTCCCCCTCGGGCAGCAAGACACCAGAAGACGACGACTGCCGCGACCGCGAGCGCTCCGACCACCCATCTGGGTCGCCACCGCTGCGTTCTCATGGCCGTACCGTATCCGAGCCGTTCGGGTCCGCGACCGCGGACCGAGCCTGCGAGGACGCGCGCCAGCCTCTCCCCCTGCTTCCCACGAACGCCCTCCGCGCGGCCGTCGCGGGCGTCGTCACCGTCCTGGCCGCTGGTTGCGACCGCAGACAGTGTCGAGCAGACGTCGCAGACCACCAACATCGGGGCGACGACCACTCGCGATCCCAGACACTCCAGGCCCGTCTAATTTTGGTGGACACAAATACGGTGTCGTGAGACGATCGCTGCTATGGCGATGACGTGGGCAGACAGCGCTGGCGAGCACGACATCCCGCAGGACGAAGCGCTCTACGCCATGCTCTATGCCCACGCCTTGTACGACGACTTCGAGGACCCTCGCCCAGGGCACGACACGAGCCCGCGGCTCTACATCGGACCTAGCCGCTTCGGCACGTTGGAGGTCATGGTGAACATCACCCCGCCGGGGGATGTCCGTGTCTTCCACGTCATGAGGCTTCGCGAGACAACTCGCACCACCGTTGGATATGAGGAGGAGCTATGAGCGAAGAGACTGACCGGCAGCTGGCTCAGTGGGCTGAGTCCGGAGTCACCACCCCTCGACGTGCCGTCACCGGACCGCAGGCCAGCGCGGAGGCGCGCGCCATGCTCGAGGCAGCAGGACTTGACGTCGCGGCCGTCGAGCGCAGGGTCGGACGACCCCGCCTGGACGGCGAACCCCCCAGACCGCACGGCCAGCGTTCGCCCCGCATCAACGTGGCGGTCAGTGACCAGACCAACCAGGCGATCGAAGAGGTCCGGGCCAAGCTCGGTCTCAGCCGGAGCGACCTCGTCCGCAAGGCACTCGACGCCTACCTGGCTGAGGCGTCGGATCTCGCTCACGCCTCCTAGAGCCTGCTGCGAGCTCCTGTCGGCTCGTCCACGACGGGCCCCTCGCTCCGCCTACCTCTCGCGCGCCGCCCCTGCGCTCCGCCCGGACGACGCACCCGCGGACCGAGCCTGCGACGACGCGCGCCAGAGATGCATGACCGCGTAGGACCGCCACGGCGCCCACCCCTGGGCCCGAGCCGCCAGGACCCGGTGCTCTGACCGACCAGCGCTCTGCGGGTCGAGCAGCCCGACCGCCCGCGCGCCGGAGAGCAGGGCGACGTCGCCGTCCAACCAGGTGTCGGGGTCGCCTAGGACGCGCATCGCGACGTAGGACGCCGTCCACGGGCCGACCCCGGGCAGGGCGAGCAGCGCTGAGCGCACCGTGGCGGCGTCGACCCCGACGTGCAGCTCGAGGTCTCCGTCCACGAGCGCACGAGCAGCACCGACGACGGAGGCGATCGAGCGTGCGGGCAGCCTGAGCAGCCGCTGAGGGTCGAGCGGCTCCCCCGCGGTCGGGAGAGGTACACCGTCGAGGATCTGCTCGGGCGTCGGGAACAGCCTGTCGAGCCCCGAGAAGGTCGAGGCGCAGGGCGAACCCAGGGCTGCAGCTAGCCTGCTGAGGTGCGTCCGGGCCGCAGCGACCGAGATCTGCTGGCCGACGAGCGCCCGGACGAGGATCTCCTGAGGATCGACGGTCCCGGGCGCCCTGGTCCCTGGTCGCTCTGCGACGAGCGCGCTCAGCGCACCGTCGGCTGCGAGGGCTGCGTCGATCGCGGACGGGTCTGCGTCCAGGTCGAGCATCCGACGCACCCGGGCGACCGCCGGGCCGACGTCGGACAGGGCGGAGAGCTCGAGGCGCGCACGGACCCGCCACGTCGCATCTGCGGTCTGCTCTGCCAGGACCTCCACAGCCCCGGGGCCGTGCGGCAGGTGGAACGTCCGTGCGTATCTCAGGGTCCCGTCGGCCAGGACCCCGGCCGACTCGACCCCCTCGACAGCCCTGTCAGCCAGGAAGGACAGCACTCCTGGTGCGTCGAAGGGCTGCCGGACGGGGAGGTCGACGTCGAGCCGGATCGAATCCCGCCCGGTCACCTGCGACGGGCCGTGCGCGGTCTCCGAGGCCCGGGCACGCTCGCGGAGGTCGCTGGGCCGTGCCGCGAAGACCAGCTGGACCGTCTCGTTGAACTGGCGCACCGAGCCGAACCCGGCCGCGAACGCCACCTGGGCGATCGCGAGGTCGGTCCCCACCAGCAACGAGCGTGCCGTCTGGGCACGCTGCGCACGGGCGAGGGCCGCCGGGCCCGCCCCGAGCTCGGCCACGAGCAGCCTGTGGACGTGCCTCGGCGTGTACCCGAGCCTCGTGGCGAGCCCGTCGACACCCTCGCGGTCGACGACCCCGTCGGCGATGAGCCGCATGGCACGGCCTGTGAGGTCACCGCGCAGGTCCCACTCGGGCGTGCCGGGCGTCGCCTCGGGCAGACAGCGCCGGCACGCCCGGAACCCAGCCTCGTGAGCTGCTGCCGACGACGTGTAGAACGTGACGTTCTCGGGCTTCGGGGTGCGCGCAGGGCACGAGGGGCGGCAGTAGATGCCCGTCGAGGACACCGCGGTGACGAACTGCCCGTCGAAGCGCACGTCCCGGGCGTCGATCGCGGTGTAGCGCTCGGCGAACTGCGGGTCTCCCAGCGAGCAGCCCGGCCCGTTCGCGCCCGGGGACCCTGGCACGGTGCGACGGTCTCGAGAGGCCGGCGCAGCTCCGCGCTCGTGGTGGTGGTCGGTCCTCACGCGTCTATCGTCGCCCCTCGGCGAGCCTGGCTCGACGCCCGCGTGAGCAGCCCGTCGACGTACCCGTAGTCGAGCGCCCCGGTGAGACCGTCGTAGGTCCCGGTGGCGAGCAGCTCGGCCGTCGCGTCCCGGACTGTCGTCATCGCGGCCTGCGCGACGGAGGACCCCAGGCTCGCGCGGGCCACCCCGAGCCGGCCGAGCCCTGCCACGTCGGGCGCGCCGGGTCCGACCATGACGTTGAACGGCACCTGGACCGCCCCGGCGAGGGCAGCGATGGTCTCGACGTCGACCACACCGGGGACGAAGATCCCGTCAGCGCCTGCTTCGACGTACGCGGCCGCCCGGCGGACGGTCTCCTCGAGGCGCTGCGCCGGTGCGACGGCACCTGTCAGGTAGACGTCGCACCGTGCGTTGACGAACAGGCCGACGCCCATCTGGTCCGCGACACGGCGCGCGACAGCGATCCGCCGGGAGAGCTCGTCAGGTGACCTCGACCCGTCTTCGATGTTGATGCCCACGGCTCCTGCCTCGATCACCGCGCGGACCGTCTCGGTGACGTCGCCCGTGCTGTCCGGGTACCCGCCCTCGATGTCCGCCGAGACCGGCACGTCGACCGCCGAGACGATCGCGGCGAGCACGGACACGGCACGCGCTCGGTCCAGGTGATCACCGTCGGGGACACCCTGGGACCAGGCGACGCCGGCACTGGTCGTCGCGATCGCCGGGGCGCCGGCGTCCTGGGCGGCCAGAGCACTCGCGACGTCCCAGACGGTGACGAGCGCGAGCGGGTGAGCAGGGGTGTGGAGGGACCGGAAGGCATCGGAACGGTGGCTCTGTGGGAGGTTCATGCCTGCAAGTACATAGGCCTTGGCCTTCGGTGTCTGGCGGTCATCGGACACCACCGTCACCGACCACGACGCAGAGACCTGGGTCACCGACACCGCCCCGGCCCTCTACGTCCATCGTCTGGCCGTGGCGCAGGCGAGCCGTGGTCACGGCCTGGGGCAGGCACTCCTGAGCTGGGCGTCCACCCGCGCTGCCGACCAGCGCAGAACCTTCGTGAGGCTCGACTGCGCCGACGACAACCACGGCCTGCGACGCTTCTACGAGTCCCAGGGCTTCCAGCACGTGAGAGACACGACCGTGACGGCCCCGGGCAGCACCAGCGTCCTAGGGTCGAGCCTCTACCAACGAGCTGTTGCCTCACCCGACCGCGGCCCGGGCCGTCACGGCGATGAGAGGTCGGACGCCCGCCGGGCCTGACGTGCTGGGACGAAGGTCCCGTTCGCGTCGGCCTCGGCCGGGACCGCGTCCGTCGAGGGACCTACAGCGAGGTCCAGAGGTAGAGCCCGTCGCCGCGCCGGTGGGCGAGGACCGCAAGATCGATGACCTGACGGACGAGGTCTGACGCCTCAGGCTCGGCGAGGTCGATGTCCTCCAGTGCGCAGAACGACGCGATGACAGCGTCGATGCTCACACTGACCGTGGGGTCGGCGTCGAGCGCGGGCAGCTCTGCGCAGGCCGCGACCACGGCATCGGGGACCTGCGACAGCTCGTCGAGCTCGAGGTGGACAGGGTGGAGCTCGGTGTCGATCCCACCCATGCCGACCGCCCTGGCGACGATCTCACCGAGGACCTCCAGCTCGAGGTCCGTGACACCCGTCGTCTCCAAGAGGTCACCGACCGGGGTCGGCGGGCGACCCTCGTCGTGCGCCCTGGCGCGAGACATGGCCTGCTCAGGTGATGCGGTGAAGATCTCAGTGAGGATGGACATGCCGACAGGCTACTGCTCAGACCGGAGCTCGTCCGGCGGTCCTGGCCGCGGCCATCGACCGCGGCCAGGCCGCAGGATCGATCAGCCGCTCGACGAGACCGAGCGAGGGGCACGGGTTCGGAGGTCAGCCTGGTGCGCCGTCAGACCGACGTCTCGCAAGCGATGTCTTGCGAGACGTCTCGTCGGGCAGCTGATGCTGGTCCCCACCAGAAGACGTCTCATCAGGTCCGATGGCGGAAGTGACGGTTACGCAGGAGAGAGCGGGCCGAGCATGCCTGCCGAGTCGGCATCCTGCCCCGGGGCACCAAGGCGCCCGGGCGCCCGCGGCGGGGAGGGGTCGCTGGCAGCCCCAAGCGCATCGCGGAGCAAGGTCTCCAACGACGCGACCTGGGCTGAGAGGTCTGCGACCTGCGCCCTGGTGGCCGCCTGCTCGGCCTCGTTCGCCTCAGTCACCCGCTCGACCAACCACGAGGCGAGGGTCGCCGTCACGACACCCAGCAGGGCGATCCCTCCGACCATCAGGACTGTTGCCACCACCCGCCCGGTCGCAGTCGTCGGATAGGTGTCGCCGTACCCGACCGTCGTCATGGTGGTCACCGCCCACCAGAGCCCGTCAACGAACCGGGTGATCGTCGCCCCCGGCTGGCCCCGCTCGGCATCGGTGATCGCCAGAGCCCCGCACAGGACCAGCAGGGCCGTGCCGCCAGCCGCGTAGGTCACCACCCGCCCGCGCAGTCCCTGCGCCCCCGTGCGGTTCAAGACTGACAGCAGCGTGACGAGTCGGAGCAACCGCAGCGGTCGCAGCAGCGGGAGCACCAGCACGAGAAGGTCGAAGAGATTGCCGAGGAAGAACCGTCGCCGGTCTTCAGAGACCATCAGGCGCACGGCGTAGTCCACACCGAACATCGCCCAGGTCAGTGCCACCGCACCCGACGCGAGAGCACGGACACCCTCGCTGACTGCGGGCCAGATGATCGGGATCGCATAGGCCACGAGGAACAGCAGCGCCCCGACCGTCAACGGTCCCTCGGACCAGCTCTCCCACCGCTCACGTCGCGACACGCGCACAGTCTGCCAGGTCGGTCGCCACCGACGTTGCCACCAAGACTCGGATCTCATGGGGATTCCGGCTGTCGTCGCTGTCAGTTGCGAGACGCATGCGAACACCACGGACGTCCGGAGGGCTCGACGAAGGCGGCGAGCAGGCACCGGTCGCCAACCTGTTGGGGCTTTGAACGCTCCCCCTACCGAGCAGCCCCTGCCCCGCTCAACCTCAGGATCGTGTCGACGACCTCCGCCACCGGCAGGCTGGCGTCGACTGCGATCCCGGAGGTCGGCAGATCCTCCTGCGTCCGGTGCAGACGCAGGATCAGCTCTCGTTCCTCAGGCGCGTGCCCCCACTCGTCGCGAGGGCGCCCGTCCAGCCGTCGGACCAAGGTCTCGACGTCGACAGTCAGCACGAAGACCCCGTCGAGATCGTCGACGAACGCGGCATGGTTGCGCGACCCGCCGCAGAGGAACGTCACCGGAACCCTGTCATCCGCGATGAGGCGCCTCACCGCCGCCACGTCCCAGATGTGGTGGTCGTGGTCGCTCGTGCTGGTGGAAACCCCCGTGATCGGGTCTCCCTGGTACGCCAGCTCGCGGTCGCCGTGGATGGCGTGGACGCCGCGTCGCTGCAGCTCCGTGCAGACCGCGGTCTTGCCAGTCCCGGAGACGCCCTCGACCAAGAAGTTCTTCATGCCCACGTCGGCCAGGCTAGCCGCAGCGCCCCCGAACGAGCGGGCTGCCGCTGATCAGCCTGTCGGCAGCCCCGCCCCCACCAGCTGCGCCTCCAGGTGGAACACCTGCTCCAGCCGCACCATCCCCTCGTCCGGCGCGGTGTCGTCGGCGACGAAGAACTCCCCCATCTCCGCCTGCCACCGGGCGTTGACGCCGGTCTGCGCCATCGCGGCCTGGGCCGCGTCGTAGTCGTCCACGTCGACGAAGCCCACGAGCAGGCCGTCGGGCGCCAAGAACAGGTGGTAGTCGCGCCACCCGCAGTCGCGCAGGGCCTCGAGCATCTCGGGCCACACGGCGGCGTGACGCTCGCGGTACTCGTCGAGCCTGTCGGGGCGGACCTTGGAGACAAAGCACACGCGGGCCACGGTGGACCTCCTCGTCCTCGGTGTCATGCGCTACATTCTTGTGAATCGGTTCAGCGCGCTGTCGAGGACCGTACGTCCCACGTCCTGAGCAGGTCAAGCGCCACTAGTATTCAAGGGCACCCGGGCTCGACGACGCTCCCGGCGCACCCCACGTCGAAAGGCCCACCACGGTGACCACGCCCACTGCGCGCAAGCGGAGCTCCATCAGCGACGTCGCGCGCACCGCCGGCGTCTCCGTCGGGACGGTCTCCAACGTCCTCAACCGACCAGACCGCGTCTCCCCCACGACCCGGGACAGGGTGCTCGACGCGATCGCCGAGCTCCAGTTCGTCCCGAACGGCTCGGCGCGCCAGCTCCGCGCGGGCACGATCACGACAGTCGGCGCGATCGTCCTGGACATCGGCAACCCCTTCTTCACCGAGGTGGCCCGCGGCATCGAAGACCGCCTCGCCGAGGACGACTTCACGCTCATGCTCGCGAGCTCGGACGAAGACCCGGACCGTGAGGCCCGCTACCTGCGGCTCTTCGAGGAGCACGGGGTCCACGGGGTGCTCGTGGTGCCGTCGACCGACGAGATCGAACCGCTGCTCGAGCTCCGCGCCCGCGGTGTCAACGTGGTGCTGCTCGATGCGACCTCGCCCGTCCCGGACATCTCGTCGGCCGCGGTCAACGACGTGGTCGGCGGTCAGCTCGCCGGCAACCACCTCGTGGCCGAGGGACACACGCACATCGCCTTCGTCAACGGCGCGCACAGCATCCGCCAGTGCGGCGACAGGCACGCGGGCATGCTCCGCGCCCTCGACGCGGCGGGGCTCGACCCGGCCACCCACCTCACCGAGATCACCGCCTCGTCCCTCAACGCCGACGGGGGCGAGGCCGCGATGCGCCACCTGCTCGCGACGACGACAGCCGGTGTCGACCGCCCGACGGCGGTGTTCTGCGTCAACGACCTGGTGGCCCTCGGGGTCCAGCGGACCCTGCGCGCCGAGGGCATCGCGATGCCCGGCGAGATGGCCGTGGTCGGCTACGACGACGTGAACTTCGCCGGGGAGCTCGCGATCCCGCTGACCTCCGTGCGCCAGCCCACCCACCAGCTCGGCTACAGGGCCGCCGACCTGCTGCTGTCCCAGCACACGCAGGGCGACAGGTTCCGCCACGAGCAGGTGCAGTTCCAGCCCGAGCTCGTGGTCCGGGCGTCGAGCCACGCCGGGTGAGCACCTGACCCCCTGCGCGGCGCCCAGCACCCGGACCCCGCACTACCTGACGGAGCGAACGACGATGTCTGACTCTGCACTCCCCGCCTCGACGACCGCTGCTACCGGCCACGCAGTCCCGCCGGTGCGGGCCCCGTGGGCACCGATCGGCCAGGACAGGCCGGTCCGCGCGGCGATCGTGGGCACCGGGGCCGTCGCCCACCTGCACGCGCAGGCGATCGCCCTCGACCCGCTCGCCGAGCTCGCCGCCTGCTCCGACCCCGACGCCGGCCGCCTCGACGACTTCGCCACCAGGTACGCGGTGCCCGGCCGGTACGCGACGCTCACCCAGCTGCTGGCCTCCGAGACCGTCGATGTGGTGCACCTGTGCACCCCGCCCGGTGTGCACCGCGAGCAGACCCTCGAGGCCGCCGCGGCAGGGGTGCACGTCGTCTGCGAGAAGCCCCCGGCGCTGTCCCTCGCCGAGCTCGACGACATGCAAGAGGCTTGCGACTCCGCAGGGGTCGCCCTCGCGACCGTCTTCCAGCAGCGCACAGGCTCCGGCGCCGCGCACGTCCGCGACCTCCTGCGCTCAGGTGCCCTCGGGCGACCGCTCGTCGCCCAGTGCGAGACCCTGTGGTTCCGCGGCGCCGACTACTACGCGGTCGACTGGCGCGGCCGCTGGGACAGCGAGGGTGGCGGCACGACGCTCGGTCACGGCATCCACCAGATGGACCTGCTCGCCCACCTGCTCGGCGACTGGCAGGAGATCAGCGCGCAGACCTGGCGCCTGGCCCGCGACACCGAGATGGACGACCTGTCGACCGCGACCATCCTGTTCCGCAGCGGTGTGGTCGCCACAGCCGTGTCCTCGACCCTCAGTCCTCGCGAGACGAGCCATGTCCGTGTCGACTGCGAGCGCGCGACCGTCGAGGTCGAGCACCTGTACGGGCACTCCGGGCCGGACTGGCGGATCACCCCGGCACCGGGCGTCTCCGCCGAGGAGGCGGCCGGGTGGGCGCTCCCCGAGGAGGACGAGCCGAGCGGTCACGTCCCGCTGGTCCGCGCGACGTACCGCGCGCTGCGCGAGGGAACCGTCCTGCCCGACGTGGCGTCCTCGGCGCGGCGCCCCCTCGAGATCGTCACTGCGATCTACGCCTCGGCCGACGCGGGCGGTCGCCGCGTCACCGCTGACGAGCTGCGCGAGACGGGCGTGCTGTCGACAGGGTTGGAGAGCTCGGTCCGCGACCCTCGCACCGAGCCGGGTCTGCACGCCTCGACGAAGGCCTGACCTCTCTGCCGGCCCCTGGTTCGCCCGGTCGCGTGGCGCGGGGCGGTGCGACAATGGACTCGTGACTCAGAACCCCACACCGCGCTGTCCTGACGTGACCACGCTCGACCTCATCGGCGGTGTCGAGCCGCTCACCATCACGCTGCACGACTACGACGAGACCTGGCCCGCCCTCTACCGCGACCACGAGCAGCGGATCCGCGAGGCGCTCTCCGGGACCGACGTGCTCGTCGAGCACATCGGGTCGACCTCGGTGCCCGGGCTCGCCGCGAAGCCGATCATCGATGTCGTGGTGGGCGTCGACGACATCACCGCCGAAGAGGACTATCTCGACGGGCTGCTCGCGGCCGGGTACGTGCTGCGGGTCCGTGAGCCACGGCACCGTCTGGTCCGCACCCCGGGGCGCGACGTCCACGTGCACGTCTTCGAGAAGGACGACCCCGCGGTCTACGAGTACCTGCTGCTCCGCGACCACCTGCGCGCCGACGCCGCCGACCGTGAGCTCTACGAGAGCACCAAGCGGTCCCTCATGAGCACCCGGTGGGACGACATGAACTCCTACGCCGATGCCAAGACCGACGTCATCGTCGCGATCAAGGACCGGGCCCGCGCAGCGCGCGGATAGCGCGGGCCGAGGGGCTCGCGACGGCCAGCGCAGCCGTACACGACGAGGCCGGCGGGAGACTGTCTCGTCTCCAGTCGGCCTCGTCGTGCAGTCTGAGATCGTCTGGGTCGGTGCGCGGCTGCGGTGCCGCGCGGGCTCTCGGGCTGGGTCAGCGGCAGTTGACCTTGGTGTACTGGTAGGTCGCCTTGTCGTACGACGCGCCCGAGCCTGTCGGGGTGACCTGCACACGCAGCCCGCACCCGGCGACGTAGGCGTCCTGCAGCGCGTCGCGCATGCCGCCGTTGGCCTGGTTCTGCGAGCACGCCCAGCTGATCGGCCACGGCAGCGCGCCGCAGATGAGGTCGGTCTGCGACTGTGCGTCCGCGGCCTGCTGGGCGACCTCCGCCCGGGTGAGCGTGTAGTCGATCGTGTCTGCGGCCTGCGCAGTGGCGGGGACCGCCAGGAGGAGTGCAGCCGTCGCGCCGGCTGCGCCGATGATTCGCTTCAGTGACGTCCTGTTCGTGTTCATGTCTCCACGCTCGCCCGGGCGGGCCAGACCGTCCAGACCGCACCACACCCCCGACAGCCTGCGAACGGCGTGCTGGTGCGGCTGACGGGAGATCTCGACAGTTCGCACGGGGGACCCTCAGTGAGACACCACGGCCCCGGCTGCCGCCGCCCCAGGGGACCAGTCCCCATCAGCCCAGGACCCCGGACGCCGCACCCGCGGATAGCGTCGTCCACATGCTCATCGGCTACGCACGCGTCTCGGTCACCCCGCGCGACCGCACAGCCCAGGTGAGCGCGCTCCGGGCGCTGGGGGTCGCCCCCGCTGCCGTCTACGTCGACCGTGGGCTGACCGGCACAGACCGGGACCGGCCAGGTCTGGCCGACGCGCTCGCCCGCTGCGGACGTGGAGACACGCTGGTCGTGACAGCCCTGGCCAGGCTCGCGCGGTCTGTCCCGGACGCCCGCGACATCGTCGACCAGCTGGCAGCAGCCGGGACGATGCTCCGTGTGGGCGCAGACCACTACTGCCTGGGTGGTCCCGACGCCCTCTCGTTGTGCGACTGCCTGGCCCTCGTCGCCGACCTCGAGGCGGACCTCGTCAGGCTGCGTACCCGCGAGGGGATGGCCGAGGCCAGCGCCAAGGGCCACCTGCGCGGCCGACGCCCGACGCTCACCCCCGCGCAGGAACGCCAGCTCGTCACCACCCTCCACGAGGGGTCACGCACCGCGAGCGAGGTCGCCGAGATCTTCGGGGTGTCCCGGGCGACCGTGTACAGGGCGGTCCGGCGGGTGCGGTTCCCCGGCGACGGCTAGCGCTGCGCGCCCGACGCCTCGTCCGCCGGCCGACCGACCGACTCGTCGACAGCCTGGTCGGCGGACTCACCGACCACCTCGCCGACGACCTCGTCACCAGGCTGTCCCGCCGACTCGCCCTCGAGCGCTCCCGCCACGTCGCTCCGGCTCGCGAGCGGGATGTGCGGCAGGAACAGCGCGACGACGGTCCCGGCGAGGAACATCGGCACGAGGAAGGCGAAGAGCGGGATGAGCGCGTCGGTGTACGCGTCGACCACCCCGGACTGGACCGCGTCGGGCAAGGACCGGACGATCGCGGGCGTGAGGCTCGTGGCGCCGGGCAGGTCGACCCCCTCGGTGCCACTGAGCGCGTCGGCGAGGCCCGAGGTGAGCCGTGAGGCGAAGACCGTCCCGAGGATCGCGGTGCCGAGGGTGACACCGATCTCGCGGAAGAAGTTGTTCGACGACGTCGCGGTCCCGATCTCACGCGGCGGCACGGCGTTCTGCACTGTGAGCACGAGCAGCTGGAAGAACAGCCCGATGCCCAGACCCATGAGGGCGAGGATCGCGCAGACGGCCCAGAGGCGTGTCTCGTCGCTGACCCGCGAGAGCAGCAGCATCGCCAGGGCCGCGATCACGGTCCCGACGACGGGGTAGATCCTGTACCGGCCGGTCTTGCTGACCCTCGCCCCCGAGAACAACGACCCCGTGAGCATGCCGACGGTCATCGGGATGAGCAGCAGGCCCGACTCCGTCGCGTTGACCCCGTAGGCCATCTGCAAGAAGGTCGGCATGTAGGCGAGCGCACCGAACATGCCCGCCCCGACGAAGAGCCCGAGGGTCGTGGCGACCACGAAGGTCCGGTTGCGGAACAGACCGAGCGGGATGATCGGCTCGACGGCGCGGTGCTCGACCACCAGGAAGGCGGCCGTGGCGAGGACCCCGACCACGGCGAGCACGAGGATCGTCGGCGACGACCAGTCGTACTCGGTCCCGCCCCAGGTGCAGACCAGCACGATGCCCGTCACGGCGACCGCCATCGTCGCGATGCCCAGGTAGTCGATCTTGGCGGTCGACGTGCGCTTGGGCAGGTGGATCATGGTCGCGGCGACGGCGAAGGCCGCGATGCCGAGCGGCAGGTTGACCCAGAAGATCCAGCGCCAGTCGACCGAGTCGGTCAGCCAGCCGCCGAGCAGCGGACCCGCGACTGACGCGACGCCGAAGACGGCACCCATGGGCGCCATGTACTTGGCACGCTCACGGGCGGGGACGAGGTCGGCGAGGATCGCCTGCGACGTGATCATCAGGCCAGCACCGCCGAGGCCCTGGAGCGCACGGAAACCGATGAGCTGGATCATGTCCTGCGCGACGCCGCACAGGGCCGAGCCGAGCAGGAACAGGGCGATGGCGAAGAGGAAGAGCTTCTTGCGGCCGACGAGGTCGCCGACCTTGCCGTAGACCGGCATCGCGATGGTCATGGCGAGCACGTAGGCGGTGACCACCCACGCCATGTGGTTGACGCCGTCGAGCTCACCGACGACTGTCGGCAGCGCCGTGCCGACGATGGTCTGGTCGAGGGCGGCGAGGAACATGACGAGCAGCAGGCTCGCGTAGATCCAGCCGAAGCGGGGTGCGGCCTCGACGCGGGGCGTCTCGGTCACGGGGGTCTTCTCGGTGCTCACAGGGGTCTCTCTCGGGCCGGAGGGATGGGGCCGTGACGCTGGGCGACGACAGGCACACCAGTGACAGAGTAGGTCGGACCGCTGACGAGAGGATCTCGAGCAGAGGATCGGCGACGTCCGATGCCCGAGCCCGGCACCCAGAGCTCAGCGCTCAGGACCGGCGGACGAGCCCCTCGGCCGGCGCCCTGCGTCCCACGAGCTTGTTCAGCCGCTCGGACATCAGCAGGCCCAGGACCGCCAGCACGGCGAGGAACAGCGGGAACGTCCACATCCCCACCCAGGTCGAGACCACGCCGAACAGCGGCGGCGCCAGGGTCGAGCCCGTGTACGCCGCGGCCATCTGGATACCGATGACGGCCTGCGACCTGTCCCGGCCGAAGTTCACCGGGGTGGAGTGGATGATCGCCGGGTAGATCGGCGCGCACCCGAGCCCGACGACCACGAGGCCGACGAGCGCCGGCGCGTCTGTCCCCAGCGGGAGCGCGAGCATCGCGACACCCACGCCGATCGTCACGAAGCCACCGCGGATCAGCTGCTTGTCACCGACGCGGTCGGCGAAGAAACCTGCCAGGAACCGTCCACCGGTGATGCCGATGAGGAACAGCGAGGCGAAGGCCGCCGCCGTCGCGGGGTTGACGCCCCGGTCGGTCACCAGGAAGGTCGACGCCCACAGGATCGCCGTGCTCTCGAGCGCGCAGTAGGCGAAGAAGGCGACGAGGATGAGTACCACCCCGGGGATGCGCAGCGCCTCCGCGAGCGGCACGTGAGCGCTGCGTCTGCCGGACGGCTCGGCTCCGCCCGCCTGCCCGTCGAGGGCCGCCGCACCGCCACCCGCCGCCTGCCCGGCACCGACGGCGCCGTCAGTGCCAGGGGCGACATCGCCGTCGTCGCGCCCCGCCGGTGCCGCCGGTGCCTTCGCTGCCGTCAGCGCGGTCTTGGCCGCCCTCCCCCATACCGGCAGGGTCATGATCAGCACGAAGGTGAGCACGACCTGCGTGAGACCGACGATCCTGTAGGCGCTCGACCACCCCTGACCGGACGTCAGGGCGTAGCTCATGATGAACGGGCTGATCGACGCGCCCAGCCCCCAGAAGCTGTGCAGCCAGTTCATGTGCCGGGCCGCGTAGTGCAGGGCCACGTAGTTGTTGAGGGCCGCGTCGACAGCACCGGCCCCCAGCCCGTAGGGCACGGCCCACAGGCACAGCACCCAGAACGAGCCGGAGACGGAGAAGCCGACGAGCGCGGCTGCTGTGAGCCCGACGCTCGCAGCAGTGACGATGCCTGCACCGAAGCGGCGGGTGACCCGCTCGGACGCCAGGCTGGAGAAGATCGTGCCCCCGGCGATGATCATGGTGATGATGCCGGCGTAGGCCACCGGGACACCGAGGTCCTGGTGCATGACCGGCCACCCTGCCCCGACGAGGGAGTCCGGGAGCCCGAGGCTGATGAAGGCGACGTAGATGATCGCCAGGAGGAACGAGTACACGGCTGGGGGCTGCCTCTCGAGCAGGACTGATGAGTGGTCAGCACGGAAGTCTAGGTGGAGCGACATCCATGCAGGTCAAGGCCACTTACTGAACGTTCGTTAGACATTCTACGGGGCTGGCGCTACCGTCGTGGCTGATTGAGCATCACCACCTTCAAAGGAGAAGCGGATGTCCTCGGCACCTCTCGGTCCCCGACTCGATGCACAGCTCAGCCGGCGCACCTTCCTCAGCCTCACCGGCATCGCGGCGCTGTCCGTGACGCTCGCCTCCTGCTCGGGCGGCGGGGGCGGGGGCGCCCGCCCGAACCCCCGCGAGGCCGTGGCCCTCGTGCTGCCCACCTACGTCGCACCGCGCGAGGTCCCGGGCGGGATCGTCAGTGCTGTCGAAGGCATGCCGACCATCTACACCCAGCCGATCCAGGAGTACTACGACTCGGTGAGCAAGGCCCCGCTGTCGGGCGGGAAGGTCACCACCTTCCAGGTGCTGTGGGGCGCGCCGCCGCAGTCGGCCCCCGCCAACGAGTACTGGGCTGGGCTGAACGAGCGGCTCGGCGGCACCTTCGAGCCGACCCTCGTCGCCTTCGACACCTACAACGAGAAGATGGCCACGACCATCGCCTCGGGCAACGTCCCGGACCTGCTGTTCGTCCAGGACACCAACGCCGTCGCCGCGAAGGCCATCAACGACGGGGTGTTCGCCGACCTCTCCGAGGTGCTCGCGGGCGACGAGATCCTGCGCTGGCCCAACCTCGCCAACGTGGGGTCGAACGCCTGGAAGACCTCCGCCAAGAACGGGCACCTCTTCGGCATCCCGAACGAAGACCCGTACCTCACCAACTTCCCAGCCATCCGGTGGGACCTCATGCAGGCCGCCGGCTACGACGAGATGCCCGCCGACGCCGCAGGCTTCCTCGACATGATGACGGCTGTCGCTGCCCTCAAGTCGGTCAACGGCAAGCAGCACTGGGGCATCGGTGCCTTCGACGGCAAGCTGCAGGCCGTCGTGGAGTGGATGTTCCGGGCCGGCACCACGTGGCAGCTCGACGACTCGGGCAAGCTCGTCAACGTCATCGAGACCGACGCCTACGCCGACGTCCTGGAGTTCCACACCCAGCTCTGGAAGGCGGGTGTCTACCACCCCGACGCCCTCGCCCTCGGGACGCAGGGCAACAAGGCTGCCGAGATGTTCACCAACGGCCAGCTCGCGATCACCGTCGACTCTTTCAACGGGTACTTCGGCGCGAACATCCTGCGCGACACCGTCGACATCACCGAGGGCGCCGACCCGCGCATGTTCGTCCCGCCTGCCGTCGACGGAGGCGAGATCGTCGTCCAGCGCAACGACGGCTACTGGGGCATGGTCTCGATCTCGGCGAAGGCCGCCGAAGACCCCGAGCGCCTGGCCGAGCTCCTCGACGTCGTCAACTACTGGCGCGCACCCGACGGCAGCACCGAGGCGCTGTTCATCCACACCGGCGCCGAGGGCTACAACTACACGCTCGGCGAGGGCGGAGTGATCGAAGACACCAACGACGAGACCGCGAACAACGACCGTGCCGCGCTCCAGTGGCTCGGCGTCTTCAAGTCGCCGTCCTTCGTGGTGGCCCCGACCTCGGTCGAGTTCGTCGAGAACTTCCAGCAGACCCTCGAGCCGCTCATCGCGGCGACTGTCCCCAGCCCCGTGGTCGGGCTCTACAACGAGCCGAACGTCAGCGAGGGCTCGAAGCTCGCCGCCGTCGACACCGACTACCGCAACGGGATCGTCTCGGGTCGCATGTCGCTCGACCAGCTCGACGAGTACCGCGACGCCTGGCGCAAGGCCGGCGGCGACACGGTCCGCAAGGCCTACGAGACCGCTCTCGCCGAGCAGGTCTGACCGCCGATGTCCGTGACAAAGGACGGGGTGCCGGCACAGGCCGGCACCTCCCCGGCGGCGAGCGACGCACCGGCCGGGCGCGGCAGGGTCAGCAGGCCGGGACGCCGTCGCCGTCGGCGCGACGACCCGCGGCTCGAGCACGTCCTGCGCGAGCAGGCGTCCGTGTGGACCCGCATGAAGCGGGAGCGCTGGACCTACGCCTTCATCGTCCCCGGGATGCTGTTCTTCCTGGTGTTCTCCTACGTGCCGCTGCTCGGCAACGTGGTCGCGTTCCAGGACTACTCGCCCTACTGGGGCATCGGCGGCTCAGAGTGGGTGGGCTTCGACAACTTCACGGCGATGTTCTCGGACCCGCAGTTCCTCGGGGCGCTCAAGAACACCTTGATCATCTCGTCCCTGCAGATCGTCTTCGCCTTCCCGGCCCCGATCTTGCTGGCCCTGCTGCTCAACTCGCTCATCTCCGAGCGCACCAAGCGCGTGGTCCAGTCGATCGTCTACCTGCCCCACTTCATCTCGTGGGTGATCGTCATCTCGATCTGGCAGCAGGTGTTCGGCGGGGCCGGACCAGCGGCCGAGCTCTTCTCGGCCATCGGGCTCGACAACGTCAACATCATGTCCGACCCGGACACCTTCAAGGCGCTCGTCGTCTCGCAGGTGATCTGGAAGGACATCGGCTGGGGCACGATCATCTTCTTCGCAGCGATCAGCGGGATCCCCAACGAGCTCTACGAGGCAGCGGCCGTGGACGGCGCCGGAGCTGCCCGCAGGACGTGGCACATCACGCTCCCCGGCCTGGTCCCCGTCATCACGTTGCTGCTCATCCTCACCATCGGCAACGTGCTGACCGTCGGCTTCGAACAGCTGCTGCTCCAGCAGCCCGCGGTCGGTGCAGACGCCGCCGAGGTGCTCGACACCTTCGTCTACTACCGCGGCATCGCCGGCGGCGACTGGGGGCTGTCGACGGCTGCCGGGCTGTTCAAGGGCGTGATCGGCACGGTCCTCGTGCTGGCCGCCAACAAGTTCGCCAAGAGGCTCGGGACCGGAGGGTTGTTCTGATGACAGCAGCACCGCAGGCGCCAGCGCCCCTGATCGACCGCGCGGTCCCGGTCTACAGGCCGTCCGGCAAGCGACCCGTGTGGATGGGGGCGCCGTCCCCCGGGGTCCAGGCCCTCAAGGCGATCACGATCGCGCTCATCGTGCTCGTGATGCTCTACCCCTTCGTCTACGTCATCGCGATGAGCTTCGCCTCGCGCGAGGCCGCCGCGTCGGGCGGGTTCTTCCCGACAGCCTTCTCCCTCGACGCGTACAGGTCGATCCTCGGCGGAGACGTGGTCACCCGCGCGATGCTCGTCTCGATCGGCATCACGACCGTCGGCACCACCCTGTCGATGATCTTCACCACGACCCTGGCCTACGGGCTCATGCGGACCCGGGACGTGCCCGGGGCCAAGACGATCCTCGTCCTGGTGCTCTGCACGATGCTCTTCGGCGCGGGGATCATCCCGAGCTACCTGCTCGTGAGGTCCCTCGGGCTGCTCGACTCGTACTGGTCGCTCATCGTCCCCGGGCTCATCTCGGCCTTCAACATGGTCGTGGTGCGCAACTTCTTCATGGGGCTGCCGAGCGAGCTCTTCGAGTCCGCGCGTCTCGACGGGGCGAGCGACTGGCGCATCTTCACCCGGATCGTCATCCCGCTGTCGAAGGCCGTGCTCGCCGTCATCGCGCTGTTCTACGCGGTCGGGTACTGGAACTCGTTCTTCAACGCGATGATCTACCTC
>Ga0308156_1001957_pt1 | contig 20516 bp, 21 predicted proteins | sample PhyAR2_FD_201041 | JGI IMG/M metagenome (GOLD analysis project Ga0308156, IMG submission 201041) | Phyllosphere microbial communities from UC Gill Tract Community Farm, Albany, California, United States - DLSL A.R2 | ecosystem: Host-associated > Plants > Phyllosphere > Unclassified | place: USA... | reverse complement strand
GTGCCTTGTGGCCGATCTGCCCGCCCAGATACTTCTGGACCATCTTGAGCTTGAAGCTCTCATCGTATTTCGCCATGAAAAACACCCCATTGGTTGGACTGGTGTCCAACTTTTGGGGTGCAGTTCAGCGAGGTGCCCTTGTCGTATCCCAGCCGTGCGGATTACTGGATGGTTGCGCCGGAGGCTTCGACAATGGCCTTGGCGTCCTGGAAGTCCTTGTGGAAGAATTTGTCAAAGTCAGACACGGACATGGCTTGGGGCTCGGCGCCCTGGGCCAGGATGGAGTCCTGCACTTCCTTCTGGCCCAGCAGCTTGTTGACCTCGGTGTTGAGCTTGCTGACGATGGGCGCGGGCAGGTTCTTGGGGCCAAACAGCCCATACCAGGTGCTCACATCAAAACCCTTCATGCCCAGCTCGGCAACGGTGGGCACATCGGGCAGCGAGCTGCTGCGCTTGGCCGAGGTGACGGCCAGCGGACGCAGCTTGCCGGCCTTGATCTGGCCAATCGCCGAGGGGACTGAAGAGACCAGCAGGTCGACATTGCCGGACAGGGTATCGAGCAGCGCGGGGTTGGAGCCCTTGTAAGGCACATGGGTCAGCTTGACGCCTGCAGCCTTCTCAAACAGCACGCCGGCGATGTGGATGCTGGTGCCATTGCCGGGCGAGCCGTAGGTGATCTTGCCGGGATCGGCCTTGGCGGCGGCGATGACATCGTTCAAGGTCTTGAACTTGCTGTTTTCCGAGGTGGCGATGATGACTGGCGAGTAGGCCACATGGGCGATCGGGGTCAGGTCCTTGGCGGGGTTCCAGGGCAGGCCCTTGTACAGGTAGTAGCCCAACACCACGTTGTCCTTCTGGCCCATGACGATGTCGTAGCCCGTTGGCTGGGCCTTGGCCACTTCGCTGATACCGATGGTGCCACCCGCGCCGGCACGGTTGTCAGCGACCACGGTCCAGTGGTTTTGCTCGCTGAGCTTTTGTGCAATGATGCGCGCCAGAATGTCGGTGCCACCCCCTGGAGGGAAGGGTACGACCATGCGGACTGGCTTGCTGCCGGGGTAGTCTGCCCCCGCACCCTGTGCCATGGCACCCGAAGCTGCCCCCACCGTGAGTGCCACTGCGGCGCACTGCAGAATCTGTTTCATCATTTTGTTGTCTCCTTGAGAGTGACACCTTCGCATGGCTTTTGCAGAGTTGGCCAAGGAGGTAGTTGCATAAACGGTCAAAGGGGTGATGATGCATGCCATCACGCCAGGTGGCATATTCTAGGGGCTGTGGTGTGGAGCGATGTTGCGCAGACCTGTTGCAGCATGCAAAACATGACGAGCCGCTGACAGCCCCGGCGTGGGGCGTATGCAGATGACAACAGTGACAACAGAAGGATCGACTATGAAAGCAAAACTCGTGGGGGCGCTGGCCTCGGTGGTCATGGGCTGTGCGGCCTTGGTGAGCCTGCCCAGCCAGGCGGCGCTGGCCGTTGGCGCCCAGGCACCGCTCTTCAGCACCCAGTCGGCATTGGCGGGCAAGGTGCAGCGTTTTGACATGGCCGAGGCCTTGAAGCGCGGCCCCGTAGTCTTGTACTTCTTCCCCAAGGCCTTCAGCCAGGGCTGCACCATCGAGGCCCATGCCTTTGCCGAAGCCATGCCTACCTTTGCGGCCTCCGGTGCCCAGGTCGTTGGCATCTCGCATGACGACATCGCCACGATGCAGCGCTTCTCCAGCGAGGCCTGCCGCGACCAGTTCAGCGTAGCTTCCGACCCCGATGCCAAGGCCATCAAGGCCTATGACGCGAGCTCGGCCGCACGGCCCGGTACCGCATCACGCATTTCCTATGTGATCGCACCAGACGGCAAGGTGATCTATGCGCATGAGGGCAGCGATCCGCTCGAACACGTGCAGCAGACCCTGAAGGCCGTGCAGGACTGGAAGGCGCGCCAGAAGTCTTGAGTCGGCCTGGCAGCGGGTTGCAGCAGCGCTCGTCCTGCCCGCCATCCTGCTGAACACTGCCCATGCCGGCCTCTATGGCCTATGATCGCCTGATGCTGGCAAGTCTGCTCCAACCCCAATGGCCCCACCGGACCTGGCGCACTGCGCGCCGCTGGGCGGTGGCCTGGTGGCGCATCTTTTATCTGGGTGCCGTTGTGCTGGTGATGCTGATGTCGCCCAGCAGCTATGGCCCGCAAACCCGGTCACGGCTGATGCGCCGCATGTATGTTGACACGGCGCCCATCCTGCTGGGCTTTACTGCGCTCGCCGCCTTGCTGTGCCTGGTGGTGGCGCGCATCGTGTTTGTCACTGCCACCAGCTATGGCCTCTCGCGCGTAGCGGTCGAGATGGTCATCCGCGTGCTGGTGCTGGAGTTGATCCCGCTGACGGCCGCGCTGTTTGTGGCCATGCGCTGCTCCATTCCTGCAGGTGCCTCCTTGGCCAAGATGCGCGAGGATGGGCACTTTGAGCGCCTGCGCCACCACGGCTATGACCCTGTGCGCACGGAGATGCTGCCCTTGGTCGTTGCCAGCATGTATGCCTCCATCACCTTGGCAGCGCTGTCCTGCGTGGTCTCGCTGGTCATGGTCTACCTGAGTGTTTATGGGCTGAGCTGGGTCGGTTTTGAGCTTTACACCCGCATGTTCGCCAGCGTGTTCACCCCTATGGTGACTTGGCTGTTCGGCCTCAAGACCTTGATGTTTGGCTTGGCGGTAGCACTGATCCCCACCGCTTCGGCGATGAACCGGCCTTACGGCATGGACCGCAACGAGGCCCTTGGGCCCGCATCCGACCTGGGCGGCTTGGCGCGCATGTTTGCGGTGCTGTTGCTGATTGAGGTGGCGTCGCTGCTCGGAAATTATTACTAGCCGCCTGCTAAACCAGGAAGCGGTAGCGGCCGGTGAGCGGATGCGCGGTCAGTGCATCTTCCTCGCGCGCGCCTTGGCCGATGTTGTGGATGACCGCCCAGCGTCCGCTGGCGCTGCGCCTGTCGCTGACAAGGCCGGTATGCGGCAGCTTGCCATCGATCATACTGGTGAAGATATCGCCGGGCCGCCAATCCCGCTCATCAGCGGGTAGCGGAAGCTTGGCTTGCTTGCGCGACCAGAAGGTCTGCAGATTGGGCACGCGGCGGTGGTCGATATGGGGATCTGGCCGTTTGAGACCCCAAGTCTTTGGATAGGCCGAAAAGTGCGCTGCCATATCGGTGTGTATCAGCTTTTGCAGATCCACCGCCAAGGCATCTCTGTAGGCGCGGATCAGCACATCGGTGCAAACGCATGTGTGGCGCGGCACATCACCGCCAGGATAGGCGATGGTGGCGTAGCGGCCATCATAGGTACGGGTAACGCCCAACTGCCTGCGCGCTGCACGTATCAACGCGCTCGCATCGCGCCGAGATGGTGCAGCCAGGCTGGGTAGGCTGGTGGTGCCCAAGGTCAGCAGAAGGAGCAGCGGGCGTCGGGAGAGTTTCTGAGGCATGGGACAAGTCTAGCGGCTGGTGAGTGCTGCTGGCGCTGGTCGTCCGCAACGGGCAAGGCAGCTCTCTCAGGCCATTGTGTGCCGCGCAGGCACCCCAAGCCGGCAGCCCTTAAAATAGGCGATTGCCTGCAGGCAGGACCACGGCCGCTGCAGGCCAGCGCATTCTTGGGCCAGGCTTTGGCCAACCACCACCATGACCGAATCTCTAACCCACAGCCCTTGGCGCATGTCCGTCGCGCCGATGATGGACTGGACCGACCGCCATTGCCGCTTTTTTCACCGTCTGCTGACGCGGCAGACCTTGCTCTATACCGAGATGGTGACCACCGGCGCGCTGATCCATGGGGATGTGGCGCGGCATTTGCGTTTTCATGCCGAGGAGCACCCGGTGGCCCTGCAATTGGGCGGTAGCGAGCCGGCGGATTTGGCCCAGTGCGCCAAGCTGGCGCAGGACTGGGGTTATGACGAGGTCAACCTGAACTGCGGCTGCCCCAGCGAGCGCGTACAGCGCGGTGCCTTTGGCGCCTGCCTGATGAACGAGAAAGCGCTGGTGGCCGATGGTGTCAAGGCCATGCGCGATGTGGTGGACATCCCCGTGACGGTGAAGCACCGCATTGGCATCGACAAGAACGAGAGCTATGACTTTGTGCGTGACTTCATTGGGACGGTCGCCGATGCGGGTTGCGAAGTATTTGTGGTGCATGCCCGCAATGCCTGGCTCAAGGGCCTCTCGCCCAAGGAGAACCGCGAGATTCCACCGCTACGTTATGACGTGGTGGCGCAGCTGAAAAAGGATTTTCCGCATCTGACCATCGCCATCAACGGCGGCATTGCCGATGACGCCACGGTGCTGGCGCAGCTGGAGCAGGTTGACGGTGTGATGGTAGGGCGTGAGGCCTACCACAACCCCTGGTGGCTGGCGACCTGGGATGCGCAGTTCTATGGCGCCGAACCCAACAGTGGCATCAGCCGCGAATCGGTGGAAGAGGAAATGGTGCGCTATATGGAGCGTGAGGCTGCCGAGCATGGCACGCACTGGTACGCCATTGCCCGTCATATGCTGGGCTTGCGCCAGGGCATGCCCGGAGCCCGCCGCTGGCGCCAAGTCTGGAGCGACCACCGCATGAAGCAGCTGCCACCGCACGAGGTGATGCAGGCCGCCCGAACCAAGCTGGAACGCCACGCGGACAGCTCCGTTTTGGTAAGTATTTGATACGGGAGGGCCGCTAGCACCCCAGCGGTGTAGGTCGGTCTTACGCAGAGGCTTTTCGCAGTTGGCCTCTGTGTTCCATTCTCCATTTGCCGGGTTTCAAGGCTCAAAAATCCTTTCTCAGCTACGGTCGCGCCCAAGCCCTTGGGCTGCACGCCGAGGGCCCACCCTATGGCGCCAGGCATGGCGCTGCCGATAGCGGTTGCTATACTTCTCGCGATATATGCTGCCCGGGCAGCGCCGGCACTGTGCATGTACGGGCCGGAAAGTGCAGAGCAAACAAAGCACAAGGGAAGAGGGATGGGGGAAAAGAATCCGCGATGGGCCCTGGGTCTGTTGCTGGCGGTGGGCTGGCTCGGAGCACACCGCTTTTATTTGGGGCGCCATGCGAGCGCCGTGGCGCAGCTGGCCTTGGCCCTGCTGTGCGCGGCGCTGTGGCTATGGGGCGGACCGGTAGCGCGTTACGCGCCTTATCTGTTGGGCCCGATTCTCTTTTGGTTGATCCGCGATGGCTTTTGGCTGTTCGACTACTTCCGGGTCGAAGAGGACATGGACTCGCGCCTGTCAGCCTTTGCCCAGTCGCAACTGGATGAGCAGGCATCGCTGCCTGCATCCAAGGCACCGGTGGCCGCAGCGCCAATACCGGCCTCAGTGGCCCAGCCTGCAGTAGCCGCCGCTCTACCGGCTGATTCGCCCCCCAGGCCCGCCACTGATCCGCAGACCAACAAGAAGGCACTGGCCATCCAGATGGCGCAAAAGCATATTGGCGATGCGCTGGCACGGCGGGATATGCACACGGCGCACGCGGAGGCGGACACACTGGTCAGATACCTGGCACAGCGCAGCCGCAAACCTCAAAGTGATCCACACTTGGCGATGGCCTATCTGCTGCAGGGGATGACTTTTTACCAAACCGGGGACCTGGATGTAGCACGCAAAAAGCTGCAAATGGGCGTGCACCTGGGGGCCGCCTTTGCCGAGCTGGCGCAGCCCGTGCAGCAGGCCCAGCTGTTTTTGCAGCGCCTGCGTTCGCCCACGATGGCGCCAGGTGCCTCCGCTGCACCTGCGCTTGAACCGGGCCAGTATCCGCTGTTGATGCAATCGCGGGACTGGGCCCAGGCGCTGGCCTTGTGCGAGCAGACCATTGCCTTGCGTCAAGCGGGCCATGATGCGGATGCGCCCGATCTGGCGCAACACTACCTGCATGCGATGGAGATCGCCCAGCATTTGGGTGACAGGGACCGCCAACGCGTGCATGGCCAGGCCTTGCTGGCGCTGGCCGCGCACGAGGGCGCAGCAGTGCCTGTAGCGATGCGGCGCCAGGCCTTGGAGCGTCTGGGTGATCTTTGCCAATCGGATGAAGACCACCAAGCTGCCACGGCGCACTATGCACAAGCGCTGGCGCTGGTGAATGTGCGCAGCGGCGGGCGCAATGCGGCCGCGCAGGCTTTGGCGCTGTGCGCGCTGTTGCAGCGCATGGCCAGCAGCCATACGGCTTTGGGTGAGACGGCGCAGGCGCTGCAATGCTGGCAGCGGCTGGTGCTGTACGTGGACAGCTTTGACCGGCTGGACCAGCAAGGCCAGCGCATGCCCGATCCGGAGGCGGTCTCTAGCATGCTGACTGACTATGCTGCCTTTGCCATCCGCCACCAACCCGCAAGGGTCAAGCCGCTGGTGCAGCAGGCCTTGCGCATACAGCAGCGCAGTTGCCGGGGCTATTCGCTGGCGGCGGCGCGGGCCTATGAGGTGTTTGCCGATTTTTTGGCGGCGCATGGCCAGACGGAGGCACGCCGCAGCTATCTGAAAAAGGCGCTGTTGCTGGTGCAGATCTGTGACCCGGACAACAGCGCGCATCTGCAGCAGCTAAAAACCGCGATCAGGGAGGCCGCATGAGCGTGCAAGGGCTTTTTTATGCGCTGCCGCGCCATGGTTTGCGGGCTTTGCTGGTCGAGCCTTCGGCAATGGACGACTATCTGCAGCGCAGTGCTGAGCAAGGCGGGCCGCTGGCCATGCTGGACCAGGGCAGCTGGTGGCAGCACGACATGCAACGCCTGCCCGAGATCGAACCCGGCGTGGCGGTGGAGGGCACCTTGGCCCAGCATTGCTGGGCCTGGCCGGCCGATGTGGTGACAGACAGCGCGCAAGGCTTGGCGACGATCAGCGCTACCCAGCTGGTGCAGCGCATGCATGCCTGGCAAAAGGCGCAGGATGGAGCGCCGGCCGATATCGACGCGCTGCGCCTCTGGGTGCGCCGGCAGGCCGCGCTGCGCAGTTTTTGGCAGGCAGCAGCCCAGCGGCGTGATGCCGTCCTGCTTTACGTGGTGTAGCGCTGGACGGGCTTAGCCCATCAGCGCCATCAAGTCGGCGGCAGCCGCCTCTGGATTTTCCGCGTTGACGATGGCGCGCACCACGGCGATCGATCCCACGCCGCTCTCGCGCACCTGCGGAAACTCCGCTGCCGAAATGCCGCCAATGGCGACTTGGGGGTAGCTGCGCGTTAGGGCGGCATAGCGCTCCAGGCGCGCCAAGCCCTGCGGGACGGTGGCCATCTTCTTCAAGGTTGTCGGGAAGACCGCCCCCATCGCGATATAGCTGGGCTGCGCCTGGCTGGCACGCACCATTTCCGCATAGCCATGGGTGCTGACACCCAGGCGCACGCCGCTGGCACGCAGCTCGGCGAGTTCTGCAGCGCTCAGCGCATCCAGGTCTTCCTGGCCCAGGTGCACGCCATAGCTGCCAGCGGCGATGGCCTGGCGCCAGTGGTCGTTGATAAAGAGCAGGGCGCCAGTCCCCGCCACTGCGGCAACGGCCGCGTCGATCTCCGCAGCAATGGCCTGGGCATCGTCGGATTTGAAGCGCAGCTGCACGGTGGGCACGCCGGCACGGGCCATTCGGCCGACCCATTCGGCCGTTGGCAGCACCGCATACAGGCCCAACTGCTGGGGACAGGCCGCAAAGGCCTGGGGTCCGCCGCTGGTCACCAGGCCAAAATCAGCAGCTTGCGTGGGCCAGGCCTGGGCATCGAACTGGCCTGTGCGTGTGCTCTGCGCGCTCCAGGCGCTGGCCAGGCATTCGGCATCGATGGCGATAAAGCCCAGCGTGCTGCAAGCGGCCAGGGCGCCGGCATAAACGGCATCCTGCTGGCGGTCTGCGGGCAGCGCAGGGGCAGGTTGCGGCGGAAAGCTGGCAAAGGCGGCTTGGTGGGCGCCAGTGATGGCCTGCGCGATCTGGGTGGCGGTGGGGGTGGCGTGCATCGGCTCGGTCTCTCAGTGGCTTTGATGCCAGAACGGCGTGCCCAGCACCGGCGTGCTGGGTTGGGCCATGTCCTGCGCCTGCATCGCGCCGGCGCGGTAGGCGGCGTGGCCGGCGGCGGTGGCATCGGCAAAGGCGCCGGCCATTGCGACCGGGTCTTGCGACAAGGCGACAGCCGTGTTCAGCAGCACGCCGTCAAAGCCCCATTCCATGACCTGGCAGGCGTGGCTGGGCAAGCCCAGGCCGGCGTCGCAGATCAGCGGCACATCCAGGCGCTCGCGCAAGGTCTGCATCGCATAGGGGTTAACGGGGCCACGGCCCGTGCCAATCGGCGCGGCCCAGGGCATCACGGCCTGGCAGCCCACATCGACCAGGCGCTGGCAGAGCACCAGGTCCTCGGTGCAGTAGGGCAGCACCTGAAAACCGTCCTTGATCAGGATGGAGGCGGCCTCCACCAGGTTCAGGGTGTCGGGCTGCAGGGTGTAGTCGTCGCCAATCAGTTCCAGCTTGATCCAGGGCGTCTCGAACACCTCGCGCGCCATCTGGGCCGTGGTGATGGCCTCTTGCAGGCGCATGCATCCGGCGGTATTGGGCAACACCGGCACATTCAGACGCTTGAGCAGCGCCCAGAAGTCACTGCCGGTCTCGGCAGCATTGCTGCCCTGGCGGCGCAGCGATGCGGTCACCATGGCCGGCTGGGCGCGGGCGACGGCTGCTTCCAGCACGGCGGGCGATGGATAGCGCGAGGTTCCGAGCAGCAGGCGGCTTTGAAAACGTTGGCCATACAGCACCAGGGCGTCGTCGGAAGAGGGAGTGGCGTTCATGGCAAAGGCCTTGGGTAAATGCGGGTCAGGGGCCCTGGCGGTAGTGGCCGGGGCAGGTGGCGCCGGAGCAGATTAACCGCCGGTAACGGGCGAGATGACTTCGAGCTTGTCGCCTGCGTGCAGCTGGCGGCTGTCGTACTGGCCCTTGGGCACGAATTCGGTATTGACGGCCACGGCAAAAGGCGGGCGCGGCTGCAGCTGGGCCAGCGCCACGGCAATGGTGGCGCCTTCGGGCAGGGCGGTGGCCTGGTTGTTCAAGAGGATCTGTATCGTCATCATTCAAGGCTCATCATAGGGCTGCGGGCCATCAGGCGGTCGCGAGCAGGCGCACATCCATGTCAAAGCGCGCGGCAAGGGGGGCTTCGCCGGTCAGCAGCAGCTCGACCGCGCAGTCCAGCACGGCGGGCGAGATCATGAAGCCGTGCCGGTACAGGCCATTGATCTCCAGCACCCGGGGCCGCACCTGGCGGATGGCTGGCAGATTATCGGGCAAAGTCGGGCGGCACTGGGTGTTGATCTCCAGGATGCGCGCCTCGGCAAAGCCGCTGTGCACGGTGTAGGCCGCGCTGAGCAGCTCCATCGCCGAGCGCACGCTGGCCGGCGACATGTCGTCGGACTCGATCTCGGTGGCACCGATGACAAAGTGGTGGTCCTGCTTGGGCGCGATATAGATCGGGTAGCGCGGATGCATCAGGCGCGTGGGGCGGCGCAACTGCACCTCCGGCGCATGCACGCGCAGCACTTCGCCACGCACGCCGCGCAACTGGCTCCACTGCGGTTTTGCACCCAGGCCGCGTGTGTCGATCAGCAGATCAGGCTGGCCCTGCGCGCCGGGCGCAAAGTGATCGAGCTCGTGCGCCTGGTGCCAGTGCAGGCGCACGCCCCGCGCCTGCAGCGCAGGCACCAGCGCGGCCAGAAGCTGGCGGTTGTCCAGCTGGCCCTCGCCTGGCAGGTAGTAGGCGGCCTGAAAATGCCCCGCCAGCGCTGGCTCCAGTTCAGCGATTTGGGCGCCGCCCAGGGTTTGCAAAGGCGGCAGCTCGGGGATGGCCGCCTGGGTGCGCTGCAGGATGCCATGGAAGCGCTGGGCTTCGGGGGCATCCTGGCGGTGCCAGACCACCATGGTGCCGGCCTGCTGCAAAAAGACGGGTGAATCCAATTGCGCAAGCAGCTCAGGCCAACGCTGCAGCCCGTACTGGCCCATGCGCACCACGCCATGCTCGGTCACAGCCGATTCGGCCAGCGGCGCCAACATGGCGGCGGCCACGCGCGCTGCGGCGTGCTCGGCTTCTGGCCCGCCCCGATCGTACAGGTCGATGGAGAATCCCCGGCCCGACAGCTCCAGCGCCATCAGCCGGCCCAACAGGCCACCGCCCAGGATGGCGATGCGGGCTTGGGGAGAAATGAATGGGTGAGAGGACATGTTTTGTGCTTGGCAATAGACAAAACAGTGCGCGCAACTGCCGAAAACTCCCCACGCCAGCATGACCTGGATCGGGTTGCGGAGCGCTGCCGTGGTGGCTCACTCCAGGGTCTGATCTCAGTCGCGCTGCAGCCAAACTGCTGCAGGGACACCCCTGTTTCGTCTCAGGCTGCATTACAACACAGCGTTGCGCCGGGGGCATGGGGCTGCGTCAAGCCGTCGTCACAATCGTGGATAATTTTGCCCAGGCCGGGCCAGTGTTGCCCGGCATTGTTTTTGGACTGCAGCCATGGCCTCACTGAATCCTTCTTCTCCCGTCTCCTTGCCGCGCTATGCACGGGTGCTGTCGATCGCGGGTTCCGACAGCGGCGGTGGGGCCGGTATCCAGGCGGATCTGAAGACCATGTCGGCGCTGGGCTGCTTTGGCATGACAGCGATCACGGCGCTGACGGCGCAAAACACGCAGGGCGTGCGTGCCATCCATGGTGTGCCGCCAGCTTTCTTGCAACAGCAGCTGGATGCGGTGCTCGAGGACATTGGCTGCGATGCCGTCAAGATCGGCATGCTGCACGCGCCCGAGATTGTGGCCGTGGTGGCCGCCGCGATTGACCGCTATGCCTTGCCCCATGTGGTGCTGGACCCGGTGATGGTCGCCACCAGCGGTGACCGGCTGATTGCCGAGGCCACCGTGGGTGAGCTGGTGAAGCAGCTGTTTCCCCGCGCAGCGCTCATTACCCCTAACCTGGACGAAGCAGGTTTGCTGCTGGGCCGCAGTCTGGTTCACGCCGATCAATTGGAGCAGGCCGCGCTGGACTTGCTGGCCATGGGCGCCCAGGCGGTGCTGATCAAGGGCGGCCATTTGCCTGGCGATGAGGTGGTGGACCTGCTGGCTACTGCCGACGGCCAGCGTCTGCGTCTGGCTTCCACCCGCATCCACACCCACAACGGGCATGGCACGGGCTGCACCTTGTCATCGGCCATTGCCTGCCAGCTGGCCCTGGGGCAGCCGCTGCCGTCCGCTGTCAGCCTGGCGCGGCAGTACATTCTGGGCGCCATTGAATCGGGCGCCGATGTGCATACCGGCCAGGGCCATGGCCCGCTGAACCATGGTTGGAACCCGCAAAGGCAGGTGATTGTGCGTTGAGGGCCTGCGCTCGGCGGCTTCTGTAAGCAGCGGTGAGGGTGGCGCTGGAGTAGATTTTTCGTCCGTATTTACGTCTAAATGGCGAAATAAATTATGATAAACAATCGAAATGGCCTATAATTTGTCGATATTACGACGAAATGCAATATTTGACCGGCATTAAAGGGCGTCGCTGTTAATTTAAGTTACTTTCGACGTTTACGATTTAAGCCCCTGATATATATCAATAATGTGCTGAAAATGTAGCCTGAATCAAGTTTTTGATACATTTTTCATTGTTGTTTTTCATGGGTTAAATATTTCTAGGTAAACAATGTGTAAACATTTAAATTTATGGAGCCTGCTGTCAACCGCCTCGTAGGCCTCGGCGTTGAACACCCATCTTTAGGAGATTGTTCACATGACCACCGCAAATGTTTTCAGCATCTGGCCAGAAGACGAACGTGATCGCAAGCGCTAAGCACTGGCGCCAGTAACTCTTTTTCTTGCTTGCCGATACGCTGAAGTCGGCAAACTAACCCCAGTAGACGGCTCCTCGATGGAGCCGTTACTTGCGAATAGGGCGTGGCAGCTGCACATTCCCGCCCCGGATGGCCCAAAGGCAGTCTATCCCTCTCAACATGCACCTCGCTTCCGTGGCTCTCAGGCTGTAGGAAGGCGGGGTGCTTGTTTTTGTGCCGTGGTGGTGGGATACAGCTCTCAGGCCAGCACGTCTGGCGCGCTGGGCCCGCAGTTGCAATCGGATTTAAGCGGCAGAGTTCGCGCTAAGGCTTGGCTGGCCCAGCAGCTTGCGAGCTTCCTGGCCCGCCTGGGCCCGTGAGACGGACAGGCGCAGCAGACGCTCCAGTGCCCGGTCCTGAATGCCTCGGCTCTTGAGGGCGGTGTAGGTGGACTCGGCATAGTCCAAGGTCGTGCCATAGATGCCGCAGGACTGGGCAAAGATGCGGCGGTAGTCGTCTTCGCTCAAGGTGCCCGTGCAGCGTGGGCTGGACTTGGACAGCGTAAAGGCCAGCGCCTTGACGGGGCCATCTTCGGTTTGGCAGTCGAGCCACTTGGGGTCGTAGGAGTCGGTAGCCATTTCGCGCTGCCACAGCCGGGGCATCATCTCTGGCACATGGTGGCGGGCAATGCGAAAGGCCATGCCTCGGCAGCTGCCACCCGAGAACATGCCAAACACGAGTCCCGGGCACTCCGGCGTACCCCGGTTGATGTGGCTCCACATCTTGAGCGCGCGGTGCCAGCCAAAGACCCGCGCGTGGCGGCATTCCAGAAACTCAAACTCCGGGCGCCAGATCAGCGAGCCGTAGGCAAAAACCCAGAGGTCGTCCGTTCCTCCCCACTCCTGCATGGTTTGCGCGAACATTTGTTGCGGGCAACGGCTGCGGGGGGAGGCGACCAAATTCGTCATAGTGGTATCGACCAACAAAACAAAGAGATAAGCAATTGTTATAGCGCTTGATGCGCATCAACGCTAGGACTGCTAGGCCTGAGCGGTCATCTTTTGCGTGGAAAGCAACAGTATGGCGCTGTGGGACATAGCCTACCTAACGCCGAAGCGGGCCTGGGCGATGACAGGAAAACCAGGCGAGCCGAGGCCTGCTTGGAGGTGTCAACGAGTTCCTGATGCCTGCATGCACCCATCGGCGCTGTGGCGCAGTGTCGGCAGCCCTATTGCCTGACCAGGACGCAGGATTATTCAATGCTATGATGTTCATAGCTGATGCGGTGCTCCGCTGTGGTTGAAGCTCGGACTTCCCGGGTTTTTTGACGGCAGAGGGCGGCGTGTACAGGTGGCTTGCGTGGGGCAAAGCCGCCTGGTTGGCGTTCGACGAGAATGGTCTTCCTATGAATATTGTGATCTTGGACGATTATCAGGATGCGGTGCGCAAGCTGCCATGCGCATCCGTTCTCGACGCTTATTCAGCCAAGGTCTATACCAATACTGTCAAGGGTTTGGGGCAGCTGTCAGTGCGCCTCAAGGATGCCGACATCATTGTGCTGATTCGCGAGCGCACGCACATCAGCCGCCTGCTGCTCGACAAGCTCCCGCGCCTCAAGCTGATCGCCCAGACCGGGCGCATAGGCTCCCATGTGGATTTGACGGCCTGCACCGAGCGCGGCGTGGCCGTGGCCGAGGGCGTTGGATCACCCATCGCGCCTGCCGAGCTGACCTGGGCGCTGATCATGGCCGCTGCGCGCCGCCTGCCGCAGTACATCTCCAACCTCAAACACGGGGCCTGGCAGCAGTCGGGCTTCAAGGCCGCCAATATGCCGCCCAATTTTGGCCTGGGGACGGTGCTGCGCGGCCGCACCCTGGGCATCTGGGGCTATGGCCGCATCGGCCAGCTGGTGGCCGGCTATGGCAAGGCTTTTGGCATGGAGGTGCTGGTCTGGGGTAGCGATGCTTCGCGCGCCAAGGCGCTCTCTGACGGGCACAAGGTGGCGTCGAGCAAGCAGTTCTTCTTTGCCAACAGCGATGTGCTGACCGTGCATCTGCGCCTGAACGAGCAGACCAAGGGCTGCATCAGCTTTGATGACCTGGCGCAGATGAAGCCCTCGGCCACCTTTGTCAACACCTCGCGGGCCGAGCTGGTGCAGCCTGATGCGCTGATTGCCGCGCTCAATCGGGGGCGCCCAGGTATTGCTGCGGTGGATGTGTTCGAGAGCGAACCCATCTTGCAAGGCCATGCCTTGCTGCGCTTGGAGAACTGCATTTGCACGCCCCATATCGGCTATGTCGAGCAGGACAACTACGAGCAGTACTTTGGGGCGGCGTTTGACAACGTCATCAACTTCATCAAAGGGCGGCCGTCGAACATTGTCAACCCGGGTGCCTTGCAGGTTCGCCGCTGAGACTGGTTGATGCATACGAAAGGGCCCTGCGAGGGCCCTTGCTGTTACTGCAGCGCGGACATCACTCCAGCTGCAGTTTCTTTTTCGCGATCAAGGCGTTGTACATCTTGCGGTCGCTGCTGATGCGGGTTTGCAGTGCGGCGGGCGATGCGTCGTCCAAGGTCCAGGCCTGGCGCAGCAGCTGATCGCGGATATCAGCGGTGTTGAGCACCTTCAGCAGCACATCGCTGAGCTGGCTGCGGATGGCGGCAGGCATGCTGGCCGGGGCCATCAGCGCATTCCAGACTTCGATATTCACATCCTGGGCACCAATCTCGCGCATCGATGGCGTCTGCGGCATCAGCTACGTGCGTTGGGCCGAGGTGACGGCCAGGGCCGCCAGCTTGCCGCTTTGCACCAGCGGCAGCACCGACGAGATCGGCAGCAGCGCGCAATCGAGCTGGCCACCCATCAGCCCGGAGACCACACCGGGCGCGCCGGTGAAGGGGATGTGCACGGCATCAAAATGCAGCGCGTCCTTCAGCAGTTCCATGCCCAGGTGGCCGCCGGAGCCCAGGCCCGTGGAGCCATAGCTGGCGGCATTGCCTTTTTGGCGCAGGTTGGCGAGCGCCTTGTCGGTCTGCGCACCTGCACTGGCCGGCACCACCCAGGCCAGGGGCGATACGCCCACCAGCGCCAGCGGCGCAAAGTCCTTCACAGGGTCATAGGGCAGCTTGGCATACAACGCCTGCGACGAGGTCAGCGGGCCATTGCCGATAATGCCAAAGCTGTGGTCGTCCGTCGCGCGCGCCACCTGGTCCGCGCCAATATTGCCGCTGGCACCGGGCCGGTTGTCCACCACCACGGGCTGGCCCAGGATCTGCGCCAGCGGCTGGGCAATCATGCGTGCCTGCATGTCGGGCGAGGAGCCCGCCGGGTAGCCGACGATAAAGCGCAGGGGTTTGCTGGGCCAATGGGCTGGGGCAGCATGGGCGCTGGTCCAGCCCGCAGGCAGGGCGGCAGCAGCGGCAAATCCCGCCAGGGATTGCAGCAGATGGCGACGGTCGATGGTCATGAAAAACAGGGCAGGGTGATAACTGGCGGCCATCCTAACCCAGACGGCACCCGCTGGAGGCGCTGGCCCTGTCCGCCGGGTGGCAGTGGCCAACCATGAATAAAGCGCTGCAAGCCCCGGCACACAGTGCAGCGGCGTGGCTCGGGCCATGCCAGTATGATTTATGCTTTGTCACCGGCCGTCGCACAGTTTGCTTGCGTAGGCAAAAAATCCTGATCCATGAGCCGATTACGTACCCGACGCCCCGATTCCTCCCCCACGGCACAGCCTGCAGGCCTGGCGCAGCCATCGCCATGGCCGGGTCAGCCGCAGCCCGCTGGCGGCCCCGGGCCTGTGCGCACGCCGCCCGATGCCAACCGCCGTACCACCTGGGTGCTGCTGGCCATCTGGATCGGCGTGATGTTTGCGATCTACCTGGTGACCGAGGTCTACCGCAAGCCCAGCGAAGGCAAGGTCATGGCCCATGGTGTGCTGGAGATTCCGCGCGACCGCGATGGCCATTTCCGCGTGGCGGGCTCGGTCAACGGGGTGCCGGTGCAGTTCATGGTGGATACCGGTGCCAGCCTGATCAGCATCACCGACGCCGTCGCCGTACGTGCCAACCTGGGCGAGGGCGTGCCCATCAGCTTTCAAACCGCCAATGGCGTGCGCCAGGGCATGATGAGCCGGGCCGAGCGGGTTGAGGTCGGCCCGCTGGCGGTCAATGGCTTGCGCGTCGGCACGGGCTATACCGGCGAGAGCGCGCGCGATGCGCTGCTGGGCCAGAACTTCTTGCGCTATTTTGATGTGAGCATCTCGGGCAACAGCATGGTGCTCAAGGCCCGCGACAACGAGGCCATGCGCTAAATCCAGGGCGCTGCTCAACCCATGTCCGGCTTGCAGTTGAACGCCGCCTGCAGGCCATTGTTGCCATCGGGCAGGCGCACAGCCGCCGGTAATGCACTGGCCTCGTACAGACCGACGCAGTGCTGTGCGGCCAGCTCCCGGGCCGCCTCCAGCGCGGCACCTGCTTGCGCTGGCTGCACCGCGACAAAAACAATATTGCGGCCAATGCTGTAATCGGCCAGCAGACTCTTGTCTTCGGGGGGAAGTTCTTCACGGTAGGGGCCGCTGCGCGGGGGAAAGCGCTGCATCATCTCCAGGCACCAGGCCTTGAGCGACAACGTGGCGACCGCTGGGTCCTCGTAGTCATGGTGCTCTGGCCATTCGGTCTGCGCCTGGAACCAGAGACCGAAGGCCGCAGGTTCCCTGGGTGCAGCGGCGGGCGCAAAAACCAGCAAGTGGTAGCTCATGGTGGGGCCTCCAGACGGAGATGCTCTGGACGCCATTTAACCAAAGTGGCACGGTGCTGTATGTGAGATTTGTCTTACGCGCAGACACTGGCGGGCAGGCTGCGGCGCTTGGCATGCCCAGCGCGTGGTGGGCATGCCGTGGGCAGGGCTTACTTGGTGCCGAAGATGCGGTCGCCCGCGTCACCCAGGCCCGGCAGGATGTAGCCGTGGTCGTTGAGCTGGCGGTCCACGGCGGCCGTGTAGATGTCCACATCGGGGTGGGCGGCCTGCATGGTCTTGATGCCTTCAGGGGCGGCCAGCAGGCACATGAACTTGATCGACTTGGGCTGGCACTTGTTCTTGAGCTGCTGCACGGCGGCGGCGGCCGAGTTGCCGGTGGCCAGCATCGGGTCCACGACGATCACATCGCGCTCACCCATGTTGTCGGGCATCTTGAAGTAGTACTCGACCGGCTGCAGCGTTTCAGGGTCCCGGTAGAGACCGATGTGGCCAATGCGGGCGCCGGGCACCACGTTGAGCATGCCGTCGAGGAAGCCGTTGCCGGCGCGCAGGATGGAGACCAGGGCCAGTTTCTTGCCGTCGATGACCTTGCCGACCATCTTTTCCATCGGGGTTTCGATCTCAAGATCCTGCAGTGGGAAGTCGCGCGTGATCTCGTAGGCCATCAGGGTGGACAGCTCGCCGAGCATACGGCGGAAGCTGTTGGTGGATGCTTCCTTGCGGCGCATCAGCGTGAGTTTGTGCTGGACCAGCGGGTGGTCGATGAGGTGAACGGTGCTCATGGTAGTTGCCAATGTCATTTTTGGCCGCAATGGTAGCAGCGCAGGCCAGAAGGCGTGCGCGGCCTGTGAATATATTTACCGAATGGTGAGGCTTTTGCGTTGTGCATGGCCCCTCATGCAGCCCCGAGCAATTGCGCGTAGCGGCCCAGGTCCACATTGCCGCCGCTGATCAGCACGCCCACGCGGGCACCTTGCAGATCGACACCACCAAAGCGTGCGCCTGCCAGGCTCAGCGCACCGGTGGGCTCGACCACCATCTTCATGCGCTCGGCATAAAAACGCATGCAGTCCACCAGTTGCGGATCGCTGGCGGTGACGATGTCGGTCACATCACGGCGGATGATGGCATAGGTCAGATCGCCCAGAGCCTGGGTTTGTGCGCCATCGGCAATGGTGCGGGGCGTGGCGATCTTGACGATCTCGCCCTTGCGCAGCGATTGCTGGGCATCGTTACCGGCCTCGGGCTCCACGCCATAGACCTTGCACTGGGGTGCCATGGCCTTGGCCGACAGCAGGCAGCCCGACAGCAAGCCGCCACCGCCCAGGCAGACAAACAGGTAGTCGAGTTGGGGTACGTCCTGGAACAGCTCCATCGCGCTGGTGCCCTGGCCGGCAATCACATCGGCATGGTTGTAGGGTGGCACCAGGGTCATGCCGCGCTCCTGGGCAATGCGCTGACTGATCGCCTCGCGGTCCTCGGTGAAACGGTCATAGGTGATGACCTCGGCGCCGTAGCCGCGCGTGGCATCGAGCTTGGCCGCCGGCGCGTCTTCCGGCATCACGATGGCTGCAGGCATGCCCAGGATGCGGGCCGACAGCGCAATCGCCTGCGCATGGTTGCCCGAGGAGAAGGCCAGCGCGCCGCGCTTGGCCTGCTCTGGCGAGAAGCGGGCCAGCGCGTTATAGCCGCCCCGGAACTTGAATGCGCCCATGCGCTGGTAGTTTTCGCATTTGAAGAAGAACTCTGCCCCCGTCAATTTGTCGAGGGTGGAGGAGCGCATCACCGGCGTGCGGTGGGCAACGCCTTGCAGGCGCTGGGCAGCCGCTTGCACATCGTCAAAAGTGGGGAGGGGGGTGGCGTGGACGGAGGCGTACATGGTCGGTCGGGTGGCAGAGGCGTCGAGGGGATTCATGGTAGTGGCATTTTGGCGATTTGGTGTCGCTCTGGTGGTCCGTCCTGCAGATGGCGCTGGGCATTGGCTAGCCAAAGCGTTGAACAGCCTGACGAACAAGCTTGTGCGCAAACGCAAGTCAGCGCCGGGGACCATGCGTTGCCAGTCGCAGTCTGTAGGTGTTTACGTATAATCGGCCGCTTGTATGGGCTTATGTAGCTAAAGGTTGGGGTATGTGGAACAAAAAAATTGCGCTGGCCATCGGTGCCGCAGCGGTCTCGGTGTTGGCAGCAGGCGCCGCGCAAGCGCAGGGCCGTGATCTGGTGGTGGCCTCCAGCGCGACCTATGCACCTTTTGCGTTCGAGAACAAAGACAAGCAGATCGTCGGCTTTGACATCGATATCGTCAATGCCATCGCCAAGCAGCAGGGCATGAAGCTGCGCATCGTCAACACGCCGTTCAGCAGCATCTTTGCATCGCTCAACAACGGCGATGTGGACTTTGTCATCTCCGGCGTGACCATCAACGACAAGCGCAAGCAGAGCTTTGATTTCTCCCAGCCTTATTTTGACGCCCGCCAGCTGATCGCCGTGCCCAAGGACAGCACGGTGGCATCGCTCAAGGACTTGAAGGACAAGAAGGTGTCGGTGGTCAGCGGCTCGACCGGTGACGATGTGATGAGCCGCGAAGTCGGCAAGACCAGCCCCAATATCCGCCGCTTCGAGAGCACGCCGCTGATCATCTCCGAGCTGGCCGCAGGCGGCGTGGATGCCGCCATTGGCGACAATGGTGTCATCGCCTACCGCGTCTCGCAGTACCCCGCGCTGAAGACCGTGGATGACGCCAGCTTCCCCAAGGAGCATTTCGGCATCGTCGTGCGCAAGGGCGACAAGGCCTTGCAAGAAAAGATCAATGCCGGCCTGGCCGCCATCCGCGCCGATGGCAGCTACAACGTGATCTACAAGAAGTGGTTCAACCAGGACTACAAGCCCCAATAAGGCGGCTGCGACTTCCGCTGCAATGACGGCCCGTTGGCCGTCATTTTGTTTGAAAGAATTGATTGATGGACAACAACACCCCTGTAGAGTGGTTCGGCTGGTTCCGCCCCGACATCCTGGTGGAATACAAGCAGATGTTTTGGCAGGGTGCGATGGTCACCATCGGCATGACGGTGGCCTGCGTGATCATGGGCTGCGCGCTGGGCCTGATGCTTGCGCTGGCGCGCCTGGCCGACACGCGACACCAGCCCTGGAAGGGCGTGTGCAAATACCTGCTGCGCTGGCCATCGACCGCCTATGTCAGCTTCTTCCGGGGCACGCCGCTGTTCGTGCAGATCCTGCTGATGCACTTTGCGGTGATGCCGCTGTTCGTTCACCCGGTCAACGGGCTGATCATCAGCGGTGACCTGGCTCGCACGCTCAAGCAGGACCATGGCGCGCTGATGTCCGGTGTGGTGGCGTTGACGCTCAACTCGGCGGCCTACATCTCCGAGGTGTTCCGCGCCGGCATCCAGTCGATCGCGATTGGCCAGAAGCAGGCGGGCATGTCGCTGGGCATGACCCATGGCCAGATGATGCGCTATGTGGTAATTCCGCAGGCTTTCCGCCGCATGCTGCCTCCGCTGGGCAACAACATGATCTCGCTGCTCAAGGACACCTCGCTGGTCTCCGCCATTGGCCTGGCCGAGATGGCCTATGCCGCGCGTACCGTGGCCGGTGCCTATGGCCGCTACTGGGAGCCTTACCTGGCCGTTGCGCTGGCTTACTGGCTGATGACCTTCATGCTTACCCTGGGCCTGCGGGCGCTGGAAAACCATATGGCGCGCACCGACCGCAGTTGATAGCGCAGCGCACACGCAAAAAAGCCGGCATTTGAACTGACCCCAAGAAGTTGGACAGTTGGAAGCTAGGGACTGAAGGCCTGAATCCGGTATTGCACCGGACTCAGGCCTTTTAGTTTTAGCTTGATGCGTTGGTGATTGGGCTTCCCCCGGTTTTCCGGACACATCGAATGACATGATGCGTTTAGGAGGCGAATATGCCAAGGACGAGAAGAACGTTTACGGACGAGTTCAAGCGGGAAGCTGTGAAGTTGGTCAAGCAACC
>Ga0308156_1001955_pt1 | contig 20578 bp, 20 predicted proteins | sample PhyAR2_FD_201041 | JGI IMG/M metagenome (GOLD analysis project Ga0308156, IMG submission 201041) | Phyllosphere microbial communities from UC Gill Tract Community Farm, Albany, California, United States - DLSL A.R2 | ecosystem: Host-associated > Plants > Phyllosphere > Unclassified | place: USA... | reverse complement strand
TGTTCCGGTGGTCATAGCGAGAGGGAAACGCCCGGTCACATTCCGAACCCGGAAGCTAAGCCTCTCAGCGCCGATGGTACTGCAAGGGGGACCTTGTGGGAGAGTAGGACGCCGCCGGACTCAACGTAAGTGATGTGGCCATCGGCCCTCCATCGAGAACTCGCAGGGGAGACCCTCGTTCTCGGTGCGGGCCGGTGGCTACATCTGTTTGAGCTGCACGTTGCTCGACGCACGGTCCGGTTCGTGATGGACTGGACGACGAGCGTGGGCAACCGCGCAGCACCCACAACGACACAGCGGACGATCGCCCGGCCTCCTCGGCGCGGGCACGCGATGAGGAGCAACGGTGGCGAACGACGACGAGCAGCAGCGCAACGACCGAGAGCGCGCAGGTCGTCCCGACCGTGGCGGGGACCGTGGGCCTCGTCGCGAGGGTGGTGGCTGGTCCTCCGGGCCGCGCGACTTCGAGCGTCGTGAGGCGGATCGTCCGCGGCGCGACGGCGAGCGTCCTCAGCGCGACGGCGGACGTCCGGCCAGCGGTGAGCACCGATCGTTCCGTGACGGCGACCGCTCCTTCGGCGGTGATCGTCGCCCTGCGCGTCAGGACGATCGGGATGGCTCCTCACGGCCTCCTCGTGGTGATGGCCCTCGCGGTGCCGATCGGCCCCGTCGCGATGGTGACCGTCCGTTCCGCAGTGGCGATGACGACCGTCGTCCGCCGCGTGATGGTGACCGTCCGTTCCGCAGTGGCGGTGACGACCGTCGTCCGCCGCGTGATGGAGACCGTCCGTTCCGTGGCGGCAGTGATGACCGTCGCCCGCAGCGCGACGGGGGCCGTCCGCCGTTCCGCAGCGGGGACGACCGTCGCCCGCCGCGCGATGGAGACCGTCCGTTCCGCGGCGGAAGCGACGACCGTCGTCCCCAGCGTGACGGAGACCGTCCGTTCCGTGGCGGCAGTGATGACCGTCGTCCGCAGCGTGACGGGGGCCGTCCGCCGTTCCGAGGCGGGGACGACCGTCGCCCGCCGCGCGATGGAGATCGTCCGTTCCGTGGCGGCAGTGATGACCGTCGCCCGCAGCGCGACGGGGGCCGTCCGCCGTTCCGCAGCGGGGACGACCGTCGCCCGCCGCGCGATGGAGACCGTCCGTACCGTGGCGGCAGCGACGACCGTCGTTCGCAGCGCGATGGCGGCCGCCCGCCGTTCCGCAGTGGCGGCGACGACCGACCGCGCCGTGACGACGATCGTGGCGCACGACCCCGCTTCGGCGACGGCTCCCGGCACGCAGGTGCCCGCTTCGGCGAGTCCGCCCGCGACGACTGGGAGGACCGCGACCCCTACGGCACGAAGTCGATCCGTCCGCGCCACGAGGACCCCGAGATCGACGAGAGCGTCTCGGCGCGCGACCTCGACCCGGCCGCCCGTGCAGAGCTCAAGACGCTCAGCAAGGACAACGCCGACTGGGTCGCGAAGCACCTCGTCATGGCGGCGATGCTGGTGGACGACGATCCGGAGACCGCGAACCTGCACGCCCTGAGCGCTGCCCGTCGGGCCGGTCGAGTCGGCGTGGTTCGCGAGACCGCGGCGATCACGGCGTACCGGACGGGTGACTTCGCGACGGCGCTGCGCGAGCTGCGGACGTACCGGCGCATCTCCGGCAGCAACGACCAGCTGCCGATGATGGTCGACTGTGAGCGCGGTCTCGGGCGCCCCGAGCGAGCCCTCGAGCTGGGACGTTCGGTCGAGCGTTCGGCGCTGGACACGGGCGTGCAGGTCGAGCTGGCGATCGCGATGTCCGGTGCGCGCCTGGACCTCGGCAACGCCACCGCTGCGTTGGGAGAACTCGAGATCCCACAGCTCGACCCGACGACCGCCTACACGTGGTCGCCGGCGCTCTACTCTGCTTACGCGGCCACGCTCGAGGAGCTCGGCCGCCAGGACGAGGCCGACGAGTGGTGGGCGCGGGTCGACCGTGCCGCTGCCGCACTGGCCGAAGCCGCCGACGAGAACGCTTGGGAGACTGTTGATGTGGTCGAGGAAGAAGCCGAAGGACACGACGAGCACGACGCCGTCGACGGGAGCGCAGCCGAGGACGACGGCGTCGAGCCCGAGCCCGAGCCCGAGCACGGCGCCGGGGGACTCGACGACACCGACCAGCTCGGCGACGACGAGCCCGACGACGACCTCGGCGAGATCGACGACGACAACCCCTGCGACGTCGACGGCTCCGCGGCCGGCTGACGTCGGGGTACCGCCGACGGACGGTGTGGACGTCGTCCTCACCGACCTCGACGGTGTCGTGTACCGCGGCCGCAACGCGATCCCGCACGCGGTCGAGGCCCTGACGCGCGCGGCCCTGACCGCTCGCGTCGGCTACATCACGAACAACGCGTCGCGCCGACCGGCCGACGTGGCGGAACACCTCGAGCGCTACGGGCTCGAGGTGTCCGCCGACGACGTCGTCACCTCGTCGCAGGCCGGTGTGCGTCTGCTCGAGACCCTCGTGCCGGCCGGCGCGACCGTCCTGGTGACGGGCGGGCTCGGACTGACGAGCATCGTCGAAGCGGCGGGCTTCACGGTGACCACGAGCGCCGAGGACTCCCCGGCCGCCGTGATCCAGGGGTTCTCGCCGGACCTCGGGTGGACGCAGCTCGCCGAGGCCTCGTTCGCCCTCGCCGACCCGGACGTGCCGTGGGTCGCGACGAACATGGACTGGTCGATCCCGGTGGAACGCGGCATCGCGCCCGGCAACGGCACGCTCGTGTCCGCCGTGCACCAGGCCGTCGGCAGGATGCCGGTGGTGGCGGGCAAGCCCGAGCGGCCGATCTTCGACGCGGCGATCGAACGGTTCGGGGGCGAGCGTCCGCTGTTCATCGGCGACCGGCTCGACACGGACATCAAGGGCGCGAACGACGCTGGCATCCCGAGCGTGCTCGTGCTGACGGGCATCGACCAGGCGAAGCAGGTGCTGGCGGCCGACCAGCGGTCCCGTCCGACGTACGTGCTGCAGGACCTCCGCGGTCTCTCGGAGCCGTACCCGGTGACGGTCCGTCGGCAGGACCCGGACGGCACGCGGTACGTCTCCGTCGGGGGCGCCACGGTGGCGATGCACGGGCACGTCGTCCGCGTGCTCGACCGAGGCGAGCCGATCGACCTGCTCCGCGCGGGTTCGGCGCTCATCTGGGAGTCGGGGCTGGCGATCTACGGGCTGGACGTGGACCCCGTGCTGTACGGCGGCGAGTAGCCTGGCCGACGTGCCAGACGAGCAGGAACAGGCGGACGAACGGCAGGTGGGCCCCGTCACCGACGCGGACCCCGACGACGTCGCAGCTCGCACGTCGGCGGCCGAGCAGTTGCCGCTCGCCGACCGTGCCGACGCCTTCGCCGCCCTGCACGACGACCTGCGCACCCGTCTCGAGAGCGGGCAGGCACCCGCCTCCGGGCACGGCTCCGGTCGTGCTGCCGGTGCCGGTCAGGCCGCTGCTGGTCGCATCTGGGCCAGCGGACGAGGCGACGGCGGACAGCGTGGCTGACGGCGACCCCTCGGCCGAGGCGCTCGCTCCGGTCCGGCTCGACGCCCTGCTGGCCGCTCGCGGACTCGTCCGGTCACGCACCGCCGCGGCGAAGCTCGTCCAGGCGGGTCGCGTCACCGTGTCCGGCACCGCGGTCGTGAAGCCGTCTGCCCCGGTTGCGCCGGACGCGGACCTCGTGGTCGACGCCGAGGACGAATGGGTCTCACGCGCGGCGCGCAAGCTCGTCACCGCCCTCGACGTGTTCGGGGTCGACCCGGACGGCCGGGTGGTGCTCGACGTGGGCGCCAGCACGGGCGGGTTCACCCAGGTCCTCCTGCACCACGGCGCCGCCCGCGTCATCGCGCTCGACGTCGGGCACGGTCAGCTCGACCCGGGGCTGGCGATCGACGGCCGCGTCCGTGTCGTGGAGGGCTGCAACGCCCGGGACCTCACACCGGACGACTACGCGGCGCTCGACGACGCCGCACCCCGGACGAGCCTGGTGGTCGGCGACCTGTCGTTCATCTCGTTGCGGCTCGTGCTGCCCGTCCTCGCCGAGGCCGTGCCCGCCGACGAGTTCGTGATGCTCGTGAAGCCGCAGTTCGAGGTGGGTCGGAACGGGGTGCGCGAGGGCATCGTCCGCGATGCCGGACTGCGGAACGACGCGCTGATGAACGTGCTCTGGGCGGCGTGGGACGCGGGGCTCGGCACCGTCGGCATCGCGGCGTCGCCGATCGTCGGCACGCACGGCAACCACGAGTACCTCGCGCACTTCCAGCGTCGTGTCGGGGGCCATCCGACAGAATGGGGGAACCCGACAGCGTGGATCGGTCGGGCCACCGAACTCACCGAAGGGGCTGCATGAGCGACGACCGCCACATCCTGCTCGTCTCCCACACGGGGCGACAGGACTCCATCGACGCCGCGGTCGAGGTCTGTGACCTGCTGCACGCGGCGGGGCTCACCCCGGTGATGCCGTTCGACGAGTACGCCGACGTCCGACGGGCCGAGGCATCGGTCGGTCAGGTCGACATCCTCGGGGTCGACGTGCAGGCGGACCAGCTCGAGATCGTCATCGTGCTGGGCGGCGACGGCACGATCCTCCGAGCAGCCGAACTCGTCCGCGGGACCCGGGCTCCGATCGTCGGCGTCAACCTCGGCCACGTCGGGTTCCTCGCCGAGAGCGAGCGCGACGGTCTCCGCGCCACGGTCGAACGTGCCCTGAGCGGCGACTACAAGGTCGAGGAGCGCGTCACCCTGCAGGTCGACGTGGTCGTCGGGCACGAGGTCGTCTACACGTCCTGGGCGCTCAACGAGGCCACCATCGAGAAGGCGTCGCGGGAGCGCATGCTCGAGGTCGTCACCGAGGTCGACGGCCGCCCGCTGTCGTCGTTCGGGTGCGACGGCGTCGTGATCGCCACGCCCACGGGGTCGACGGCCTACTCGTTCTCCGGCGGCGGACCCATCGTGTGGCCCGACGTCGACGCCCTGCTCATGGTGCCGCTCAGCGCGCACGCCCTGTTCTCGCGCCCGATCGTGGTCGGTCCGGACTGCACGCTCGCGGTCGAGGTCCTCCGTCGCACGAGCGGCGTCGGCGTGCTCTGGTGCGACGGTCGTCGCACCCACGACCTGCCGCCCGGCGCCCGTGTCGAGGTCCGGCGGTCGCCCGACCCCGTGCGGGTCGCGCGGCTGAAGGACGCCCCGTTCGCGGACCGTCTGGTCGCCAAGTTCCGGTTGCCGGTCGCGGGTTGGCGCGGGCCCGCCGTCGAGGACGACGCATGATCGAGGAGATCGTCATCTCCGACCTCGGCGTGATCGGCGAGACCACGCTCGAGCTCGGACCCGGCTTCACCGTCGTCACGGGCGAGACCGGCGCCGGGAAGACGATGATCGTCACCGCGCTCGGGCTGCTGCTCGGAGCGCGCGCCGACGCCGGCTCGGTCCGTCGCGGTGCCTCCAGCGCCGTCGTCGAGGGCCGCTGGCACGTCCCGGAGCACGCCGCCGTCGCCGAACGCGTCGAGGACGCCGGTGGGACGGTCGAGGACGGCGAACTCATCCTCACGCGCACCGTCTCGGCCGAGGGGCGCAGCCGCGCCACGGTCGGCGGCCGCAGCGCCCCGGTCGCGGTGCTCGGCGAACTCGCCGACCAGCTCGTCACGGTGCACGGGCAGTCCGACCAGATCCGGCTGACGTCGGCGACCGCCCAGCGCGCCGCGCTCGACGGGTTCGGCGGTGCCGCGCTCGCGAAGGCGCTCGCTCGCTACGTCGCCGCGTACGACACCTGGCAGGCACACACGGGCGAGCTCGAGACGCTCGTCCGTGACCGCGACGACCGCGTGGCAGAGGCGGAGCGGATCCGAGCCGCGTCGGACGAGATCGAGTCGGCCGACCCGCAGCCGGGCGAGGACGTCGAGCTCGCCGAGCGCGCGGAACGCCTCGGCAACCTCGAGGAGCTCCGGCTGTCCGCGGGGCTGGCGCACGAGGCGCTGTCGAGCGAGTCGCTCGACGACAGCCCGGACGTCATCGGGCTCGTCGAGTCGGCACGCCGCGCGATCGAACGGGTCGCCGGGTCGGACGCCACGCTGCAGCCCGTCCTCGAACAGCTCACCGAGCTCGGCATCCAGGCGGCGGAGGCCTCCGCGAGCCTGTCGAGCTACCTCGGGTCGCTCGAGCCGGACGCCGGCCACGACCTCGAGCTCGTCAACGACCGCCGCGCGCTGCTCGCGAACCTGACGCGCAAGTACGGCGACTCCGTCGACGACGTCATCGCCTACGGGCAGCGGGCGAGCGACCGGCTGCTCGAGCTCGACGGCGACGACGACCGGATCGTCGCGCTGCAACAGGCGGTCGAGCAGGACGAGCAGGCGCTCGCGTCCGCCGCCTCGACGCTGACCGCGGCCCGCACGAAGGCCGCGACGGACCTCGCGAAGCGCGTCACCGCCGAGCTGAAGACCCTCGCCATGGCCGGGGCGACCCTCGTGGTCGAGGTCACCGACGCCGGCGAGTACCGGCGGCACGGGCGTGACCAGGTGGCGATCCTGCTGCAGCCGCACTCCGGCACGGACCCCCGACCCATCGGCAAGGGTGCGTCCGGTGGCGAGCTCTCCCGCGTGATGCTCGCGATCGAGGTGGTGATGGCCGGCACGACGACGGTCCCCACGTTCGTGTTCGACGAGGTCGACGCGGGCGTCGGTGGCGCTGCGGCGATCGAGATCGGACGTCGCCTGGCGGCCCTGGCGGAGCGCACGCAGGTGATCGTCGTGACGCACCTGGCCCAGGTCGCGGCGTTCGCGAACAACCACCTCAACGTCGTGAAGGACGCCAGCGGCGCGGTGACGTCGTCGAGCGTGCGCCGGCTCGAGGGCGAGGACCGCCTGCAGGAGATGGCACGGCTCCTCTCCGGCCTCGGCGACAGCGCGAGCGGCATCGAGCACGCGCGCGAGCTCCTCGACGTCGCCGGTCAGCGCGCGTAGACGTCGGCCTGGAGGCGCGTGGCGGGCCCGCCACGCGCCCTGCGTCCGGTGCCACCCGTCCAGCGCAACGCCCGCGGCGAACCGAGGTCGCGCCTCCCGGCAGTTCTGACGTACGATGGAATCCCGTGGCGGACACTCTCAGCGGCGGAACACTTTCTTCGACCTCGACCCCGAAGGTCACGAAGCAGATTTTCGTGACCGGCGGGGTCGTCTCGTCCCTCGGCAAGGGCCTGACGGCGGCAAGCCTCGGCAACCTGCTCACAGCGCGCGGCCTCAAGGTCGTCATGCAGAAGCTCGACCCGTACCTCAACGTGGACCCGGGCACCATGAACCCGTTCCAGCACGGCGAGGTCTTCGTGACCGACGACGGCGCCGAGACGGACCTCGACATCGGGCACTACGAGCGCTTCCTCGACATCAACCTGTCGCAGTCGGCGAACGTCACCACGGGCCAGGTCTACTCGACGGTCATCGCCAAGGAGCGTCGCGGCGAGTACCTCGGCGACACCGTGCAGGTCATCCCGCACATCACCGACGAGATCAAGCGTCGGATGCGCGAGCAGGCCGACAACGACCCGCAGCCCGACGTCATCATCACCGAGGTCGGCGGCACGGTCGGCGACATCGAGTCGCAGCCGTTCATCGAGTCGGCACGCCAGGTGCGTCACGAGCTCGGCCGGAACAACGTGTTCTTCGTGCACGTGTCGCTCGTGCCGTTCATGAGCGCCTCCGGCGAGCAGAAGACGAAGCCGACGCAGCACTCGGTCGCGCAGCTGCGCTCGATCGGCATCCAGCCGGACGCGCTCGTGCTCCGGTCGGACCGCCCGGTGTCGGACTCGAACAAGCGCAAGATCGCCCTGATGTGCGACGTCGACGAGGACGCCGTGGTGAACGCGGTGGACGTGCCGTCGATCTACGACCTCCCGACGCTGCTGCACGACCAGGGTCTCGACCAGGTCATCATCGACGCGCTGAAGCTCGACGCGCACGACGTCGACTGGTCGGCCTGGAACCCCGTGCTCGACGCCGTGCACGAGCCGAAGAAGGCCGTCACGATCGCCCTCGTCGGCAAGTACATCGACCTGCCCGACGCGTACCTGTCGGTGACCGAGGCCCTGCGCGCCGGCGGCTTCGCCCACAGCGCCAAGGTCACGCTGAAGTGGGTCGTGTCCGACGACTGCACCACGCCCGAGGGCGCCGCGAAGCAGCTCGGCGACGTCGACGGCATCTGCGTGCCCGGCGGGTTCGGCGTCCGCGGCATCGAGGGCAAGCTCGGTGCCCTGCGGTTCGCACGTGAGCAGGGCATCCCGACGCTCGGCCTGTGCCTCGGCCTGCAGTGCATGGTCATCGAGTACGCCCGGCACGAGGCGGGGCTCACCGACGCGTCGAGCACCGAGTTCGACCCGGAGACTCCGACGCCGGTCATCGCGACCATGGCGGAGCAGGTGGACATCATCGCCGGCGGCGACATGGGGGGCACGATGCGCCTGGGCCTCTACCCGGCGCACTTCACGGACGGGTCCCTCGCGGCCGAGCTGTACGGCGCGTCCGAGGCATCGGAGCGCCACCGTCACCGCTACGAGGTGAACAACACCTACCGCCAGCAGATCGCGGACGCCGGCCTGGTGTTCTCGGGTACCTCGCCCGACGGCACGCTCGTCGAGTACGTGGAGCTGCCGCGCGACGTGCACCCGTTCTACATCGCCACGCAGGCGCACCCGGAGCTGCGGTCGCGTCCGACGGACGCGCACCCGCTCTTCGCGGGGCTGGTCGACGCGGCGATCGCGCGGCACGAGGCGTCGAGCCTCTTCGACCCGGCCGACGAGTCGGCGGAGGTCGTCGCGTAACGCTCGCCGACGATGACGGGAGGCGCGGTGCCAGCTGGCACCGCGCCTCCCGTCCGTCGTGGGGTCGCGTCCGGTGCGCGCACGGTGCGTCCGCGGAGTGGTGCGCGAGAGCGACAGTGCTCGGGCGGTGGTCGGCGGGGGACCGTCGCTCCGGCGGAGTGGTCGTGGTGGTCAGCGACGGCGAGGCGGGGCCGGGACGGGTGGACGGCTGCCCGTGCTTGGATGAACAGATGACTGACGCTGACGCACCCATCGCCGACGAGCAGGCCTCGTACGAGGTCACCGAGTCCACCGTCGTGTACGAGGGCGTGGTGTGGGACATCCGCCGCGACACCGTCGACTACAACGGGCACGACATGGTCCGTGAGTACGTCGACCACACCGGAGCCGTCGCGGTCTACGCCGAGGACGACGAGGGTCGCGTCCTCGTCATCCAGCAGTACCGGCACCCGGTGGGCCTCCGTGACTGGGAGCTGCCGGCCGGGCTGCTCGACCAGGAGGGCGAGGACCACCTGACCGCCGCGCAGCGGGAGCTGGGCGAGGAGGCGGACCTCGAGGCGGACCACTGGGAGCCGCTCCTCCGCTACAACACGTCGTCCGGCGGCAGCGACGAGTTCATCGAGGTCTTCCGCGCCCGTGGCGTGCGGGCGACGGAGAGCGCCTTCGAGCGCGAGGCCGAGGAGGCCGACATCGTGACCCGCTGGGTGCCCCGCGAGGAGCTGGTGGACGCGATCCTCGACGGGCGGCTGCACAACTCCGCCCTCGTCGCCGCGACGCTCGCGGTGGAGACGATCGAGCGGCGAGCCGGACGGTGAGCACGACCGGCCTCGTCGGACTGCTCGACGACGCGACGTGGACCCACCCGCCGGTGTCGGCCGACCTGGACGGTGACGTCCTGCGCGTCACAGCGGTCGAGGGCAGTGATGCCTGGCGGACCACCTCGTACGGGTTCGTGCACGACTCCGAGCACGCACTGCTCCGCCCGACCGACGGGGCGTTCTCCGTCGAGGTGTCGTTCGTCCTCGACCTCCCGGAGCAGTTCGACCAGGCCGGGCTCTTCCTGCGCGTCGACGAGCGGGAGTGGATCAAGGCCGGGGTCGAGCAGTCCGACGGGCTGCCGCAGGTCGGCGCCGTCGTCACGCACGGCACGTCGGACTGGTCGGTCGCGCCGGTGCCGTCCTGGTCGGGACGGACCGTGACCGTGCGGGCCAGCCGGTCGGGCGACGCCGTGACGATCCGGGCGTGGGCGGACGGCGAGGAACCCCGGCTCGTGCGGGTCGCACACCTCGACGCCGACGCGGTGGTGCGGGCCGGGCTGTTCTGCGCGGCGCCGACGCGGGCCGGGCTCGCCGTGACCTTCACGGGGTGCCGGTTCGGGGAGCCGGACGCGGGACTGCACTGAGCGGCGTGCGGGGCGTGCCGGCCCGTGCGGTCCGCGCGGCTAGCGTGGTCGGGTGATCACGCTCGTCCGCGCCGTCGACACCTACCTCCGGCACGTCGCCGTCGAGCGCGGGCTGTCGCAGCACACGGTGGCGGCGTACCGCCGGGACCTCGTCGTCTTCGCGGAGTGGCTCGCCTCGGCGCCGACGGTCGGTTCCGACGGAGCGGACCGTGCCGGGGGAGCGGCGGCCCTCGACGACGTCGCACGGCTGGCGCGCGCGGACGTCGCCGGCTTCGTGTCGCACCTGACGACCCGGCCGGAGGGACCGCTCGCACCGCGGTCGGTCGCGCGGATGCTCAGCTCCGTGCGGTCGTTCACGGCGTTCGCGGCGGCCGAGGGCTGGTTGCCGCTCGACCCGGCGACCGCGGTCCGGCCGCCGAAGGCACCGTCGCGCCTGCCGAAGGCGATCTCCGTGCACGACATGGAGCGCCTGCTCGGCGCGGCGGGGACCGCGGACGACGACCCCGTGCAGCTGCGGGACCGGGCACTCCTCGAGCTGCTCTACGCCACCGGGGCGCGCATCTCCGAGGCGGTCGGCCTGTCGGTCGACGACGTCACGACGCTCGACGAGGACGACGAGGTCGCGGTCGTGAAGGTCACCGGCAAGGGCAACAAGCAGCGCATCGTGCCGCTCGGCAGCTTCGCGCGGACCGCGGTCGACGCGTACCTGGTGCGGGCGCGACCGGTGTTCGCGGCACGGGGACCGTCGACGCCCGCGCTGTTCCTCGGGGCCCGCGGTGCGCGGCTCTCGCGGCAGAGCGCGTGGCTCGTGATCCAGGCGGCGGCGGAACGGGCAGGGCTGGCGGAGCACGTGTCGCCGCACACCTTCCGGCACTCGTTCGCGACGCACCTGCTCGAGGGCGGGGCGGACGTGCGCGTCGTGCAGGAGCTGTTGGGGCACGCGAGCGTCGCGACGACCCAGATCTACACGCTCGTCACGGCGGACATGCTGCGGGACGTCTACCAGACGGCACACCCGCGGGCGCGACGGTAGAGCGGGCGGGCGCCGGGCGCCGGGTGCTCAGCGCCCGGCGCCCGGCGCCGGTCGGGGGTCGTCGGTCGTCGGTCGCACGGTCGAGGGTCGTCGGTGGAGCAGAAGACGTCGGGTCTCTCTGGGACACCCGACGTCTTCTGCTCCCTCGACGCGGGCGGGGCGAGGGGTGCGGGCGTGGGCGGGGCGGGGCGCTGGGCGCTGGGCGCGGGGCGCGGGGCGCGCGGGGCGCGGGGCGCCGCCGGCGTCAGAACAGGTGGAACTGCACGGACGCGGCCACCGCGCCCGTCGCGACCGCGACCACGAGGGCGCTCGCTGCAGCACTCCGTGAGAGCACGCGCCACCCGTCGGTCGACCCGGGCCGGACGACGGCCACGATCCCGGCCACCAGGGCTGCGGCACTCGCGAGCCCGTCGGGGTTCCAGATCACGGACAGGGCCGCGAGCAGGACCGCGGCGAACGCCACGACGCAGATGCGCCGCACGGTGCTGCCCGATGCCCACGACCGGGCGTGCACGGACGTGCCCTGCACCGAGAACGACGGGCCGACGGGCGCGACCACCACGGGGACGACCGGCTCGGTGCGGTCCGGGAGCACCCGCGTCGCCTCACCCCACGCGTGACCGTCCCACCAGCGGAGGCGGTGGGCCTCCTGCGGGTCCGGGAACCAGCCGGCGGCCGGCAGTGTCACGGGAGCTCCTCGAGGGTGCGGTGGATGGTGCACCCCGACGCTACGGGGGCGCCGGGTCCGGCCACAGTCCCACAGCGGGTGTCGGCAACAAGGAGGACCGGCCTCCGACCCCTGCGCTAGCGTCGGAGGATGATCACCGCGTCGCCGTCACTGCCCGCGTTCTGGGAGGCCCGTCGGGCCGAGTCGCCCGCCCTGCCCGAGGAGGTCCCGCTCGCGTGGGCCTTCGGCGCGACGCCGGAGCACGCGGACGGCCTGCTCGACCTGGTGCTCCGGGGGATCAAGGACGGCACCGCCTCGTCGATGTGGGACTACGAGGCCACCGGCGACCCGCTGCCCGAGGTCGGCGAGCTCTCGGTGATCCTCGACGGCCAGGGTGCGCCCCGCGCGGTCATCGAGACCACGGACCTGCGGGTCGTCCCCTTCGACCAGGTCGACGCCGAGCACGCCCGCGCCGAGGGCGAGGGGGACCGCACCCTCGAGCACTGGCGTGCGGTGCACGAGCGCTACTGGCGGGAGCACTCCGAGAACCCGAAGGGCTTCGCGCCGGACATGCCGGTGCTGTGCGAGCGCTTCCGTCTGCTCTGGCCCGCTGCGCGGTCCGACGCCTGACTCAGGCGGGAACGGGCGCCGCGTCCACCTCGTCCATGACGGCCTTCGTCGCCGCGAGCAGCCGTGCGTTGAAGTCGACGCCGAGCTGGTTCGGGACGGTGACGAGCACGGTGTCGGCCGCGCGGACCGCGGCGTCGGCGGACAGCTCCGCCACGAGGTCCTCGGGCGACCCGATGTAGGACCGGCCGAAGCGGGCGAGGCCTCCGTCGAGGTGCCCGACCTGGTCCTGCCCCTCGACCTGCGCACGGACGCCGAAGTAGTGACGCGACTCGTCGTCGGTGATCGGGATGATGCTCCGCGACACCGAGACGCGCGGCTCGCGGCCCCAGCCCATCTCCGCCCAGGTCGACCGGAAGCGGGCGATCTGCTCGGCCTGCAGCTCGTCGAACGGCACGCCGGTGTCCTCGGTGAGCAGGGTCGACGACATGAGGTTCATGCCCTGCTCCGCGGTCCACTCGGCGGTCGCCCGGGTCCCGGCGCCCCACCAGATGCGCTCGCCGAGGGTGTCCGAGAGCGGGGACACCGCGAGCGACCCGGCGGAGCCGGTCATCTGCGGGTTCGCGTGCGCCATCGGTTCGCCGGCGATCGCACGGCGGAACACGTCGGTGTGCGAGCGCGCCATGTCGCCGCCGTTCGTGTCGTGCGCCTCGGGCACGTAGCCGAACTGCTGGTAGCCGGCGAGGGCGGTCTCGGGTGACCCCCGCGAGACGCCGAGCTGCAGTCGGCCGCCGGAGATGAGGTCGGTCGCCGCCGCCTCCTCCGCCATGTAGAGCGGGTTCTCGTAGCGCATGTCGATCACGCCGGTGCCGATCTCGATCCGGCTGGTCCGAGCGGCGACGGCGGAGAGCAGCGGGAACGGAGCGGCCTGCTGCGGGGCGAAGTGGTGGACGCGGAAGTACGCACCGTCGACCCCGGCCTCCTCGGCGGCGACGGCGAGGTCGATCGCCTGCACGAGGGCCTCGCGGCCGCTGCGGACACGCGAGCCCGGCACGTCGCGCCAGTGCCCGAAGGACAGGAACCCGATCTTCGTCATGCCGATGCGAACGCATGCTGCTCCGCGGGCATTCCGCCCGGCCCGGAGAGCACGGGGAGCACGGGGAGGACGGGGACTACCGTCGTCGCCATGGAGGACCCCCGCAGTGCACTCACGACGGAGCGGCAGCGCAACGAGCGCCTGCTCGCGGACGTCGAGCGGAGCATGCGCGACGTGAGTGACGCCCGTCAGGACGCCAACTCGGATGACGAGCACGACCCGGAGGGCGCGACGCTGGCCTGGGAACGCGGGTCGCTCGGTGCGGTCCGTGACGCCGCCCGCGACCGGGTCCGGCAGGTCGACGCCGCGCTCGCGCGGCTCGACGCGGGCTCCTACGGGCGGTGCGTCGTCGGCGGCGAGCCGATCCCGGAGGCCCGCCTGGCCGCGGTCCCATGGGCGGCGACGTGCGTCGCCCACGCGTGACGCGCCTCCCGTCCGGGCGAGTGGCGGAGGCGAGACGGGGCCGTCGGCGCGAGTCGCGGCAGAGGACGCCGGACGCCGCCGGAAGCGGCGGCGTCTCGCCAGGACGAGTCCGTCCCGAGTCGGCGGACGGGCGGACGGGAGGCGCGGCGCACGCCCGTCCCGCCGCTCACGTCACGTGCACCGGTTGCGCCGCCGTTTCCCAGCCGCGAGTCCTACGGTGCCGACATGGACGACACCCACGAGCGACCCGCTGCGGTCGTGCGTGCCGACACCGACGCCCCTGACGACGCCTCCCAGCGCTTCCGCTGGTTCCGTCGGATGCGCGCGTGGATCCACGCCCGCCCGGGCTGGCACCTCTGCTACAAGGTGCTCGTCGGGATCGTCGGAGGGCTCGTCGTCGTCATCGGGCTGATCCTCGTGCCGCTGCCCGGTCCGGGGTGGCTCGTGGTCTTCATCGGCCTGACGATCCTGGCGAGCGAGTTCCACTTCTTCCACCGGATCATCACGTGGCTCCGGGCCCAGCTGCACCGCTTCTGGGACTGGGCCAAGGCACACGGTCCCCGGTGGTTGCGGAAGGCCGCCGACCGGGGCAAGGCGGACGTCGACGCCGCACACGAGGACGCGCACCGGAGCACCGGCGTGCGCGCTGCCCCGCGACCGAACCGGGCCCGACCCGGGCACTGAGCCCCTGCGCGAGCGCCCTACTCGGCCGACGCCACGCGGACCGAGCCCGTCGCCGTGCGCTCGACCGCCTCGGCGGCGCGTTCCTCGACGGCTGCTGCGTCCTTCGAGGTGAGCTGCAGCACGAGGGCGACCGCCGCGGCGAGGACGATGAAGGCGCCGTACCCGGCGATGACCGGCACGAGTCCGACCGTGGGCTCGAGCAGCCCACCGACGACGGCGGGGACGCCGAACGCCAGGTAGCTCACGACGTAGATGGTCGACAGGAGCCCGGCGCGGTGCGTCGGTGCGGCGGTCGCGAGGAGCATCCGCAGCGGCGCCTGGAACCCGGCGCCGAAGCCGACCCCGGCGATTGCGCTGCCGACGACGAGTCCGGGCAGCGAGTGCGCCACGACGAACACGACGGTGACGACCGGTCCGGCCACGAGTGCGACGAGTCCGAGCAGGACGGCCCGACGCATGTCCGCCCGCTGGATCGCGAGGCCGGTCAGGGCACCGACGCCGGTCACGACCGCGATGAGCGCACCGGCGGCGAAGTGGTTCGTGATGCCGAAGACGGTCCCGAGCGCGGACGGCACGAGCGACAGGAAGAGGCCGCCGAGGGCCCAGCTCGCGACGAGGGAGCCGGCGACGCTGCGGAACAGCCGACGCGAGCTCCGCGGTACGGAGACCGTGGGCCGGAGGGAGCGCAGCGCGCCCGGTCGGCGGACGACCCGCTCGGGGACGACGACGAGCGCGAGGACCATCAGGACCAGGAGCGCGCCGAAGACCAGGTAGACGAGCTGCTCCGGTGCCGGACCCCACTCGACGAGCGCTCCGCTCGACAGGGCGCCGGTGGCCAGGGCGATCGGCGGCACGACACCGTTCAGCACACCGGCGAGGGCCGGGTGGCGCTCGAGGGAGTGGTCGATGAGCGCGGCACCGAGGGCGCCGATGAGCAGCCCGACGGAGACGCCCTGCACGATGCGGTCGACGATGAGCGCGCCGAGCCCGTCCGCCACGGCGAACAGGCCGAGCGAGACGGCGACGCCGAGCCCGCCGACGACGAGCACCGGCTTGCGCCCGACGTGGTCGGACAGGCGACCCGCGACGAGCAGGCTCACGAGGAGACCGGCCACGTAGATCGCGAAGACGCCCGTGAGCATCAGCGGGGTGAGGTGCCACTCCGCCGCGTAGACCGGGTAGATCGGGGACGGCACGGCCGAGGACGCGACGGAGGCGAGCAGCATCGCCGCGATGATCCAGAACCCGGCGACCGAGCGGGCTGACTGCGCCATCCGCTGTTCCTTCCGTTCGAGGGCGGGCACCGGACGGTGACCGCTTGTACGACTGCATTCGTACCGCAGTCGAACAGTACGACGCAAGTCGTACTGGCTGGTGAACGGTGGTAGCGTCCGGTCCATGCCCGCGCCCGTGGATGCCCCCGAACGCCTGCCGCAGCCGACCGTGGCGGAGCTGGACCTGCCGGTCGTGCTCGACGCGATGAGCGACCCGATCCGGCTCGCGATCCTGCACCGTTACCTGGTGGACGCCGCGGGCGGCGTACGCAGCTGCGGCTGGGTCGGCGTCGACCGGCCGAAGTCCACGCTGACGCACCACTTCCGCGTGCTGCGCGAGGCGGGGCTCCTCGAGCAGCACCAGGAGGGCCTGACCCGCTCGAGCCGCGTGCGCGTCGAGGACGTGCAGCAGCGGTTCCCCGGGCTCCTCGACCTGGTCGCCGCGTGGCAGGTGCCCGCCGCGATCATGCGCGAGGAGGTCTCCGCATGAGCCGGACCGCCCGCACCGCCGCCGCGCACGTGCTCCCCACGATCACCACCGACCCCACGGTGACCGCGGCGCTCGCCGCCGACCTGACCGCCGCGGGGTTCACGGTCGAGCGGATCGACGCACTGTGGGGTGTCGAGGCCGCCGCGTCGCTGCACCGCGGGTCGCGGGTCGCCGCGCTCCGCGCCCTCGCCGCCCGGGAGACCACGCCGCTGACCGTCCTCGCGACGCTGTTCGTGCTCGGGCTGCCGGTCGACCGCGCCGACGCCGAGCGGGCGTTCCCGTCCGCCGGGCTCGACGCGGTGCTCGCGGCGGGACTGCTGCGGGTCGACGACGACTCCGACGACGCCGGCCCGCCCGACGTCGACCACGTGCTGGTCCACCCGACGGTCGACCTGCGGCCGTACGCCTTCGTCGACGACCTCGGGGCCGGCAGCTGGTGGATCGTCTCGGACCTCGGGGAGCTCGCACTCGGGACCGCACTGGGCGAGGAGCACGTGCTCGGCATCGGCGGAGCGTCCACGACGCTCTCCGGGCTGCAGGTGCCCGTACCCGTGCGGCGGGTGCTCGACCTCGGCACCGGGTGCGGGATCCAGGCGATGCACGCACGGCGTTTCGCCGAGCAGGTCGTCGCGACCGACATCTCCCGCAGAGCGCTCGACATCGCCCGGTTCAACGCGCAGCTCAACCGGGTCGACGGCATCGAGTTCCGGCTCGGGTCCCTGTACGAGCCGGTCGCGGGGGAGCGCTTCGACCGGATCGTCTCGAACCCGCCGTTCGTCATCACGCCGCGGCGCGAGGGCGTGCCCGCGTACGAGTACCGCGACGGCGGGATGGTCGGGGACGCGCTCGTCGAGACGGTGCTCCGCGGACTGGCCGACCACCTCGAACCCGGCGGGACCGCGCAGCTGCTCGGTAACTGGGAGTACCACTGGGGCACCGACGGGCTGGACCGCGTGGGGTCGTGGTTCGACGACGCCGCCGGGCTCGACCTGTGGGTGGTCGAGCGCGAGCGCGAGGACCCGCCCGCCTACGCGGAGACGTGGATCCGGGACGGCGGGACGAAGCCCGGCACGACCGACTTCGACACGCTCGTCGACGCCTGGCTCGACGACTTCTCCACCCGGCGGGTGACCGGGGTCGGCTTCGGGTACGTCGTGGTGCGGGCACGGTCGGGAGGCGCGACCGGCCTCCGCCGCGTCGAGCGCGTCCCCGAGGCGCTCGGCTCCAACCCCGCAGGGCTCGGCGCCACCGTGGCCCGGCTCCTCGACGCTGCCGAGTGGCTCGCGGCGCACGACGACACCGCGCTCGCCGCCGCACACCTGCGGGTCGCCGGCGACGTCACCGAGGAACGGCACTACTGGCCCGGCAACGACGACCCGACCGTGATGACGCTCGTGCAGGGCGGCGGGTTCGGTCGGCGGGTGGACGCGGACACGGCGCTCGCCGCGTTCGTGGGCGCCTGCGACGGGGAGCTCTCCGTCGCGGCGATCACCGGGGCCATCGCGCAGATCACCGGTGTCGACGAGTCGGCGCTGTCGGCCGACCTGCTGCCGCGGGTGCGCGATCTGGTGTTGGACGGCCTGCTGCTCGCACCGACGTCCTGAGGTCGACCCGCGCCTCCCGGCCGTCCGCAGGTCGTACCGGCTCGCGGAACGCAACGTCGGCGGCACCTCGCAGCGGAGTACCGCTGCGAGGAACCGCCGACGTTGCGTCTTACGGTAGGGCTAGCTCGAGCGGTGGTCGCGCCAGGAGTGCTCGGGGGCGTAGCCCAGGAGCTCGCGGGCCTTGTCGGACGACAGGAGCGAGCTCGTGCCGTCGATCTCGGTGCGGCGCTCGATGTCCGGCACGAAGTGCTCGACGAGCTCGATCGTCGGGGTGTCCATCACGGTGTCCGGGCTCGCGATGACGAAGGCCTCGAACCCGGTGAGCTCGGCCTCGAGCGACTTCCGCACCGCCTGGGCGCCGTCACGCGAGTCGATGTACGACCACAGGTTGAACGTCTTCGCCTCGGGGGACGCGTCCCACGGGAACGACGGGTAGTCGGTCTCGTCCATGACGTTCGAGAACCGCAGGCCGATCATCTTCAGCTCCGGGTCCCACCGGGTGAAGTGGCGCGCCATCTCCTCTTCGACGGCCTTGCCGAGCGAGTAGGACGACTGCGGGCGGACCGGGAAGTCCTCGTCGACCGGCAGGTAGGGCGGGTGGTGCTCGCCCATCGGGATGCCGAGCAGGGTCTCGCTCGACGCCCACACCACGTTCGTGATCTTCGCGACCCGAGCCGCGTGGAACACGTTGATCGATGCCGTCACGTTGTTCGTGATGAGCGCGACGTCCGGTACCTGCCCGGGGGCGGGCACCGCAGCGAGGTGCACGACGGCGTCCACCGCGTCGTAGCGGTCGTCGATGCCGGTCAGCGCGCCGAGCACCTGACCGTAGTCGCTCAGGTCGACCCGCACGAACGGCACGCGTTCCGGCTTGTCGGGGGAGGGGACCCGGTCGAGCAGGACCACGTCGTAGCCGTGCTCGTCGAGGTCGCGCACGACCGCCCGTCCGAGCTTGCCGCTGCCTCCGGTCACCACAACACGCGTCATCGCGTCACTCCACATCGTCGTCGGACGGCCGAGTCGGCCGGTCCCCATCCTGCCGGGTGACGGCCGGGCCGGGCCAGGCACTGGCGGTACCTGTCCGGCGGGCGCGCCGGGTGCGGTCGAGCCGGCGCCCCGACCGCTCAGGCCGTGGTGGCGGCGACGGCCTGCGCGACGGCCAGGTCCGCGACGAGCTCGACGTGCTCGGCCATGTCGCGGGACGGGTCGTACAGCCACTGGATCTGCATGCCGTCCGAGATGGCGAGCAGCACGCTCGCGAGCTGTTCGGGGTCGACGTCCCGGCGGAGTCGACCGTCCTCCTGCATGGCGCGGAAGTCGGCGGTGAAGTCGCGACGGCTGCGCTCGTAGCGTTCGCGGAAGTACTCGTGGGCGGGGTGCTCCGGGTCCGTCGCGGCGGCGGCGGAGAGGTTCACGAACATCTGCACGAGGCCGGGCACCTCGGTGTTGTGCCGGACGATCGCCGCCAGGAACGACCCGGGGTCGTCGGCTGCGGTGCCCCAGTCGTGTGCGAGGTCGACCTCGTCGCGGCGGCGGAGGATCTCGACCCAGAGGTCGTCCTTCGAGTCGAAGTAGTGCAGCAGACCGGCCTGCGTGAGGTCGACGGCGTCGGCGATGTCCTTGATGCTCGTGCGCCGGAACCCCTGCCGGGCGACGAGGTCGAGCGCGACCGTGAGGATCTCCTCGCGCTTCGCGATGCCCTTCGCGTAGGAACCCCGTCGTGTCATGGCGCGAGCGTACCGCTCTGCCCCGACGCCGAGAAACCTACTGGCGATAGGTTTTGCCTGCTACGCTGCTCCCAGCCGCCGACGAAGGCGCGCAGAGGTCATGCCCCGGCGCCCGTCGCACAACGAAGGGACCGACCATCGTGACCACCGTGGACGAGACGAACGCAGGCGAGACGACCGGCACCTCGGGTGCTCCGCTGACCGAGCGCATCGACGCGCTCCTCACGCAGCTGACGACCGAGGAGAAGGTCCAGCTGCTGACCGGCCGTGACTTCTGGACGACCTGGCCGATCGAGAAGATCGGCCTGCGCCGCATCCTGATGTCCGACGGCCCCTCGGGTGTCCGTGGCGAGGTGTGGGACGAGCGCGACCCGTCGCTCAACCTGCCCTCCGCCACCGCGCTGTCGGCCAGCTGGGACCGCGCGATCGCGAAGCGCTACGGAGCCGCCGCCGCCGTCGAGGCCCGCCGCAAGGGCGTCGACGTCGTGCTCGGCCCGACCATCAACCTGCACCGGTCCCCGCTCGGCGGCCGGCACTTCGAGGCGTTCAGTGAGGACCCGGTGCTCACCGGCGACCTCGCCGCGTCCTACGTCGCCGGCGTGCAGGAGAACGGGGTCGCCGCGACCCCGAAGCACTACATCGCGAACGACTACGAGACCGACCGCTTCACCGCGTCGACCGAGGTGTCCGACCGTGCGCTCCGCGAGCTGTACCTGCTCGCGTTCGAGAAGGCCGTGACCGAGTCCCACGCCTGGGCGGTCATGTCGTCGTACAACGCGGT
>Ga0308156_1001947_pt1 | contig 20668 bp, 20 predicted proteins | sample PhyAR2_FD_201041 | JGI IMG/M metagenome (GOLD analysis project Ga0308156, IMG submission 201041) | Phyllosphere microbial communities from UC Gill Tract Community Farm, Albany, California, United States - DLSL A.R2 | ecosystem: Host-associated > Plants > Phyllosphere > Unclassified | place: USA... | reverse complement strand
GCAGGTAGGCCAGCGTCAGGTGATAGGCGCTCTCAAAGTGGTTGCCGGATTCCTCGAAGGCGGCGCGGCGTTCCTCGTCCACCAGCCAGGACAGTGGTTCGGGGAAGTCGGAATGCGGGTAGTCCGCCGCCGGTTGGCGTTCTGCCTCCACGAACAGCGCCCAGCCCGAACCCAGCCGGCGTAGCGCATTGTTCAGCCGCGCCGTGGTGGCGATCAGCTCGCCTTGCGTGGCGCTGTCGAGGTCGGGGCCACGGAAACGGGCTGTGCGCTGAAAGCTGCCGTCCTTGTTCAAGACGACACCCGGCGCGATCAGTCCGGCCCAGGGCAGCCAGTCGGCCAGCAGGGCGGTCCTCTGGCGGTATTCGGCAAGGTTCAGCATGGCGGCGTCCCCTCACACGTCCAGCAGCGGGCGGTGCTTGATGTGTCGGGCGAAGACCTGCATGAACTGCGGATCGACGCGCGCGCCCCACACGGCCAGCGAGTGACCGACGATCCAGAGCACGACACCGGGAATCCAGAGTTGCAGGCCCAGCCCGACGGCGGCGGCCAGCGTGCCGTTGGCAATCGCCACGGTGCGTGGTGCGCCGCCCATCAAGAGCGGTTCGGTCAGCGAGCGATGCAGCGGCACCTCGAAGCCGGCCGCGAAGCTGTCCGGCCCGCTCATACGACAGCCCCTCCGGAGAAGCTGAAGAACGACAGGAAGAACGAAGATGCGGCGAACGCGATACTCAACCCGAACACGATCTGGATGAGCTTGCGGAAGCCGCCCGACGTGTCGCCGAAGGCGAGCGCGAGGCCCGTGGCGATGATGATGATGACCGCGACGATACGCGCCACTGGCCCCTGGATCGACTCCAGAATGGATTGCAGCGGGCCCTCCCACGGCATCGAGGAGCCGGATGCCTTCGCCGTGCCTGCCGTCATCAGCAAGACGGCGGCCAGCAGCAGGCCGTGGCGCGCAGGGCCGACCAGCCGCCGCAGGCGTGCGACGGTCGAAGCCGGATTTACGGAATTACGGAAAGCGTGAGCGTGCATCTGCGTCATGGCAGTTCTCCAGGTTGGTCAGGGGACAGGGAAGGCGCAGCAGCATTGGCTGCGAGCGGCGCCGGCATCAGCTCGGGAAACGGCGTTTCCAGTGCATCCGCCAGGCGGTAGCCCGCGCCATCGAAGCCGACGACGCGGGCGATGCTTTCGACGCGGCGCTTGCGGCCGCGTCCGGCGATATGAATCACCACATTGACCGCCTCGGCGATCAGCGCACGCGGCGGGTTCACCGCCACTTCGAGAATCAACTGTTCCAGGCGCAGCAGCGCGCCCAGCGCGGAACCGGCGTGGATGGTGGCGATGCCGCCGGGGTGACCGGTGCCCCACACCTTCACCAAGTCGAGGGCTTCGCCGCCGCGCACTTCGCCGACGATCACGCGGTCGGGCCGCAGGCGCATCGTGGCGCGCACCAGCTCGGTCATCGACACGACGCCCGCGCGGGTGCGCAGCGGCACATGGTCGCGGGCCGCGCATTGCAGTTCGATGGTGTCTTCGAGCACCAGCACGCGGTCGCCGGTAGCGGCGATTTCCGCAAGCAAGGCATTGGCGAGCGTGGTCTTGCCGCTGCTCGTCGCCCCGGCGATCAGGATGTTCTGGCGCTCGCGCACGGCGCGGCGCAGAAACTCGGCCTGCTCGGTGGCCAGGATGCTGTCGGTGACGTAGCGATCCAGGTCGATGATGCTCACGGCGCGCTTGCGCAGCGCGAAGGCTGGCCCCGGCGCAGCGGGCGGCAAGATGCCCTCGAAGCGATCGCCGGCTTCGGGCAGCTCGGCGGTCAGCAGCGGCCGCCCGCGATGCACCTCCGCGCCGACGTGCGCGGCCACCAGGCGGATGATGCGTTCGCCATCGTCTTCGGACAGTTCCACGCCCAGCGGCATGCGGCCCGAGGACAGCCGATCTACCCATAGGGTGCGGTCGGGGTTGAGCATGATTTCCACCACGTCGGGATCGGCCAGCGCGCTGGCGATGACCGGCCCGATTGCCGTGCGCAGCATCTGGATGCGGCGATCCAGCGAAGCGGCGGTGGATGAGCGTTCGGGTGGGCTCTGAGGAACGGCGCTCATGAGGCACGCTCCTGCGCTTCGGCCAGCGCCGCCGCGTCATCCATTCGCACAGGGTCGGGGTGCAGTTTCTCCACCACGTCGCGCACCAGGCTGCGGCCGCGCAGCAGGTGGCGGCCCAACTGTTCAACGAACTGCTCGAAGCGCGCCCGGCCCTGGGCGCGGGCCGCGTCCTGATGGGCTTCGGGAACGGGCGTGCTGACAGTCAGGAAGTAGCGGATGAACAGCGCCAGCGTTTCGATCTGGATGTTCTGGTCACGCTCCAGCCGCTCGGCCGTGCGTGACAGGCGATCCAGCCGCTTGGCGATGGCCGCCTCGCGCTGGTCACCGGCATCCGGCGAGAGCCACGATGCGAGCGCCGCCGCGACGATGGACGACTTGGACACGCCTTTCTTGGCGGCCAGTTCTTCGAGGCGCTTGGCGTGCTCGGGCTGGATGAACAGATTGAGTCGGTATTGGCTCATAAGTCGATTCCGTCGTTGGGGTCGAGGGAACCCAGCCGGGCCGTGCGCTGCATGGCCGGGTCGAGCTGGCTGGGGAAAGACGCCAAACCAGGCAGCGGCAGGTCGTCGTCGTCATCGAGCAGCGCCAGGTCGTTGCCTGCGGGCTGCGGTTCGGGGCTGTATTCGGCGACTTCGGACAATTCCGGCTGTCGGCGCGGGACGCCGTCATCGGCGGTGCCTGGGCCATCGCTGGGCAGGCTCGCAGCGGGCACGGCGGGGATCGCCAGGCCGCTCCAGTCGTCGGGCCGGGCCGGTGGAGCATCGGCGTACTGCCCGGCCGCGAGCGCGGGCGGCGGCAATACGCGGCTCTTGAAATTCACGTCGGCGTAGTAGCGCAGCTTCTTGGCCTTGATCGGTGCCACGCTGGATACCATCACCACGGCTTCGTCGGTCGGAAGCTGCATCACTTCACCGGGCGTCAGCAGCGGGCGGGCCGTCTCCTGACGCGACACCATGAGGTGCCCCAGCCACGGCGCGAGCCGGTGGCCGGCGTAGTTGCGCTGCGCACGCAGTTCGGTCGCGGTGCCTAGCGTTTCGGAGATCCGTTTGGCCGTGCGTTCGTCGTTGGTGGCGAACGTCACGCGGACGTGGCAGTTATCCAGAATCGAGTGGTTCTGGCCGTAGGCTTTGTCGATCTGGTTGAGCGACTGTGCGATGAGGAAACTGCGGATGCCGTAGCCGGCCATGAAGGCCAGCGCCGTCTCGAAGAAATCGAGCCTGCCCAGCGCCGGGAACTCGTCGAGCATCAGCAGCAGCTTGTGGCGGCGCGCGATGCCATCGGAACCATCGAGCGATTCGGTGAGCCGCCGGCCGATCTGGTTGAGGATCAGGCGAATGAGCGGCTTGGTGCGGCTGATGTCCGAAGGTGGCACTACGAGATACAGCGAGACGGGGTGCTCGGATGCGATCAGGTCGGCGATGCGCCAGTCGCAGCGCGAAGTTACTTCGGCCACCGTGGGGTCGCGGTACAGGCCGAGGAACGACATGGCGGTGCTCAACACGCCCGAGCGTTCGTGGTCCGACTTGTTGAGCACTTCGCGCGCAGCGGACGCGACAACCGGGTGCGGCCAACCATCCCCATCACTGCTCAGGTGCTTCGTCGTCATCATCCGGTGCAAGGTCAGCTCGAACGGGCTGGCCGGGTCGGACAGGAAATTGGCGACGCCGCGCAGCGTCTTGTCCTCGCCCGCGTAGAGCACATGCAGGATCGCGCCGACCAGTAGCGCATGGCTGGTCTTCTCCCAATGGTTGCGCTTTTCCAGCGCGCCTTCGGGGTCAACCAGAATGTCCGCGATGTTCTGCACGTCGCGCACCTCATGCGCGCCGCGCCGGACTTCGAGCAGCGGGTTGTAGGCCGCTGACTTCGCATCGGTCGGGTTGAACAGCAGGCAGTGGCTGAACCGGCTGCGCCAGCCCGCGGTGATCTGCCAGTTCTCGCCTTTGATGTCGTGGATGACCGCTGACGCATGCCAGGACAGCAGCGTCGGCACCACCAGGCCTACGCCCTTGCCCGAGCGCGTAGGCGCGAAGGTCAGGACATGTTCCGGGCCTTCATGGCGCAGGTAAGCGTTGTGGTGCTTACCGAGGAACACACCGGCTGGCTGCGTCAGTCCGGCCTTGCGAACGTCATCTGCATCGGCCCAGCGCGCCGCACCGTAGGTGGTGACAAGGCGAGATTGCCGCGAACGCCACACCGACATGGTGATGGCGACCACCACGGCCACCAAGCCGCTGCCGCCCGCAATGGCCCCGCCGATGTCGAAGACATGCGGCGCATAGGCATCGAAGAAGAACCACCCCTCGAACAGCCGCCAGGGGTGATAGACCGGCGTGCCGAAGAAATCGAACCAGGGCGAGCCAAGGCGTAGTTGATAGCCCAGGGCGGCGGCTGTCCATTGCGTTGCACTCCATACACCGGCGATCACGATGCCGAAAACGGCGGTGATCTGCCCGAACAGCACGCCCTGAGTTTGCATTGACTGGTCTCCGATATTCCTGCGCTTTTCCTCGTTCAAGAGCGGCACAAGGACGTGCCGCATAGCGCGAGGGTCAGTGCCGGGTCAGTGCCGGTCAAAGACTGTTATCGAAAGCTAGATGATGAAAAAAGCAAGGTTTCAGGCTGCAAAGACCCCAATAAAAACGCCGCAGGCGCGGGCGCGCTGCGGCGTGTTGACGTGAAACGCAGAATTTTTTTGAGAAGGACTGATAATCAGAACTTTGGCGGGGTTTCCGATGGTGTGTAGGGCGTCTTTCCGTCGCCATAGAACCTCTTGCGCGTGGCCTCTGCCACCCGGTTGCACAACACGTCGCCCAGCGTCGCACGGTCGGTCTTGCATTGTTGGCGCAGCTCCTTCAACCGCGCTGGGTCGGCGGCCAGTTCGTCCACGGTCGGCACGTTGGCTGGCTTGGGCGTCTCGGATTGGCCGCAGGCCGTGAGCGCGGCGATCAATAGCAATGGTGCAATGCGTTTCATGGCGGGGTGTCCTCCTGCGGATCAGGTTCAGGTGGCGGCGCGGGCCTCGCGCCTTCGTGCAGGTCGATGGCCTGCACCCGTTCGATGAAGCGGGCAAGCGTCTCCGAAGGCTCGCCTTCCGGGCGCAGCAGGTAGGTCGTCAGCATGGGCGAGCGTCCAGCCAAGGGCCGGGCCACCACACCAGATTCCTGGCTTGCCGCGATGTGTGGCGCACCGGCCAGGCCCAGGGCGAAGCCTGCCGACACCACCACCATCATCAACTCGAACGAGGCCACGCGCTCGGCGATCAGGGGTTCGCGCTCGGAACGGCGCAGCAGGCGATCGACCTGGCGTGCATGGCCCTCACACGCCTGCGGATCGCATAGCACAAGCGGAAATTGCAGCACTTCATCCAGCGGAATCCGCTTGTGCTTGAGCAGATGATGGCGCGCCGGGACGGCCACCATCAGCGGGTCATTCCACTCCGCTTCGGCGGCGATCCCTTCGCCCACTTCGTCCGACTGTGCAAAGCCCACGTCGTACAGGTCGTCTTGCAGCCCTTTGATCTGCTGTGTCAGCGGCACTTGGAACAACCGAATATCGACCTCGGGTTCCTCCTGCCTGCACATCGCCAACAAGGCCGGCAATCGTGACGGCGTGATGCCATCGGACTGCGCGATACGCAACTGGCCGTGGAAACCATTGGCCGCCGCCTTCACGCTGTCGCGCGCCTGCTGCAAGGCCGAGAAGATGCGCGGCACATGCTCAAGGAACAGCTTGCCTGCCCGCGTCAGTCGGGTACTGCGGCTGGTACGGACGAACAACTGTTCGCCCAAGTCTTCTTCCAACTCCTTGATGGTGCGCGACAGTGGCGACTGTTCAATGTGCAGCTTCTCCGCCGCACGGGCGAAGTGGAGTTCTTCGGCCACGGCCAAGAAGCATCGAAGATGACTTAGCTCCATTCAGTGCCTCCCATGCCTCAGAACGTCAATGCGTCGCCGCTGTTTGTGCGGCGGGGCCTTGGTCAGAATGAAAGAGTGATGCCCTGTCCGTCCCTCCCGCGCCCAGCGCCTTGTACAAGGCAATGCCTCCTTGCAACTGCGCCAGTTGGCTGAGGGCAAGCGCATCGCGTGCCTGGTTCAGGCTGCGCTGCGCCACCAGCACCGGCGAGTAGGCGCTCAATCCCCGCGCGTAGAGTTGGGTGGTCTGTTCCAAAGCTTGTTGGCTGTCGACCACTGCTTTCTGTAACGCGGCTTGCCGCTGGCGTTCGCTGGTCCATGCCGTCAAGGCATCTTCGACATCGCGCAGCGCCGATCGCACGTCCCGTTCGTAGACACGCCGTACGGCGTCGGCGTTGGCCTGCGCCGCTGTAACGCCGGCTTTGGTGCGTCCTGCGTCGTAAAGCGGCTGGCTGCCCTGCATCGCCGCCGACCACGCTAGGCTGGCGCCGGAGAACAGATCATGGATGACGCTGGCTGTCGTGCCGATTCCCAGAGGAATGCGGAATGTGGGAAAGCGTGCGGCCTCGGCTACGCCGATCTGCGCGGTAGCGGCGGCCAGGCGTCGTTCGTCCGCACGCAGGTCGGGGCGTTGGCGAATAACTTCCGAAGGGAGTGACAGCGGCAAGTCGGCCGGCATGGGCAATGCCGGTGCGGACGTGGCGAGGTCGGCATGCCAATCCCCGGGAAAGCCGCCCGCCAGCACACCGATGGCATGGCTGAAACGGGCGATGTCCGCTTCCAGCAAAGGCGGTTGCGCCTCGGCCGTTTCGCGCTCAGCGCGGGCCTGAGTGACGTCGGCCAGCGTGCCCAAGCCGCCGCGGTGTGCATGTTCGGCCAGGCGTTCGGCTTCGGCCAGCGTACGGATACTGTCTTGCGCAATGGCCAGACGCAGTTGCGCGGCACGCAGCCCGGCGTAGTCGGATACCAATTCGGCCACAAGACTCACTTGCAGCGCGCGATGGTCTTCCGCGAGCGCCTGGATGCCGGCGTCAGCGGCTTCGACCGCGCGGCGCGTGCCGCCGAACAAGTCCAGTTCCCAACTGGCATCGAATCCCAGGTGCCAGGTTCGTGCCCGCCCGCCGGGCTGCGCGCTGAGTGCCTTGCTACTGCGCACCGCCTCGCCGGCGGCGCCGACCGAGACTTCGGGCATGGCGGCTGATGCGATCTGCACACGTTCGGCGCGTGCCTGGCGCAGGCGTGCCAAGGCAATATCTAGGTCCTGGTTATGTGTCAAGGTCTGATCGACCAGGCGGTCGAGCAATGGATCCTGGAAGGCGCGCCACCAGGTACGCAGGCCATCGTGGTCGCCATCGGACATGGTGGCGTCGGCCTCGATCCAGTGTGCGGGCACATCCAGCGTCGGCGTGCGGTAGTCCGGGCCCACGGTGGTGCAGCCGGCCAGGGCGGCCAGCAGTGAGGCCAGCATTGCCTGCCGAAGGCGCGGCTGTGTGCAGGGGATGGGTGCATGCATGGCTTTGTCCTCACATCCAGCGGTGTAGCAGCGAAATCAACCGGCCTTGCGGTACCGGCGTGCCTGCCGAAGGCGTGACCTCAATGCTGCCGGTCATGCCTGCGGCCAGTACGACCTCGTGCGGGACATGGTCGAGCTCGACGCGTACGGGAATGCGCTGCGCCAGCCGGACCCAACTGAAGCTGGGCTCCACGCTCGGCAGGCCCTGCGCGTCGGCCTGCTGGTTGCTGTCGGTGATGCCGCGCCCGATGCTGGCCACCCGTCCTGGCAACACTTGGTCGAAGCCCATCAGGCGGATTTGCGCCGCCGCGCCGGGCTTGATGCCGCGCAGTTTGGTTTCCTCGAAATAGCCGGTAATCCAGAAGCTATGGGCGTCGATCAGGGCCAGGTTCGGCTGGCCCGCCACGGCGTAGTCGCCCTTGTTCAAGCGCAGGCGCGTGACGTAGCCATCGGTTGGCGCACGCAGTTCGGTGCGCGCCAGATCCAGCTTCGCCCTCTCCACGGTGACCCGTGCACCGCGAAGTTCGGCCTGGGCGATGGCTACGGCCTGATTCGCTCGCTGGATGTCCTCGGCAGGTACCAGGCTTTCCATACCCCGGCGGCGGCGCGCCTCCTCAGTCTTCTGGCGCAAGGACACCTCGGCCGCCGCCAGCTGCGCCTCGGCCTGGGCCAATGCCAGCGCGAAGCTGGCATTGTCGATGCGATAGAGCACTTCTCCGCGTTTGACGTATTGGTCGTCCGCGACCGAAACCTCGGCGACGGTGCCTGACACCTCGGGGGCGATGCGCACGATCTGCGCGCTGACACGGCCATCGCGGGTCCAGGGGGCGACGACGTAGGCACGCCACAGCGCGCTGACGAGGAACCCGGCGGCCACGACCACCACGAGAGTGAGTCCTGCCCGCAGCAGGTGCTGGGCGGAAATTGAGCGTTCAGACATAAAGCACCAACAGGGAAACAAGACAAATGGAAATGGCGAACTCGAACAGGCCCGGATGCCAGACCCAGCGCAGCACGCCGCTGCGTGCGAACACGAAGCGAAGGCCCAGATAGATCGGCAGCGCCAGGCAGGCGTAGGCAAAGAACGGCGGCAGGTAGATGCCGGCGAAAGAGAACTCACTGAGCATGGGCTTGACCTCCAGAGGGGGACGGAACGCCGTTCGCATGACGCTCCAGCAGCGCGGCGATGTCGAACAGCACGGCCGTCACGCGCCTCATTTCATCCATCGCGGCGCTGGATCGCACCGGCAAACGCGCCAGAGACGTCGCCGCACGGCGGGCATGACGAGCGGCACTCACGGGATCACCGGCCCGTTGACGCATGTAGCGCAGCGAGCGCTCCACCGCATGCGGCCATTCGGCGTCTGGAGAGGCTTGGCGCAGCCAGCGGCGAAGGCGTAGCACCTCTTGGCCCAGGTGCAGACTGGTCAGCGCCTGAGCAATGGCACGATCCATCGCCTGCGGCTGCGCTTTGAGCAAGGCGCCGAGTTGCGCGATGCGGTGCTGCTGACGCCATTGCCAAGCCGACGCATCCGTCGACTCCCCGCGTAAGGTGCTCAGCGCCGAATCGCGGATTCGCAGGCGCAAGCGCATGACGTCACGCCCCCCGTTGCGCGGCAGCACGATCCTGAAGCCCAACAGCGTGAAACACGTCGCCAGGATCCAGGCCACGGCCCCATTGAGGAACAGCGCAAAGTCGTAGCGCATCGGGTTGTCCGCCGCCGCCAGCGTCGTGAACGCCACCAGATAGACCACGCCCGCCAAGGCATAACGCGGCATCGTGGTGGCATACACACCTGGCAGCCAGAACAGGCTCAGGATCACCAGCAACAACGGCAGGCCCGAGACGTGCGGCAGCACGATGAAGGTGCACAGGAAGGCCATCGCCACGGCTGCCACCGTACCCTTAATGAACTCGACCGCACCCAGCGCGGGATTGGGCGCGGTGGACAGCAGCGCGCAGGCTGCAGCCAACCCCGCCAGCATCATGTTGCCTTCCGTCCAACCGGTGGCGATCCAGAAGGCGCCGCCCATCAGCACGGTCAACAGTGCGCGCACGCCGTTCTGGAGGGCTGCCGTGGTGTCACGGTGGAACGGCACGGACACGTGAGCCGGCGTCGGCCTGGGTTGGTGGAAACGTTGGATGCCTTCAAGGGCTTGTAGGTAATCGTCGAGTTGCTCGATCAAGCGATCGCCCGCGATCATCAGTGTGGCTTGCTCGGAGGCGTCGTCCAGAGATGTGGCGGTGAGCGCGTCCACCAGCCGGGCGCGCAGGTCGGTTAAATGCCGGATAGCTCGTGCTCTTCCGGCCGTGCCAGATTCCTGCACCAGCGACCGGCCGACCTCCCGCCATGCCTTTTCCCAGTCCGGTTGCAACACTCTCAGTACAGCGAGGCTGGCGCTTTGCCCGTGCAGGGGCGGCGCACCGCCCACAAGCGCGGAAAAAAGCGACACCATTGCGTGCCGCACCGTGCCGGCACGATGGGCCAGGTCGGCGGATTCGGCCTTGCCCAGAGCCAGCAGATCGTCCACGCCATAGACCTCGGTGATGAGCGAGCGCCGTCCGGCATCGAGGGGCTTGTCATCTGGTCCGTCGCTACCTTGAATGGCCTGGTGATGCGTCGCAAGCACGCCCGCCGTGGCGACCGCAAGGCGGTCGAGCAACGCCGCCAGGCGACTGTGCACGCTGCGGCTGCTGAACAGGGCCGAGACCAGCGCTAGGCAGACCACGCCGATCATCACGGATGCTCCGCGCCCCATTACTTGGTCGAAGGTGCGTTCCGGATGCTGCATGGCGCCGTAGGCCGCCAGGCCCACGGTATAGCCTGCCAGCGTGGCACCATAGGCTCGGAAATTACGCAGCAGGGTCATGCCCACCACGCACACTCCCAGCCACAGGCCGAAACCGAGCAGGAACAGCCAGGGCATCTGGCCTAAGGCGCTCATCAGCACGAAGGCCGCCAGCATGCCGACCAGCGTACCCAGCACTCGCCACACTCCCTTGCCGATTACGCCGCCCTGGACGGGGTTGATGACCAGCAGCACGCTGGAAGCCGCCGCGTAGGGCGCGTGCAGATCGAGCAAATAGGCGGCCACCAACGCTAGGCAGGCAGCCAGGATCGACCGCATCACATAGATCGCGCGTGGCATAGTCAGGTCGAGATAAGGGAGGCCGCGCGCCAAGCTCTCCCGAAACCGGGAAACGCTTGAATCCGCGTCAGACACGTTCGCCGAATGCACGGTGCAACCCTTTCATAGTGATCAATATGCATCACTGTAGGGGGGTTCAATCATTCCGAAAAGTGAATTTATTGCACTCAGATGAGTGCGTAATACGCACGAATAGGGGCGATCGTCGCTAGGGCTTGGCGCGCTTTGCCGCTTGCGCCTGGCTCTCGTTGCAGAGCGTATGGATGGTCTGCCGCAGCCATTGATGGGCCGGGTCGCCCTCCAGGCGCGGATGCCAGGCCTGGGTCAGCAGCACCGTTTCCAGCGGTGTCGGCAGGTCGAACACGCGAATATGCAAGCCCGCGGACTGCGCAGTACTGGCCAGATGCCGGGGCAACGGCAATAGCAGATCCGAATCTTGCAATGCGAACAACGCCGTGTACGGATTGGGCAGTACCAGGGCGACGTGTCGGCGCAGCCCCTGCGCCTCCAGCGCGGCATCGACCGGCCCGACGGCCTTGCCGCGCCGCGACACGTTGATGTGCTCCCAGCGCGTGAGGCGCTCGGGCGTGATCTCGTCGTCGAAAATCGGATGGTTGGCGCGCGCGACGCCCACAAACGTCGTGGTGAACAGCGACTGCACGCGAATCTCCGGCCCCAGCTTGCGCGATGCGCTGATGAATAGGTCGATGCGGCCGCTACGCAGCGCCTCCTCGTCCACGTCATCTTCCTCCGGCGAAAAGCGCAGCATCGCCCGCGGCATCTCCCGCGCCATCGCATCAAGGAGATGGCCAAGATGGATGCTCACGAACTCGTCGGTAGCACGCACGTTGAAACGCCGATCCAGCGATTTCAGGTCGATCTCTGCATCGGAGGCGAACACCTGCGAGGCCTGTTCGACCGCCAGCCGCACCTGCTCGCGCAGCGCCATTGCTCTAGGTGTGGGTACGAGCTTGCGACCGACCTGGACGAATACCGGATCGCCCAAAGCCTCCCGGATACGGCTCAAGGTGCGGCTCATCGCGGGTGCGCTCAAGTGCATGCGGCGCGCGGCGCCAATGACGCTGCCTTCGTCGAGCAGCGCGTCCAGCGCAAGCAGGAGATTGAGATCGGGGCGCGACATCATTGGCCCTCCTATGATTTACCTGCATGCAATCATAGGCTCTTTCGAATGGCGAATGAAGCACTCATCAGCAAGCTTGCATTCTGTGCTGAATCAACTGATGAATGCGCACCAATGTGGCTAAAAGCATCACAGGCTGATCGCCGCGATTCCGATCAGCACGACCACGGCACCCACGATGCGGCGCGCGAGATGGTCCTCACGAAAGAGCAGATACGCGAAGAGGGAACCGATGATGATGGACGACTCACGCAAGGGGGCGACGAGCGCAACGGGTGCCGCCAGCATGGCATTCAACACCAAGATGTAGGCCAGTGGGGAGAAGATGGCCACGATTAGAATAGGCACGGCATTGGTACGAAGTGCTGCGGGAATGTGTTGTCGCTGCCGCAGTGCGCTCGGTGTCAGAGTCAGGCTTTGCAGCAGAAGAGTTCCGGCGTAGTAGCTCACTGGCGCGACATGCAGTGAGGTGACCGCGTAGCTGTCCCAGATGGTATAGCTGGCGATGGTGGCCCCCGTAGCACCTCCCCAAAACATCCCCTGGAGCGGGCGGCGGCTTCCGCTTCCAAAAGGGTTGCCGGTAACGATGAGGATGCCTAAGACGACGAGAAGCGCACCTAAAAGCGCGACGACGGAGAGCCGCTCCCCCAAAATAAGAATCGCAAACAGCATCGTCAGCACCGGCCCTGTGCCACGGGCGATCGGGTAAACCACCCCGAGTTCGGCACGATCGTAGCCAGCCTGCAAGGTCAGGGAATACGCAATATGCAGTGCCGCCGAAACAGCCGCTCCCACGCCGAGCCGCCAATCGATCGCCCCTTGGTCCTGGACCATAAGAACGAGACCGATCGGGACCCACAGCAGCGTCGAAGCACAGCTATAAGCCCAGACGAACAGTAAAGTGTCTCCCCGCTTGTACTTCGAGGCCAGGTTCCACACCGCATGGGCTACCGCTGCGGCAAGAACCATTGCGATGGTGCCGGGCTGCATCAGGAAATGTCGGGAAGATCGATGCCCGCCCGCTCCGCCAAGCGAGTCCGCTCTTGATCGTGCAGCGCCAGGGATGCGACCAACGCATCGATAACGACGAGCTGAGCCAATCGACTTCCCGCAGCGGCCATCTGTGCCGGTAGTGGTACGCCGCCGACGACAAGCGCGACGTCGGCGAGGGTCGCCAGGGGCGTGTCGTACTGATTGGTGACGGCGATCAGCGAGGCGCCAGCCGAGGACGCCGCATCCGCGACGGCTAGCGTTGAAGACGTGCGGCCGGTCGAGCTGACCGCGATGACGACGTCTTCTGCGCCCAGGAGCCGTGCCGCAATCATGGCCGACAAATGATCCGTGATGCCCACGGTCATCACGCCGATCGTACGCAGACGGAAGACCGTATCGGCGGCAACCGTCGAGGAAGGTCCAGCACCGAACGCAAACACCTGGCGCGCGCGCTGGATCAAGCCGACGGCCTTATCAAGCGCAGAGAGTTCGATGGCCCCACTAAGCGCGGTCAGTGCATCGGTACCAGCACGAATGGATGTTTCAAGCACTGAGGCCGACGTCGCATCCGCGGCGAGTGCTTCAGGAGGCGCGAAGAATCGGGCTGTGCCGCGAGCACGCGCGATCTCGATCTTCAGCTCGGTAAACCCGCCGAACCCGAGCGCACGCGCGGCGCGAATCACCGTCGGCGGAGAAACGCCGGCACGGGCGGCAACCTGGGCGGTAGTGCTTGCTCCGACAAACAAAGGATCGGTGAGGAGGAGATCGACAACTTTCGCCTCGCTTGCGGCGAGGTCGCCGCTTCGGGCTTGAATGCTGCCGATCCATTGCTGCAACCGTTGCTCAGCCTCTGAAACGCTGTTACCAATTTCATTTTTCATGTGTGATATATTACCTGCGCCACGTGAAGGGCACAACCAATACGTGGGCAGATGCCGTTAAAGGAGTCCGCTCTCATGAATCCTGAAATCAACCCTGGCGTCGCTGTCGTCGGTCCCGGTGCCATTGGCACCACGATCGCGGCGGCGCTACACGAGGTCGGCCGCACGCCGTTGCTGTGTGGACGTAGCCCCCGCGATCACCTGACCCTCCAAGATGGCGACCGCTTTATCACCGTACCTGGCCCTGTTCGGACGAATCCGACACAAATCGCTCGCACGGCTGATCTTGTCTTTTTGGCCGTCAAGGCAACACAAATCGAAGCGGCAGCAGAATGGCTTGCGGCGTTGGTTAGGCCGGAAACGGTGGTGTGCGTTTTGCAGAACGGGATCGAACAGTTGGATAGGGTTCGCCCGTACTCGCCACACGGGCAAATCGTTCCTGCCGTCGTGTGGTTCCCTGCGCAGGCGCAATCCGACGGCTCGGTACGCTTGCGTGGTGACGCGCGCCTCAGCCTGCCGGACACGTCAGCTTCCCGCGTAGTCGCCGCAGCGCTACAAGGCACACGGTGCGCCGTAGATTTGGCCGCGAACTTTAGCTCGCTGGCTTGGCGCAAGCTGATGCAAAACGCGGTGGCTGGACTCATGGCACTCACGCACCGCCGCTCAGGCATGTTCGGTCGCGCTGATATCGCCAGACTTACGTTGGCTTATTTGCAGGAATGCCTGGCCGTGGCACGTGCCGAGGGCGCTGAACTCGGCGACGAAGTGCCGCAAGAGATCCTCGACAAGTTCCGGGCGGCGCCCACAGAAATGAGCACCTCCATCCTCACAGATCGAGAAGCTGGCCGACCGCTCGAATGGGATATCCGCAACGGCGTCATTGCGCGTCGCGGCCAGGTTCACGGCATTCCGACCCCGATCAGCGACATCCTGGTGCCGCTTCTTGCGGCTGCGAGCGACGGCCCAGGTTGACCCTAGAGTCGATGATCGCGCTGTTATTTCTCTTCTTTCTCGCCCTTGGTGCTGGTGTGCTCAGCGGCGTCGTCGGCACCGGCTCGTCGCTCATCATGTTGCCCGTCCTCGTCACGCTGTACGGGCCACGGATCGCTTTACCTGTTATGGCGATTGCGTCCTTGTTCGGGAACATCGGGCGGGTGATTGCCTGGTGGCACGAGATCCGTTGGCGGCCGGTGTTTGCCTATTCGTTGGCGGGAGTTCCTGCGGCTGTGCTCGGGGCGCACACGCTGCTGACGATCTCTCCTGCCACTGTGGACGTGTTCCTGGCAGCTTTCTTCCTTGCGATGATCCCGCTGCGCCGCCTCATCAGACGATCGAACCTCCATCTGAACCTCTGGCACATGAGTTTTGCCGGGGCGATTGTCGGATTCCTGACCGGATTCGTGCTGTCCACCGGGCCGCTCAGCGTGCCGGTATTCACCGGGTACGGAATGAGTGGCGGTGCATTTCTGGGATCGGAGGCCGCAAGCGCTATCCTGCTCTATGCCGGCAAGCTTGGTACGTTTGGTGTGTCAGGCGTACTTACGCAGCCCGTCATCGCACGTGGACTTGCCATCGGCATCGCATTGCTCGTCGGTTCGATGATTGCGAAACGTCTCGTCCTGCGACTCCAGACGCACACATTCGAGCTTCTTATCGATGCGGTTCTCGTCGCTGGGGCGGCAGGAATGATCCTCTCCCTCAACGGATGAGCGGAAGCGGAAAAGGTGTAATCGCTCGCTTAAATTCACGCCGTTTCAACCAACAGTTGGCCCACGTTGCCGCCCGATCTCCCAAGATACTCCGCCACCGTGCACCGTCGCGGCGAGCTGCTGCCCAAGCCGCTGTTCGATGATCGGCTTCCATGGCACGAGGCTGAACCCTTTGCCGTCATCGAGCATCGCATAACGCCCGCTGGCAAGCATGACAGAGCGCCGGTAAATACCAGCCACTCGCTGCCCGTCGGCTACTGGCTGATGCTCCAGGCCTGTCTCGGCGGCAATGTCCCTCGCGGCTTGCGCCAGCTCACGATTGCGCAGCGTTGCCAGCAGGTTGCGCGCCAGGATCACGCGCTGCCCGCGCCGCTGCGCCAGACCCTGTTCTTCGAGGAAGTCGGCGCGCTGCTGCATGGCCTGCTTGGCGTCGCCGCCAAAGCCCAGGTCGCTCAGCCCTCGGCCGCCGCCGATCAGTTGCTGGTCAAGCCAGGTCGCGCCGATGACGCGGGCCTGCCGCTCGATGGGTAGGTACGATTTCAGCTCCACGGCCACGCCGCCCCGCCGCTGCGCGTCGTACTGGCGGCCACGCTCGGCCAGGTCGTCCGGCACCTTCCATAGCCCTTCGGCCACGCGCTCCACGATGCCGGCCCGGCGCAGGGCTTCCAGCCGCCGGACATGGGCCGCGACAACCTCCTGCGGGTCGCGTCCGGGGTTGGCCCGGCCCTGTTCGATGGCCAGGTGATGATCGGCGCGGTACAGGCCATCGCTCGCCAGCGCGGCGATGTTCTTGTCGGCGGCGCGCACGTCGGCTGATCCCTTCACTTCCACCACCGCGCCCGTGGGGTAGTTCGCCAGCTCGTCGCGGGCGTTCAGCGCGACGTAGTGGGCCTTGCCATCCGTGCCGTCGATGACCAAATAGCCCCGGTCGTGCAGCTCGTCAGCCAGGCCCTTCGCAGCCACGCGGCCGATGATGCTGCGGCCACCTCCATCGGCATCTTGGCCTGGCTCGAACAGCGCCAGCTCGCGCGGCTGGCCGCTCATGGCCCGCTGCATCGTGCGGATGATGTCGCCGCGCTCGCCCAGGGCGCGCAAGGTCTTCTCGGCATCGGCATGGATGGCCCAAGAGCCGGGCTGCGTCTCGTCGGCCAGGCCCAGGCGCTGCAAGCGTTGCAAACGGCCGACCAGCAGCAGGCGCTGGCGTTGCAAGTTCGGGTCGTTGAAGCGTCCGATCTGCACGCGGCCATCCTCGCTGGCCTCGCGTTGCAGCGTGCGGTCGAGGCTCGTCCACCGCTCCTGCTCCACCTCACGCCTCAAGGTCTGCTGGATCTCCAGTTCGGTACGCGGCCCCAGCCATTCCGTTGCCAGTTCGGCGGCCCGATGGCGGAAGCCGTGGGCGATGTAGTCACCGGCAATGATGAGGTCTTTGCCGGTGTCGTCGCGTCCGCGTACGATCAGGTGGGTGTGCGGGTTGTCGGTGTTCCAGTGATCGACCGCCACCCAATCGAGCCGCGTGCCCAGGTCGGCTTCCATGCGGTTCACCAGATGCCTGGCGTAGGTGCGCAGGTCGTCCAGTTCCGCGCCGTCTTCCGGGGACACGATGAACCGGAAATGGTGCCGGTCGTCGGCGCAGCGTTCCTTGAAGGCGTCCAGGTCGGCTTCGTCGGCCTGCGACCCGTAGGCCCGGCCCGGTTTGCCATCGCGGCCCGCGCCGTCGCGCTCGACGTAGCGCAGGTGCTTGGCGAGAGACTGCGGGCTGGCCCGTTGGTGATTGACCAGCAGCGTCTTGATAGTCACGCGCCGCGACATGGGCGTCAGCTTCGCGCCCGAAAAACGCGCCGCCGTGTGGCCGCGCCCGAGGCGCGAGCCGGGCCGCTGGCCGGTTCCCTTGCTGGTGCCGCCCGCCGCGCCAGGACGGCGCACCGTGGACTTGCCGCTACTGGCCTTCCCCGCCTGCTTGAGCACCTTGGAAACGAAGTTCTGCCCCTGGCCCTTGCCCCGGTTCTTCGGCGCGCTGAGGCGCACGTGGAAATCGTCGTCGCGGCGGGCGGTCATGGCTGCGCTCCCTGCAAGCTCTGGCGTGTCCTATCGTGCGAAGCACGCGGACATGCCTGCATTGGCGCGACCTTCGCGCTCAACGCGGCACGGCGGCGAAGCCGCGCCGTGCCGCGCCAACCCCATGTGCAGACAGGCTTTCGACGCGGCCCGGTGCCGCGTCCTTTTGTCTTGCCTTCCGCCTTTGCCTTCCGCTGTCGCTCCAGGCACCGGCGGCCCGGCGGCGCTACTGCGTGAGCAGCCAGCGCGCCGGCGAACGCTGCGATGGCCGCAGGCCGGGCGCGTTCGAGGCAAGACGCCTGCACATGGGAAGACAGCGCGAAGTGCGACGCGGATGCGCTCGCACTGCACGCGCGACGACATGCGGAAGACCACGGGATCGACACGCCCGATGGCACGAGAAGATGCACGGCAACGTGCAGCGAATCGGCGGCCATCATGGACGTGTCTCCAGCCAGATCGGGCGCGCGACGCCGATCACGGCGGATGCGCTGACCGGGCCGAAATACCGGCTGTCGAACGATGACGGATTGGTCACGCTCAACAGGAACAGTTCGCCCGGTTCGAGGCGGCGGCAAAGCTGCAAGGACGGCAGCGGCCGACCCAGCCGGTCGGTCGTCAGAACGGCAGCCGAAGGCACGCCGTCGATGCGTACTTGACCAGCGACGATGCAGACGTGTTGCGGCGCGACTGCGCCCACAAGTTTAAGCAGCGGAATGCGCGTCGGCAGGTAGCCGCGCTGCGCAGCCAGCGCGGCAGCCGTAGTCGGCAGCGGCACCAGCACGATGCTGTCCACGGACAACGGACGTGGCAGCGAGGCGGTGCGCGAATCGAACGGGTCGATGCGATACCAGCCGACCGCCACGCTGTCGGACGGGTTGTAGGTCAGACGCGGCAGCGGCGACACGAAAGCCGCCCAGGCCAGCGCAGCAAAGCCGATGGCGGCCAGTGTCGCGACGACGATGCGAGTGCGCAGGCGCGAGCGAGGACGCGGCGCAACGTCGGGCGCGTTGGGTGTGGTGGTCGGGGCGGTCATGGCAGCACCTTTCCGGCCAGCCAAGCAGCGTGCCGCTCGACGGTGTATTCGGGCAGCGCAAGGCGCGCCGCCAGACGGTTGCCCAGCGTGCGCCAGTACGCGGGTGACACGCCGATGGCGGCGATGCCAAGCGCCTCGATGGCGTCGATGCGTTCCAGCACGGCGCGCACGTTGGCATCGCCTTCGGCATGCAGCAGCAGGCGCGCGCCCGGCTGCACGCCGGGAATGCGCTGCATGGCGTCCAGTGGCGTGCAAGCCTGCATCACCATGAGCTGCCAGCGGATCGTGCCGTAGTCGTTGGCCTGCCAGCGGATGCGGCAGAGCATCGCGCCCGGCAGGAACACCGCGCAGCGCCGCCAGTCGTCCAGGCGCAGCGTGCGCGCCGGTTCACCGAAGCGCAGGTAGAGCTTGAAACGGGCCTCGATGTAGGCCAGCGCCACGCGCGTCAACGGCGCGCTGGCCGGTTGGCCGGAAGGCACGATGAATGATGGCTGTGGCGCAGCCGTGGCCGCGCCAGCGGCAGGCGAAGCGGATGCAGTCATGGTGTGTTCTCCCTGTGGTGCTCGGGAAACTCCCGCTCCAGCAGGCCGCGCAGCAGGTCGGCCACGGTCACGCCTTGCGTGAAGGCCGACACCTTGATGCGCGCCCGCATGGCAGGTGTGATGTCGAGCGTGAGGCGTGCGGTGTAGAGGTCTCCTTTGCCCAGCGCATCGGCATCGCCCTGGCGAATCCACGCCTCGGCGTGCGGATTCGCGGGCGGACGTGCGCCGATGCCGACGCGCTTGCCCATGCGTTTGTTGTTGGGTGGCTGCTGCGCTGTCATGTCGGCCACCGCAGCAGTTCGTCCACCAGGGCGGTGATTTCACGGGCGGCGGCGCTGTCGGGTGCCGTCTCGCGTGCAAGCCGGCCAGCGGCCACGCTGTCGGCGAAGACGATGCGCTGATGCACTTCCGCGCGCAGCGCAGGCAGCGGCTGTTCAGCCAGCGATTGCCGCGCCTCGCGGCCGATGATGGTGGTGCTGACGCGCCGGTTGATGACGAAGGCCGCGCGCAGCGCAGGCCGGAACACCTGCGCCTCACGGATCAGCGCCACCATCTCGGCGCTGGCCCATACGTCGTAGGGGCTGGGCTGCACCGGGATCAGCACACGCTCGGCCGCCAGCAGCGCGGAGCGCGCTAAGGCGGCAATCCTGGGTGGCCCATCAATGACGACGTGATCGGCCCGCCTGGCGAGTTCTGGCGCTTCCTGATGCAGCGTTTCGCGTGCCAGGCCCACGGCGCTGAACAGCCGTGGCAAGCCTTGCTGGCTTCTGCGCTGCGTCCAGTCCAGGGATGAACCCTGCGGGTCGGCATCGAGCAGGATGACCTGCTGACCTCGCAGGGCCAGTTCCCCGGCGATATGGGTGGCGAGTGTGGTCTTGCCAACGCCGCCTTTTTGGTTGAGCAAGGCAAGGATCATGGCGCAGCCCTCCGGCTTGGAAGACCGGGCTGTTTTTGCCTTGCCGAACGGGGTTGGTTTTGCCCTTGATTTCGCTGTCGGATTTGCCGCTGATTTTGAATTTCGGCAGTTGCCCACCGAAACGGCGCTTCTCTACTAAAAGTTAGAGAATTTAAGTTAGGTAAGTTAGAGGGCGGAAAATCCCAATACTGGCGCAGCTTTGCAGCCGATTGGCACGCCCGATAGCACGATAGGGACACGCCTGATAGCACGATACCCCGCACGCCTGATAGCACGACACTATTCACAGGCTTTCCCGGATTTATCCCCGTGCCGTCTGCGGCACGGGCCGGAAAGTCAGCAATTCCGTTCCATCCTCCGGCATGCGCTCGATTCCCAGGACATAGCCAGGCAACGATTGCCGCGCTACCAATGCGCGCAGATCGCAGGCGAAATCGTAAGGTTTGGCGGTACTGCCGGATTTCTGGTGCAGATAGCGAAAATCGAACTGCCAGCCATATTCCTGCTTGCCGCCATGCTTGCGCACCAGGCGGTACAGCCAGCGTTCGATACCACCAGTGAGCCGGAAGTACGTCGGGTCGATGGTCAGCACCAGGGCGGCATCCACCACGCCCGCATAGAACCAGTCCGGCAGGATCAGCTCGATGCCCAGCGGCGTGCCGTGGGCATCGGCCAGTTCCTTCCACTCGTTGATCCAGGAAAAACGGTGCAGC